>Ga0209689_1000950_pt1 | contig 21184 bp, 16 predicted proteins | sample GraSoiAngelo_149_FD_187119 | JGI IMG/M metagenome (GOLD analysis project Ga0209689, IMG submission 187119) | Grasslands soil microbial communities from the Angelo Coastal Reserve, California, USA - 14_1009_09_30cm (SPAdes) (version 2) | ecosystem: Environmental > Terrestrial > Soil > Grasslands ... | reverse complement strand
CGCGGAGGGAGGCGGACGCTGGCGCTGCCGCGCGGCGGGCGGGCTCGAGTTCCTCGGCGTCGCCGCGGCGCCGCTTCAGGCGGGGCAATCCATCACCGCGGCCGTCCGGCCCGAGAAGGTGGTGCCGGCCGAGGAGGCGGGTGAGGCGGCGCCGGGCAAGAGCGTCAACGCGTGCAAGGGCGTCGTGGAAGAAGCCATCTACGTGGGAGATGCCACGCGGTACCGGGTGGGTCTCGGGCCCGACGGCGCCCTCACGATCAAGGTGACGAATCGTCTGGCCACCCGACCGCTCTCGGCGGGCGCCATGGTCGCCCTCGTCTGGTCGCCGGACGAGACGCGCCTCTTTCCTCGCGCGGAGCCATGAGCGCGGCGCCGGACGGCTCGGTCTCGGCCGGCGTGATGCCGGCGCCGGAACCTTCCCTGGCGTCAGCGGAGCGGCGGGAGTCGTGGCGCCATTTCCTGGCGCTTCTTCCCGCTCTCTTGCTCCTGGCCGCCCTGTTCGTCTACCCCCTTCTCGGCATCGTCAATCGCAGCGTGTACAAGGCCGGCTACACGCTCGAGTCCTACCGCCAGATCTTCCGGGTCCCCGTCTATCTCCACGTTCTCGGAGGGACATTCAAGATCTCGGCGCTCGTCACCCTCGTGTGTCTCGCCCTCGGCTACCCGCTCGCCTATGTGCTGGCGACGTGCCGACCGCGAACGGCCCGGCTGCTCATGATCATCGTGGTGCTGCCGTTCTTCACCAGCATCATCGTGCGGACCTATGCCTGGATGGTCCTCCTGGGGCGGAACGGCATCGTGAACCAGTACCTGACGGCGCTCGGCCTGACCGACAAGCCCCTGGGCCTCCTCTACAATCAGGGCGGGGTACTGATCGGCATGGCCTACGTGCTGCTCCCGTACATGGTGCTGACGATCTACAGCGTCATGCTCGGCATCGACCCCAGCCTGATCCGGGCCGCCCACAGCCTGGGCGCGAGCCGCCTCCAGGCCTTCCGGCGTGTGTTCCTGCCCCTCTCGCTCCCCGGCATCGCGGGCGGCACCCTCCTCGTGTTCATCCTGAGCCTCGGCTTCTTCATCACGCCGGCCTTGATGGGGGGCCCGGGCGACGTGATGATCGCGATGCTGATCGAGCGCGAGGTCGAGATCACGCTCAACTGGTCGTTCGCCTCGGCGCTGGCCGTCGTCCTCCTCGCGCTGACGCTGGTGGGCTTCCTCGGCTACAACCGCATCGTCCGGCTCGAGCGGATCTTCGAAGGGCGGGCGTGACGTGCTATCCGACGAGGGGCAGCGGCGCGGCCCCGGGAGCGCGGCGGTCATGGCGCTGGCCGGCGCGGTGCTGCTCTTCCTCATCGCGCCGGTGGTGATCATCATCATCGTGTCGTTCAGCGGCGCCGACTATCTCAAGTTCCCGCCTCCCTTCCTGTCCCTGCGCTGGTACGAGCGCTTCTTCGGCGTGCCGAGCTGGCGGCAGTCCATCATCGTCAGCACACAGGTCGCCGGCCTGACCATGGTCCTGGCCACCGTCCTCGGGCTCCTGGCCTCGCTCGCGCTCGTGCGCGGCCGGTTTCGCGGGAAGGGGGCGATCTACGCGTTCCTCCTGTCTCCCATGATCGTGCCCACCATCATCACGGCCATCGGGCTCTACTTCTTCTTCGTCCGGCTCAAGGCCACGGGCAGCATCGTGGCCATGGCCCTCGGCCACACCGTCCTGGCCTTGCCCGTGGTCGTGATCATCATGGCCGCCACCCTCCAGGGCTTCGACATCCGCTTCGAGCAGGCGGCCCTCAGCCTGGGGGCGAGCCGCTTCACCGCGCTCCGGCGGATCACGCTTCCCCTGATCTTTCCCGGGCTGCTGTCGGCGGCGCTCTTCGCGTTCCTGACCTCGTTCGACGAGCTGCTCATCCCGCTCTTCCTGTCCGGCGTGGAGGTCCAGACCCTCACCGTGCGCGTCTGGAACAGTCTGGTGCTCGAGGTCGATCCGACCATCGCGGCCGTCAGCTCGTTTCTCATCGGCGTCAGCACCGCCGTCCTCGGCGTCAGCGCGCTGCTTCGCGGCCGCCGCGAGGCCGCCCGTGCCTGACATCCACGGCTGATCGGAGAGTCCATGGCCCTGCACTTCTCGACGCAAGAGCTGGCGGCCCGGCGGCGGCGGGCCTGCCGGGCCATGGCCGCGCGCGGCCTGGACGGCCTGCTCATCTTCCGGCAGGAGAGCATGTACTACCTGACCGGCTACGACACGAGCGGCTACAGCATGTTCCAGGGCATGTACCTGGGCGCGGACGGAGCGCTCGCGCTCTGCACGCGCTCCGCCGACCTTCGCCAGGCGCGGATCACCTCGGTCATCCGGGACATCCGCATCTGGCGCGATCGTCAGGGCGCCAATCCTGCCGAGGACCTGCGCGACATGCTGGCGAGCCATCGCTGCCGCGGGAAGCGTCTCGGGATCGAGTACCACGCCTATGGCCTCACGGCCCAGCGCGGGCTGATGGTCGACGCCGCCCTGAACGGTTTCTGCCGCACGGAAGACGCGAGTGACCTCGTGCGTCTGCTCCGCCTGGTCAAGAGCCCGGCCGAGCTGCGCTACGTGCGGCGGGCGGGCAAGCTTGCCGACGAGGCCCTCGCGGTGGCGAATCGCATGACCGTCCCCGGCGCGCCCGTGGGCGGGATCTATGCCGGGATGCTGGGCCCGATCGTGGCCGGCGACGGCGACCCGTCGGCCAGCCGATGGCCCATGGGCAGCGGCAGGGAAGCTCTCCTCGTCCGGTATCACACGGGCCACGGCAAGGTCAGGCCGCGAGATCAGGTCACCTTCGAGTTCGCGGCGTCCTACCGTCATTACCACGCGGCCCTCATGCACGTGGTGCTGACGGGCCGGGTGGACCGGCGCCACGAGGCGATGTTCCGGGCGTGTCGCGATGCGCTGAAGGAATGCGAGGCGGTGCTGCGGCCGGGACGGACGGTCGGCGATATCTACGATGCCCACGCCCGCGTCCTCACGCGGGCGGGCTACAAGGGGCATTTCCTGAACGCCTGCGGCTACACGATGGGCGCGACCTATCCGCCCACGTGGATGGACGAGCCGATGATCTACGCGGACAATTCCCAGGTGCTCGCGCCCGGCATGGTCTTCTTCATCCACATGATCCTGCTCAACAGCAAGACCGGCCTCAGCATGTGCCTGGGCGAGACCTCGATCGTCACCCGGCGCGGGGCCGAGCCGGTGACCCACGCGCCCAGGGCCCTCGTGACGAACTGACGGCGCCATACGCAGCGCATGACGCGCCGCACGCTCTTGGCTATCACCTTCTGAATCGACCACTACCCTGGAAGAGAGTAGCGAGGGATGGATGCCGAACCCTTGAGATCGCGAGGAGTCGCCTTCCGTGACACACGGAACTCGCCGCCGCTGGCTCTGGCTGACCGGACTGCTCGCCCTCCTCGTCGTTCTGACCTACGCCGCCGCTCGATTCGCCGACGAGCCGTTGCGCCGGTACATGGAGCACAAGGTCAATGAGCGGCTGACCGGCTATACCGTCCGGATCCCCGCCCTTCACGTGCACCCGTGGACCGTCTCGCTCGACTTGAGGAACGCGACGATCTTCCAGGACGCCAATCCCGACCCGCCCGTGGCCGCCATCGGACGGCTGACGGTGAGCGTGGACTGGCGGGCCCTCGTGCACCGGCGGATCGTGGCCGACATCACGTTCGATCGCCCGACCGTCTACGTGGATCTCCGACAGGTCCGCGCCGAGGCAAAGAGCGATGTGCCGCTGCAGGAGAAGGGATGGCAGGATGCGCTGGAGGCGCTGGCCTTCGATCTCAAGATCAACCGCCTGCGCGTTCGCGATGGCGACGTCACCTACGTGGATCGCGGCCCCTTCAAGCCCCTGCACCTCAGCGCGCTTCAGCTCAGCGCCGAGAACATCCGCAACATCCGCTCGCCAGAGCGCGTCTACCCGTCCGAGCTTCATCTCGCCGCCACGGTGTTCGAAGGGGGGCGCCTGTGGGTCGACGGATACGCGGACTTCCTCGCGGAGCCCCACGTCGGGGTCGAGGCCGCGGTCAAGCTGGAACAGATCCAGCTCGACTACTTCAAGCCCATCACCAACCGATACAACGTCGGTGTTCGCAACGGCCGCCTCTCCCTCGCGGGCAGCTTCGAGTACGCGCCGAAGATCACGCGTCTCGTGCTCGACCGCGTACTCGTCCAGGGCGTGGAGATCGAGTACATCCATTCCGCGCGCACGGCAGCCGTCGAAAAGGCTCGCGCGCGCGAGACGGCCCAGGCCGCCAAGCAGGTCGCGAACAGGCCGAGCGTCGAGCTCGCCATCGAGCGGCTCGACATCGTCAAGAGCTCCTTCGGATTCGTGAACCAGGCGGCCCGCCCCTCGTACCGGATCGTCCTCACGGACACGGACGTCTCTCTCGAGCATCTGGGCAACCAGCGGAGCCAGGGGCCGGCCATCGCCCGCATCAGAGGCCGGCTCATGGGCAGCGGGGAGACGCACATCACGGCCACCGTACAACCCAAGACGGGCAGCGCCGACATCGATCTCACGGCGCAGATCGAGCGCGTCGACCTGGCCAGCATGAAGGATCTTGTGCGGGCCCACGGCGGACTCGATGTCGTGGGCGGAGAGCTCTCCGTGTATTCGGAGCTGCGCACGAAGGATGGCGCCCTGTCGGGTTACGTCAAGCCGCTCTTTCGCGACGTCAAGATAGGCGGCGACGGGGACTCCGGCCAGGAGAAGTCGCTCCGGCGCCGGCTCTACGAGGGCCTCGTGAACGTCGCTGGGAAGATCTTGAGAAATCGCCCACGCGGGGAAGTGGCCACCGTGGTCACGCTGGGCGGCCGCGTCGATGGGCCAGAGTTCAGCCGCTGGCAGGTCGTGGGACGCTTCCTGCAGAATGCCTTCATCAAAGCCATTCAGCCGGGGTACGAGGAGCCGAAGCGTCCGAAGGGCGAGCCGAGGACCCTCCGTCGCGATCAACCCCCGCCCGAGGCCGCGCCGCCGATGAGCAGGGAAGGCCCCTGAGGATCCTCGCCTAGTCGATCAGCTCGTACAGGCGCTCGTCGTAGAGGCTGCCGCTCATCGGGCCCAGAGCTTCGCGGAACTTCTTCACGTGCGGGGCCACGATGTGGCCGTCGAAAGCCTTGCGGTCCGCCCAGGCCTCGACGATGGTCATGTGGTTGGCCCGATTGGCCTGGGTGAGCGCGTCGAAGCGGAGGCTGCCCGCGTCCTTGCGGCTGGCCTCGGCGAGCTCCTTCACGATGCCGGTGCCTTGATCCTTGAAGGTGGGAATGACGTCGACGTGGGTCAGGACGTAGACCGCCCGTCCGGGGCCCGCCCTGTCGGCGCCGACGGAGAGCGCGACGTGCACGCGCTCGTCGTAGGCGGCGCTGAGGAGGCGCTGCAGCTTCTCGCGGAATTCTCTCGCGTGCGACGACCGCGCGTGCGCTTCCTGGGCCGCTCCGCTCTTCCACGCTTCCACGATCGCGAAGTGATTCGGCCGTTCGCTCCGGTGGAGGGCGTCCACGCGCACGCTGCCTTCCTCCTTCCGGCTCGCGTCACGAAAGGCCTTGAGAAGCGCGCGAGCTTCCGTGGACATCGCGGGAGCGACCTCGAAGTAGGTCACGACGTACATTGGTGTGGGCTCCTGGGCGAGCGTTGGATCCTCGACCGCGATCGAGAGCGCGGCCGACACAGCGGATGCGAGCAGCAGGGAGCGAGTGAGCCTGGCCATGTTCGGGTCCTCCGGGATGCCACGGATGCGATATAGTCACCCACGCCGATGCCTGGCATCAAGGAGAACCTGCGATGAAATTCGGACTCCATTCCGTCAACCTGCACAGCTGCGGGTACCCCGACGCCGCCGCGCGCTTCGGCCGGGCCGCCGAGGCCGCCGGCTTCGAGTCGCTCTGGGTCGCCGACCACGTGGTGCTTCCGGATCCGCCCGTGCCCGGACGTCCCATGGCCCCCGACATGCGGCTGCTCGAGCCCATCGTGGCCTTGACCTTCCTCGCCGCCCACACCTCGCGCATCCTGCTCGCCACGGGCGTCATCATCCTGCCCCAGCGCCAGGCCGTGGTGCTCGCCAAGCAGCTCGCGTCCCTGGACGTGCTCTCGAATGGCCGGCTCATCTTCGGGTTGGGCGTCGGCTGGTGCGAGCCGGAGATGCGCTCGGTGGGCGTGTCCTTCCCCGAGCGCGGGCGCATCGCCGACGACTACCTCGCGGCCATGCGCACGTTGTGGAGCAAGGCAAAGCCTGCGCATCAGGGCCCCTACGTCTCCTTCGACGGGGTCCAGGCCATGCCCCGACCTGTGCAGTCGCCGATCCCGATCGTCGTGGGCGGACGGACTCCGCCCGCCTATCGCCGCGCGGTGACGCAGGGACACGGCTGGTATGGATTCGGGCTCGACGTGGAGGAGACCCGCAAGAGCGTGGGCGCGCTGCGCGAGGCGGGCAAGAAGTCTCCACGCCCGGCGGAGCTGGGCACGCTGGAGATCAGCGTGACGCCGCCCGGCTTCGATGTTCCCGATCGGGCGGCGCTGGACGCCTATGCCGCCGTCGGAGTGGACCGGCTGATTCTGAGGCCGCGCCCCGACATGGACGTCACGGCCCTCGAGCGCTTCGCCGCCGAGACCGGGCACACGCTCGGCCTCAAGACCTGACTCCCGCTAGAGGCGGGCGGGGTCGAAGGGGCGGAGATCCACCGTGGAGGCGACGCCCTGGGTGATCAGCTCGGCCAGGGCGAGACCGCTGGCGGGCGCGTTGAGCATGCCCCAGGGGCCGTGGCCGGTGGCCACGTAGGCGCCGGTGACTCGAGGAACGCGCCCGATCAGCGGGAGGCCGTCGTCAGTCACGGGACGATAACAGGCCTGCCGCTTCAGGATCTGCGCGGTGGCCAGGGCGGTGGACACGCGTCCGGCCGCGCGCGCGAGGATCGCGCACGAGGCGTCGTTGACCTCGACGACCTCCGGAGACTCGGGCAGCGGCGCCGGATCGGCCATGCCGCAGATGTAGACCTCTCCGTCGGGACGGGGGAAGATCTCGGGCTCGAGTGCGCGGCCGTCGGCCGTGCGGTAGTCGACGAAGAGCGCGTGGGCGGGCAGCTCGGGCGCGGCGAGCGTCACGCTGTAGCCCTTCAGCCCGCGCACCGTGGGGATCCGGAGGTTCCGTGCCACGCGACTCGTCCACGGGCCCATGGCCAGCACGACGGCGTCGGCCTCGACGATCTCGCCGTTGACCCTGACGCCTCGCACCGCGCCGTCGCGCTGCACGATCTCTTCGACGACGCCGATGCGCAGCGCGCTGCCCCGGGCCTTCGCGGCGTCGATCAGGGCCGCGGTGAAGCGCGCGGGATGGACCTGGGCGGTGGTCTCGGGGGAGCCGAGGGCGGCGGTGACCACTCCGGCGCCGTCGAGCCAGGAGGGGGCGGCCACGCGATGACCGCCCGCGATGGCGCCACGCTCCCGCGCGGCCAGCATGAAGGTGTCCATGCGGCGATAGCCGTAGTCGGTCCCGAGCTGGCGGGCCAGCTCGGCGTGCAGCGCGAAGCTGGCGCGAGCCAGCGGGCCGAGCTCCGAGCCGTCGCACCAGTCGAGGGCGAGGAACCCACCGGACTTGCCCGATGCGGCGCACGCCACGCCGCTTCGCTCGACCACGGTGACGACCACGCCGCGACAAGCCAGGAAGTACGAGACGGCGGCGCCCATGACCCCGGCGCCACACACCACGACGTGGCGCGGGGCTACAGGCGCCAGTCGGGATACCAGATCGAGTCGGCGCCCACGCCTTCGCGCGCCACCGTCACGTCGATCAGGTAGGGTCGGTTGTCGCGCGTGATCTTCTCCATGCCGCGGCGGAGCGCGGGCTCCAGCTCCTTCGGCGTGGTGACGGCCTCGCCGTCCACGCCCTGAGAGCGGGCGAGGCCGACGTAGTCGGTGGCAGGGGCGCTGAGATAGAGCCCGGGATACTTGCCTTCGCGCACCATCTTGCTGTCCGGCATCTCACGGGCCCAGTTGTGCCGCACGATCTGGTAGCTCTCGTTGTTCGAGACGACGATGAGGACGGCGGTGTTGTACCGGGCCATGGACCAGAAGCCGGCCGCGCTATAGGTCAGCGCCCCATCGCCCAGGTTGAGCACCACGGGCCGCTCGCGCCCGACGGCGATCTTGGCGCCCACCGACGCGCCCACGCCAAATCCCAGGGAGCCGCCCCCGCTGCGGGTCCAGGCCATCCCTTCATGCCCGAGGGGAAGCAGGGTCGTCCGCGCCGTCGAGCTTTCCTGGACCATGACGGTGTTGCGCGGCAGCACATCCGCCAGGTGAGCCTCGAGCAGGCTCGGATGGACGATCGGATCGTGCTCGTGCTCACGCACGAGATCTTCTTCACGGTTGATCAGCAGCTTTGCGTACGTGCGGACCTTGGCGCGCTGGCGGGCCCACGAGGCGACCCGATCGGAGGGATGCACGCGCGTCAGCGCCTCGGTGAGGCTGCGCAAGGTGTCGCGCAGCTCGCACTGCGCGGCGACGTCGAGCGGGTAGTGGCGCCCCATGAGCAGGGGGTTGGGTCCGATCTGCATGACCGAGGCCTCGGTCACGCTGCCGTGCACGCCTTGACAGCCGACGAGGAAGAGGAGATCGGGCTTGAGCCCCGTCGTCTTCTGGAAGTCCGCGGAGACCGGATACATGCCGCAGTAGAGGGGATGGCGGGTGGGGAAGTTCGCGAAGATCTGCCGCGTGCCGAACACGGGCGCCTCGAGCGTCTCGGCGAGCCGCACCGCCTCGGCCTGGGCGCCCTCGCGCCACACATCGTCACCGAAGATCACGGCCGGGCATTGCGCCTCGCCAAGCCGCCGGGCGATCGCCTCGACCGTCTGCGCGCGCGCCGGCCCCGGGCGCTCGATGGTGTAGTGCGCGTCCTCCCCGATCTGCGCCTCCAGCCCCTCACGGTTGAGCAGCTCCGCGCTGATGGAAAGGTAGACGGGGCCGGTGGGAGGCGTGGTTGCTTCTCGAAGCGCGCGCGTGGTCGCCACCGTGATGGCCGCCGGGTTCGTGTGCACCTGATACGCGCAGCGCGCCTCCTTGGTGATCGGGCGCATCGTCTCGGCCTGGGTCAGGCCGGGGAAGGGCGCGAGGCCGCGATAGTCCTGGAGCTCGGAGGCCCAGTCGCCCGCGATGACGAGCAGCGACGAGCCGGCGACCTGCGCGTTGAAGAGCTGCCCCGAGAGCTGGTGCGAGCCACCCATCACGTGCGCGATGATGACGCCGACCTTGCCGCTCATGCGATGATAGCCGTCCGCCATCGCGGCCACGAGCCCCTCGTGCTTGGCCACCACGAGGCGCTGGTCGCCGTCCTCGGCAAGCGCCGCGAAGATGCCCGTCTCCGCCGAGCCCGGATTGGTGAAGAGATACTCGACGCCCGCGTCCTTCAAGGTCTGGATCAGCAGCATCCCGCCGGTGCCGGTGATGGTCTTGCGCATGGTCGACCTCGCTGTCATCGATCGTTCACTATGGTGAACTGGCCCCGCGTCCCGTAAGCCGGAGCAGTATAGCAGGCGGACCGTCCCTGGGCTGGTGGTGGCTGGACGGACGCGTTATCCTGACGGCCGCCCTCATGCACTTCGAGTTCAGTCCGGCCGAGCGGGCATTCGCCGAAGAAGTACGCGGTTTTCTGCGCGCGCACCCTCCCGAGACATTCCCGATCGACGGCATGGACGCGGGCTACGGATCGGGCGCGCACTCTCGACCGTTCCTGCGGGCCCTGGCCGACCAGGGCTGGCTGTCCTTGACGTGGCCCCGCGCCTTTGGCGGCCAGGAGCGGCCGCTGACGCACAAGCTGCTCCTCTTCGAGGAGCTGGCCGCGGCGGCGGCGCCCTTCGGCCCGCTCGCCGGCTGCGACCAGACCGCGGAGGGGATCATCCGCTACGGGTCGGAGCACTTGCGGCGCGAGGTGCTGCCGCGCATCGCGCGCGGCGACGCGACGTTCTGGCAGGGATTCAGCGAGCCAGACGCCGGCTCGGATCTGTTATCCCTCAAGACCGAAGCCGCGCGGCACGGCGACGAGTACGTGATCAGCGGCCACAAGATCTGGAGCAGCCACGCGGGCATCAGCAGCTACGGTCTCGTGCTGGCCCGCACCGGGCCGGCGGCGCGTCGCTCGCAGGGCCTGAGCATGTTCGTGGTCGACAACGCCACGCCGGGAATGGACATCCGGCCGATCCGCAGCCTGACCGGCGAGGTGTACCACTACGAGGTATTTCTCGACGAGGTGCGGGTGCCCGCGGAGTGCCTCCTCGGAAAGGAAGGCGAAGGCTTCACCCAGCTCCTGCGAGGGCTCGACACCGACCGCTTCTGGGGCCGCTTCTACAAGGCGCCCATGCTCCGACGGGTTCTCGACGAGCTCGTCCGCCATGCCAACGAGACGACCCGGAACGGGGTGCCGCTCGCGCGCGACAGCGCGATTCGTCGGCGGCTCGCGAGCCTGGCCACCGAGATCGAGGCCGTGCGGCTGCTCTTCTACCGGATCGGCTGGATGCTCCAGGAAGGGCTGCCCACGCCCTACGAGACGGCGCTCTGCAAGGTCATGGCCGACGAGCTGGGCCAGGCGGTGGCCGTCTTCGGCATGGAGATGCTCGGGCTGTACGCGCCGCTGACGCAGGATTCCCGCTCGGCCAAGCTCCGCGGGTCCATCCAGCACCTCTACCAGACGAGCATGGGCCAGACGATCGCGGGCGGCACGTCGGAGGTTCTCCGGTCCACCGTGGCCACGCGCGGACTCGGACTGCCGAGCGAGCCCAGGGTCAGGGACTAGGCGATGGACTTTCGCTTCACCGATGCCCAGACGCTGCTCGTCAACACGGCGCGGGAATTCCTTCGCCGCCGGTGCCCGCCCCCGGTCGTCGAGGAGAGCGTGGCGAGCGAGCGCGGGTTCTCCACCGAGCTGTGGAAGGAGATCTCCCTTCTGGGCTGGCCCGGGCTGCTGATTCCTCTTGAGTACGGCGGGAGCGGCGGCTCGCTGCTCGACGTCAGCCTGCTCATCGAGGAGATGGGGCGGGCGTGCTTTCCGAGCCCGTACGTGCAGAGCGCGGTGGTTGCGACCTCGCTTCTCGTCACCGCCGCCAATCCCGCCCAGCGGGAGCGCCGGCTTCCCGCCCTCGCGCGGGGAGATCGGATTTGCGCGCTGGCCCTGACCGAGGACAGCGCGTCCTTCGACCGCGACGGGCTCGCCCTCGAGGGCGACGCGGGGGGCAAGCTCACGGGCCGCAAGCTCTTCGTGAAGGACGCGCACGTCGCCGACGATCTCATCGTCGTCACGCGGGGCGCGGCGGGCCCCAATCTCTTTCTGCTCGAGACGCAGCGGGCCGGAGTCGCCGTCGTCCCCATGACGACGATCGCGGGAGACAGGCCGTGCGAGGTGAGCTTCGCCGGGGTGGAGACGCGCGCCGATGATCTCCTCGGCGCGGCAGGTCAGGGATGGGACCTGCTCGGCCCCGCGCTCCAGGCCGGGGCCCTTGCGCGGACCGCCGAGATGGTCGGCTGCGCTCAGCATATCCTCGAGCTCTGCGTCGAGCATGCCAAGGCGCGCAAGCAATTCGGCCGGCCGCTCGGGTCGTTTCAGGCCGTCCAGCATTCCTGCGCCGACCTGCTGCGCAATGTCGAGGGCGCGCGCTATCTTCTCTATCGCGCCGCCTGGAAGATGCAAGAGGGTCGCGGGGCCGCCGCGGATGTCGCCATGGCCAAGGCCTATGCCGGCCCGGCCTGTCAGGCGGTGGCGCGACGGGCGCACCAGCTCCTGGGCGCCATCAGCTTCTGTGAAGAGCATCCGCTCCACCTCTTTCACAAGCGCATCCTGGCCGCCTCCCTCGATTTCGGTGACCCCACGCACCATCTCGAGACCGTGGCGACCTCAATCGGACTCCAGTAGAGGGCGAGGACCCACATGAGCGACCCGGTGACAGTCGAGAAGTACGCGATGGGCCAGTCCGTGCACCGCCTGGAGGATCCGCATCTCCTCCAGGGACTCGGCCGCTATTCCGACGACGTGAACCTGCCCCGGCAGGTCTACGCCGTGGTCGTGCGCTCGGTGCACGCGCATGCCCGCCTCAGGGGCATCGACGCCTCCGCCGCCCTCAAGGCGCCGGGGGCGCTCGCCGTGCTCACCGGCGATGACTTCGCCGCCGACGGCCTCGGCAACCTGCCGACCGATTCCAATCGCAAGCGCCGCGATGGGTCGCCGGCCTTCACCACGCCGCGGCCGGCGCTCATCCGCGGGCGGGTCCGGCACGTCGGCGATCCCCTGGCCCTCGTGGTGGCGGAGACACCGGAGCAGGCGGTGGATGCCGCGGCTCTCGTGGCCGTGGACTACGAGCCGTTGCCCGCGGTGGCGGAAGCGGTCGAGGCGCGGCGTCCCGGGGCGCCGGCGGTGTGGGAGGAGGCGCCCGACAACGTCGCCTTCGTGTGGGAGGTGGGCTCGCGAGACGCCGTGGCGCGCGCGTTCGAGGGGGCGGCGCACCTGACCCGCCTCGACTTCGTGGTCTCACGGGTGGCTGCGGCGCCCCTCGAGCCGCGCGGGGGCGTCGGCGAGTTCGATCGACGCAGCGGGCGCTACACGCTCTATACCGGGATCCAGGCGCCGCACGGTCTGCGCACGCTGCTTGCCGAGCAGGTGTTCCGCGTGCCCCAGAGCGCGGTGCGGGTGGTGACGGGCGAAGTCGGCGGAAGCTTCGGGATGCGAAGCGGCATCTATCCAGAGATGGTGCTGGTGTTGTGGGCGGCCAAGCGCCTGGGCCGGCCGGTGAAGTGGACGTCTGATCGACGTGAAGGCTTCGTCACCGACGAGCACGGCCGCGACAACGTGACGAGCGTCGAGCTTGCCCTCGACGCGGGCGGCAAGTTCCTCGCCCTCCGCGTCGATCTCATGGTCAACATCGGCGCCTACCTGACCCCACGGAGCGCGGGCCCTGCCACCAACAATGTCGGCGGCGTCGCCGGAGTCTACACCACGCCCGCCATCCACCTGACGAGCACCGGCGTCTACTCGAACACGACGCCCACCGGCCCCTACCGCGGTGCCGGGCGCCCGGAGGCGACGTATGCCATCGAACGAGTGATCGACGTCGCCGCGCGCGAGCTCGGGATAGACCCCATCGAGCTGCGCCGCCGCAATCTCATCCCGGCATCATCCATGCCGTTCAAGACGGGTCTGGTGTTCACCTACGACTGCGGTGACTTCGCCCGCGTCATGGACATGGCCCTCGCCCTTGCCGATCAGCCTGGTTTCGAGCGGCGGCGCGTTGAGGCTCGGCAGCGCGGCAAGCTCCTCGGGCTGGGCCTCGCCAATCCCATCGAAGTCGCGGGCGGTCCTTACACGGGCGTCAATCCCGACACCGCCGAGATGCGCGTCAACCCCGACGGCTCCGTGTCGCTCTTCGCCGGGTCGACGTCGATGGGGCAGGGGAACCAGACGGCCTTCGCGCAGATCGTGAGCGACAAGCTCGGCCTGTCGCCCGAGCGCATCCAGGTCTTCTGGGGTGACAGCGACCTGCTGGGCGCAGGAAGGGGCAACGGCGGATCGGGCGCCCTCACCGTGGGCGGCTCCGCCGTGCTGCGCGCCACCGAGAAGGTGATCGAGCGCGGGCGCCGCATCGCCGCCAAGCTCCTGGAGGCCGCGCACGAGGACGTGGTGCTTCGCGACGGGCGCTTCACCGTGACGGGCACCGACCGCGGGGTGACCTTCAACAATGTCGCCCGCGCCGCCTACCAGCCGCGCCAGCTTCCCCCCGGCTTCGAGCCGGGCTTCAGCGAGACGGCGGCCTTCGTGCCGCCCGCCGTCACGTTTCCCAACGGCTGCCACCTGTGCGAGGTGGAGATCGACGAGGAGACGGGTGCCGTGCGCGTGGTCCGCTACGCGGTGGTCGACGATGTCGGCCGCATGGTCAACCCGATGCTCGTCAAGGGACAGATCCACGGCGGCATCGTCCAGGGTCTCGGCCAGGGGCTCTTCGAGATCCTGGCCTACGATTCAGGGACGGGCCAGCTTCTCTCCGGGTCCTTCATGGACTACGCCATGCCGCGCGCCGACGATCTGCCGTTCTTCGACGTGGACTCGCACGAGGTGCCGACCAAGGTGAATCCGCTGGGCGCCAAGGGGGTGGGCGAGGCGGGCACGGTGGGAGCGATGCCCGCGCTGCTGAACGCGGTCAACGACGCGCTGGCGCCCCTCGGCGTCCGGCACCTCGACATGCCGGTGACCCCCGAGCGCGTCTGGCGCGCGATCCGCGAGGCAAAGCGCACCGGCCGCCCTTGACCGCCTGATGGTTTGCGGCTAGCCTCGGCCATCCTGGTCTCGCGCGAACGTCCCGACTCGCTGGAGGCTGCCCCGTGAAATGTCCCCGCTGCCAGGCTGAGAGCCTTGCCGGCATGCGTTTTTGCGGGCAGTGCGGAGCCGCGCTCGAGGCCGCCTGCCCGTCGTGCGGGGCCACGAATCCGCCTGGCCACAAGTTCTGCGGGCACTGCGGCGCCGGGCTGGGCGAAGGTCCGCAGTCCCGGTTTCGCTCGCCCGACGCCTACACCCCCAAGCATCTCGCGGACAGGATCCTCACCTCCAAGAGCGCCCTCGAAGGCGAGCGCAAGCAGGTGACGGTTCTCTTCGCGGATCTCAAGGGATCGATGGAGCTCCTGGCCGATCGCGATCCCGAAGAAGCCCGCACGATTCTCGACCCCGTGCTCACCCACATGATGGACGCCGTGCATCGCTACGAGGGCACGGTCAACCAGGTCATGGGCGACGGCATCATGGCCCTCTTCGGGGCGCCCCTCGCCCACGAGGACCACGCGGTGCGGGGCTGCTACGCGGCCCTGGCCATGCAGGCCGCGGTGAAGCGGTACGCGGACGACATGAGGCGCGCTCACGGCGTCACCGTGCGGATCCGCGTGGGCCTCAATTCCGGCGAAGTGGTCGTGCGCGCGATCGGGAGCGACCTGCGCATGGACTACACGGCGGTGGGCCAGACCACGCACCTGGCCGCGCGCATGGAACAGCTCGCCGATCCGGGAGCCACCCTGCTCACCGCGGACACCCTGACGCTCGCCGAAGGCTACATCGACGTGAGATCCGTCGGCCCCACGCCCGTGAAGGGCCTCGCCGAGCCGGTCGAGGTGTACGAGATGCTCGGCGCGTCCACTATCCGGTCTCGGTTCGCCGCGGCCGCCGCGCGCGGCCTCACGACATTCGTCGGGCGGACCGACGAGATCGAGCAGCTGTCCCAAGCGCTCGAGCGCGCGAAGACCGGGCGTGGACAGGTCATCGCCGTGGTCGGCGAGCCCGGCGTCGGGAAGTCTCGTCTGTACTACGAGTTCACGCACTCTCATCGTGTTCAGGACTGCCTCCTGATCGAGAGCGTCTCGGTCTCGTACGGCAAGGCGACGGCCTATCTCCCCGTCATCGAGCTGCTGAGAAGCTATTTCCGGATCGAGAGCCGGGACGATGCCCGGATCATCCGGGAAAAGGTGACGGGCCGGCTCCTGTCGCTCGACCGGGCCCTCGAGCCGTTCATGGCCGCGTTCCTGTGGCTGCTCGACGTGTCCACGGACGATACGCAGTGGGAGCGCCTCGACCCCCCGCAACGACGTCAGCAAACTCTCGACGGCGTGAAGCGGCTACTCCTGCGGGAGAGCCAGGTGCAGCCCGTCGTCGTGGTGTTCGAGGACTTGCACTGGATCGACGCCGAGACGCAGGCGCTGGTGGACGCGCTGGTGGAGAGCCTCCCCGCCGCGCGCGTCCTGCTCCTCGTCAACTATCGTCCGGAGTACCAGCACACCTGGGGCTCCAAGACATACTACCGACAGCTCCGCATCGATCCGCTGCCCGCGGCGAGCGCCCACGAGCTCCTCGACGCCCTTCTCGGTGATGACTCGTCGGTGCGGGCGTTGAAGCCCCTGCTCGTGCAGCGCACGGAGGGGACGCCTTTCTTCCTCGAAGAGAGCGTCCGCACGCTCGTGGAGACGCGCGTGCTCGTGGGCGCCCGGGGCGCCTACCGGCTGCAGAAGCCGCTGAGCACGATCGAGGTGCCGGCGACCGTCAAGGCGCTCCTCGCCGCCCGCATCGATCGCCTGCCATCGGTGGAGAAGGGGGTCCTCCAGGCCGCCTCCGTCATCGGCACCGACGTGCCGTTCGGGCTGCTCCAGGCCATCGCCGGCATGCCCGACGAGGATCTTCGGAAGCACCTCGCGCAGCTCCAGGCCGCAGAGTTCCTGTACGAGACCAATCTCTTCCCCGAGCTCGAGCACACCTTCAAGCACGCCCTGACCCACGAGGTCGCGTATGGAACGCTTCTCGGAGATCGCCGGCGCACCCTCCATGCGCGGATCGTCGAGGCCATCGAGCGGCTCTTTGCCGGTCGATTGACCGAGCAGGTCGAGCAGCTCGCCCATCACGCGGTCAGGGGTGAAGTGTGGGACCGGGCCGTCACCTACCTCCACGAGGCCGGAGCCAAAGCGTTCAGACGCTCGACCTACTCCGAAGCCGTCGCGTACCTGACCCAGGGCCTCCAGCTCGCCGGGAGATTGCCGCCTGGTCGCGAACAGAGGCGGCAGGAGCTGCGCATGCTCCTCGCGCTTGGCCCCGCTCTCCAGATGACACGGGGATTTGCCGCGGCGGAAGTCGAGAGAACGTACGCCCGCGCGCGTGACCTGTCCGAGGAGATCGGCGAACCCACCGAGCTCTTTCAGGCACTGTGGGGTCTCTGGTTGCACACGGCAGGACGAGGGCGTTATGACAGGGCCCGACCCTTCGCCGAAGAGCTTCTGGCCGTGGCGGAACGGTTGGGCGATCGAACGCTCCTGCTCGAGGCGCACCACGCGATGTCGCCCAGCACGCTCTGGTCGGGCGACCCGGAAGCGACCCGGCGACATGGCGAGAAAGGCATGGCGCTCTACGATCAGGAAGCGGATGGCTCGCTGGCCTTCCTCTACGGCGGGCACGACCCCGGCGTGTGCTGCCGAATGCATTCGGCGATGGCCCTCTGGTTCCTCGGGTATCCGAAGAGTGCGCTGGAACGCAGTCGCGCGGGCCTGGCCCTGGCCAGGGATCTCTCCCACCTGGCAAGCATCGCCAATGCCCTCCCGTTCGCTATGATCGTCCATCAGCTCCGAGGAGAGGGCGCGGTCGTACGTGAGCTGGCGGAATCGATCATCACGCTCTCGACCGAGCGCGGATTTCCGCAATGGTTGTTGTTTGGGAAGGTGTTCGAGGCCTTGCTCCAGGCGGAGCAGGGCGGGGATGGCGCGGCCATCGCGCAGCTTCGCGGCGCCATCGCCGAGTACCGGGCGACGGGGAACGAGCTCTACGTTCCGGGGTTTTTCTCCCTCCTCGCCACGGCGCTCTTGAAGCATGGCGCAATTGATGAGGGACTGGGCGCGGTGGCGGATGCCCTGGCCATGACCGACGCAACAGGGTCGCGGGTCTGGGAATCGGACTACTATCGCCTCAAGGGAGAGCTGCTGCTCGCGCGTGATCCCGCGGCGGGGCAGGATGCGGAGATCGCGTTCCGTCAGGCGATCGAGATCGCGCGCGGGCAGAGCGCGAGATCATTGGAGCTACGAGCGGCGGTCTCCCTGGGCAGGCTGTGGGAGCGCCAAGGCAAGCGCCAGGAGGCGGCCCGGGTGCTCGCGGAGATCCATGGCTGGTTCACCGAAGGCTTCGATACCGTCGATCTCATGGAGGCGAAGAGCCTGCTCGACCGATTGTCCGGAGCCTCGACCTGAGCTCGGTATGGGCCGGCTCGTTGGGGAATGCTCGAAATGTTCCGCACCTCTAGCGCCGAGATCAGGGGGCGTCAAGGAACACCGCGAGGTATATTCGGCTCGTGGCGCTTGATCTCCATGCCGAGCTCCGCGGAATCGTGAAGGCCCTCAATGCGACAGAGATTCCGTACGCGCTCGTCGGTGGGCTCGCCGTGTCCATCTACGCCCAACCGCGAGCAACGGAGGATGTTGATTTGCTGGTGGCGCGGGAGGATTTGGCCCGGGCCGTAGAGCGGCTGGAGTCGCTTGGGTTTCGCCGCGCAGGGGTGCCCATGTCGGTTGGCGCTCGGCGACTCGACATTCAGCCATTGATCAAGATCGACGGCACGGACCTCATTCCCGTCGACTTGCTGGTGCCCAATGACCCGACTCTCGCTGCGCTCCTGGCAGACCGAAGCTCCATCGCGTGGGAAGACGAGTACCTGTCGATCGTGAGTCTCGCAGGCCTGCGGATCCTCGAGCGGCTCCGAGGATCAGCCCAAGACCTGGCCGACCTTGAGGCGCTGGGACCAGAATCGTGACGAAAACCCTCGACGCCGCGACGGCCATCCGAAAGGCCTCGGCCCTCCGCGCGCTCTGTCGGAGGCTCCCACACATTTCGACGCCGGCGGAACTCGCGCGGCTGCAGGGCTTCGGCGAGCTCGAGACCTCACCGGAGACGGCCACCATTGGCGATGTCGAGGCGCTCATTTCCGGATGGCGGCGCTGGTGGTATCAGGGCGAGACGGAGCGCCTGAGTGCGATGGCCGCGGGAGTGCCTGCCTCCCTCATGGACAGTGATCGTCGCCTCGCGCTCTATGCCTGCGCCGCCCTCGCACGTGAAGCCAGAAGGTAGGGGCATTGGGAGATCCAACCCCGAGACGCGAACGAGCTTCCGGATCGCTTGACGGCGAGTTTCTTTGGGTGGATTCTCGGCCCATTGATACTCAGCCTATTGACGGGTAGGACGATCGTACCCGGTAGAGCGAGGAGGGCCTGAGCATGCTCGCACGCGAAGAAAACGAGAGAGTGACCCGCGTGGGCCGCGGCACCCCCATGGGCGAAGCGATGCGGCGGTACTGGATCCCCGCGCTCCTGGCGTGGGAGCTGCCCGAGCCCGATTGCCCGCCCGTGCGCGTCAAGCTGCTCGGTGAGGAGCTGGTGGCGTTTCGCGACTCGCAGGGGCGGATCGGAATCCTCGACGAGCGGTGCCCGCACCGGCAGGCCTCGCTCTTCCTCGGGCGCAGCGAGGAGTGCGGGCTCCGCTGTGTCTACCACGGCTGGAAGTTCGACGTCGAAGGCCGGTGTGTGGACATGATGAACGAGCCGGAGGAGCTGAGGTTCGCGCACAAGATCCGCACCGGCGCCTATCCGACGGTGGAAGCGGGCGGGATCATCTGGGTCTACCTCGGGCCCGCGGAGCGTCGGCCGGCGCCGCCGCACTTCGCCTGGACCCAGGCGCCCGCCTCGCATCGCCACGTCTCCAAGGTCATCCAGGAGAGCAACTGGCTCCAGGGTCTCGAGGGCGGCATCGACACCTCGCACGTGCCCATCCTGCATCGCACGCTCACCACCGACTCCTCGCGCCCCGGCTTCAAGCCGGGCGATCCCTTCGTGGTAGGCAAGGCGCCCACGCTCGAGCTCGACGTCACGGACTACGGCTATCGCTACGCCGGCCTGCGCGCCCTCGCGGACGGCGAGATGCACGTCCGCGCCTATCACTTCATCTTGCCCTTCCACCAGATTCGCCCCGCGCGCACCGGCGCGGCCCGCCGCGGCTTCTCCGGCGCGGCGGGACACATCTGGGTGCCCATGGATGACGAGACGACCATGGTCTACAACTGGGAGCACAGCACGACCGACCCGCTGACCGACGAAGACCGTCTGGAGCGGCGACTGGGCAACGGCCCGATGGACGTCGACCAGACGACCTTCCGCTCCAAGCGCAATCGCGAGAACAACTACCTGCTCGATCGCCGCGTGCAGAAGACGGAGACCTTCACGGGGATCGATGGCGTCAATGCCCAGGACCGCGCCGTCCAGGAAAGCATGGGCGGCATCGTCGACCGCACCCGCGAGCATCTCGGGCCGGCCGACAAGGCCGTCATCCAGGCGCGGCGCCTGCTCCTGCAGGTGATCACCACGGTCGAAGCCGGCGGCACGCCTCCGGGCGTCGAGCCGACGTACTACTCGCTGCACCCGGCGGAGGCCGTGCTGCCTCGCGGCGCCGACTGGCGGACGCTGGTCGCTCCCGACGCGCCGCGCCCGGAGGTCCTGCAGCAGGCGTAGAGGAAGAGATGGCGACGGCGCCAACCATCCGAAATATCCGCGCGCGGCCGGTACAGGCGCCGTTCAAGCGGCCGCCGATCTCGGCGAGCGGGGCGCTGCCCCACGCGGCACTGGTGTTGATCGACCTCGAGACGGAAGAAGGCCTGACCGGGCGAAGCTATCTCTTCGGCTTCGCTCCCTGGGCGCTCAAGCCCATCCTGGGCTGCCTGGACGCGATGCGCGACATGCTCAAGGGCGACGCCGTGGCGCCCTTCGAGATCGAGGCAAAGCTCCGCAAGCGGCTCACCCTCATCGACACGCCCGGGCTGGTCGGTCTTGCGCTGGCCGGCGTGGACATGTGCGCCTGGGATGTTCGCGCCCAGGCCGCGTCACTGCCACTGGCGAAGCTTCTCGGCGGCGAGCTGAAGCCGATCCGCGCCTACAACAGCTGCGGCCTGTGGATCCAGCCCGTGGAGACGCTGGCCGACGAGGCCGAGGCGCTGGTAGCGGACGGCGGCTTCAGCGCCATCAAGCTGCGCGTGGGGCGCGAAAATCCCGCCGAGGACCTTGCCGCGGTGCGCGCCGTCAAGAAGCGGGTGGGCGACAGGATCACCGTGATGTGCGACTACAACCAGCGCCTGACCGTCAACGAGGCCATCCTGCGCGGCCGCATGCTGGACGGGGAAGGGCTCTACTGGATCGAGGAGCCCGTGCGACACGACGACTACGCGGGCTGCGCGCGCATCGCGGCCGAGCTCGGGACGCCGATCCAGATCGGGGAGAACCTGGTCGACACGTTCGAGCTGATCAACGCGCTCGAGGCGGGGGCCATGGATTACGTGATGCCCGATCTTCAGCGCATCGGCGGTGTCACCGGCTGGCTGCGGGCCGCGGCGATCACGCAGGCCCACGGCATGGAGATGTCGAGCCACCTGTTCCCCGAGTACAGCGCGCATCTGCTCGCGGTCACGCCCACCGCCCACTGGCTGGAATACATGGACTGGGCCACGCCGATCGTGGCCGAGCCCATCCAGGTCAAGGACGGGCATCTCCTCATTCCGGATCGACCGGGCAGCGGCATCACGTGGAACGAGGACGCCGTCAAGCGCTACGCGATCGCCTGA
>Ga0209689_1000949_pt1 | contig 21186 bp, 18 predicted proteins | sample GraSoiAngelo_149_FD_187119 | JGI IMG/M metagenome (GOLD analysis project Ga0209689, IMG submission 187119) | Grasslands soil microbial communities from the Angelo Coastal Reserve, California, USA - 14_1009_09_30cm (SPAdes) (version 2) | ecosystem: Environmental > Terrestrial > Soil > Grasslands ... | reverse complement strand
GCGCCGGCGAGAGGCTCGGGACGGCGCTGCGCCCTCAGACCCGGGCCGGCCGGGCCTCCTCGACCCAGATGCTGGTCTTGCGCGTCTCAGGCATCAGAAACAGGGCGAGCACGAACATGATCGCCGGCAGCCCAATGGGGTATGCCAGTGCCCAGCCGAGGCTCCCCGTAGACAGATACGCCGAGGTCGTGATGATCGGCACGAGGCCGCCGCCCCAACCGTTGCCGATGTGATACGCCACCGACACCGAGGTATAGCGGATGCGTCCGGGGAAGAATTCCGCCAAGAACGCGGCGATCGGGCCATAGGTCATGCCCACGTAGTTGACCAGGATCACGACGATGAGGACTGACATCGCGTAGTTCAGGTTCGTCGGATCGGCGTAGGTGCCGAGGGCGACGTAGAGCGGGTAGTAGGTGATGGACGCGAGGGCCATTCCGGTCAGGATGATCGGCTTCCGGCCGATCTTGTCCGACAACCAGCCCCAGAAGATCAGCGTTGGGGTGGCGATCAAGAGCGCGAGGCCGACGATGAAGCTCGAGGTCAGCACGTCGACCTTCTTGACCGTCTGCAGGAAGTAGAGCGCCCAGAACTGGCCGCTGTACCAGACACATCCTTGCCCCAGCACGACGACACTGGCGATCAGCACGTACCGGATGTTCCGGCTCAGAAACGCCTCGCGCCAGGGATTGGTCGCCGTCCGCCCCTTCGCCTTGATCTCCTGGAAGATCGGCGTTTCCTGGAGCGAGAGCCGGATGTAGATCGCGATCGCCACCAGCAGGAGCGAGATGATGAACGGGAGCCGCCAGCCCCAGTCGTTGAAGGCCTCCTGGCCTAGGTAGCGCCGGATCCCGATGATGGTGGCGAGCGAGACCACGATGCCGAGGGTGGGCGACGTTTGGAGCCAGCCGGTGTAATACCCCCGCTTCTCGTCCGCGATGTGCTCTGCGACGTAGGTGATGGCACCGCCGTACTCGCCGCCGAGGCAGAGCCCCTGGATCAGCCGGAGGGCGAAGAGGAGGACCGCCGCCGCGAGGCCGATGCTGGCGTAGGAGGGAATGAATCCAATGAGGGCGGTCGAAATCCCCATGCCGCTCAGCGTGACGAGGAATGTGTACTTTCGACCAACCCTGTCGCCGAGCCAGCCGAACACAAACGCCCCCAGGGGCCGGATCAGGAAACCGACCGAGAAGAGCGCCACGGTGCTGAGGAAGGCCGCGACCGGGTGGGATTTTTCGAAGAACTTGACCGCGAGGATCGAGGCCAGGCTTCCGAAGATGTAGAAGTCGTACCACTCAATCACGTTCCCAACCGCCGCGGCGATAACGACACGGCGAAGTTCTTTGAGCGAGAGATGAGGCGCCGGCATAGCTCCCTCCAGTTGGTAGTGGTCTACGACTCGGCCTGCGTGGGAACCCTGACGGCCCCGTCCCGGGCCGCGAGAGCGCCCTCGCCTGAGGTTTCGGCGCTCGGGAACGGCCGGAGCCCACGGCCGCGGCGCCCGGCGACCGTTCCACAGACCGGCCACCGCGCGCGCAGCGGAGCGCAGAGGAGGTCATCGAGCCTGGTTGCGTGCAGGCAAACCGCGTTCCGCCCGGCCCCGCCCAGACCGAGTCCGGGCAGGTCGAGGACCGGGGCCGGGCTGCGCCGCACCTGCTCTCGGAGTCCATCCATCGGGTGATACCCTCCACCCCACCCTGGAGGCCCAGAAACCAGCCTGTCGGCGAAGTTGAGCGATTATGCCCTTGCCCATTCGGCGGGCAAAGCGAAATGTGGGATCAGGAGCGACCGGAGGGCTCCCGCCGTCGTTCGTCGCCCGATGTGAGCGGGCGGACCGCCCCCGGGAGGGAACCGGTGCGGGGGCTGGCGGCACGGGGAGGACGGCACGGGACCGGCGGGTGGCCGCCCGGGTGGCTCTGCCGAGGAGACTCCCCTCGGGCGCCGAGCGCCGCCCGGCGCGGTTCGAGGGTCGGGAGCGCTCGCCGGCGCGGTTCGCGGAGGACCCTCCGGCCCCCCGCTACTCTTGCTCCTCGTACTTCGCCTTGAGGCTGGCGACCACGGCCGGATCGGCGAGGGTGGTGGTGTCGCCGAGGGCGCGCCCCTCGGCGATGTCGCGGAGGAGCCGGCGCATGATCTTGCCGCTGCGCGTCTTCGGGAGGTCGGCGGAAAAGATGATGTCATCGGGGCGGGCGAGGGCGCCGATCTTCTTCACCACGTGCGCCTTCAGTTCGTCGCCAAGCTCGAGGCTCGTGGCCACCCCCTCCTTGACCGTCACGAAGGCGGCGAGGGCCTGGCCTTTGATCTCGTGACTCCGGCCGATGACGGCCGACTCCGCGACGAGCGGGTGGTCGACGAGCGCCGACTCGACCTCCATCGTCGAGACACGGTGCCCCGACACGTTGATGACGTCATCGACGCGGCCGAGGAGCCAGAAGTACCCGTCCTCGTCGAGCTTGGCGCCGTCGCCGGTGAAGTAGATGTCCTTGTAGCGGCTCCAGTATTGCTTCACGTACCGCTCCGGATCGCCCCAAATCCCCCGGAGCATGCCGGGCCACGGCTGGCGCAGGACCAGGTAGCCGGCCTTGGCCGGCTTGCCGTGATCGTCGAGCACGGCGGCGTCGACGCCCGGGAACGGCTTCGTCGCCGAGCCCGGCTTGCATACCGTGACACCGGGCAGCGGCGTGATCAGGATGTGGCCGGTCTCGGTCTGCCACCAGGTGTCCACGACGGGGCAGCGGCCGCCACCGATCACCCTCCAATACCAGACCCACGCCTCGGGGTTGATCGGCTCTCCGACGGAGCCGAGGAGACGGAGGCTCGAGAGGTCGCACTGCTCAGGATACTTCTCGCCCCACCGCATGAACGTGCGGATGGCGGTCGGCGCCGTGTAGAGGATGCTGACGCCGTGCTTCTCGACGATGCGCCAGAACCGGTCCTTGTCGGGCCAGTCCGGCGTCCCCTCGTACATCACCGAGGTGGCGCCGTTGGCGAGGGGTCCGTAGACCACGTAGGAGTGGCCCGTGACCCAGCCGACGTCGGCCGTGCACCAGAAGGTGTCGCCCTCGTGGAGGTCGAAGATGTACCGCGTCGTGGCCGTCACCCCGGTCAGGTACCCGCCGGTCGTATGGATGATGCCCTTCGGCTTGCCGGTCGACCCCGAGGTGTAGAGGAGGTAGAGGAGGTCCTCGGCGTCCATCGGCTCCGGCTTGCAGTACGCCGCGGCCTCCTTGACGAACTCGTCCCACCAGACGTCGCGCCCGCGCTGCATCGGCACGTCCTGTCCCGTGCGCTTGAGCACGACCACGGTCTTGACGGTGGGGCACTCCAGAAGCGCCTCGTCCGCGTTCTTCTTGAGCGGGACGACCCCACCCCGGCGGTACCCACCGTCCGCCGTGACCAGGACCGTCGACTCGGAGTCGCGGATTCGCTCGCGAAGGGCGTCGGGCGAGAATCCGCCGAAGACCACGTTGTGGGGGGCACCGATGCGGGTGCACGCGAGCATCGCGATCGCCGCCTCCGGCACCATCGGCAGGTAGATCGTGACCCGGGCACCCTTCCGCACCCCCTGCTGCCGGAGCGCCGCCGCGAACCGGTTGACCTCGCGGTAGAGGTCCCAGTAGGTCAAGGTCCGCGTGTCCCCGGGCTCGCCCTCCCAGATGAGGGCGGCCTTGGTGCGGCGGGGCCCCGCCACGTGGCGGTCGAGGCAGTTATAGGAGACGTTCAGCTTGCCGCCGACGAACCACTTGGCGTACGGCGGCTTCCACTCGAGCGCCTTCCGCCACGGCTTGAACCAGTCGAGCGCCCTCGCCTCCTTCTCCCAGAAGCGCACGGGGTTCGTGGCGTCCTTGTAGATCCGCGGCTGGGCCACCGCGTGCGCGGCGAAGGCCTTCGGGGGCTTGAAGGTCCGTTTCTCCTTGAGCAGCACTTCGATGGGGTTGGCCATTACCGTTCCTCTGGTGGCCGCGCGCCCGGGGCCGCGCCGGTCACCGGCTGCCGAGATAGCGGTCCACGTACTCGCCGAACAGGGCCTCGAGCTCGGCCGCGACCGCTTCCGCGACCGGCTCTGGGCCGCCCGGGCGCTCCCGCTCCGGGTCGCCGTTCCATCCATCCAGGTACGCCTCGCTCTCCGAGGCGCCCTCGCGCATCGCTACCGCGTCGATCAGATCCTGGAATCGCTGCGAGAGCGGACGCCGGACCGCCCGCTCGGCGTCCCACGCCTCTACGAGCGACGGGATGTCCCTCCACCGAACGACCCGGAAGCGCGCCACGGCGCCCCATGATACGGACCCCTGCCCGGGCTGTAAACGCCGCTACTTGGCGGTCGCCTTCCGCTTGCGGCGGGCGACGCCGGTGGCGTGGGCCGAGGCCGCCACCGCGTCGGCGACCGCTTCCACGACGCGGCGGTCGAAGACCGACGGCGTGATGTATTCCTCGCTCAGCTCCTCCCGCGAGACGATGGCCGCGATCGCCTCGGCGGCGGCGATCTTCATCTCGTCGTTCACGGTCCGCGCGCGGACGTCGAGCATGCCCCGGAAGAAACCCGGGAAGCAGCAGACGTTGTTGATCTGGTTGGGGTAGTCCGACCGCCCGGTCGCCATGATCCGCGCGTGCGAGCCGACCTCCTCGGGCATGACCTCGGGGACCGGGTTCGCCATCGCGAAGACGATCGCGTCCCGCGCCATCTGCTTGATCGGCTTCACGCCGACGACGCCCGGCCCGCTGAGGCCGATGAACACGTCGGCGCCGACGAGCGCGTCGGCGACCGTACCCGTCAGGCCCTTGGGGTTCGTGTGGGTGGCGAACCACTCCTTCATCGAGTTCATGTTCTCCTTGCGCCCCTTGTAGAGCACGCCCGCCCGATCGCAGGCGACGATCTGCTTGACCCCGTAGCGCATGAGGAGCTTGGCGGTCGCGATGCCGGAGGCCCCCGCGCCCGTGAACACGACGCGGATGCCGCCCATCTTCTTCTTGACGATCTTGAGCGCGTTGATCAGCGCGGCCAGGACGACCACCGCCGTCCCGTGCTGATCGTCGTGGAAGACCGGGATGTCGAGCTCCTTCTTCAGGCGGTCCTCGATCTCAAAGCAGCGCGGCGCCGAGATATCCTCCAGGTTGATCCCGCCGAACACGGGCGACACCGCCTTGACGAGCATCACGATCTCGTCGACATCCTTGGTGGCGAGGCAGAGCGGGAAGGCGTCGACGTTGGCCAGCTCCTTGAAGAGGAGGGCCTTGCCTTCCATGACCGGCAGGGCCGCCCGGGGCCCGATGTCGCCGAGGCCGAGCACCGCGGTCCCATCGGTGACGACGGCCACACAGTTCTGCTTGATCGTGAGCGAATAGGCCTTCTCGGGGTCCGCGTGGATCGCCATGCACACGCGCGCGACCCCGGGGGTGTAGGCCATCGACAGGTCGTCGCGGGTCTTGAGGGCCATCTTCGACTTGATCTCGATCTTCCCGCCCAGGTGCATCAGGAAGGTGCGGTCCGACACGTTGATGACCCGTACCCCCCCGACGCCGCGCATCTTGTCGACGACCTGCTCGCCGTGCTTCTCGTCGCTCGCCTTGAACGAGATGTCGCGGGTGACGGTGCTCTTGCCGACCTCGACCAGGTCGATGGCGCCGATGTCTCCGCCGGCCTTGCCGATGGCCGACGTGACCTTGCCGAGCATGCCCGGCCGGTTGACGATCTCGACGCGAACGATCAGGCTGTAGCTGGCGCTGGGGGAACCGATCATGGCCGGACCTCCTTAGTGGTCTCCGACTCGGGCCGGAGGGGGCGGCCCGAGAGCCCCCGGAGAGGCGGAGGCGGGCGGAGACGAGACCATGCGCTGCATTGTACAGCAGCCGGCCCGCGTGCCGGCCGACGGGGGCGGGGTGACGGGGAGCGCTGAGCCATACGAGGCGGCGCCGGCCGGGGGGCCAGCCGTGCGCGGCGTCCTCCACCGTCCGGCGGGGCCGGCGGGTGACAGCGTCGTCCTCGCCCACGGGGCCGGCGGAAACTCCGGGGCGCCGCTCCTCGTCGCGCTCGCGAGCGCGCTCGCCGCCGCCGGCCTCACGGTCCTGCGCTGCGACCTGCCCTTCCGCCAGGCGCGGCCGAGCGGGCCCCCGCCGCCGGGCGTGGCCCCGCGCGACCGCGAGGGCCTGCGGAGCGCCCTTCTCGCCGTCCGGCAGCTCGTCCCCGGGCGCGCCTTCCTCGGCGGCCACTCGTACGGCGGGCGGCAGGCGAGCCTCCTCGCGGCGGACGACCCAGAGCTCGCGGCGGGGCTCGTGCTGCTCGCGTACCCGCTCCATCCGCCGCGCCGGCCCGAGGCGCCGCGGACGGCGCACTTCCCGCGCCTGCGGGTGTCGTCGCTCTTCGTCCACGGCGTGCGGGATCCATTCGGGTCGCTCGCGGAGCTCCGCCTGGCACTCGCGCTGATCCCGGCGCCGACCACGCTCGTCGCCGTGGCCGGCGCCGCGCACGATCTCGGGGGCGGGCGGGGGGCGGCCGCCGACGCGGTGAGTCGAGCGGTGGTCGCCTTCCTCGGACGGCCGGCGTAGCGGCGGGGGCGGACGACGGGCGGGCGGACCCTCCGGCGCATCGCGTTCGGCGTGGTTGCGGCCGGCGCCCTCGCGGCGCACGGCCTCGGGGCGGCCCAGGGGGAGGGGCCGCCGCGGGTGCCGACCGCCGAGATCCTGCGCGAACGGCTCGGCCGGGCCGAGACTGACGCCGTCATCCGCGACGCCTTCGAGAAGATCTGCCTCGAGGAGGGCAAGCACTGGGACGACGCGCGGCGCGAGTGCGTCTATCTCATGCGCTCGAAGGACTGAACGGACGCCCCGTTGCTTGACACCCCCCCGGGGGCCCGGGTAGGCTCAAACAGCAGCCCACGCGCGAGGGAGAGCCCATGATCGACGCCAAGACGGCCGATAAGGAACTGCAGTTCTACATCCGGCCGCAGACATTTCCGGTGGCCATCCGCATGCTCCGGCCCGGGGAGCCGATCCCCGACAAGGCCAAGCGTCCGGCGCGGGACTTCAAGAAGCTCAGCATGAACTGCCAAGTCATCGACATGGCCCGGCGGTACGGCTGGATGATCGCCCTGACCCGGGACGACCACATCTGCTCGCTCGGCATCACCGCGCTCGGCTTCGACAAGCCGACCCACATCTACACCTCGGGCACCCTCTGCGAGGGCATGTACACGGAAACGAAAGAGGCCGGGCAGCGCTCGGAGGCCGCCGTCGACAAGTTCGCCCCGGGGGAGTACTACTGCCTGCTCGTCTCCCCGCTCGACCGGGCGCCGTTCGAGCCGCACGTCGTCTGCATTTACGCCAGCCCCGCCCAGGTGATGCGGCTCACCCAAGCCGCGCTCTGGAAGCGCGGTGGCAAGCTGACCTCGTCCTTCGGCGGCCGGATCGACTGCAGCGAGATCATCGTCACCGCGATGAAGAGCGACGCGCCGCAGGTCATCCTGCCCTGCTCCGGCGACCGGATCTTCGGACAGACCCAGGACCACGAGATGGCGTTCTCGATCCCGTGGAACCACATGGAGGAGATCATCGAGGGGCTGCGCGGCACCCACGCGGGGGGCATCCGGTACCCGATCACCCAGTTCATGGAATACGAGGCCAAGCTCCCGCCGAAGTACATGGAGGTCAACAAGCTCTGGGACGTGGAGCGGGGCCGGGCGACCTACACGAACCGTGACCGCGTGGTGGCGGCCTACAAGCGCTCGTTCGCCGACCGGGTGCCCGTCTACCCGATCGTGGCGTCCTTCGCCGGGACCCTCGACGGCCTGTCGATCGAGGAGTACTGTACCGATCCGCGAAAGGCCATCAAGGCGATGATGAACTACTACGCGCGCTACGAGCCCGACGTGGTGCTCGCTTACAACGACCTGGCCAAGGAGGCCGAGGCCTTCGGATGCAAGGTCAAGTACTCCGACTACGTGGTGCCGTCGATCGAGGGGCACGTCCTCGGCGAGGACAAGAAGAAGCTCGCGCACCTCCCGATGCCGGATCCGTACCGCACCGCGCGCCTTCCGGGCTTCCTCGAACAGTGCGAGGCGCTCATGCAGGCGGCGCCGCCGGCGGCCACGGGCGCCGTCGCCGTCGGCCCGTGGACGATCGCGATGCTCATCCGCAACCCCGAGGTGATGCTGCTCGACACCTTCGAGGATCCGCAGTTCATCCACGATCTCATGCGCGTCACCACCGACTTCTGCAAGACCTGGGGCGACGCGATCGTCAAGACCCGGATCGGCCTCAGCTTCTCGGAGCCCACCGCCTCGATCAGCCTCGTCTCGCCCGACAACTACCGCGAGTTCATCGCGCCGTACCACAAGGAGCTCGTCGACCACTTCAAAGCCAAGAAGGTCGGCGTGACGACCCACATCTGCGGGACGACCTACCCGATCTTCGAGGACGTCATCGCCTGCGGCTTCAGCACCTTCTCCTTTGACCTGGACCAGCAGGCGGACCCGAAGCTCCACGTCGACCAGCTCGCCCGCTTCGTGGAGGTCGCGAAGGGCCGCGCGGTCGGGATCGGCAACGTGGACGCGACGAAGTTCGAGAAGGCGACGAAGCAGGAGATCGAGGCCGACGTCAGGCGGTGTGTCGACACCGCCGCGCGCCACTCGGGCTTCATCCTGTCGACCTCCTGCGAGATCCCGCCGCGGTCGGACCCCGAGATCGTCAGGTGGTTCATGGACGCGGCCCGCGACTACGGCCGCTACGAGCGCGTCTTCGGCTGACCGCACCCCCCGGGCAACGCAGAAACGGCGTGGTGGGCACCCACCACGCCGTCGTCGTCTCCCGGTCGCCCCCGGCGCTCCCTCCGGAGAGGGTCACACGGTGGGGTGACGTCCCGCCCGATGCTTTACCAGCGCACCGGCTTTGAAGGCCGGTGGGCGTAGCCGCTGTCGCGGCCTCCGCCCCCGCCCCCGGGGCCGCGGCCGCCGCCGGGACGCCCGCCACCCGTGCGCGGGGCCTGCGGGTTCGAGATGGCCACGGTGATGCGCCGGCCGTCGAGGTCACGGCCGTTCAGCTGGCCGATCGCCTTCTGCGCTTCCTCCGCCGTGTTCATCTCGACGAAGCCGAAGCCCCGCGACTGGCCGGAGAAGCGATCGGTGATGACGGTCGCGGACTGCACGTCGCCGCACTGGGCAAAGAACTCGCGGAGCCCTTCGCTGGTCGTAGAGTACGACAGCCCGCCGATGTAAAGTTTCGCTGCCATGCAACGCCTCCTGGAATCCTCTTCCGCTCTCCTACACGCCCCGAAACGCGGAAGAGCCGGCATATCGCGGCGAGGTCCGAACCATACGGAACGGACCACACCAGTGTACACCCTGTGCCGCGGCCGGCAAGCGGGATACGGCGAGGGCGCGGCTCAGCCGCGCGGCTCGGCGGTGAAGCCGAGCACCCGCTCGCTCCAGGCGGCGGCGCCGAGCAACTCCGCCTCCCGTTCGGGGCCGGCGACGAGCTGGACCGCGAGGGGCAGCCCGGTCGTCGCGATCCCGCTGGGGAGGGAGACGGCCGGGGCCCCGATGAAGCTCCACGGCGCGCAGAACCGGGGGTCGCCCGTCGAGGCGAGCCCCGGGGGCGCCGGCGCGGGCGCGACCGGGGTGAGGAGGATCGCGTAGCGCGCGAACACCGCCGCCATGGCGTCCCGACACGCCCGGCGCACCCGGTTGGCCCGGACGTAGTCCGCGCCCGACACGGCGAGCCCCGAGCGGACCAGCTCGGCGACCCCGGCGCGGTGGCGCGAGAGATCGGCGCCGAACCTCCCGGTGTGGTAGACGGCGGCCTCCACGCGCAGGACGGTGCGGCCGGCCTCCTCCAGCCGATCGAGGGCGGTCGGGAGCGCCATCTCCTCCACGCGCGCCCCCGCCGTCTGGAGCTGCCCGGCCACCTGGCGGACATGGGCCACGACCTCCGGGGTCGCCTGCTCCACCCAGGCGGCGGGGAGACCGACCGTCGGCGGAGCGGGAGGGGTGTCGAGCGCGCGGCCCGCGAGCACGCCGAGGGCGAGGGCGGCGTCCGGCACCGAGCGCGCGAAGCACCCGACGTGATCGAGGCTCCACGCGAGCGGAATCACGCCCGCCGTCGGCACGAGCCCGTGCGTCGGCTTGATGCCCACGACGCCACAGTAGGCGGCCGGGCGCAGCACCGACCCGACCGTCTGAGTGCCGAGCGCCAGCGGGATCATCCCCGCCGCCACCGCCGCCGCCGATCCGCTCGACGAGCCCCCGGGCGTGTGCTCGCGGTTCCAGGGGTTTCGCGTCTCCGCGGGATCCATGTAGGCGAACTCCGTCGTCGCCGTCTTGCCGAGGATCACCGCCCCCGCCGCGCGCAGGCGCTGGACGGCCGGCGCGTCCTCCGACGGCGTCTCGTGGGCGAACGGGCCGGCGCCGGCGGTGGTCGGCATGCCCGCGACGTGAAAGATGTCCTTGACCCCGACGGGGATGCCGTGGAGCGGCCCGCGGAGTCGCCCCGCGCGCGCGTCCGCCGCGCGCTCGCGGGCGGCGGCCCGCGCCCCCGACTCGTCGACGTGGACCCAGGCCCGGAGCGCCGGATCCACGGCGCGGATCCGCGCCAGGCAGAGCTCGACGAGGTCGACCGGCGAGAGCGAGCCCTGCCGGAGGCCGGCGGCCGCGTCCGCGATCGTGGGAATCATCGCCGGCCGCCCGCACAGCTCGCGGGGACCGCGGGCCCCCCGTCGGCCCGGGCGCGACCCGCCGCCTCCATCATCGCAGCGCGTCCAAGACCTCGGCCACCACCTCGTACCGGCCGAAGGACGGCATCAAGTAGGCCCCGGCGTACCGGCGGCGGGCCTGCCGGAGGATCCCCTGGGCCAGCTCGATGCCGACGGCGAGCCCCTTGTCGCCGGCTTCCCGCATGCGGGCGCGGACCTCAGGGGGGATCGTGATACCCGGCACCTCGTTATGCAGGAACTCCGCGTGGCGCGCGCTGTGGAGCGGCATGACGCCGACCAGCACGGGGACCTCGGGCGACCCCGCCCGGCGCAGGAAGTCGTCGAGCAGGGCGAGGTCATAGATGGGCTGGGTCTGGACCCACTGGGCGCCGGCCTCAAGCTTCTGCCTGAGCCGCTCGACCTCGAGCTCCGGCTCCCGGGCGGCGGGGTTCAGCACGGCGCCCACGCAGAAGGCCGTCGGCTCGCCGATGCTGCTGCCTGTGGCGTCGAGCCCTTCGTTCATCCGGCGCAGGATGCGGAGCAGCCCGACCGCGTCCACGTCGAACACCGCGGTGGCGTTGACGTAGTCGCCGGCCCGCGGCGGGTCGCCGGTCATGGCCAGGATGTTGCGCACGTCGAGGGCGTGGGCGCCCAGCAGGTCGGCCTGGATCCCCATCAGGTTTCGGTCCCGGCAGGTGAAGTGCATGTTGATCTCGAGCCCGGTCGCGTCGCGGACGAGGACCGCCGTCGGGAGCACGGCCATGCGGATCCGGCCGAGGGAGCCGTCGTTGATGTCGACGATCTCGGCCCCGCGCTCCTTCAGGAGCTTCGCGCCCTGGACGAGCTTCTCGATGTTGTGGCCGCGGGGTGGGTCGAGCTCGACCGTGACCACGAACTCGCCGGCGGCGAGCTTCCGCTCGAGCCGGGTCGGCGGCGCCGCCGTCCGCATCACGGGCGCCTGGTCCGGCCGCGCCACGGCCGGCGCCGCCGCCCGCCCGACCGCGCGCGCCGACGGCGTCGGGCCCGTGACCGCGCGCATGGCGCGGATGTGCTCGGGCGTCGTGCCGCAGCAGCCGCCGACCACGCGCGCGCCCGCGGCCAGCATCCGGGCCGCGTAGTCGGCCATGTAGGCGGGCGACGAGAGGTAGATCAGCCGCTCGCCGACCCGGCTCGGGAGGCCCGCGTTCGGCTGAATCGCGATCGGGCGCCCGCCGGCCGCGGGCCGCATCTGCTCGAGCACCTCGTAGAGCGTGCTCGATCCGACCGAGCAGTTGGCGCCGATCACCTGGACGGGGAGCGCCGAGAGCGCGCGCGCCACCTCGGCCGGCGTGCGTCCGAGGAAGGTCAGGCCCTCGTCGGTGAACGCGACCTGGGCGACGATGGGAAGGTCGGCCACGGCGCGGATCGCCTCAACCGCGAGCGCGACCTCGCCGAGGTCCGACATCGTCTCCACCACGAACGCGTCGACCCCGCCCTCGAGGAGCCCCTCGGCCTGCTCGCGGAAGGCGTCGCGCGCCTCCCCCTCGCCGAGCGTTCCCAGCGGGGCGAGGTACTTGCCGAGCGGCCCCATCGAGCCGAGGACCAGCACGTCGCGCCCCATGGCTTCGCGCACGTCGCGGGCGAGCTTGACGCCGCGCAGGTTGATCTCGCGGACCTGCGACCCGAGGCCGTGGACGGCGAGCTTGAACCGGTTGGCGCCAAACGTGTTGGTCTCGATGCAGTCGGCACCGGCCGCGATGTACTCGGAGTGGATCGCCTGCACGAGCGCGGGGGTGTTCAGGTTCAGCACGTCGAAACACCCATCGAGCGGCACCCCTCGCGCGTACAGGAGGGTGCCCATGGCCCCGTCGCAGAGGAGCGGTCCGGCGGCGAGCCGCTCGCTAAACGCGTGCGCCATGGGACTGGGGAAGCACCCGCAGGATGCGGCCGACGACCTGGTCCACGCCGAGCCCGCGCGTCTCGATCACGAGGTGGGCCGCGCGGTAGTGCGGCTCGCGCTCGCGGTAGAGCGCCTCGACCTCGGCGCGGGAGCGCTCGGCGAGCATCGGCCGCAGGCCGGCGCCGCGCGCGCGCTCGTACATCTCCCCGAAGTCCCCCTTGAGCCAGACGACCGTGCCGAGCGCGCGCAGCCGCGCCATTCGCCCCTCCCGGCACGGCAGCCCGCCGCCGGTCGCGATCACGTCGCCCCGCTTGAGGCCGAGGCTCTCGAGGACCTCGGCCTCGAGCTCGCGGAAGCGCGCCTCGCCGGACTCGCCGAAGATGTCCGGAATCGAGCGCCCCTCCCGGGCCACGATCATGTCGTCGGTCTCGACGAAGCAGCGGCCGAGCCGGCGCGCGAGCAGCCGGCCCACCGTCGACTTCCCGGCGCCCATGAAGCCGACCAGCATGATGTGGTCGGCGGTGGGCACGGGGGCGCTCATCGCGGCCCCGCGAGCTCGGCGGGGGCGCGCCGGTACGCGCAGTCGCGCATCCAGCACCGCCGGCACTGGGTAAAGTAGTGGTCGACGCGCACCGCGGCGCCGATCCCGACCATGAACGAGATGCTCTTGACGGGGGTCATGAAGCAGGAGTCGTTGAGCCGGACCCCCGCCGGCTCCCCGGGGCAGAGGGCGAACAGGGCCCGCTGATCGGTCACGTCCCAGCCGGCGTAGCCCGGACTGATCCGGTTCGTGACCTTGAGCCCGCGCGCGATCGCCAGCTGGCAGAGCCGGTCGTTCGCCGCTTCCGCCAGCTGCTCGGTGGCCGCGGACCCGACCGAGTCGAGCATCAGCGCGAGCGGGAACTCCCGGGCGTCGAAGAGGGTCGTCACCCGCCGTTCGAGGGCGTCGCCGATCGTGCAGACCGCGAGGCCGACGTGGGTGAGCGTCCCCCAGAGCCGGGCGATCTCCGGGATCCCGAGCCGCCGGCCGCCGGCGCGGACCGCGTCGGCGGTCTCGACGGCGGCAGGGACCGCGCGGTAGACGACATGCGGCGCCAAGAGCCGCGCGGCGAGCGCCCGGGCTTCCTCGAAGAGTGCCAGCACCTGCGCCGGGGGCGCCTCGCTTCCCCCCTTGTATCCCTGGAAGCGCAGCACCTCAGCTCGATCGATCGAGAGCGGCAGGCCCTCGAGGACGACGGACTCGGCGGCGAGGACGGACTCGGTCACCTGCCGCGCGCGCGGACGACCTCGGCGATGCGCCGGATGTGGGCCGGATTCGAGCCGCAGCACGCGCCGACGATGCCGGCGCCGGCGTCGAGCAGGGCCGGGTAGTCCTTCGCCATCTCCTCGGGCCCGAGCTCGTAGGCCACGCGGTCGCCCTGGGTGATCGGCAGGCCCGCGTTCGGGTAGGCCACCAGCGGGGCGCCGGTGACCGCGCGCATCTCGCGGATGATCACGACCGCCCGGTCGGGGCCGCGGCCGCAGTTCATCCCCACCGCGTCGGCGCCCGCGGCCAGCAGGGTCGTCGCGACCTCGCCCGGGCTCTCGCCCCACATCGTGCGGTCCCGGTCGTGCAGCTCCTCGAACTGAAAGAACATCGTGGCCATCACCGGCAATTCCGCGACCGCCTTGCAGGCGCGGACCGCCGCCCTGGCCTCCTGGGGGAACATCATCGTCTCGACCGCAAAGAGGTCGACGCCCCCCTCGGCGAGGGCCGCCGCCTGCTCCCGGAACGCCTCGAAGTACTCCTCGTCGGTCGTGTCGCCGAGCGGCTCGTACTCGGCTGGGAGCCGGCTGGTCGGCCCGATCGACCCCGCCACGAAGCCGCCGGCGGGCGCGACCGAGCGGGCGAGGCGGGCGCCCCGCTCGTTCAGCTCGCGGGTGCGGTCGCCGATCCGGTACTCGTTGAGCTTCAGGCGGCTGCCGCCGAACGTGTTGGTCTCGACGATCTGGCTCCCCGCGTCGAAGTAGCCCTTGTGGATCCGCCGGACGGTGTCGGCGTGGGTGTCGTTCCAGAGCTCCGGGCAGGCGCCGTTGGCCAGCCCCGCGGCGAACAGCTCGGTGCCGTAGCCGCCGTCGAACACCAGGACCTCGCCCGCCCGGACGCGCTCGACGATCTCCCAGCCCCGCGCCCTCACCCCGCGACCGCCTCGCGCACCCCGAGGAGCTCCTTGGCTTTGACGACGGCCAGGGTCGAGTCTCTCGCGTAGCCGTCGGCGCCGATCTCGTCGGCGTAGGCCTGGCTCACGGGCGCGCCCCCGATCATCACCTTCACCCGCCCCCGCATCCCCGCCCGGGCGAGCGCGTCGATCGTGCGCTTCATCGCGGGCATCGTGGTGGTCATGAGGGCCGAGATGCCGACGATCTGGGCGTGGTGCTCATCGACGGCCTTGACGAAGGCGTCGGGGGCGACGTCGCGGCCGAGGTTCACCACCTTGAAGCCCGCCCCCTCGAGCATCATCGCGACGAGGTTCTTACCGATGTCGTGCAGATCGCCCTGGGCGGTGCCGATGACCACCGTGCCGTAGTAGTCGTCGGCCTTGGCGCGGGCCGTGATCAGGGGCTTCAGGAGGTCGAGGCCCGCGTACATCGCCCGCGCGGAGAGCAGCACCTGGGGAACGTAGTACTCGTTCCGCCGGAACTTCTCTCCCACCACGTCCATCCCCGGGATCAGCCCGCGGAAGATCAGCTCCTTGGGCTCCATCGACCGGTCGAGCCCTTCCCGCGTCTTCCGCGCCACGGTCTCCTTGTCGCCGAGGATGAGGGCGCGGGACATGAGGGGGTAATCGAAGTCGTCGTCGGGCATGGGGTCCTTTGCGAGCCGCCGGCGCGGCTCCGCGTCTCGAGCCAGGTGGGTTAGCGCACCACCGCGTAGCCGGCCTTCAGCCAGGCTGTCATGCCTCCGCTCACATTGTACCAGGGCCCGCGGGCGCCGGACCGCTTCAGCACGCTAATCACGGTGCTCGAGCGGAGCCCCCCGGCGCACAGCACGGCCTTCGGCCGGTCCGCGGGCACCTCGCCGCGCCGCGTCACGGCCTCGCGCATCGGCAGGTGCAGGGCGCCGGCGATGTGCCCCTCGTCCCACTCGAACGGCTCGCGCACGTCCACGACGACCAAGTCCGGCTGCTCCTCGCGCCACGTGGCAAGGTCGTGAACGCTGATCTGGGCCAGCTGCTCGGTCGGCAGCCCCTCGCCGCGCCAGTCGGTCATGCCGCGCTGGAGGTACCCCGTCACGCCGTCCAGGCCGACCCGCGAGAGCCCGGTCAGCGCCCGGCCCGGGTCGGTCGGGCTCGCCGCGACGAGGACGATCACCGCGTCCGGCGGGATGAACCAGCCGCAGCGCTCGACGAACTGCGGGCTCTCGATCGAGACGTTCACGGCGCCCGGCACGTGGCCCTCGCCGTATTCGGCGGAAGTGCGGACGTCCAGCACGACCGCGCCCTCGTCGATCAGCTCCCGGACGCCGCGCGGGGGGAGCGCCTGGGGCGCGGGGCGCGTGAGCACGGCCACCGACCGGTTTCGCTCGATGATCGCCTTGAAGTTCGGCGGCGTCGGGAGGAGACCGGCCAGGAGGTTCCTGACGAACTCCTCCTCGTCCCGCGCCCGGAGCGCCGGGTTGAAGCGGCGCTCGAACCCGATCGTCGATCCGGTCTTCGAAGACATCGCCCGGCCGCACATCGACCCGGCGCCGTGCGCCGGATAGACCTCCACGCTGTCGTCGAGGACGAGCAGGCGCCCGGTGAGGCTCCGGTAGAGCTCGGCGGCGGCCCGCTCGCCGCCGAAGTCCGGACGCCCGACGTCACCGACGAAGAGGGTGTCGCCGGTCAGGACGAACCACGGCTCGGGGCCCCGGCTGTCGTCGGTGACGAGCAGCGCGATGCTGTCGGGCGTATGGCCGGGGGTGTGCAAGACGCGGAGGCTCACCGTACCCACCCGGAGCTCGTTGCCGTCCTCGACCGGCAGATGGCGATACTTCGCCTCCGCGGCGGCGTGGATGTAGACGGTGGCGCCGGTCTGGGCGGCCAGCGCCTGGTTGCCCGAGACGTGGTCGGCATGGACGTGCGTGTCGACCACGTGGGTGATCGTGAGCCCCTTGCGCCGCGCCACGGCGACGTAGTCGCCCACGCGGTCACGCCCGGGATCGACGATCAGCGCCACCCCGGCCCGTCCGCAACCGATCAGGTAGGAGAGACAGCCCGCCTCGTCGTTGACCAGCTGCTGGAAGATCATTGGCCCATCTCTAGCATACCGGGCGGAGGCAGACAACGAAGCGGCCCGCGTTCACCACGCCCGGCCGCGCCCCGACCCCCGGGGGCCGTCAGCGCGGGCCGGGGTCGGACGGGGGCCCGGGCCGCGCCGATAGGTAGTCGCGGAGGGCCTGGGCGGCCTCTCCGCGCAGGTCGACGAAGGCAAAGCCCGCCGCCGCCTCCCGGCACCACACGACCCGGGCGTCGGCCCTGACCGCCTCGCCGAGGCCCTCGCCCGCGATCGACAGGCGCGCGAACATGCCGGGCGTCAGCGCGAGCGGGAGCTCGCGCACCGACAGGCCGCTCACGGTCAGATCGTGGACGGCCGCCTCGACGGTCACCTGACCGGCCGTGATCGCCACCCGCACGTCGGCGGGCACGCGCTCGTCCTTGCGCGTGCTGGACAGAAGGACGGCGTGGATCCTGACCGGCACCGCCTTGCCCTTCACCGTCACCTCGCCGAGGGCGCGCGCGGGGAACTGGCCGTCCACGAGGGCCCAGGTGGACTCGCTGATGATGATCGGGGCGTCGAAGTCCTTGGTGATGCTCTCGAGGCGGGCCGCCAGGTTGACCGTGTCGCCGACGGCCGTGTACTCGAGCCGCTGACGGGAGCCGAGCGTGCCCACGATCGCCTCGCCGGTGTTGATGCCGACGCCGCTCCGGATCGAGATGCCGAGCCGCGCCTCCCAGCGGGCGGATAGGCCCCGCGTCGCCGCCTGGAAGGCGAGGGCGGTCCGGACGGCCTGGGCGGCGTGGTCGGGCTGCTCGAAGGGAGCGTTGTAGAGCGCCATGACGCAGTCCCCGACGTACTTGTCGACGGTGCCCCCGTGCCGGAACACGATCTCGGTGAGCTCGGTCAGGTACTCGCCGAGCACCTCCGCCACCTGCTCGGGCTCGAGCCGCTCGGCCATCGACGTGAAGCCCCGGAGGTCGGAGAAGAGGACGGTGACGAGGCGCCGCGAGCTGCCGAGGTGCGCGTCGTCCTTGTGCCGCACGATCTCCCGCAGCACGGCCGGGGAAAAGAAGCGCGAGAGCCGGCGCTTCTCGCGCTGCTCTTGGACGAACTCGACGACGACGGTCGTACCGTACGCGAGCACGAGGGCGAGCGTCGGCGCGACCGCCGCCGCCCACGCGTGCCAGAGGACGAAGAGCCCGACCGCGAGGCCCCAGCCGGCAAGCGCGACGCCGGCCAGGACGAAGAACGCGCGCAGCGGGCGGAGGCGCCTGGTCAGCCAGACCGCCGCGACCGCCGCCGCGAGCGAGGCCGCCAGGGCCGCCGCGCGGGGCGCCGGCCGGACCGGGATGCCTTGGAAGAGCGTGTCGAGGGCGTTGGCGTGGATCTCGACGCCGGGCATGCCGTTGGCGGGGGCGAAGGGGGTCGAGAAGGCGTCGTGGAGGATCGGGGTGGTGGAGCCGACGAGGACGATCTTTCCGCTGAACGCCTCGGGGGAGACCTCGCCGTCGAGCACTCGATAGTACGGGATCCAGGGAAACGTCCGGGGGCCGCCGCGGTAGTTGATCAGGAAGGCGCCGCCCGCCGGCAGCGGCCGCGCGGGCAGGCCCGCCCGGACGCCGAGGTCGTAGAGGCGCCGCACGAAGCTCTCGAAGCGCTCGCCCTCGAGCTGGTACTCGAGGCGCGCCCGCCGCACGTTGCCGTCGGGGTCGATGTCATAGTTGACGGCGCCGAAGCCGGCGGCGCCCGCCCGCAGCCGGGAGGTCGGCACCTTCAGCTCGACCTTGGTGAAGAGCTCGTTCTGCGCGACCGTGCGCGCCGCGGCCAGGACCACGTTCGCGGCCCGGGCGACGGCCCCGGCGAGCCGCTCGTCGTCGGCCGGGCCCCGGGCCGAGGGCTCGGCGAAGACGATGTCGAACCCGATCGCCGCCGGATGGCCGCGGCTCACGATGTCGAGGAACCGTCCGTGGAGGGCGCGCGGCCAGGGCCAGGCCAGGTTCAGCTCGTCGAACGAGTCCTCGTCGATCGTCACGATGACGATCGGCGTCGCCGCGCGGCGGGGCCCCCGAAGCGAGAAGAGCGCGTTGAGGGCGCGCAGCTCCGCCACCTCCAGGAGCCCGCCGAGGGAGGCGCCCACGACGAGGGCGCCGAGCAGCCCGCCCAGCAGGAGCGTCTTTACCACCGACGGCGCCCGGCCCGCGTCATGGGCGGCTCGCCTCGGCCACCTCGGGCCTCACCCCGGGGGCCTCCCCGGGGCCCCGGGGCGCGGGCGGCCGCGGACCCTCGGCGCCACCGCGCACCTCCGCCAATGGCCATCTCCGGGAAGCACGAGGGTATGCTAAAATTCGGCACCAATGAAGATCAAGGTGCTCGGGGCCTTCGGCGGCGAGGGGCTCGGGCAGCGGCCTTCCGCGTTCCTCGTCAACGACCGCATCCTCGTCGACGCGGGCACCGTGCCCGGCGCCCTGACCGTCGACGAGCAGCTCGAGGTCGAGCACGCCCTCCTGTCCCACCCGCACCTGGACCACGTGGTCGGCCTGGCCTTCCTCACCGACACGCTCGCCAGCGCGGGGGCCCGGCGGCCAGTCACCGCGACGAGCGTGGAGCCGGTCATCCAGGGGCTCAGGACGCACGCGTTCAACAACGTGCTCTGGCCCGACTTCTCGGCGATCCCCTCGCCGAGCGCGCCGGTGCTCAGGTTCCGCACGCTCGCCGAGGAGGCGGAGCAGCGGGTGGGCGATCTCTGGGTCACGCCGGTGCCGGTCGACCACACGGTGCCGACGGTGGGGTTCATCATCCACGACGGCGAGGTCGGCTTCATCTACTCCGGCGACACCGGCCCCACGGACCGGCTCTGGCGCGCGGCCCGCGGCCTCCGCGGCCTCCGCGCCCTGGTCATCGAGTGCGCGTTCCCGAACCGACTCGAAGGGCTCGCCGCGACGTCCCGCCACCTGACCCCCTCGCTGATCCAGCGCGAACTCGATAAGATTCCGCCGGACCTTCCGATCTGGATCTTTCACATCAAGCCGCAGTTCTACCAGGAGACCGTCGAGCAGCTCGCCCGGATCGACTCGCCCCGGATCCAGGTCCTCGAGCAGGGCAAGACCTACACGCTCTAAGGGGCCCCGCTCCCCGTCCAGACCGTCCCCCGGACCTTGCGTCGGCACCGCTCCGCCCTAGTCGGGCGGAAGGAGGATCGCCGTCTCGGAGCTGATCTCGACGCGCACGGGGTCGCCGAGCCGGAAGATATGGCTCTCGCCGATCGCGGGCAGCTCGACCCCGAGCTTCGCCCCGCCGCCGATGTCGACCTCGTACATGTGACGGGTCCCCTCGAAGACCCGGAGGGCGACCGTCCCCGGAAAGCCCGGCCCGCGCGCCATCGCCGCCTCGACCAGCCCGAGCGACTCTGGGCGCATGCAGAGGAGCCCCTGCGCGCCCTCACGCCACTTGCCCTCGGCGGCGATCGGCGCACGAGACCCGCCCGGGGATTCGACCACCACGCCGGTGTCGCGCACCTCGACCACCCGGACCGGCAGCAGGTTCGCGGGGCCCAGGGCGGATGCGACGGAGGAGTCCCGCGGCCGCCAGTAGAGCTCGGGAGGCTCGCCGACCTGCACCACGCGGCCGTCCACGAGGACGGCGATCCGGTCGGAGAGTGCCAGCGCGTCGGCGGCATCGCGCGTGGCGTGCAGCGTGGTCACGGCCAGGTCGCGGTGGAGCCGCGCGAGCTCGAGCCGAAGCGCCTTGCGCGCGGTCGGCTCCAGGTGGGAGAGGGGCTCGTCGAGCAGGAGCACACGGGGCTCGACGGCGAGCGCCCGCGCGAGCGCGAGCCGCCGGCGCTGATCGAGGGTGAGAGCGTCCGGCCGGCGGGCCTCGAGGCCGCCGAGCCCGAGTCGCGAAAGGACGCGGGGAACGCGGCGCTCGACCTCCTCGGCCGGCGCGCGGCCGGCGCGCAGGCCAAACGCGACGTGTTCGAACACGTTGAGATGGGGCCACAGGGCCCCGTCCTGGAAGACGAAACCGATCCCGCGCTGGCCGGGCGGCGTGCGGGTGACGTTTTCCCCCTCGAAGAGGACACGGCCTGCCCGCGGCTCGGCGAAGCCGGCGACCAGGCGGAGCAGCATCGACTTGCCCGACCGCTGGGAGCCGACGACGGTGAAGAACTCGCCGTGCCGGACTTGCAGGGTCACGTTCTCCACCGGGCCGTGCGCCGCGTCGAGCGCGGTCACGCCCTCGAGCCGGATGTCGACGAGCGGGCGACTCACGACGGACACCGGGTGTGTCGGGCAGGCCGGCGCAGCCGGGGGGAGGGCCCGCTCGCGGGGACGGAGGGCCAGGTGGTGCTTCCGACGCACGGGGCCAGCGGACCGGGCGTTCGGCGGAGGCCGGT
>Ga0209689_1000944_pt1 | contig 21206 bp, 18 predicted proteins | sample GraSoiAngelo_149_FD_187119 | JGI IMG/M metagenome (GOLD analysis project Ga0209689, IMG submission 187119) | Grasslands soil microbial communities from the Angelo Coastal Reserve, California, USA - 14_1009_09_30cm (SPAdes) (version 2) | ecosystem: Environmental > Terrestrial > Soil > Grasslands ... | reverse complement strand
AAAGCGACGGTGCGTGTCAGGCGGCTTATGCTCATTTCCAAGTTAGAAGCGGTTTCAAAAATAGAGAACGATCGGGGTGCCGTTCAAGGGATTCTCAGCATAAATTGGCCTGCGATCACAAATATTCCCCAGGCGGCGAGCAGAACGCCGGTCGCGATGCTGATTCGCGCGCGTGCCGGCAACGTTTTTTCCAGGCACACGAGTAGAGTCAACGCGGCAATCCAGATAACGTTCATGACGCCGGCGACAAAAAGTAAAGCCATCAAGGCCCAACAGCAACCGGTGCAAAAGGCGCCGTGTTCCAATCCCATTCGAAATGCGCCGCCGCTGCCTTCACGCCAGCGGGTCATGATGAATTCGAGCGGGCCGCGGCAATGCGTAAGGCAAGTTTGTTTGAGCGGCGTGAATTGGAAGACACCGGCAATGAGAAGCAGCATGCCACCGAGCCAGACGCTCGTGCTCGTCATCGATTCGGAAAGCAAGGCGTGACGATGGAGCCACCACTGGCCCAACGCCGCGAGCGCGCTGAATACACACCAGATGGCGAGATAACCCAAGACAAAGATCGACATCGAAACGCAAGAACGGCCGAGCCGCTGACGATTGCGCGTCACGGCCGCGAAGGTCAGGATCATCGGCAGCGCGCTCGGTAACATCATCGCGATCATCATCACGGCCCACATGAGAAACAACGGAAGCAAGGTGGCGACCGGCCATGAGGAAAGTTCCGGCCCGGATATTTTCATGCGCATGCATTCGCACACGCCGGTCGCATTCATGCGGCGCGCTTCGTAGACGGTGTAACCCCACGCCAGCAACGCGATGCTGCACAGACTCCCAGCGGCGAAGAAACGTTCGCGCCGCGGCATGACCGGCAATGCGCGCATGGCCGCGGTTCAGTTGCCGTAGTGAATGCGAGCGACGAATCCAGCTTTGTTCGGATAACTGAACTTCATCTTGTCGATCGCGACGGAACCTTCCTTGGCCGACGCGCACTCCGCGCTTTTGAAAATAAAACCAGTGCCGTGGCTGACGGTGATGGTTTCAACATCTCCGGTCACGGGATTTTTGATCGGTTCGAGCGCGATCCGGAAATTGTCGCCAAGCCGTGCGCTGCTTTCGAGCCCATTCATCGTGACGCTGAACGGAACGAACTGCGGGTCCAGCAACGTGCTGAAAGTTGTCGCCAAAATTTCAAACGGCAATCCACCGGCCTTACCCGAACCGATCTCGAGCAAGGCTTCTCGTTGTTCTTGGGACGCCCTTTCATCGACAAACAAGCAGACTGTGCCGTTGCCCTCGTGAATCGCGCCGGGCCATTTTGCGGCGAACGCGAGGCCGAGTCCGTCAAGCGACACGTCGCCGTATTTGCCGCGATCGATTTTCCAAACTCCTATGCCTTCGCAAAAGCCGGGCGTCGGCGGCGCCGCGAATTCGCATGGGCAACCGTAATCGCAATTGCACGCCTGAAGATAATCGGCGTCAAAAAACCATTTCTTCATTTGATCATTCCTCCGTGTTAAGCCTTACCTCGCCCGTACAGTCGAGTTCTACATTTTGTAACGAAACGGAAGTGCGCGTCAACTTGCCGACTCAATCAGCGCGCAAAATTCCGCTGCCGCCTTCGATTTAGAATTCCGCTTCCAGCGACCGAGGTGACGAGCAAGAGCCTCGCGAAAGCGCTGCATCTCTTTTAATTTTGTTTCTGTTTCCGAAAGCGTTGCTTCGGCCATCGACACTACGCAGCGGCACGTCTCCTTACCGGGTCCGCGCAGGCTCATGATGCGCTTGATTTCATCGAGACTGAAGCCGAGAGATTGCGCCTTGCGAATGAAGCGCATTTGATTTAAGGCGGCGGCGTCATAAACGCGATATCCGCTCGCCGTGCGCGATGGCTTCGGGAGAAGCCCGTTCCGCTCGTAAAAGCGGATCGTATCGGGCCTCACTCCCGAAAGCTTTGCCAGCCGGCCAATCAACAGCGGCTTTTCATTCATTGCGTGAGCAATGCCGCTTGCTCGGTTGTGATTCGCCCTTCGAACATGATTGCTCCGTTCACGACGACGGTAGGCATCGCACGAACGCCGTAAGCTTTGCCTTCCTCACACATTTGCTGAGGCGGACAGCGTCGCTCAGTCACTTCGCAACCACACGTCGAAACCGCGTCTTTCACTAATTGCAAGGTGTCGTCGCAGAGCGAGCAACCCGCCGTGAAAACTTCGATCTTTCTTTTACCTGCCATTCTAATTCACCTCCTTTTAGTCGGCTTTGTTGGCTACATTCCCGTGCAACAACACTTGTCGAGCGTTTTGCCCGTGAGTTTGCAAAGGAATTTTCCGTTCTTCTGTGTCTCGCAGCAGCACGTCTTGACTTCTTTGCCGGTGAGAGTGCAGACCAGCTTCGGAGAAGCAGCCGATGCCACAGCTGCGACCGCTATCGCTGCCAACAACGGCAGCCATTTTGTAATTCTTTTCATCAATTCACCTCCTTCAATTCTTTGACTTCATCTCTCTACACCTTGGAGCCCAGTCCAAGGTCAACAGCTTTTTTCGGGATGCTGATCCTCACTTTTTCAGCAACTTCGCAATGACCACGATCAGCAGAACTATAAGTAGAATGCCAACGATCCCCCAAATCCACATCATCCACATCGGACACATCATCATTATTTATCACCTCCGTTCTCAACACGAATAGAAGTGCGCTAACTTCCATCGACGCAGCCAGAAGAATTCTTAATTCGCATCAAAGATTTCATTTTGCGGTTACCGAAAAGCTCGATTGACCTTTTCCGTGCGGGCCGTCGAAAGAAATTTTCGCGTTCCAATCCCCAGCCATATCAATCTTGATTTTAGCGCGATACCGGCCCGCCGTGTTTGTCCGTTCGATTGTGCCGCCGGAGTGCATCTGCATCCCGGGCATGTTCATGTCCATGTCGAACTTCACGTTGCCGACATCGACGAGTTGATCTTGCGCGTTTCGGAATTCGATGAGGAATTCGTTGTTGCCGCGGCGGAGTTGGCCTTGCCGATGAATGAAATTAGCGGTCAAATCATTGACGCTTTGAGTTGTGAACGGCGCGCCGGAAATTTTGTGCGGGCCAATTTTCTGCCAGACAAAATTGCCCGCGTAAAAAAGCGCAAGCGCCGTTATGATCAGCGCGATCCATCGTAACACTCGCTGCCGGGTCTCATGCGAAACGACCAACGCCGGTGGAATCAAAGGCGCTTCTTCTTCGTTCTGGTCGGGTAGTTCGCGTTTGCGCCAGACCACGTAAATGACCGGGAAGATTAGCAGCTCAAGAATCGCCGAAGTAATAATGCCGCCGATCATAGGTGTCGCGATGCGTTTCATCACGTCAGCGCCGGCTTGAAGGGTGGGGGACCACATGATCGGCAGGAGCCCGAAGAAAATCGCGCACACGGTCATGATCTTTGGCCGGATGCGTTGCACTGCGCCTTCCATCACCGCGGCGTGCAGATCACGCATGTTATTCATTCGCCGCTCGGCCGTAAATTTGTCCCAGGCGTGATCGAGGTAGAGCAGCATGACCACTCCTGTCTCCGCGCTGACGCCGGCGAGCGCGATGAGCCCTACCCAGACGGCGACGCTCATGTTGTATCCAAGCAAATACAGCAACCAAAACGCGCCGATGAGCGAGAAGGGCACAGTGAGTAAGATGATTAAGGTCCTGATGACGGACCGGGTGCTCAAGTACAGGAGCACGAAAATGATCAGCAGCGTAAACGGGACTACGACTTTGAGCCGCTCCTTAGCAGCGAGCAGATATTGAAATTGTCCCGCCCACTCGATGTAGTAACCCGACGGATACTGAATTCGCTGGGCGAGCAGCTGCGATGCTTTGCGCACGTAGCCCTCAATGTCACTCGTGGTGATGTCCACAAAAACGAAGCCGACGAGCTTGCCGTTCTCACTGCGCACCGACGGCGGTCCAGTTTTGTAATGGATATCGGCTAGCATAGAGATCGGAACCTGCGCACCCGTGGGCGTGGGAACGAGCACGCGCTTGAGCGAGTCGAGGTCTTCGCGAAAATCGCGCGCGTAACGTGTATTGACGGGATAACGCTCGCGGCCTTCGACTGTGGTCGTGATGTTCTTGCCGCCGATGGCTGACTCGATGATGTCGTTTACATCGCCAACCTTGAGTCCATAGCGCGCGGCTGCCTCACGATTGACAGTAAAATCGAGGAAATATCCGCCGACTGTGCGCTCGGCGAACGCGCTGCGCGTGTTCGGAAGATCTGCCAGTTCCTTTTCGATCTGAACGGCAAGCTTTTGAATCTCGCCAAGGTCTGGACCAAAAACTTTCACGCCGAGGATGCTGCGAAATCCGGTGGTCAGCATCTCGGTGCGCGTCTGAATAGGCATCCAGAAAATATTCGCCATGCCGGGCGTCTTGATGTTGGCGTTCACTTCGGCGAGGAGCTTTTCCCACGTCATTCCGCGCCGCCATTGCTCAGGCGGCTTAAGCGCGACGATGGTTTCGAACATCGACAACGGCGCGGGATCGGTCGGCGTGTCGGCCTGCCCGGCTTTGCCGAACACTGTCACGGCCTCCGGGATTTTTTTTAATTGTCGATCCTGTATTTGGAGAATCTTTGTCGCTTCGGTGATCGACATGCCAGGTACTGCCGTCGGCATGTAAAGCAGAGTGCCTTCGTTCAGCGGCGGCATGAATTCGCTGCCAAGTCTCTTGAATGGAAAGATCGTGAGCAGCAAAACAATCAGCGCTGCGCCCAGCGTAAACCAGCGATAGCGCAACACGAAGTCTGCAAACGGTTGATACGTCCTGATCAAAAACCGGTTAACCGGATTTTTCTCTTCCGGTGTGATTTTCCCGCGAATGAGGAGCGTCATCAGCACTGGCACGAGTGTGACGCCGAGAAACGCGGCAAAGAACATTGCGAACGTTTTGGTAAAGGCGAGCGGCCGGAAGAGCCGGCCCTCCTGCGCGGTGAGCGAAAAGACCGGGACAAAGCTTACTGTGATTACGAGCAGGGCGAAAAACAACGCGCGGCCGACGCCTTTCGCGCCGGCGATGATCACTTGAATACGCTCAACGTTATTCGGTTCGCGCTTGTGGGTTTCCCGAAAATGCTCGAGTTGCTTATGCGCGTTCTCGATCATGATAATTGCCGAATCGACCATGGCGCCGATGGCGATGGCGATGCCGCCTAACGACATGATGTTCGAGGTGACGTGCATCCACCACATCGGCACAAAGGAAAGAATGATCGCGATGGGCAGCGTGATGATCGCCACCAGCGCCGAGCGGACGTGCCAGAGAAAAACCAGACAAACCAGCGCAACGACAACGCTTTCTTCGATCAGCTTCTCGCGCAATGTTGCGATGGCGCGGCGAATCAGGTCGCTGCGATCGTAAACCGGCACAATGCGCACGCCGGCTGGCAACGACGGCTTTACCTCTTCGATTTTCTTTTTTACCGCATCGATGACGTTGAGCGCGTTCTCGCCGTAACGCATCACGATGATGCCGCCAACGACTTCGCCGCGTCCGTCGAGCTCGGCCACGCCGCGCCGAATATCTCCACCGAGATGAACGTTTCCAACATTTTTCAGGTAGACCGGCGTGCCGTTTTCCACTTTGAGGACGATGTTCTCGATGTCCTCAATCTTTTTGATGTAGCCGCGTCCGCGAATGTAGTACTCAGTGGTAGCGACTTCGAAAATCTTGCCGCCTACGTCGGCATTGCTCATCTTGATCGCGTTGACCACGTCGCTGAGAGGGATGTTGTAAGCGACTAGTGCGTTTGGATCGAGATCGACCTGGTATTGCTTCACAAATCCGCCGACCGGTGCGACCTCGGCGACGCCCTTCACGGCGGAAAGCGCATAGCGCAGGTTCCAATCCTGAATGGAACGCAACTGAGCGAGATCGTGTTTTCCCGTGTCATCAACCAGCGCGTATTCGTACACCCAGCCCACACCGGTCGCGTCGGGGCCGATCGTCGGGTTCACGCCCTCCGGCAGCGAACCGCGCACCGAATTCAAATATTCGATTACGCGCGAACGCGCCCAGTAGATGTCGGTGCCGTCTTCGAAGATGACGTAGATGAACGACTTGCCGAACATTGATTCGCCGCGGACGAATTTCACTTTTGGCGCAGCGATGAAGACACTGGAAATCGGATAAGTGATCTGGTCCTCGACCAAATCGGGCGAGCGGCCTTCCCACTCGGTGTAAACGATCACCTGCACATCGCTCAGGTCGGGAATCGCATCCAGCGGCGTGTGGATCAGGCCGTAGATTCCCGCTGCAACAGCGAAAATCGTGAAAATGAAAACCAGGAACTTATTCCGCGCGCTCCGCTCAATAATACGATCGATTAGCGTCTCACTGTTGCCAGCGGTGACTTCGTTCCGCGTAATTGCTTCAGCTTGAATCATGGCTTGGTGCCAGGGCTAACGCCTTCTTGCGGTGTGCGCTCTTCTTCGAACCCTCTCAATGCGCCTTGGACTTTTGATTCGGCGTCGATGAGAAAGTTTGCGCTCGCGACGACGCGTTCGTTTTCCTGGAGACCGCTTTTTACTTCGTAGATGTCGCCATACTTGGTGCCGAGCTGAACGATGTGCGGCTCGAGTTTGCCTTCGCCTTTATCGACAAAGACGATGCTGCGCGTCCCGGTCGGCATCACCGCACTGACGGGAACGGTAAGCGCCTCACCCATGTCCATCTCCAAGTCGGCGTTCACGTACATCCCAGGCCGCAGCTTGAAATCGGGATTTGGAATATCGATGCGAACCTTGGCTGTGCGTTTCGTCGCGTCGAGAAACGGATCAATCAGACTGATTGTGCCGTCGAAGTTTTGTCCAGGATACGACTTTGCTGTGATCGTGAGCTTTTGCGCCACTTGAAGCATCGATAACTCATTCTCGTAAAATTCCGCCCACAGCCAGACGACGCTGAGGTCGGCAACCTCTACAAGTAAGTCTCCCGTTTTCACGCTCTTGCCCTGTTCGACAGGCACCGACTGCACAACGCCGCGGAATGGTGAGAGCAGCGTGAGCGTGTCGGAGGCTTTACGCGTCTTCTCTAGCTCGGAGATCTGTTGCGGCGTGACGTTCCAAAGTTGCAGCCGACGCTTCGCAGAATCGATCAAGCGCTGCGGAGTGTCGCGCGCGTCTTTGGACTTCGCCTGGTCACGCATGCGCAACAGCTCGACGAATTCACGCTCACTCGTTAACAGATCGGGACTGTAGATCGACAAAAGCGGCGCATCTTTTTCCACGAGCTCGCCCGGCGCGGTCACGTCCAGTTTTTGAACGTAGCCATCAACACGCGACACAAATTGCCAATTACGTGTTTTATCCGGAGCGATCAGGCCAACTGCGCGGATGGTATGGCGAAGCGGCTTTCGCTCGACCTTCGCATAACGCACCCCGATCTGCTGCTGACGCTCAACTGGAACGACGAACTCGCTTGTCTGCGGCGCTTTGCTCTCCACGCCTCCTTTCATTCCAGGCATCCCGGGCATGCCTTGCATCTCGCTGCTGCCGGTTGGCTTTCCCGCTAGCATTGCTGCGTGATCGTGCCGAGGGGCGTTTTTACTGGAACTTGCCGGGGTTGCGCTCTCCTTCATCACTGGCACAAGATCCATCGAGCAGATGGGACATTTGCCGGGTCCCTTTTCGCGCACCGATGGATGCATTGTGCACGTCCAGTAATCGATGTTGCTCGGTTTCTCCGTGGCGCTGTTCTTCGAGCACGACGCAGCGCCAGAAAGAAGCGCAGCGAGCATGAGCAACAGCGCAGTTTTTTGTAGAAACAGCTTCATCGTCATTTCCTTCCGTTCGATAACCCTGCCGCGGGCGAGTAAACGTTTGCGCCGATGACTGCCTCCAACTCAGCGACTGCCATTTGATAATGCGCCAAGTGGTCGCGTCCCATGGCTTCGATGTCGCGCAGGTTGCGTTGCGCGGTAATCCAATCGAGAAACGTTGCTTTTCCTGACTCGTAGCTTAGCCGCGTCGCTTCAAACGCCTGCTGCGACTGAGGCACGAGCTTGTCACGGAATAACTCGACGTGATGATGAAACGTCTCGACCTTTGCCAACTGATCGCGCAAGAGCCGTAATGCTTCCTTCTGTTCACGCTCAAATCCCTGCTCAGCCGCTGCAAAATTTGCGCGTGCTTCGCGAACGGCAGCTGAGTATTTACCGGGATTCACCCATGGGATTGTGAACGACACGCCGGCGTCGAATTCGCTAACAGCCTCCGCGGCGTCATTGTAATGCTGACCTTTGACATTGACTGCTGGATCAGGAATCCAGGCGCGGTGCGCCAGCTGAAGCTTTGACTTCTCGCTGTCGATCTTTGCACGCGCCATCTGCAGCTCAGGCCGTTGAGCGAGCGCGATCGCTTGCAGCCTGCTTGCAGAAAGACCCGCCTCGCTGATCCTCGCTCCCGTGGGCGGACCGAGCGGCGCAAACGCATCGCGATTCATCAGCGTGTTCAGTTGCGACTGCGCGTCAGACAAATTGCGCTCCAAATCCCGCCGCGTCTCCTGCAGCTTGCTGTAATCTGTCTCGGCGATAAGCGCGTTCGCCGCAGTCTCCAAACCAGTTTCGTAACGAGAGCGGCTGATATCGGCAATTTGTTTGAGTGAAGTAAGATTTTTGTTGTTGATCTCGAGTTGGTCATAGGCATTCGCCAGCTGGAAATACGTGGCGCGTGCCTTTGCGATCACATCGAGCTGAGCGCGTCGCGCTTCTTGAAATGCAGAGAACGCCTCGGCTGCAGCAATCCGGCCGCGCACTAGATTTTTTCCGGTGATCGGAATCAATTGCTCGATGCTAAGCGTTTGATCCGTGAATGCGTTCGGCGGTACATCGACAAATCGGCGCATACGCGATTCGCCGGCAACGTGCGGGTCATCCCATGCGTACGCTTGTCGCACGCGGTGAATTGCGGCGTACCAGCGGTTCTCCGCTTCTTTAATGGCTGGATTGTCCTCCAGCACGCGGCGCGTCACTTCGGCTAACGAGAGCTCTCGTGACGCAGCGCCGTCTTCGCCGCCATCAGCGGCGATCTGACTGCGAAGTAATAAAAATGTAGCTAATAAGATTGAAAGAGTTGTTGTTTTCATTGATCCACGACTGCGTTTAACGACACGGCATGCCGATGGATGGGCACACCCCGACCGTTAAAGGCGGTGGATCAGATGAGCCGGATGCAGATCAACGCGAGCGTCGGCGGCGAATGCGCGCTACACCTGGCGTTGAAAGCTGGGATTTGTTGGGCGCGGGATTCCGGACTCGGCGGAACGACAGGCAACGCGATGGGTGTCGCGTTTACTTTGTAGCTCGAATCGCCTTTCGCCAGCGGGTGCGATGGAGTCGATTTGTGCTCGCTTGAAGTTGCGCAACACGTTTTGTTGGCGCAGCAAGCCGGCTTGCACGCTTGTTGTGCTGGCGCGCTGGAGAGGATGCACGATCGCGCGGTAAGACTTACCGGCGCTGTAACCAGCGCGGTGGCCATCGCTATCGAAAGTACGATCCTGCTCAACATTGCCGTCCGTATAACACAAGTTAGACCGCACGTCGAGAAAAGCGTTCAGCGCTAGCTACGGCCAGCAATGGCAATCTTCATGCCATTTCTGGTACATCAGATGGCGCGCCTCTGAATTTTCCTCTGAGACAGCCGACTCTACAGCAGCCGGTTTTCATTTGCATTTCTCCGAGGATTTTGCGAGGAAGGAGACTAGAATTTCTTTCAACGAAAAGAAGGCAATTATGAAAACCGAAAATTTGGAAACAATAGCAACAAAACTGGTCGCGCCGGGGAAGGGGATTTTGGCAGCCGATGAAAGCTCGGGTACGATCGAGAAGCGCCTGAAAAGCATCAATGTCCCTTCGACTGAGGAGAATCGGCGAATGTATCGCGAAATCTTGTTTACCACCAAGGGTGCCGGTGAATTCATCAGCGGCGTGATTCTCTTTGATGAGACAATTCGGCAGAAGAGTCGCGACGGGCGCGGTTTTGTCGAAGTGCTGGAGCAACAGGGGATCGTTCCCGGGATCAAAGTGGATAAAGGCGCTAAGGCAATGGCGAATTTTCCGGGTGAAAAGATCACTGAAGGTTTGGACGGATTACGCGAGCGGCTGGCCGAATACCGGCAACTCGGAGCGCGCTTTGCGAAGTGGCGCGCCGTGATTGGCATCGGCGATGGCATTCCTACGCGCACCTGCATCGACGCAAACGCGGAGGCGTTGGCGCGTTACGCGGCACTTTGTCAGGAAGGTGATTTGGTGCCGATCGTCGAACCGGAAGTGCTCATGGACGGCGACCACACAATCGAGCGGTATTTCGAAGTCACCGAGCAAACCTTGCGAAGCGTTTTCGATTCTTTGGCGGAGCACCGGATCGTGCTCGAAGGGATGTTGCTGAAGCCGAACATGGTGCTTTCTGGCAAAGACTGTCCACAGCAGGCGTCGGTGCAGGAAGTCGCGGAAGCCACAGTTCGTTGCCTGAAGCACGTCGTTCCAGCGGCCGTGCCGGGTATTGTGTTTCTCTCAGGCGGCCAAACCGATCAGCAAGCGACGGAACATCTCAACGCGATGAATCGTATCGCGAACCTGCCCTGGCAGCTGAGCTTTTCCTACGGACGCGCGTTACAAGCTCCGGTGCTTAAGGCGTGGAAAGGCGACAGCGCGAAGGTTGCTGCTGCGCAACAAGCGTTCCATCACCGTGCATGGTGCAACAGCAACGCGCGTTACGGCAAATACACCGAAGAGATGGAGACTGCGAAGGCGGCATAGGGCCGCACAGTTTGGATACGCGCACGGCCAAGTGCTCACGGGCCGAGGGCGGCCCGGCTCCATCAATGAGAGCTGAATATTGGAGACAGCCTGCCCTCAGGCTGCTTCGATTGGCAACACGATGGATTTAGCTACCGCTCTTGGCCACGCGCTCTGGATGGCGTTTGCCATGCTGTGGGAAATTTTGTGGCCGCTGATTCTCGGTTTCGGCTTGTCGGCAGTTGTGCAGGCAGTCGTTTCCAAAAGCGAGATGACGAAATTGTTGCCTGACGATTCCGCGAAATCGCTCGCGATCGCATGCGGTCTCGGCGCAGCATCATCGTCGTGTTCTTACGCGGCAGTTGCGCTGGCGCGCTCGATTTTTCGCAAAGGCGCCAATTTTACGGCGGCAATGGCGTTCCAGCTCGCTTCCACAAATTTGGTCGCTGAGCTGACGATCATCATCATCGTACTGATGGGATGGCAGTTTGCGGCCGCTGAATTCCTGGGTGGGCCGCTGATGGTCATGCTGATGGCGATACTCTTTCGAAAATTAGTGTCGCCCAAACTCGTTGCTCAAGCGCGCGCACAAGCAGAGAGGGGACTGAAAGGCAAGATGGAAGGTCACGCCGAGATGGACATGAGCGTGACTGAAGGCTCGCTCTGGCAGCGCATCACGTCCAAGGATGGATTCACTGCGACGAGTCACTATTTCGTGATGGACTGGGCAGCAGTATGGAAAGATATCGCCATCGGTTTGCTCATCGCAGGGGCACTGGCTGCGTGGGTACCGCCGGACTTTTGGCAGAAATTCTTTCTCGTCTCACATCCAGTCGCCGCAAAGATTTGGGGACCAATCGTCGGGCCAATTGTCGCCATCCTTTCGTTCGTTTGTTCCGTGGGCAATGTTCCGCTGGCTGCGGTGCTTTGGAACGGCGGCATCAGCTTCGGCGGCGTTATCGCATTCATCTACGCCGACCTGCTCGTGCTTCCGATAATCGATATCTATCGCAAGTACTATGGCTGGAGAGTGGCGGGCCTGATTGTCGCTGTTTTCTATGTTGCCATGTTTGTGGCTGCTCTTTTGGTTGAATTTGTTTTCGATGCATTCGGTCTGATCCCTTCGCATCGCAGCGCTCAAGTCGTCGAAATGTCGATCAGCTTCAATTACACGACTGTGTTGAACATGATCTTCCTGGCCATTGCAGCGCTTCTTGTCCTCCGATTTTTCAAAACCGGTGGACCGAAAATGATGGCGCACATGGGGTAAAATTGATCGCCCGTCTTGGCGGAAACAAATATTTTGCGTGTGTCGACATGAAGGGCAGCGACGGCAAAATTTACGACATTGATTTCTTTATGGTGCCGCAGCCCCGCAAGCTGACCGTTACCCAAACTTCCGTGCACAAGATCAACGGCAAACCGCTCTACAACTGGAAGCAACAAGGGGGCGTCTGGAAAAAAGTCCCCGTTTCATAAAGCGCACCTAGGGGTGCCGCCTAGCAGCGATATGTTTGGCGCTAACAGCGCACATTCATACCAGCCTGGGGCACTGCCCCAGGCTGGCCAAGTGACGACTGCGCCTTCGGCGCTAATCACATGTAAACACGGCCCTGTGGGCCGCGCCCAAGCGACGGTTGCACGCGTACTGTAGCGGCGGTCTGTGACCGCCGAAGTTTGCGACAGTGAGAGACTGCCGCTACAGATGATGCACGAAATGCCGAAGACATTTTTCATCACCACAGCGATCTATTACACGAACTCGTCGCCGCATGTCGGGCACGCTTACGAGATGGTGCTAGCCGATGTGATTGCGCGCTATCACCGGCTCAAGGGTGAGAAAGTATTTTTTCTTACTGGTGTCGATCAACATGGACAAAAGGTCCAGCAATCGGCTGCGAAGGCTGGCGTGGCTCCGGCTGAATTCGTCAAAGGAATTTCACAACAGTTTGTCGATCTTGCGAAAAAACTCGACGTGCAATACGACGAATGGGCGGAGACAATCAGCGATCGCCACAAGAAAGTCGTTCGAGGAATTTTGCAGCGGCTCTTCGATGAAGGCCAAATCTACAAGGACAAACAAGCCGGCTATTACTCGGTTCGTCAGGAACAATTTCTTACCGACAAAGAGCGCGGTCCTGATGGCCAGTTCGGGGCTGAATGGGGCGAGATCGAATTTCGGGAGGAAGAAAATTATTACTTCAAGCTAAGCCAGCACAAAGAATGGCTGCTGGGCTATCTCAACAAACGAGCAGACGCAGTCATTCCCGATTTTCGCCAAACCGAATTACGGAATGCTGTGGAAAAGATCGGCGGCGATCTTTGCATCTCGCGTCCGAAGTCGCGGCTCGATTGGGGAATCGAGCTGCCATTCGACAAAGATTTTGTCACTTACGTCTGGTTCGACGCACTAACGAACTACATCAGCTTCGCCGGCTACGACCCTTCTGTTTCATCCTTCAACCTTCAACCTTCATCCTTTCTGGATCGCTGGCCTGCTCTGCAAGTTATCGGCAAAGACATTCTGGTCCCTGCGCACGGCATTTACTGGCTGATCATGCTGCACGCGATCGGCTTCCCCGACGACCAAATGCCGCAACTGCTGGTCCACGGTTGGTGGAATCTCGGCGGCGCCAAGATGAGCAAGAGCGCCGGCAACATCGTTGATCCTTTCGTGCTCATCGAAAAGTACGGCGCCGAAGCATTGCGTTATTATCTAATGAGCGACATCGCTACCGGCCAGGACGCAGATTTCTCCGAGGAACGTCTGATCGAAGGTTACAACGCCGACCTGGCTAACAATCTCGGTAACTTGCTCAACCGCACGCTAAACATGACCCATCGATATCGAGACGGGCGACTACAAAGGCCCAGTGAGAATCTGAAATTGCCTGATGATGCTGTCGACGGATACAAGCAGTTACTAAATGAATACACGGCAATAAAGGTTGCGGCCCGTCCCGATGTGATGACCGAACGTTCGCTATATCTTGCGTCGGTCCTCAATGGCTTTATCGAAGTTCGCTCGCCATGGAAACTAGCTAAGTCATCGAGAGGAGAAGATCGTGAATTCTTGGATGAACTTTTGTACGATTGTGCAGAAGCTCTTCGAATACTAGGTATTCTGATTTCGCCCATACTGCCGCGAGCGGCGCATCGAATTTTTGATCAGCTGAATTGGAAGATGGAGTTGAGCGGAAAAGAGGAACGACTTTCCCTCGCAGACGCGGAGTGGGGGAGATTGCCGGACGGACATGTTGTCGGCAAACCAGTGCCGTTGTTTCCGCGGATCGAGACCGCAGAATTGTAGGGCAACCGCATCGGTTGCCGGCAGGCGAGGCGCCTGCCCTACAAAATCATTATCGTTGTCTCACTGGGCGCATTCTTCGAAGGCTCCGGGTTCGCCGCGTAAATAGGCGAGAACTTCGCCGGCAAAATGGAGCGAGCCTGCGATCAAAATCGGATTCGCCTTTGCGCGCGCGAGAGCGAGGGCTTCAGCGACCGATGGAGTAATGGAAATTGTAGGGCAACCGCGAACGGCTTCTGGGTTACCGGCAGGCGAGGCGCCTGCCCCACAAACAGAAACAACGCTTTCGGAAATCTTTGCTAGTTTTTCCGGTGCGGCGGCGCGGTCGCTGCGAATCCTGGGCAATACAACTGAATCAGCAATTGGTGCGAGCGCGTCACAGATGCCGCGCAAGTCTTTGTCGGAGAGAACTGCAAGAATCAGTGTCGCTTTCTGATTGCCGAAAAATTCGCGCCATGTTTCGGCAAGCATGCGAGCAGCGGCTGGGTTATGCGCGCCATCGATGATTGTGCGGTCGTCCCACTTCTGAAAACGCGCCGGCCAATCGATAGTGGCAAGTCCGCGCGCAGTGGCTTTATCGTCGATATCGATTTGCGCAGCGTGAATCGCGGCGATTGCCACAGCGGCGTTCTGTTTTTGGTACTCACCACGTAAGGCAATTGGCGAGCGTCCGTAAGATTCAGTTACAACTTGCAGAGGCGCTTCGCACTCGATGGCGCGAGCGCGAATGACTTGTTCCGCCTCGAGTAGCTGTGGGGCAGAGACAACAGGAATTCCGCGTTTGATGATTCCCGCTTTTTCACTCGCGATCTCAGCAAGCGTGTTTCCGAGCCATTCTTGATGATCAAAGTCGATTTGTGTAATGACTGAAACATCAGACTGGATAGCGTTCGTCGCATCAAGGCGTCCGCCAATTCCAGTTTCAAGGATAGCGACGTCGATTTTCGATTCGGAAAAATGTTTCACCGCGAGCGCGGTGGTGACCTCAAAAAATGTTGGATGCGGGTCCCAATCGGCGATGAGATTCCGAACCGTGGTCAAACCATTAGCAACGGCGTTCTCGGAAACCATTTCGCCGTTCACGCGAATGCGTTCGCGGAACGTGACGAGGTGAGGAGACGTGAAAAGGCCGGTGCGATGTCCCTGCGCGCGGCAGATCGAGTCAACCATCGCGCATACGGAGCCTTTGCCGTTTGTGCCGGCTATGTGGATGACTTTCCAAGGAAGGGCGATCTCCAGATCGCCCACGGCGGCTTGGAAGCCGCCGCTCCTTGATAGCGCCGCCAGCAAGCGCCGAATGTTTTCCAGGCCGAGCTTGATGCCAAAGCGCTGGAGGCTGTAGAGCCAACTGAGCGCCTCTTTGTAAGTCATGGATATGCGGCCCAGTCAAAGGCAGGGACATCGCGCTGCGATGTCCGGACGCCGCAGCGCGGCGTCCCTACCAGAGGACCCGAATGCTTTCGGGAGCCTACATTCACAGGGTAACAGTGAAGTAGCTGAGCAACCGACTGATCTCTTCACGCAGTTTTTTGCGGTGCACGATCATGTCGATCAAACCGTGTTCCTGGAGAAATTCAGCGGTCTGGAATCTTTCCGGTAACTCCTGATGCGTGGTTTCCTTGATCACGCGCGGTCCGGCGAAACCGATCATGCTTCTTGGCTCCGCAATGATAACATCGCCCAACGAAGAAAAGCTGGCCATCACACCGGCAGTAGTCGGGTTTGTAAGAACCGAAATGTACGGCAGCCGTTCCTCACCATGTTGCGCGAGTGCGCCGCTTGTTTTCGCCATCTGCATCAAGCTCAGCATTCCTTCGTACATGCGCGCGCCACCGGAAGCAGCAACAATGATCACTGCACAGCGCTGGGCAGTGCCATACTCAATCGTTCGCGTGATTTTCTCACCAACCACCGATCCCATCGTCGCAGCGAGAAAACCAAAATCCATCACCGCGATCGACACCTTGTAGCCGTCAAGAATTCCGTAGCCTGTGATGACAGCGTCGAAAAGCCCCGTGCGCTCATGGTATTTTTTGAGCCGATCCTTATAGCTAGCCATTCCTTGAAAGCGCAAGACGTCGACCGATTTCAAGTCGGCATCTGTTTCTACAAAAGTCTCCGGGTCGAGCAAATTTTGAATCCGCTCCTTGGCAGGTTGCGCAAAGTGATAGTCACAGCGTGGACAGACACGTTGATTTTGCGCGACCTCGTTTTCCGGCACGACTTCGGAACAGCCAGGGCACTTCTGAAAAAGACCGCGCGGAATTTCCTTCTTTTTGCCGGATTGAGCCTTGATTGCTGGTTTCTTGAAAATTGCCATGGTTTTATGCGCGTGCTGCCGTGGCACCGTAAACGGAAAGCGCGCCCGCCCGTTTTAACACGCGCGAGCACTCATTCAATGTAGAGCCTGTGGTAAGAACATCGTCAATTAACAGCACTCGCAAACCTCGCACGTCTGCGTTTTTTCGTAAACGGAATGCGTTATGCAAATTTTCCATCCGCTCGGACCGATCAAGCGCGGTCTGTGTGGTGGTGTAACGAATCCGCTCGAGGTGCAGCTTCAACGGAATTGAAATCTGCGCGCTCAATAACTCTGAAAGCAGGCGAGCTTGGTTAAATCCACGTTCCCGCTGCCGGGCGGGGTGCAGGGGGACTGGAACTAATACATCAAAGTGGTTTCCGTGCAGCCGTTCGTCATCCAGCGCAGCACGGAGCCAGCGCGCTACGAGATGGCGCAGATGAATTTGCCGCCCGTATTTAAATTCATGAATGATATGACGAACGACTCCACGACCGCGGTATGCCGCTACTGCAGCCTCGAAATGAAGTGTGCGATGAGCACAGTTCGCACACGTGAACGCGCTCGTGATCGAACCTTCGAAAGGTTCGGAGCATTTCTCGCAAAACGGCGCGATGATGCGGGCTGCCTTTGCTTCGCAAACATTGCATAGATACTCGTCACCTCGAACGCTTCCCCCGCAGATTGTGCAAGTGGGCGGGTAGAGAAGTGATACCGCCGCTTCTAGCAAATCAATTTTCTGCAGCGCGATCATATTTCAGCCAGGTTCGCATCATTATCCATGTCAGCGCGGCTACGCCCAGCGGGATAATTCCAATAAGCAGATTGTTTCCCAGCCAGGGGAGGACGACCGTTTGCCGACGCACCAGCAAGCTGAAAGTGCCGCTCCCAAAAATCCATCCAGCATGTAGTCCAATCGAGAGCCATAACGAGTGTGTGAGCACGCGCGCGTCGGCGAGAATACAGCCAATCAGAAACAACGTCGCAAACGCGGACACCAGCATCATTGGGTCCCAAACGCTGGCAAATGAATGGGCGATCGAATTGAAGCCGGAAGTCCATGTTACAATCGCGGACGTTCGTTCCGATCCCTTCAAAAAATGGACTGCTGCAAAGAACGCGGAAACAACAAATAAGGCGATGTATTTTCGACCAGTCCTAAGCAAGATGCCCAAAACGATTCCTCGAAAAAATGCCTCTTCAATCAATGGAACGGCGATTGAAGCAACCAGCAACTTGGCAAAGCGTGACCAGGCAAAGACGTGCCGAAACGAGTAAATATGCAGTTCGATGAGCAAAGCGCCGCAACAGAGCAGGGGAACTACAGATAGAAGAAGCCCCGCCAAGACATCGCGGCCCCAACGCGGGTTGGGTGCAAGTTCCAAATCGGCCATGCCAGACACATGGCTGACCCGCAATAAGGGCCATAATAAGACCGCAGCAGCAATCAGGATCGCACGATGAAAAAACGTTTCGAAATCGTACTTCGCCAAAAAGGAAAAAACGCCGTGCGCTGCAAGTGATTGGGCTGACCAATAAAGGATTGGAGCGAGAACCGCTCCAACGACAACCATCCCAATCAAGTAAACCGCCAGTTTAACTGCGTCTTTCAAGCTTGCTATTGTAAGGTCTTACAGCAATGCCGAGTCAACATATATGGACGGACAGGAACCCAGATGGCAAGAGACGCCAAGTGCGAGCCACAAAATTCGGCGGCGCCTGGCGGTTCCAAGCAAAAACTGCAGGTGATCTTGAGTGGACCTATTATGAGCGGCCATTGTTGGAGGATCTGTTAGCGCTTAAGGAAATCCTTACGCGAAAATATCAGCGACGGCGTGCTTCAATTGAGGATGTCGCCTCCATCGAGAAACTAATTCAACGCCAACGTGGGAATGACTGAGTTCTTGTGGGGAAAGCCCACCAATACCTACGGCAATGCTTGTAGCTCGATCTCACCGAAACTTAACTGCAGCGCGTCTCGGGCGACGTTCAGAAAATTATCCGCGGCATCCGTCAGTGCTACATGCAGCTCACCGCGGTTTTGCGGCGCAGCTCGCAATGATTGTTGATTCAACATTTCTTCCACGGCGCGCGCACAATTTTGGGCGGAATCGACAAGTGTGATCTGGAGTCCGAGCACTCGCGTAATCGCGTTGGTGAGCAACGGATAATGCGTGCAGCCAAGCACAAGCGTGTCGATGTCATCGGCAACCAAGGGCTGGAGATAACGCAGGATCAGTTGGTCGGTCACGTCATCCTCAAGCAAGCCTTCCTCGATCAACGGGACGAGCAATGGACATGCACGACTACTTACGCGCACATTGTTATCAGTTGCGCGCAACGCCTTTTCGTACGCCCCGCTGCGGATCGTCGCCCGGGTCCCGATCACGCCGATATGGCGGTTGCGACTGGCTTGCAACGCGGCGCGCGCTCCCGGCTCAATCACTCCGATCACAGGCATGGAAAATTTCGTCATCAACATCGGCAGCGCGACGGATGAAACCGTGTTGCACGCAACAACCAGCACCTTTGCGTTTCGTCGCGTAAGCAGCTCCGCCAATTCGATTGCGTAGCGCTGTACGGTTTCTGCGCTTTTCGGACCGTAAGGAACGCGCGCTGTATCGCCAAGATAAACAATGCTTTCATTTGGCAGCAGATCGCGCAGCGCCTTTACGACGGTCAGACCGCCAATGCCCGAATCGAAGACGCCAATAGGTCGCGGATCGCTCATACAGCGGGGAAAACTCATCGCAGGGCCGATTCGCTGCAAGTGGTCGCCTCTCCCTTGTCAAGGGAGAGGGTAGGGTGAGGGTTGGTTCGTGGAAGATGAGCGATCCCTCACGCCAATCCTCTCGGCGCTCCGCCCGGTCGCGATCCCAAGGGAGAGGCGGAATCCTTGACGCAATGTCAGTCAGCTATTTGCAAACGCGCTCCGGCTTTCGGATGATTCATCGCGATGGCTGAACTCCCAAAGAGGTACGATCCGAATTCGGTTGAACCGAAATGGTATCAGCGCTGGATCGACAATCGCGATTTCGTGGCGAACGCGAAATCGGCGAAGTCACCGTTCTCCATCGTCATGCCGCCGCCGAACATTACCGGCGTGCTTACTCTCGGACACGTGCTCAACGACACTATTCAGGACATTCTTGCCCGGCGCGCGCGAATGCGCGGCTTTGAGGTGCTTTGGTTGCCGGGCATGGATCACGCGGGAATTGGAACGCAAACTGCCGTTGAGAAATATCTGCGACGGACTGAAAACAAAACGCGCCACGATCTCGGCCGCGAAGAATTTTTACGGCGCGTTTCCGAGTGGCAGGACAAACACGGCGGCATCATCATCGAGCAACTCAAGCGGCTCGGCTGCTCCTGCGATTGGTCGCGCCAGCGTTATACCCTAGACGAGGATTACGCGCGCGCAGTCCAAAGCGTTTTTGTTGACCTTTACAATAAAGGTCTGATCTACCGCGGTCGCCGAATGATTAACTGGGACCCGGCTGCGCAAACTGCGCTCTCGGATGAGGAGGTCGTCTCCAAGCCTCAGAAAGGAAATCTCTATTTTGTTCGCTACGAGATCGTGGAAGAACCGGGTCGCTTTCTCGAAGTCGCAACCACGCGGCCAGAAACGATCATGGCCGATACCGCGATGGCTTTTCATCCCGGCGACAAACGTTATGCCGATCTTCTGGGCAAACACGCATGGCGGCCACTCGCGCGCGAGAAAATTCCCATCATCGCCGACGAAGCAATCGATCCGGAGTTCGGCACGGGCGTTCTAAAAGTTACGCCGGCTCACGATGCCGTGGATTTCGAGATCGGCCAGCGCCACGACCTGCCAATTGCCGATGTGCTGCATCCGGATGGACGCATCAATTGTCCGACAGAACCGGAGCTAGATGGCCTTGATCGATTCAAAGCGCGAGAAAAAGCCGCGGACCTGTTGGAGGCGAGGGGAGCGCTGGCCAAAACCGAGCCGTATGAAAACAATGTTGGATTCAGCGATCGGACCGATGTGCCGATCGAGCCGCGCATCAGCGAGCAGTGGTTCTTGCGTTATCCAAAAACGAAAGAAGCGATGGCTGTCGTGCGTGATCACCTCATCCGCTTCTTTCCAGCGCATTGGGAAAAAGTTTACGCTCAATGGCTCGAGAACATCCGCGATTGGTGCATTAGCCGGCAGGTGTGGTGGGGACATCGGATACCGGCTTGGTACCGGAAATCTCAAATCCCAAATTCCAAATCCCAGGCGAGTGAGGAAATTTATGTCGGCCTGGAGCCGCCGCCTGATCCGGAGAATTGGATCCACGATCCGGATACGCTCGACACGTGGTTTTCGTCGTGGCTATGGGCTTATCAAACGATGGACGACGAGACGCGGAAGAAATTTTATCCGACCAGCGTCCTCGTCACCGCACCGGAGATCATTTTCTTCTGGGTGGCACGCATGATTATCGCGGGGCTGGAATTTAAACCGGGAAAATCAGAACGCGTTGAAGACAATATCCCGTTTCACGACGTCTATTTTACGGGTCTGATTCGTGACAAACAGGGCCGCAAAATGTCGAAATCGCTGGGCAACTCGCCTGATCCGCTCGAGTTGATTGATAAATATGGCGCCGACGGCTTGCGATTTGGACTGATGCGCATCGCACCCAGCGGTCAGGACGTTCGCTACGACGAAAAACCAATCGAAGAGGGCCGTAACTTTGCGACAAAACTCTGGAACGTCGCTCGCTTTCGGCAAATGCAAGGGCCGAGTTCCGCCGAGCCGAAGATCGACACCGAACAACTGTCGATCTACGCGACAGAGGTCCTTGCCCGATTA
>Ga0209689_1000943_pt1 | contig 21215 bp, 20 predicted proteins | sample GraSoiAngelo_149_FD_187119 | JGI IMG/M metagenome (GOLD analysis project Ga0209689, IMG submission 187119) | Grasslands soil microbial communities from the Angelo Coastal Reserve, California, USA - 14_1009_09_30cm (SPAdes) (version 2) | ecosystem: Environmental > Terrestrial > Soil > Grasslands ... | reverse complement strand
CGTGCGCATCGCGCGTGGTTGACGTCTGGCTCAGCGCGTGCGGCGCAGCACGAAGAAGTACTGGTGTGGCAGAAAGCGGTGCTCGGCGATCAGGCGCAGCCCGGCGCGCCGGGCGTCGCGCAAGAACCGAACCCGGGGAACACGGCGCCGGGCCGGCGGCCCCCACTCCGACTGCTCGGCCCAGTCGATGTTGACGACGCGGGCATCGCGGGTGAGCGTCGGGACCAGCCGGCGCAGGAACGCGGCGCCCTCGTGCATGTGGTGGTAGACGTTGATGAGCACGGCCAAGTCGCAGCGCCCGCTCGGCAGGAGCGCGTCGTCGTCCCGACCGAGCACCGGCGTCACGTTGCGCAGGCGAGTGCGCGCCAGACGCCGGCACAGCACCTCGAGCACCGCCGCCTCCGGATCCACCGCGTAGACGTGACCGGATGGACCGACGGCGCGCGCCAGTCGCGGCGTGAAATACCCCGGGCCCGCGCCGATCTCGGCCACCACCTGTCCGCGACGCAGCCCGAGCGCCCGCACGACGGCGCCAGGCTTCTGCCACCGCGCCCGCCGCGGATTCAACTGCCTGCGTCGCGCGGCGGCCAGGTCGCTACGCGTCACCCTGAGACCCGCGGGCCCATCGGGGCCGTGGCGCAAACGGTAGCTATCGACGACCTCTCCGGCGATAGGATACCGGCATTTCACTCTCGATAGGGGATGAAGATCTAAGGAAGCCGGCCTGTCGTGTCCCGTGATGCCCTAACGCATCGGCAGCGTGCGCTGGATAACTCGCCGGAGCTCCTCGAGCGTGAACGGTTTATACAGGTAGGGGGCGCCCGCACGCTCTAGAAATGCGGTGATCTCAGAGCTCAGCGCATCGCCAGTGAGGAAGACGACCCGCCGAAGCAGATGCGGGTGGTCCCGCGCAAGAGTCTCGTAGAGGCCCGGCCCGTCGAGCTCTGGCATCTTGAGATCGCTCAGGACGAGGTCGTACGTTTCGGCGCGCAGCTTCTCCAGGGCGGCGCGGCCGTTGGGCGCGACGTCCACGCGGTGGTGGTCGAGCCGGAGAAGATCCGCCAGCGTCTTCGCGACGTCGGGCTCATCGTCCACCACGAGGACCGCCTTGCCCTGAACCGACGGCAGGGGCTCGAGCGCCCGTGCTTCCGGAAGAGCCGACGGTACGGTGACCGGCAGCTCGATGCGAAAGATCGCGCCCTCTCCAGGCCGGCCGTCGACCTGAATCGTCCCTCCGTGAGCGACGATGATCGCCCGGCACAGCCCGAGCCCCAAGCCGGTCCCGTACCCTGGCGGCTTCGTCGTGAAGAAGGGCTCGAAAATTCTCGCCTGGATCTCCGCGGCGATCCCGGTGCCCGTGTCGGCGACCTCGAGTCGTATGCGTTCTTCCTCTCGACTGGCCCGCGTCGTCACGGTGAGCCGACGCGGGCCTGGCCGTCCACGCATGGCGTGATGGGCGTTGGCGATGAGATTCACGACCACCTGGTGAAGCTGGTGTGGGTCGGCCCAGAGAACTGGGAGGTCGGCCGCCAGCTGGAGCCTCACCTCGACGTCATCCACTTTCAGGGAGTAGGCGAGCAGCTCGACCGCCTCCTCGACGACCTGGTTCAGCCGCGCCTCCTCGCGCTCGGGCGGGCGCTGACGGGCGAGCGACAGGAAGTTCCGTACGAGGCGCACGCAGCGTTCGGCCGCGGTGGCGATCTTCTCCGTCCGCTCGGTGAGCGGCCCGCTCCCGGCGGCCCGGCGAAGCAACTCGATCTGGCCCCTCACGACCACGAGCGGATTATTGAGCTCGTGGGCGACGCCGGCCAAGAGCGAACTCATTGCGGCGAGCTTCTCGGTTTGTCGCAGCGTCGCTTCCGTCCGCCTGCGCTCCGTGATGTCGCGCACGACGCTCAAGACGAGGGTGCCCTCTTCCGTCTCGAGCGGGCCAAGGCTGATCTCTACCGGAAACTCCGTCCCATCCTTTCGCAGGCCGTACAGTTCCATCCCTGCACCCATCGGCCGCACCCGGGGCGCCGCGACGTACTCGTGCCGGTGCTCGCCGTGCTCGGGCTGGAAGCGCGCCGGAATCAGCATCTCCACCGGGCGGCCCAGCAACTCCTCCCGGGAAGAGCCGAAGAGCTTCTCCGCCTGCGCGTTGACGAGGACGATGTCCCCTGCCTCGTTCACGATGACCATGGCGTCGGGAGCGAATTCCAGCAGCTCACGGAATCGTGCCTCGGCGGCTCGCCGCGCCTTCTCTGCCCGTGTGCGCTCGCCGATTTCTGCCTGGAGCGTGTCGTTGAGCTGGACCAGGTCCCGTGTTCGCTCCTCGACACGCGCCTCCACCGTGTCGTGAGCCGTTCGCAGGCGCGCTTCGGCGTGCCGTCGCTCGGCGACAAGCGCGGCCATCGTCAGGATGGTCACGGTCACGATGCTCACGAAGGCCTGCAACAGCAACAAGGATTCATTGACCGTCGCCGCCACAAACGGCCCGACTCCATGAACCGTGTGCCAGATGGCGAACGCGGCCGTGATGACCGCCGCCGTCGCTGCCTCGCGGGGGCCGAATCGGAACGCCGCCCACACGAGCCACGGAATCGGAACGAAGACGAGCGGGTACTGGGTGTCTTGGCCGGCCAACCCGATCCGGCCAGCGACCAGCAACGACGCGAACAACAGCACCGCCTCGATGTGCCTGCGGAATCCCCGACGCATCTGCGGCTCGCTCAACGTGAGGAGCAGCGGCGTCACGAGGAGTATTCCGGTCGTGTCTCCAAGCCACCACGTGAACCAAATCGTTCCGTACACGGGCGAGGGCGCGATGCCTGCCAGGGAGATGCTGGTCGGGCCGACGCTGGGCGCCACACAGCATGCCAGGAGTGCCGCGGCGGTAAACTTGAACACGTCCTGCGCTCGGTAAAACGGACTGCGCGCGCCGACCAACCGGTGAAGCAGGAACGCCGCCACCACGGCTTCCAAAGTGTTCCCGATGCCGATCGCCGAAGAGACGACGACGATCGTGCGTGCGCTTGCAGCTTGATTGGCGAAGAAGGCCACAACGTTCGCGAGGAACGCCCCCAGCAAGATGCCCGGCCAGATCCGATATCCCCACAGCAGAACCGCCGCCAACGCGATTCCTGACGGAGGCCACACTGGCGACGCGTTCGTTTTCTCGAGGGCCAGGCGCAGGCTGAGGTTGGCGGCGCCGTAGTAGAGAATTGCGACGACGAGGATCTCGATAGCCCAACGCGACCGCAGGAACAGTGAGCGGGGCGTGGTCACGACCTTTTCCAGCACCGAGATTGATGGATTCGTGCCCAAGGGATCGCGGCTATCCGGAAATTCGCTATAACTGCTACTTTTATCAAAAGCGGAAACACAGTACCATGGGTGCGCTGAGTGGAGAAATGCAATATCTGACGACGGGCGAGGTCGCGCGACGGTGCCAGGTCTCCCTGGGCACCGTCAAAAACTGGATCGAAGCCGGTAAGCTCGAGGCATTCCGAACGCCCGGCGGCCACTTCCGCATTCGGTCGAGCGTCCTCAAGCGCTTCCAGACAGCGTTTGGCTTTCCGCTGCCCGAGGAGCAGCCGCGGATCCTGGTCGTCGACGACGAAGCGCAGTTCCTTGAGGTGGCGCTGGAAACTCTCCGAGACCTGCTTCCCTCCGCGCGTGTCGACGGGGCGGCTGGCGGCTACGAGGCCCTCCTGAAGATCGGCTCGTTCCAGCCCCACGTGCTCCTCTTGGATCTGCGCATGCCCGAGCTGGACGGTTTCGAGGTGTGTCGGCGAGTCAAGGCGGCGCCCGAGACCCGGACAACGAAGATCGTCGCCGTGACGGCCCTCGAAGACGAGGAGGCCAAGGCCACAGCCCTCGCCTGCGGCGCCGACGTCTTTGTGAGCAAGCTCGCCGGGCTCGAGGCGCTCGGCCGCGCCGTCGAGGCGCTGCTCGACGTGCAGGTGGTGGTGCGCGTGCCGACCTCGCTCCCCTTGGTGACGGGACGATCGCAGCAGGCGACGCGAGAGATGAGGGCATCGGGGCGCCGCCGGGCACCGAACGGCAAGCGGCCCCGAGCGGGACGTCGATGAGTGCCGTGGCGGGACGCGGCGCCTGGCGAGGTGACGCTGTGAGTGCAAGGGCTTCCACTGAGGCGCGGATTCTGGTCGTCGACGACGAGCCGACGAACGTCCGGCTCCTCGAGCGGCTGTTGACCGATGCCGGGTACCGGAACATCCAGAGCACGACCGACCCCCGGCAGGTCCCAACGCTCTTCCGGGCCCTCGACCCGGACCTCATCCTGCTCGACCTGATGATGCCGCACCTCGACGGCATCGCCGTGATGGAGCGGCTGGCGGTCCCCGCGGACGTCTATCTGCCCGTGCTCGTGCTGACCGCCGATGTGACGCCGGAAGCGAAGCAGCGCGCGCTCGCGGCCGGCGCGAAGGACTTTCTCACCAAGCCCTTTGACCGTCTGGAAGTCCTCCTCCGCATCAAGAATCTGCTCGACACCCGTCGTCTCTACCTCGAGCTCGAGCGCCACAACCAGTCGCTCGAGCAGCTCGTCCGCGAACGGACCGAGCAGTTCCTTCAGAGCGAGAAGCTCGCCACGATGGGCTCCCTCCTGGCGGGTGTCGCGCACGAGCTGAACAATCCCCTGGCCGTCGTCATGGGGCAGACGCACCTCCTCCGCGAAGTGGCCCACGACGACGCCCTCCGCCAGCGGGCCGAGAAGATCGGCTCCGCGGCCGAGCGCTGCGGGCGCATCGTCAAGAACTTCCTGGCCCTCGCCCGCCAGCGTCCACCCGAGCGGGGAGACGTGTCGCTCAACGGGGTGGTCCAGGAGGCGGTCGAGCTGCTCGCCTACGAACTGCGGACTGACAACATCGAGGTCGTCTTCGATCTGGCCGACGACCTCGCGGTGCTCTGGGCTGACGCCCATCAGCTCCACCAGGTCATCGTGAACCTCGTGGCCAACGCGCACCAGGCAATGCGGCGCACGGCCGCGCCCCGCCGGATTCGCCTCACCACGCGGCGCGACCGCGCCCGGGCCCGCGTCCAGCTCGAGATCGCCGATACCGGGCCCGGCATTCCCCACGACATTCAGGCGAGGATCTTCGAGCCGTTTTTTACGACCAAACCCCCCGGCCAGGGCACGGGCCTTGGGCTGTCGCTCTGCCGTGGGATCATCGAAGAGCACGGCGGCACGCTCGGCGTCGAGAGCGAGCCAGGACACGGGGCGACCTTCCGGATCGAGCTTCCGCTCCTCACCCGGCCCGCTTCGGCCCCCGAAGCCGTCTCGCAGCCGCTCGCCCCTCTCGAGATCGCGCCGAAGCGCATTCTCGTCGTCGATGACGAACCGGGCGTCGCGGGCGTGCTCGCCGAGGCCCTCGGACGAGTCGGGCACCACGTCGAGGTCGCGGCCGATGGCGCCCAGGCGCTGGAGATCCTCGCAGGGCGGGCCTGCGACCTGATCATCACCGATACCAAGATGCCCGGACTCGACGGAATCGACCTCTATCGTGAAGTTGAGCGCCGCTTTCCCGCGCTCCGTGAGCGCATGATTTTCGTGACGGGCGACGTCCTCGACGCCGAGAAGCGGGCCTTCCTCGAGCGCACCGGCGCGGCGTTCCTCACGAAGCCATTCGACGTCCAGGAGGTGCGGCGTCTCGCGCACCAGGTCCTCGCCGGGGGGCGGTCCCGCGAGGTCCGCCCGCGACAATGAGCGCTCCGGGCCGCCGCACGGTCAGGCGGAGCGGCGGATCGCACCCGGGGGCGCTGGAACGGTGGCCGACCAGCTGAAGCGCATTCTCATCATCGACGACGCCCCGGAGATCCTCGAGACCCTCGACGAGTATTTTCGCAGCAGGCAGGACGGGAAGGCGGCCTACGTGATCGAGACGGCTTTGACCGGGGCCGACGGTATGAAGGCGTTCTCGCGCGCGCGTCCGGACTTGGTCATCCTCGACATCGACATGCCAGGCATGAACGGGGTCGAAGTGCTCAAGATCATCCGCGGCGCTGATGCCACCATTCCGGTCATCATGCTCACAGGGAACACCGACAACGCGGTTGCCGCCACGGTGCTGCGATACGGTGCGGCGTCCTACGCCCCGAAGCCCCTCAATTTTCAGTATCTCGACCATCTGGTCGCCCTGTTCCTCGGGGAGACGGATCGGTCGACGACGTAGGCAGCGAGTCCCTCCTCTGGTCCGCCGGCCTATTGTCGTCTCAGTTGCGGCACTGCGGGCAATCTCGGCGTGACACCCGTGATGCGCGCGAAGCGCGCGGCCAGCCGCTCGCCGAAGAGCGAGCCATCGAGTGGGTTCAACCCGGACTCCCCGGTGGGAGCGAGCCGCGCCTCTGCCGTCCGGACCAGCCCGCGCATGCAGGCCAGGGCTTCGTGATAGGCCAGTCGTGCGGCATCCAGAGGCTGCCGGCGCCGGTACCCGTGGAGATAGCGGGCGACGAGGATGCGCCGCGCGATCTCGACCAGACCGCACAGCGCCGGCGGGACTCCCAGCAGCCCGACGGGGACCAGGCCCAGGATCACCCGTGTTGAGGCCACGTCGAAAGCGGGATCGGCCACGATCACGTTCGGCCAGTCGATCACTCCCGTGACCCGACCGTCCGCCATCAGGATGTTCTGGGGATGGAAATCCCCGTGGCAGATGACGCGCCGGCGCTCGCCCACCGGCCGATGGTCGGAGAGCCAGGCCATGGCCTTCTCCAGACCGCGGAGGCTCCCGCGCGCGATCCGGCGCTCGAGGCGGGCGAGGTGGCCGTCGAAGGCCACGAGCTCGCGGCTGATCGGCGGCTCGCCGGCCGCGCTCGACGTCTGGCCTTCACGGTCGAGCGCCAGGAGCAGGACCTCGGCGTCGAGCGCGTGAAGCCGGAGTTGCATCTCGACCAGCACCGACGCGACCCCGAGCCGCTGCGCATCGAGAAGCGGCCGGCCCGCCAAGCGCTCCATGACGAGGAATGCCCCACCCAGGATGGTCGGGTCGGGGCTCGCCAGCAGCACGCGAGGCGCGGGATAGCCGAGCCCGACGACGGCGTTCTGGGTAGCGCGTTCGCTCAGGGCGCGCGCGGGGGGATGCTGACTCCCGAGGACGCGGAGGATCAGCGGGATCGAGAAGGGCTCCGGAGCGCCGCTCAAGCGGAAGGCGAAGATCCGGGTGTCATAGCCGCCGGCGATCGGCGTCAGCAGCTCGGCGTAGCCCAACCCCGGCTCACGGAGCTCCGCGCGGAGATGCTCGAGCAGCCGCCGGGCGGGCTCGGTCATTCAGGTGTTTCGTTCGCGGGCCACGGTGCGGCCATTCTACCGGTCCCCACCGCGTCTCGCGTGCGAGCCCGCTGGCCGGAACGAGGATGCCGACGTCTTCCTTGCCGAGATCAATTCCGGAAAATCAAGCCCATTTTTGGGGACCTCGTGCCAAATGAGTCAACGCGAGCCGTAGGCTTGGCGCTGGTGATCTCCGAAAGGAGGCGACCGATCATCACTTTCCTGTGTTGGCACTCCTGTTGCTCGGTAGCACGGCGATGCCCACTGACTCGCCACGGGAGCGTCGTGAACACGATCGGAAGGCGCCATCCGCCCCACGTCCCGGTCTGCTCTTCATCGTGTCTCGTGACGCCCTGGACTATTACGAACATCTCAGGAGGGCCTTCGCCGGCAATCACAGGGTGGCGGTCATCCTCGATCGCCGTTCGGCCGAACGGCGGAAGACGCCAAGTCATCGGAAGGCGGAACGTCGTCGGGCCGATCGCCGCTCACGACCTCTCATCGACGACCGATTGCGACGGCAGGGCTGGGCCATCGTGCGTCTAGAGCTCTCGCGGTAGTTACGACGACGACGTCATCCCACGGAAGAGCGTCCATCCACGTACTGTGTCGTGGATGTATGTTTACCTTTCGTGACCGTCTGGTCTGTTGGTCGTGGTTTGGTCCCGCGGCCTGCCGACTCGGCCGAACCAGGCGCCGCTCGCGACGGCCCCGGCGTTGATCAGGCCGAAGGCAGCAAGCGCCGCACTCAGCGCGACGAAGACATGGGACAGGTTGCCGGTCCACCGCAGCGCCAGCCATCCGCCGCCGGCCGCGATCGCCAGCCGCGTCAGGTTCGCCAGCAACGGCCACAGCAGCCGTCCGGCGCCCTGTGAAGCGAAGTAGAGGGCCATGCCCAGCCCGAACAGGCCGTAGAGCGGCCCGACCGTCTGCAGGTAGCGCGATCCGGCGTCGAGCATCGCCGGATCGGTGTCGAACAGCGAGAGCCACGCGCGCGGGGCGGCGGCTGCCCAGAGGCCGATGATCTCCGTGAGACCCGCGGCGATAGCGGCGCCGATCCAGGCCGCGCGCAACGCGCGGCCACGCTGGCCTGCGCCGATGTTGGTTCCCACCATGGCGACGAGCGGGCCACCCAACCCGAAGACGAGGGGGACCAGGAGGTACTCGAGGCGCGAGCCGGTGCCGTAGCCGGCGATCGCCGCGGGCCCGAACCGGCCGACGAATCCCGTCGCGATCGCGATGGTGAGATTGGTCTGGACGGTGATCAGGGCGGCGACCGCGCCCACCCGCAGAATGTCGCGGAAGAGCGGCCAACGGAAGCGGGCTCCCTCGAAGGCGAGACGGACGACGCTCCGCCCCGCCCAGAGATACGCGGTGAGCGCGACGCTCCCCACGGCGTAGTACGCGACCACCGCGACGGCGCCACCGGCGACGCCGAGCCGCGGGAACGGTCCCCAGCCGAAGATGAGGCACGGCGACAGGGGGATGAGCGCTGCGGCACCGACAGACGTGACAGCGGCCGGTACCGCCATGTTGCCGGTGCCGCGGATCACATTCGCGAGCGAATTGAAAATCCAGATCAGGATGGCGCCCGAGAAGACGACATTGGAATAGGTCAGCGCCGCAGCGAGGGAAGCCCCCCTTCCTCCCAAGGCGCCGTAGAGCCATCGGCCGCCGCCCAGCACGGCCAGCATGAAGACGAGCCCGAAGCTTACGGCGATGGCGAGCGCATGGAGCACGAGCGCATCGGCATCGGCCCGGCGTCCGGCGCCGAGCGCGCGGGCGATCGCCGACATGATCCCACCGCCCACGGCGCCGGCCGACATCATCTGCATCAGCATCAGGACGGGAAAGACCAGCGCGACACCGGCGAGCGCATCGGTGCCGAGCTTGGCGACAAAATAGGTCTCGATGAGCCCGACCGCGGCCTGCACGAACATCACCAGCACGTTCGGCGTCGCGAGCCGCAGCAGCGTGCCGACGATGGGTCCCTCGAGCAGCAGGCGGGTTCGCGAGTCGAAGCGGGGGACTGTGGCCTGCGGAGCGACGACGTCCGGATCCTGGACCGAGCGGGTCACGTTCGGATCGTATCGTCTATCCGTCATGTCGTGGGGCTCCGCCTGTCCCTTGAGACGTCGGCCGTCGCTGGCGGGATTCCTGTAGTCGATGGATCCGCACGCATACGGCAAGATGTATCTACATGCAAGCGGCTTGCCCGTCAAGGACGTCGCTGATAGCATGAGGTCATGAATCGACGAGGCGCCAGACCGATGAGCGGACACGACCCTGGACGGCTGTCCGCATGCGTCTGCAATACACTCCGCATGGTGAGCCGGGCCGTGACACAGCTGTACGACGACGTCTTGCGGCCGAGCGGTCTGCGGATAACTCAGTTCAGCATTCTCGCGACGATCGCCCGCATGGGCGCCTCGAATCTGAGGCAACTCGAGGACACGCTTGCCATCGACCAGACGACCCTGACGCGGAGCCTCAACCTCCTGGAGCGGGATCGTGTGATCGAGCGTGTTGCGCACCCCGACGGGCGCATCAAGGCGATGAGACTCACATCCAAGGGAAGAAGAGCCCTGGAGGTCGCGCGTCCGCTCTGGACCCAGGCGCAGGCGCGGGTGCTCCGCGAGGTGGGGACGAAGAGCTGGGCTGACGCGCAACGGCGTCTGGCGTACTTGTTTCATGTCGCCGTCGAGCGACAGGGGCCGCGTCCGGGACGGCGGAGGGGCCGGCTCGGCAGAGAACCTCGACGGCGCCCGGCGATCGAAATGCGTCGAGAAGCGCAGGGTCACCCTTGACATTCCGAAGGAGGTCCAGAGCATGAACCAGTCGTCACGCTCAGTGGCCCAGGTGGTGACGCCGGAACCGGTCGTCGAAGGTGCGGGAGTTCACCTCCGGCGCAGCATCGGGACTCGAAAGCTCGACCACCTCGACCCCTTCTTGCTCCTCGACCACTTCGAGTCGATCGACCCGGGGGACTACAAGGCGGGCTTCCCATATCACCCGCACCGCGGGATCGAGACGGTCACGATCGTCCGGAAAGGAGAAGTACGGCACGAAGACTCTCTGGGGCATCGTGGGACGATCGGCGCGGGTGACATTCAGTGGATGACATCGGGGAGCGGCATCATGCACGAAGAAATGCCGCAGGTCCGTCCCGAGGGAATCGCCGGTCTGCAGCTCTGGCTCAACTTGCCCGCTCGCGAAAAGATGACGCGGCCGAAGTATCGCGACCTGCAAGCGGATCGCCTGACGGAGCCAGTGCTGGATGGGGGAGCGAAGGTTCGAGTCATCGCCGGTGAGGCGGCCGGCGGGCGGCTCACGGGGCCGGTCGAGGGCCTGGCGGTCGCGCCGAAGTTCATCGACGTGACGCTGCCACCCGGCACGACCTTCCGCGAGACGGTGCCACGGGGCCATACGGTGTTCGCGTACGTCGACCACGGCGACCTCCGCTTCGGGCCGGAGCGGACTCCCGTTCATGGGCCCGCCCTTGTCGTTTTCGGTGACGGCGACGTCGTGGAAGCATCAGCCGGCGCGGGCGGCGGGCGCTTCCTCCTGGCCGCCGCTCGACCGCTTCACGAGCCGATCGCCCGCTACGGGCCGTTCGTCATGAACACGCGCGCGGAGATCGAGCAGACGCTCGAGGACCTTCGCACTGGCCACTTCATCCACGATGCGCCGCGGGACGAATGACGCCGGGTTGGTGATGGGAGCGCCGCCGTCCACCGGACTCTCGGTCTCGTTCTGACGCGAAGGAAGTCACCATGACGGGGATAGCGACGGCGATCGGCGCCGCGATCAGCTTTGCGTTCGCGATGTCCTGGGAGATTCTGTGGGCGCTCGTCCTGGGTTTCGGATTGTCGGCGATCGTCCAAGCCGTCGTCTCGAAATCCGAAATGAGTCGGCTCCTTCCCGACGACTCGCCGCGCACACTGATGATTGCCGCCTGCCTCGGCGCAGCGTCGTCTTCGTGCTCGTACGCGGCCGTGGCGCTGGCGCGCTCGATCTTCCGCACGGGGGCCAACTTCACAGCCGCCATGGCCTTCGAATTCGCATCGACAAACCTTGTCATCGAGCTCGGGATCATCATGGTCCTGCTGCTTGGGTGGCAATTCACGCTGGCCGAGTTCGTCGGCGGGCTGCTGATGATCGCCATCCTCGCCGTCCTCTTCAAGGCATTCCTTCGCCCCGCGCTCGTGCGCGAGGCGCGCGAGCAGGCCGAGCGCGGCCTCGTCGGTGCGATGGAAGGCCACGCCGAGATGGCCATGTCGGTTACGGACGGGCCGCTGATTCAGCGGATCTTCTCTCCTGGAGGATTCACCGCTGTCAGCCACTCCTTCGTCATGGACTGGGCGGCGATCTGGCGGGACATCGCGGGCGGCCTGCTCCTGGCAGGCGCGCTCGCCGCCTGGGTGCCAACCGAGTTCTGGCAGCGCTTCTTCCTCGTCCGGCATCCAGTGGCCGCCTTGTTCTGGGGTCCTCTGGTCGGGCCCATCGTGGCGATGCTGTCCTTTGTCTGTTCGATCGGGAACGTGCCGCTCGCTGCGGTGCTCTGGAACGGCGGCATCAGTTTCGGCGGCGTCATCTCGTTCATCTTTGCCGACCTCATCGTCCTGCCGATCCTGAACATCTACCGCAAGTATTACGGCGGCCGGGTGGCCCTGTTCCTCCTCGCGACGTCGTACACCGCTATGGTCATGGCCGGGCTGATGGTCGAGCTGGTCTTCAAGGCGTTCGGACTGGTGCCGCGTGAGCGCGCGGCCGTGGTCCTCGAGCCGCACGTCACGCTGAACTACACGACGGGCCTGAACGTGATCTTTCTTGGTCTTGCCGGCGTGCTCCTCGTGCGGTTTTTCAAGACGAACGGCCCGACGATGCTGCGGATGATGAACGTGCCACGCGGCCACGCGTCCCATGCAGAACACCGCCATCACACGGGCTGACGCGCAGCCGCGAGGGCGCGGGAACGGCCCTGCCCGCATCCGTTGATTCTTCTCTGTTTTTCCCTGGCCGGCTCGTTTGGGGGCGGCCTGTACGAGCACATCGTCCTCACCCCCATCTGGAGTGCGTCGCCGCCATCGTCGTTTGCGATCATCCAACGCGGTACGGGGGTACCCCTTCAACGGTTCTGGATCCCCGTCCATGCGGCTATCACCGGGTTCATTCTCTGGGCGCTCTTCCTGACCTGGAATGACCTGACGGTCCGCCGGTTGCTCCTGATCGCTCGACTCAGCTCCATCTGTCCAAGGTTCAGAGAGCCTTTCGAGATCATCTCGTTCCTTTGCGCTCTATTGGCTGAAGAGGCCCTGAAGCGCCATCTCAGAGAAGAGATTCGATCGCCTCGCGCGTCTCTGACGACGGCACGACGGGCACGATCTCGAACTCGATCAAGTCACTCCAGAATGTGACCCACTGCTGCAGAAGGCGTGCGTCGTCGCACTCCATGATCTGGAAACAACGGTCGAAATTGGCTTCAATCCAGCTCTGGACGTATGTGAGTCCAGTGGGCGCACCACGCCCCCCATCGCGAAAGCGACGATAGACCGCCTTGGCATCACGGTTTTTGAATCGCTCGATCACCATGAAGAGCATGAGTCGCCCCTCCAACCCGGACGTGTCGACATTCTGCGTGTCGACATTTTCCCACCCTGCTAAAGGATCGCGGCCTCCCAGCTCGTCGACCGCTGATAGGGTTCCCTTGGTCCAGACTTCGTCGTGGTGGCGAAGGATGACTCTGGCGTTGTCGTTTGCATGACGTCCCTCCCGCTCGTGGCATAATCTAACGACCAAGCTCGGGGGCCGCCCCGGGCGCTTCTGCTGGCTGATGAATCTCTCGCCGGCGGGCCAGGCGTCGCAAGAGCGGCAGTTCGAATGGTCCCCTGGGGACGGATCCACGGGATCTGGAGGTGGGCAATGACGGTTCGCCTGGACCATACCATCGTGCCAGCGAAAGACAAGATCGCCTCCGCCGAGTTCTTCGCCGAGATCTTCGGCTTGACGGTCAAGCCGGGCCCGGGCTACTTCGCGCAGGTGCAAGTGAACGAGAGCCTGACCTTTGATTTTGCGGACGAGCCAGAACTGTGGGGCGGGCCGGGCTTCGACCCCAGGACGGGCCAGAGCCATCACTACGCGTTCCATGTCAGCGAGGCGGAGTTCGAGGCGATCTTCTCCCGGGTGACGGCCAAGGGGATCCCCTACGGCAGTGGCCCAGACAGCCACACCGACGGCCAGATCAACACCCGCCGGGGCGGGCGCGGTTTCTACTTCGAGGACCCTTACGGCCACCTGTTGGAGGTCATGACAGTGCCCGAGACGGGGAGCTAGGCGGAACTCCTCGAGCATCGAGGAGACCTGGCGATACCGTCCTAGCGGCGGCTGGCCCTCTATCACGGTCGCCTCAGCCTGGCTCTTCCCCGCCACTCTTCCCCGTGACGCCCTAGCCATTCGGCCGATTCCCGCCGGCACGAGCCTGGAGCATGCTGGACGCGGATGCCAAGCTAAGGAGGAGAGCCGAATGGACGCACTGCTATCTCTTTCCAACGATCTGGCGGCAGCCGTGGAGCGTGTGCGCGGGGCCGTCGTCGCCGTGAACGCACGCCCGCGCCTGCCGTCGACCGGAGTGCACTGGCGCCCGGGGATCATCGTGACCGCCGATCACACGGTGCGCTCCGACGAGGACATCACGATCATCGCTCCCGACGGCCGTACCGTCGCCGCGAGCCTGGTCGCGCGTGATCCTGGTACCGATCTGGCCGTACTTCGGGTCCACGACACCGATCTCCCGCTCGCAGACCTCGGCGATCCGGGCTCGCTCAAGGTGGGCCACATCGTGCTGGCGGTGGGACACGGGCCGCGCGTGAGCTGGGGCGTCGTAAGCGCCCTCGGGGGCCGCTGGCGGACGTGGCGCGGCGGGGAGATCGATCAGCTCATGCGGCTGGACCTGACGCTCTACCCCGGCTTCTCCGGAGGCCCGCTCGTGGATGTGAAGGGGCGTGTCGTGGGGATCAACACCTCGGGGCTGTCGCGGCAGCTCGAGCTGGCCATCCCGGTCTCGACGGTGACGCGCGTCGCTGACGAGCTGATCGACAAAGGCCATGTCAGCCGTGGCTTCCTCGGTGTGGGGTTACAGCCCGCACGCCTGCCCGAGGCCTTCAGGCGCAGGCTCACCGGGGCGTCCGAGATCGGACTGCTCGTTGTCAACGTCCAGCCCGACGGCCCCGCCGCGAAGGCGGGCGTTCTGCTCGGCGACGTCCTGGTCGCCCTCGACGGCGCCCCCGTCGGCGCCACCGAAGACGTGCAGGCCGTCGTCGGAGCGCGGCGCGCCGGCTCGACGGTCACGGCGACGATTCTGCGCGCGGGCGCGCCCGCAGAGGTGAGTATGACCGTCGGCGAGCGGCCGTCGCGGAGACGCTGAGGTGCCCGGGCACAGCGAGACGCACGACACAAGACCGCCAGCGATCGACGGCGATCTCACCGCTGTCACCGAGCGGCTCAGGCGCATCACCGTCCAGGTCCACGGATCCAGCGGCGGCACGGGATCAGGGGTGATCTGGATCTCCAACGGACTGATCGTGACGAATGCGCACGTCGCCAGGGATACTGCCGCCGTCGTGCTTCCGGGCGGCCGCGCCATCGAGGCCCGTGGGCTCGCGTGGGATCCAGAGTACGATCTCGCCGCGCTCGCACTTGATGCGGAGGGCCTGTCCGCTGCGGACGTTGGTGACTCCGACCGCTTGCGCGTGGGCGACCTGGTGGTCGCCGTCGGCAGCCCGTTCGGACTGGTCGGCGCGGTGACGGCGGGGGTGATCCACGCGATCGGACCCCGGCGCACGGCGGGCTCGAGCTTCATCCGGGCCGATCTGAGGCTCGCGCCTGGGAACTCGGGTGGCCCCCTTGCCGACGCTCGCGGCCGCGTGATTGGCATCAACGCGATGATCGTGGGTGGGCTCGCCCTGGCAGTGCCGAGTAATGTGGTGGCGCGCTTCCTGGCTCCGCTCCGCTACGGCGCAGCGACCGTGTCGTGACAACGGTCCTCATCGTCGCCCCCACGGCCATCGCGCGGGCCAAGCTCGCCGCTGTCGTGGGCGCGAGCAAGACGCTATCCCCGGTTGTGGGCGCGGCCGATCTCTCACTCCCCGAGCACGTCGAGGCCGCCCAGTACGACGTGCTGCTCGTCGATCTCGGCTCCGAGCGCGCCGCCGCCTGGCTCCGCAACCTCGGAGCCGAGCCAGTGCCGCCCGCCATCGTTCTCCTCACGGAAGAGGCGCGCCGCCCCCTCGGTGCCGAGGCGCTCCGGGCGGGAGTGCGGGCCGTACTGCCGCGCCACGCGAGCGGGGAGGAAATCATCGCCGCGATCGAGGCAGCCGCCGCAGGCCTCATTGTGATTCACCCCGATACCGTCGGGGCGCTCCAGCCAGGGCCCTCCGCGAGGACGCGAGCCGGTGTTGTGATCGCGCGTCAACCCCTCACGCCGCGCGAGATCGAGGTACTTGGCATGATCGCCGAGGGGCTCGGCAACAAAATCATCGCCGCGCGGCTTGGTATCTCGGAGCACACCGTCAAGTTCCACATCGCCTCCATCTTCGTGAAGCTCAACGCCCGAAGCCGTACTGAGGCGGTCACCATCGGCGTTCGGCAGGGGCTGCTGATGATTTGACCGCCTCGATCGAGGTGATCGAGGCGCGGACTCCCCAGTTGGTCCCCCCGTCTTCTCGGGCTTGACGCCCGAACAGAATCAAAATCATGCCGGGCAGGACGCCCGAAAGGTTCCGGGGCGGGTGCGAACTCCGTAGACGTTGGCGAACCACGACGCGGCATGCACCAGTTGCAGATTCCACATCGGAACGCCGCGTTCCGGGACGGAACCGGGTTGGTTGCGCCTCCCGAACCGAGCGTGTTTGACCGTTCGGGCAGCACACTCGAAGTTGGTCGTCTCGTTGCATGGCGTGTGTGACAGCGGTAGATGACCAATGGGCTGGATGGACCTGAGTGAGTACGTTCTCATCGAAGAGGCCGTCAGGGATCGCCTGAGGGACCTTCGGCGCACGATCGAGCGACGAGGGCTGAGGGCGGCCGAGGCGAGGATGTCGACACTCGCGACGGTCCTCTACGTGGCGTCGGTGCTCCGGGCCCGACCGCGGGCGATCGATGGCTACATCGACTACTTCGGCGATGTTGTGCGCCGCAGTGCTTCGGTGAAACGCGCTCGCGCCTGAGCAGGGCATTCGTCACGTGCCTAGCGGCCGGAGACGGGAGCCCACGTCCTGGTGGCATCGCGAGAGGAGAGGGTGTTGTCTTCCAAGGTGGCGAAGGACATCAGCGCGCGGGTGGACGCCGACGCCGGACTGATGGAGGCGCTGCGCCGGGACGATCCCGCCGCCGCCGATCAGCTCGTCGAGCGCTACGGCGACCGGGTCTACCGGCTGGCCATGCGCATCACCGGCGTGAAGGAAGACGCCGAGGAAGCCGCCCAGGACGCGCTGTGGACGGCCGCCCGCAAGATCGACATGTTCAGGGGCGAGTCGGCGTTCGGCTCCTGGATCTACCGGATCACCGCCAACGCGGCGTACCAGAAGCTTCGGACGCGCCGGCGGACGGCCAACGAGGTCGCGCTGGACGACGTGCTGCCCTCGTTCGACAGCGACGGCCGGCACTTCGAGCCGATGGACGACTGGTCGAACCGGGTCGACGAGCAGGCCCTGCAGGGCGAGCTGCGCCAGGTCCTGACCGCCGCGATCGACGCGCTGCCGGTGGACTACCGGACCGCGCTGGCCCTGCACGACGTCGAGGGCGTGTCGAACCCCGACATCGCCGAGACGCTTGGCATCAGCCTGGCGGCGGTGAAGTCGCGCGTGCACCGCTCGCGGTTGTTCGTGCGCAAGCGCCTGTCCGAGTACCTCAAGTCTGCCTAGTGTCGTGGCGGAACCCTCGCCAATCTTTGCGGGGACACCGGGTGTACCCTGAGCACGGGATACGCGATGGTGACTGACCGTGACCCCTGTCCTGTAGAGGAAGGAGACCGCGATGGCGGTGAAGAAAGTTCCCGAGGGACACAACCGCGTCTCGCCCTATCTGATCGTCGACGGCGCCGAGCGGGCGCTCGAGTTCTACAAGAAGGCGTTCGGCGCCGTCGAGCTGTTCCGGCACACGGCGCCGACCGGGAAGGTCGGCCACGCCGAGGTGCGGATCGGCGACACCGTCGTCATGCTCGCCGACGTTCATCCGGACTTCGACGCGCACGGCCCGGCACACTACGGCGGCTCGCCGATCAGCCTGCACATGTACGTCGAAGACGTCGACGCCGTGGCGCGCCAGGCGATCGCCGCGGGAGCGAAGGTCAAGCGGCCGGTCGCCGACCAGTTCTACGGCGATCGGCTGGGAACGTTCGAGGACCCGTTCGGCCACACGTGGCACATCTCGACGCACATCGAGGACGTGTCGGGCGAGGAGCTTGACCGCCGCGCAAAGGCGGCGATGGCGCAACACACGAAGCGCTAGCGGTTGCATCGCTCACGCAGCGTCATGACGGTCCCACTGGTCACCTGACTCGAGGTTGTTCGACGAGCGCCCCCACCGGTTCCTGGCGGTCGACCTGAGGGGAGAGACGAGGACGCCCAGCAGCAACGAGGGTTGCCCAGAATTTTGGGGAGGTTCGGCATGAGGTGTCCCCGCTGCCAGGCGGAGAACCGTGAAGGGGCGCGATTCTGCCGAGAGTGCGGCGCGACATTTAGCGCCGTCTGTTGGAGTTGCGGCGCCAAAGTCGAGGCTGGAAGTAAGTTCTGCGATGGCTGCGGAGCGTCCCTTGACGCTCCTCCAGCATCGGGTCCACGCGCGTCCCGTTTCGCTTCCCCGGAGTCCTACACCCCGACGCACCTCGCCGAAAGGATTCTGACGTCGAAGAGCGCCATGGAAGGCGAACGCAAGCAGGTCACGGTGCTCTTCGCCGACCTGAAGGGCTCGATGGAATTGCTCGCCGGCCGCGATCCCGAAGAGGCGCGGAAGATCCTGGACCCTGTCCTCGATCGCATGATCGAGGCCGTCCACCGCTACGAGGGCACGGTGAACCAAGTGATGGGCGACGGGATCATGGCGCTCTTCGGCGCGCCGCTCGCCCACGAAGACCACGCCGTGCGGGCGTGCTACGCGGCGTTGCGGATGCAGGATTCCATCAAGACGTACGCCGACGGAGTGTTCCGATCGCACGGCGTGAACGTGCAGATCCGCATCGGGCTCAACTCGGGGGAGGTCGTCGTGCGCGCGATTGGCAGTGATCTCCACATGGACTACACGGCCGTCGGGCAAACGACCCATCTCGCGGCGCGGATGGAGCAAGCCGCGAGCCCGGGAAGCATCCTGCTGACGCCGTCGACCTTGGACCTCGTCGGAGGCTACGTCGATGTGAAGCCGCTCGGTCCAGTGCCGGTCAAGGGCCTCGCTCACGCCGTCGAGGGGTTCGAGGTGATCGGCGCCGGTCCGGCACGGACTCGGTTCCAGGCCACCGCGCGGCACGGATTTACGCGCTTCGTTGGTCGCGACGATGAGATGGCCACGCTCGACGCCGCCTTGCGGCGCGCCCTTGAGAGGCACGGCCTCGCGATGGGTGTCGTGGGCGCGGCCGGCGTCGGCAAGAGCCGCCTCTGCCATGAGTTCATCGAGCTTTGCCGTTCGCGCCGTCTCCCCGTCGTTGAAGCGCACTGCCTGTCGCACGCACGGACCGCCCCCTTTGGCGTGCTACGCGACCTGTTGCTGGGCGCCCTCGGCGTCGATCAGAACGAAAATCCGGAGCTGACACGCGCGAAGATCTCGGAACTCCTCGTCGCGCTTGACCCCTCGCTCGTCGACGCGCTGCCACTCGCGCACGACCTCCTCGACGTGTCCGAGCGACCTTCGCGCGAGCCCGCGAGAGATCCCGTCGAGCAGGAGCGTGCGGTCGCAGGCTTGCTCCGACGCCTGCTCCGCGCCCGCGGCGCCGCCGGACCGTTCGTGGTCTATCTCGACGACGCCCACTGGATCGATCCGCAGAGCGAGCGGCTGCTCGCCGCGCTTGCCGACGTGGCCAGCACGACGCGGGCATTTCTCCTGTTGAACTTCCGGCCGGAGTTCCACGCCGCGTGGATGGGACGCTCGTACTATCAGCAGCTGTCCGTCGCCCCGCTCGGGCGCGAGGCGACGCGCGAGATGATCAACGGCCTCCTCGGGTACGACCCGAGCGTCGTCGAGCTCGGCGAGCTCATCCGTGGGCGCACGCAGGGCAATCCGTTCTTCATCGAGGAGGTCGTGCAAGCGCTCGCCGCATCGGGCGCGCTGGCCGGGGAGCGCGGAGCGTACCGCTGGACGAGGTCGGCCGCCGAGCTTGAAGTCCCCGCCACGGTGCAGGCGTTGCTCGCTGCGCGCGTGGACGGTCTCGCGGAGAACGACAAGCTCGTGCTCCAGACCGCGGCCGTGATCGGCAAGCGCTTCTCCGAGCGTGTCCTGCGGCACATCGTCGGCCTCCCCACCGGCGAGGTCGACGGGTCGCTCGGGACGCTCGAGCGTGCGGAGTTCATCCACGGCGAGACAGAGACGGAGTACGTCTTCCGCCATCCCCTTACCCAGGAAGTCGCCTACGGATCGCAACTCCTCGAGCGGCGCGTCGCGCTGCACGCCGCGGTCGCACGGGCCCTCGAAGAAGTGTTCGCCGACCGGCTCGGGGAGCGTGCGGCCCTCATCGCGCATCACTGGGAGCAGGCGCGGCGACCCGCCCAGGCGGCGCGCTGGCGACGCCTGGCCGCACTCCGCGTGGCACGGATCCAGCCGCGTCGACCGCCCCGGCGCTGACGGCCGATCACACCCCGAGCGTTGCCGGTCAGGGCCGTCTCTCTCATAACCCGGAGGCCACTCCTTCGCACACCGTCGGCACAAGGCGGTAGAATCGAAACGCGAAGGTGGTCTCATGACGGAGCTCGAGGCGTTATCAGCGCTGCGGGGCGATGACCTCGTGCAGGCCGTGCGCGCCGAGGCGGCGCTGTGGGCGATGTGGCACCGATCGGGCGATCCGCGGCTCGACTCGCTTCTGCGCGAGGGGATCGAGGCGATCGAGCGCCAAGATCTGCCCACGGCGGCGGCGGTCTTCACGCGGCTGATCGAGGAGGCGCCGACGTTTGCCGAGGGTTGGAACAAGCGCGCCACCGTCCGATACCTGGCAAAGGACTACTCAGGCGCGATCGCCGACTGCCGCGAGACGCTCGCGCGCAACCCGAACCATTTCGGGGCGCTTTCGGGTCAGGGCCTCTGCCACCTGGGGCTCGGCCAGTTCCGTGAGGCGGCCGATCTCTTTCGGCTGACGCTGACCGTGCATCCGCACCTTGGCAGTGCGCGCGAGAACTTGCGCACGGCGCTGAGCGAGCTCGTGAAGTGGAACTGAGCGTCTTGGCAGGGAAGGTGTAGGCCACCCATCCGGAGGAGTGATATGCGACTTCAACGAGGTTCGCGGACGGCCACCATTGCTGTGCTGGTGATGTTCGGTGCCGCCACCACGACGGTGGCACACGCCCAGAGCACGGACGAGCTCAAGCAGCGCATCGAGGAGCTCGAGCGGTCGACGCGCGAGCAGGTCGACGCGCTGAAGCGAATGCTCCAGCAGCAAGAGGCCGAGCGTGCGAAGGAGCGCCGCGCCCAGGAAGAGCGGGAGCGCACGCTGCGGACGCTCCAGGAACAGGTCGAGCAGCAGCAACTCTCGCTCCAGAAACAGAAGGAGGACGTCTCGCAGGCGCTCGCGGGCCTGTCAAACTTCTTCGACCTGAAGGCCGGCGCCAGGCAGACCAACAACGGCCCGCCGCCGTTCCTGGGGGAGGACATCCCCGGCAACGTCTACTCGGCCAAGGACTTCAAGATCCGGCTGGGCGGCTCGCTGCGGCTGCACGTCCAGCATAACGACACCCCGGTCGGCGAGTCGGTCAGC
>Ga0209689_1000941_pt1 | contig 21250 bp, 20 predicted proteins | sample GraSoiAngelo_149_FD_187119 | JGI IMG/M metagenome (GOLD analysis project Ga0209689, IMG submission 187119) | Grasslands soil microbial communities from the Angelo Coastal Reserve, California, USA - 14_1009_09_30cm (SPAdes) (version 2) | ecosystem: Environmental > Terrestrial > Soil > Grasslands ... | reverse complement strand
CAGGTCGTGGCCATCTTTGGCCCGGTGACCAGCGCCAACCGCGACGCCATTCAGCCCACGATCGATCGCTTCAAGACGCCGCTGTTCTACGCCACCGACTACGAGGGCGGCGTGTGCGACCGTTACATCATCTGCTACAGCGGGCTGCCGGACCAGTGGGTGAGCCCGTTCGTCCCGTTCCTCAGGCAGAACTACGGCGACACCTTCTACCTGTTCGGCAGCGACTACGTGTGGCCGCGAAAGATGAACGAGGCGGTCCGCACGGCGGCGGAGGCCGCCGGCGGCCGGATCGTGGGCGAGGAGTACACCCCCTTCGGCGTCAAGGACTTCACCAGCACGGTGCGCAAGATCGAGCAGTCGGGGGCCACGGTACTGGTGCTCGACGTGGTGGGGGCGGACGCCATCACCTTCGTGAAGCAGTTCGTCGCCGCGGGAGGAAAGACCAAAACCAAGCTGGCGTGGCTCGGCTACAGCGAGAACTATATCCCGGGCCTGACCAGGGACGAATCCGAGGGCATCGTGACCGTGGCCAACTTTATCAGCACGTTACAGAAGCCGGAGGCCCGGGCCTTCGTGACCAAGGTCAGGAAGCGCTTTGGCGACCGCGCCATCGTGAGCAATACGGTGGACGCTCACTACATGCTAGCCCGCTTCTTCATCGAGGGCGTCCGGCGCGCCGGTGCGGTGGATAAGGAGAAGATCATCGACGCGGTGAGCGGCTTCTCGCTCCAATCCGGCAACGGGATGGTGCGTTTGCGAACGGAAGACCGTCACGCCGATCTCAACGTCGTCATCGCCGAAACGCGGGACCAGAAGCAGACGCTGCTGAAGGATCTGGGGCGGGTCAAGGCGTCCAACCAGTGCAAGACGTGATGGCGTCCGCCGAAGACCGCGCCGGCGACCGGGCGTGAGCCGGGGTCGCCGGCACCCCTCCACCTCCCCTGCCGGCCACGGAGGCGAAGGAGGTGGAGCGGCCGATCGCTTCCGCTCGGTCTGACGTCGTCCCGTGACACGACCGCTCCTCCAGGTCTGCGAAGTCACCAAGGACTTCGGCGGCCTCCGCGTCTTGCGCGGAGTCACCCTGTCGATCGGGGCGGGGGAGCTGCGCTGCATCATCGGCCCCAACGGATGCGGTAAGACCACGCTCTTCAACGTCATCACCGGCGCCTTCTCGCCGACGTCGGGAACGGTGTGGTTTCGTGGCGCGCAGATCACCCACCGCCCCCCTCACGCGATCAGCCGGCTCGGCATCGTCCGCAAGTTCCAGGTCCCCGGCGTCTATCCCACCCTCGCGGTCGCGGAGAACCTCGAGATTCCGCTCCTGAGCCGGCCCGGCATCGGCGGCCCCTGGTCCCTGCTGCGGACGGGGGGCCGCGCCGCCGCGCGATCACGGGAGCTGCTGACACGCTTCGGTCTGCGGCCGCAGGCGGCCCGCGCCGCCGCGGCGCTGCCGCACGGCCAGAAGCAGTGGCTCGAGATCGCCATGCTGATCGCGAGTGAGGCAAACGTCCTGTTGCTCGACGAGCCCACCGCCGGCATGTCGGCGACCGAGACGCTTGCGACCGTCGCGCTCATCCGCGAGCTCCAACAGGAGCACGGCATCGCGGCGCTGGTGATCGAACACGACATGACGTTCGTCCGGCGCCTCGACTGTCCGGTCACCGTGATGCTCCGCGGATCGGTCCTGTTCGAGGGCAGCTACGCCCAGGTGCAGGCCCACCCCGAGGTGCGCGAGGCCTACCTCGGGCACGCGGCGCGCGCATAACGGTCGGCCCCGAGCGGCGCCATGCTCGTGATCAGCGGTCTCACCGCCGGCTATGAAGACGCCGGCATCGTGCTGGAGGGCATCGACCTCGAGGTTGGTGCCGGCGAGTCGGTGGCGCTGATGGGGCGCAACGGGATGGGCAAGACCACCCTGTTGCGCGCCATCATGGGCCACGTGCGACCGACCGCCGGCCGGGTGACCTTCGACGGACGGGACCTCACCGGCCGGCCGCCCTTCGTGGTCAGCAATGCCGGGATCGCCTACGTGCCCCAGGGCCGCGAGATCTTCACGGATTTCACGGTGGAAGAGAACCTTCTCCTCGGGCTCCTCGGCAAGAAGGGCGGGGCCGGCCGGGTGCCCGACGCGATCTACCGGCGCTTCCCGATCCTGGCCGAACGCCGGGGACAGCGCGCGGGCACCATGTCCGGCGGCGAGCAGCAGCAGCTCGCCATCGCCCGGGCCATCATCAGCCGTCCACGCCTTCTCCTGCTGGACGAGCCCGCCGAGGGTGTCCAGCCGTCCCTGGTGACGGCGATCGCCGCCACCGTGTCGGCCATCTCCCGGGACGAGGGCATGAGCGTGCTGCTGGTGGAGCAGAACCTCGACCTGGTGCTCACGCTGACCACGCGCTGCCTGTTCGTCGAGAACGGCCGCATCGTGGACCAGAGCGAGAGCACGCGGCTCCGCGACGACGCCACGCTGCTCGATCGTTACCTGTCTGTGTAGGCCAGGCACCGGTGGCCGCGGTCCTGCTCATCGCCCTCGACGCCGCCAATTTCACGCTGGCGTTGCTGCTGGTGACGCTCGGCCTGGTGATCATCTTCGGACTGATGAACGTGATCAACATGGCCCATGGCGAGCTGTTCTTGCTGGGCGCCTACACGGTCGTGCTCGTCGAGCGGCGTGGCGGCAGCTTTTGGGTCGCGTTGCTCCTGGCGCCGCTGGCGCTGGCGGTGGCCGGCCTGCTGATCGAAGAACTGGTGATCAGGCATGTCTACCGCCGCTTCATCGACACGATCCTGGCCACGTGGGGCCTGTCCATCAGCCTCAAGCAGGCGGTGATCGTCGTCTTCGGCCCCACCGCCCAGCAGGTGGAGAACCCTCTCCCGCAGACGGTCACGATCCTGACCACCCTGTATCCCGGCTACCGGCTCTTCATCATGGCGGTGGCGGTGCTGCTCGCGCTGGGCACGTTCTTCCTCTTCTATCGAACCCGGCTCGGCCTGGTGGCACGGGCCGTGATCGCCAACCGACCGATGGCCGCCAGCCTGGGCCTGAACACTCGCCGCATGGACCGCATGACCTTTGCCTTCGGCGCGGCGCTGGCCGGACTCGCGGGCGCCGTGATGGCACCGCTCATGAGCGTGGATCCGCAGATGGGCGTCGGTTTTCTGATTCCGGCGTTTCTCTCGATCCTCGTCGGCGGCACCGGCTCCTTGTTGGGAACCGTGCTCGGCACCACGCTCATCGCGAGCGCCGGCACGGTGGTCGCCAGCGTCTGGACCCAGATCGCGGCCCAGCTCGTCGTCTTCGGTCTCGCCATCGTGGTGATCCGTCTCTTCCCGCGGGGCCTCACGGGCGGCCGCCGGGGATGAGATCGGTCGGCGCCGCGCGCGCCGCGACCGCCGGCGTCTGGCTTCTCCTCACCATCTGTCCGCTGGCGCTCGGCGAGTGGCGGCTGGCCCAGCTCGCCCAGATCATGAGCTACGGGATCTTCGCCATGAGTCTCGCCTTCGTCTGGGGACAGACGGGGCTGCTCTGCTTCGGGCAAGCGATCTTCTTCGGCACCGGGGCGTACGCCATGGCGCTGATCACGAAGGGGCTGCTGCCGGCCCTCGGCGATGGCCCGGCGATGGGGTTGCTCGCCGCCACCGTGCTGCCCGGGCTCGGGGCACTGCTGGCCGGGATGCTCATGTTCCGTGGCCGCGGACTGTCGGGGGCCTACTTCGCCATCGTCACCCTGGCCGCGGCGGTCATCGCGGAGCGGGCGGCGAGTCACTGGGACTTCATCGGCGGCTTCAACGGTCTCCTGGACGTGCCACCACTGCGCTACGGCTTCGGCCGGGGCCGCGTCGAGTTGCTCGCCACGACGCCGGTCTACTACGCGATGCTCGGCGCCGCGGGCGCGGTGTACGGGCTCCTGCTGTGGCTCGAGCGCTCGCCGGTGGGCACGGCGCTGCGGGCGGTGCGGGACAACGAGCAGCGCACCGCGTACTTCGGCTTCGACATCGCGGCGTACAAGAGCTTCAGCCTCGCGCTGAGCGGCGCCGTGGCGGGGCTGGCGGGCGGCCTGTTTGTGACCCAGTTCGGCTTCGTCTCACCGGCGCTGATCGGGGTACCGCTCTCCACCGAAGTCCTGATCTGGACCGCGCTCGGGGGCCGCGAGGTGCTGCTCGCTGCGTTCCTCGGTGCCCTCGGCGTCCGCTCGGCGGAGAGCGCCCTGTCCAAGGCCCTCGGGGACTACTGGCTCCTCGGTTTGGGCCTCTCGTTCATCGCGTCGGTCGTGATCTTCCCGCGTGGGCTCTTGGGGGGTCTCCTGTCACTGCCGCTGCCGCGTCGGATGGTTGGAGGGGGCGATCCGCGGCCGTCGCGGGCCCGGACCTAGGGCGCGTCCCGGCGGCCAGGGGTCGGACGGGGCGGGGCGGAGTCGTCCACCTCGTCGCCAGGGGCGGCGGCGCCCCGGTCAGGACGACTTCGCCGCCTCCGGCGCCGTCGCCAGCTGGCCGGACGGCAGAATGATCGTCTCGACCGCGTTGACGTACGCGTGGCGCAGCCGCTCGACGCGTCGGGTGAAGGTGAGACCGATCCGCGCGAAGGCCTCGCAGATCGCTCGGTGGTCGCCGTCGAGCGAGAAGGGAATGATCCTCGGCAGTCGGCCGAGGTCGGTCTGAACCCTGTCCTGCAGCTGCTGCATGATCTGGTTCAGCTCTTCGCGCCCCTTTCGGACGGAGCCCACGATCGGAAGCACGAGCAGGTCCGCGCGCTCCCGTAGCCGCGACAGCGCGGCCGTGGCGAACGGCACGACCTCCACCCCGAGCTCGTTGAGGTACTGGCGAAGGCACTCCCCCACCGTCTCCGTCAGGAGCGCCTCGGGCACCGCCACCGCCCGCCGGGGCCGGCGCTTGGCCCACACCAGCCAGCTGGCGCCCAGAAAGAACTCCCGCCGGAGCCGCCGGACGAAGTCCCGACTGAACTCGTCCCGCGCCCGCTCCCTGACGCTCGGGGCCTCGGCGAACGGCGAGACGTTGGTGACGGCTTCCGGGTCGCCGTGGGCCCCGGTCACGTACTCGTGAAAGTGCTTGTGGGCGATCATGTAGGAGATCGAGCCGACCAGCTTCTCAAGCGAGGGCCGCCCCCGGAGCGCGTCCCAGAGGGTGCGCACGAAGAACCGGCGGCGCGGGTGCGAGGACGTCAGCAGGAAGTACCGCGCCACGTTGACGAGGGTCGCCAGCAGCTGCCGGTCGAAGCGCCCGACGACCCGACCGCCGAGCTCGGCGCTCGGGCCGAACTGCCGGAAGGTCGTGGCGAGCCGCGCGCCGTAGTTGTCGCGCTTGTACAGGGCGCGAATGAGCCAGTTGTAGCCCTGGTGCACTTCGGCGGGCGTCATGCGCTTCGGCACGAAGTTGAGGTCGGCGCTCCCGTGCCCGAGCACCTCGGAGGAATCGTAGGGCAGGAGCCGCCCCTCACGCTGCAGGCGCGCGTGGAGCGGTGTCTTCTCGATCGCGGTCAGGACGCCGCAGGTCGTGAACGCGATTCCCGCCTCCATCAAGAAGTCGAACTGCTCCTGGAAGATCCGCACGTCGTCGTGGTCGAAGCCGACGATCATGCCGGCGACGACCATCAGGTTGTGGGACTGGATCTTGCGGATGCTCTCGATGAGCGGCCGGTGGACGTTCTGCCGCTTCTTCGTCTCCACCAGGCTGTCTAGACGCGGGGACTCGACCCCCACGAAAACGCTCGTGAAGTTCGCCTCCCGGAGGAGCTCGAGCAGCTGGGGTTTCTCGGCCACCGTGACCGTCATCTCAGCCGAAAAGGTGATGGGGCAGCCGGTGGCGCGGCCGAAATCGACGAGTGCGCGCAAGAGCTGCTCGGCGTACTTCGTGTTCCCGATGAAGTTGGCGTCAGAGAAGCTCACGTACCGACCGCCGAGCGCGGCGACCGCCTCGATCTCCGCGAGGACCTGCGGCACCGACTTCGTCCGCGGCACCCGCCCGTCGGTGACGATGATGTCGCAGAATTCGCACTGGAAGGGGCACCCGCGGGTGGTCTGGACAAAGTGATACAGGTAGTGCCCCTTGCCGAGCAGATCGAAGCGGGGCACGGGCGAGAGGTGAACGTCGACGTTGCCGGCCTGCTTGTAGACCGGTTGCGGGGACCCGGCGAGAAGATCGCCGCAGAACCGCGGCCAGGTGATCTCGACCTCACCGTCGAAGACGACGTCGAACGGTCCGTCGGTGAAGCGCTCGGGGCAGAGCGTCGGGTACGGGCCGCCGACGACGACGAGCTTGCCCCGGCGCTTGAACTCCCTCGCGAGCTCGAGCGCGCGCCGATACTGGACGTTCCAGCAGCCGATGGCGACGATATCGGCGTCCGTGTCGAACCCGAGCGGGTAGCAGTTCTCGTCCTGCAGCTCGACGGCGATCTCCGGCGGGGTCAGCGCGGCCACCGTGGCGAGGCCGAGCGGCGCCTGCCCCGACCGCACGCCGACCAGGTCTGAGATGCCCTGGAAGCCCCACAGCGATCGGGGGAAGCGCGGATTCACGAAGAGAATCTTCTTCACGTTACTCCTCCTGAGCCCGGCCGGATCGCTGGGCCGTCGTGAGCCCCACCGGTCCGGCATCGGTCGAGCCGCCGTGGACGCCGAGGGAACCATCGCTAAGTACGACGAGAGGTGCTTCGCGCCTCGCCACTTCCACGGAGGAGCCCCTGGATCGGATCAAGGGAATAGCCCTATGGCCAGAATGCGCTCACGCTAGCACCCACCCCCGGGCGTGTCAATGATCCCCGTGCCCCCCCTCCACCTCCATATCTTGGGCTCGAACTCGGCCCAGCCCCCTGCAGGTAGCATTTTCTCGTTGACAGGATGTCCAGGCCTCTCTAGCATGCCTCTCAATACGAGCCCGCAGGGCGAAGGGGGGTGACCCGGTGAAGAAGAAGGCGGCGAAGAAAAAGAAGAAGTAAGCGCCGACCATCGGCGCACGGCCCTGTCGTCTCATCGCGACAGGGCCGACCCATCTCAGGAGGTCATCCCCCGGGGACCCGGGGTCGGCGTGCCCCCCTCTCCTACTTGGCCTTCAGCAGTGGCTTTGGCCGAACCGGGGTGGGGGCCTTGGCCTTGTCGCCTTCCTTCAGCAACCCCTTCACCTCGTCCATGAACTGGTTGATGTCCTTGAACTGCCGGTACACCGAGGCGAAGCGGACGTAGGCCACCTGGTCGAGCTTCTGGAGGTGCTCCATCACGAGGTCGCCGAGCTCGAGGCTCGAGATCTCCTTCTCGGCCCGGTCGTGCAGCCGCGCCTCGATGTCGGCGACGATGTCGTCCACGGCCGGGACCCCCACGGAGCGCTTCTCGCACGCCTTGAGGATCGAGCTCCGGAGCTTCTGGCGGTCGAACGGCTCGCGCCGTCCGTCACGCTTCACGACGTGGGGCAGCACGTCCTCGATGTACTCGTAGGTCGTGTAGCGCCGGTGGCACTTCAGACACTCCCGGCGCCGGCGGATGAACTCGCCTTCGCGCCCGACCCGGGAGTCGACGACCCGGTCCTCCGTGTGACCGCAGAACGGACATTTCATGGGACGCCTCCTCCGGCGCCGCCCGGCCTAGCCGAGCCGCTCGGGATAGAGCGGGAACCGCGCCGTCAGCTCCTGTACCTCGCCCCGCACCGACGCCTCGACCGACGCGTCGCCGAGTTTGCCGAGGATGCGGTCGATCAGCCGCGCGATCTCGGCCATCTCCGGCTCCGCCATTCCCCGCGTGGTCACCGCCGGCGTCCCGATCCGGATGCCGCTCGTGACCATCGGGCTCCGGGTCTCGTAGGGAATCGTGTTCTTGTTCACGGTGATCCACGCCCGATCGAGCGCCTCCTGCGCGTCCTTCCCGGTGAGCCCCGTGGGCGTGAGGTCCACGAGCAGGAGGTGCGTGTCGGTGCCCCCGGAGACCAAACGGTAGCCGCGCGCGAGCAGCGCCGACGCCAGCGCGGTGGCGTTGCGGACGACCTGCTGCTGGTAGGCGCGCCACTCGGGCAGCTGGGCCTCGCGGAAGGCCACCGCCTTGGCCGCGATGATGTGCATGAGCGGTCCTCCCTGCACGCCCGGCATCACCGTCTTGTCGAGGGCCGCCGCGTGGGCCTGCCGGCACATGACCATGCCGCCGCGGGGGCCACGCAGCGTCTTGTGGGTCGTCGTCGTGACGAAGTCCGCGACGCCGACGGGCGAGGGGTGGAGCCCGGCGGCCACGAGCCCGGCCGGATGGGCGATGTCGGCCATCAGCGCCGCCCCCACCTCGCCCGCGATCTCCCCGAAGGGCTTGAAGTCGATGGCGCGGGGGAAGGCCGACCCGCCGGCGATGATGAGCTTGGGACGGTGGCGGCGGGCGAGGTCCCGGACCTGGTCCAGATCGATCAGCTCGGTATCCCGCCGCACGCCGTAGGCGACGATCGAGTAGAACTTGCCGGAGTAGTTCACGGGGCTGCCCGCGGTGAGGTGGCCGCCGTGGGAGAGGTTCGGCCCGAGCACGGTGTCGCCCGGCTTGAGGAGCGTGAAGAAGACGGCCATGTTGGCCTGGGCGCCCGAGTGTGGCTGAACGTTGGCGTGCTCGGCGCCGAAGAGCTCCTTGGCGCGCGCGATCGCCAGGCTCTCCGCGATGTCCACGATCTCGCAGCCGCCGTAGTAGCGCCGGCCGGGGTAGCCCTCGGCGTACTTGTTGGTCAGGACCGAGCCCATCGCCTCGAGGACCGCTTCCGAGACGAAGTTCTCGGAGGCGATCAGCTCGAGGTTCCGATTCTGACGCTCAGCTTCGGCGCGCAGCGCCTTGGCGATGTCCGGGTCGACCTGCTCGAGCGATGTCACCGCCGGCCTCCATTTGGCCCCGCGGTCCGCTGCTCCAGCTCGGTGATCTTCCCGATGCGTCGGGCGTGCCGGCCGCCCGCGAACGCGGTCTCGAGCCAGGTCTGGAGGATCTCGATCGCAGTGTCCCGCGCCACGAGTCGCGCGCCGAGCGCGAGCACGTTGGCGTCGTTGTGCTCCCGGCTCAGGCGAGCCGCGAGCGGGTCGCCGCACGCCGCCGCCCGGACCCGCGGCACTTTGTTCGCGGTCATCGACATTCCAAGGCCCGTCCCGCAGACGAGCACGCCCCGATCGGCCTTCGCGGCCGCGACCGACTCCGCGACGGGGAGTGCGTAGTCCGGATAGTCGACGGAGTCCGATCCGTGGGTGCCGAAATCGAGCACCTGGTGGCCCTGCGTGACGAGCCACGCCTTGAGGTCCTCCTTGAGCTGCCAGCCGGCGTGATCGGCTCCGAGGGCGATGACCGACATACGGCCCAACCATACAGGTTGTGGATTCGGACTGTCAAGTTGCCCAACATGTAGTGGAATCTCGGCCGGGCCAGGCCGGCCGGCCCTGGCGGGCCTGCGGCGAGGCGCCCCCCGACCCAATCAGCCCGGCTGCGGAAAGAGCACCAGGACGCCCGTGTACGTGTGGAAGAAGTTCTCCGTGCCGACGGGAGCGAACTCGCCGTTGCCGAAGAAGCCGATCAGCGGCCAGTCCCCGAGACGCTCGCGGATGAGCGTCACGTCGTGGTCGGCGACACCGTAGAGCCCCTGGCCCCGGCCGGCGCAGTTGAAGTAGACGCCGAAGGCGGGCGGGCGCGCGCCGAGCGCCGCCCGGGTGCGATCGAGCATGGCCTCGAGATCCTCGTGGGCCGACCGCGCGTCGCGGATCTGGAACTGGACCGTCTGCCCGACGAAGACGGGCTCGGCGAGCGTGATCGTGCCGCTCTCCTGGTCGAGTCCGGCGAGGCTCCGCACGACGAAGTCGCCGCGGCCGAGCGGGGACTTGCCGACATCGACCGCCAGGCCCGCGAAGACGCCCGCACGGGGCACCCGCTCGGCGTAGTCGGGCACGCTCTCGATCGCCTCGCGCAGGACCTGGACCGGCGGCCGGCCGCCGATCGAGTGGATCGCGTTCGCCACCACGTCCGTCACCACGTACGGCTCGCCGATCGGCTCGCAGGCCTGGGCGACGCCGACGACCGGCGGCATCGAGATCGCGAGGCCGGTCAGGGTCCCGCAGATCACGTCGGCCGCGTAGAGCTCGAAGGGCGGCATCCCCGCCGCGACGCCGCCGACGACCGGCACCGGGTCGAGCCGTCCGCCGAGACCAAAGAGCAAGTCGTCCGGGCTGAGCGTCGTCGGGTCGGGAAGGATCAGGAGGCAGCCGTCCTCCGAGCCGGCCATGCCGGTCGACCGGGAGAGCTCCGCGCCGGCGTCGGCGCCGAGCGCCTCCGAGACGGGTAAGACGAACGGCCTGATCGCCGGCGCGCCGCCCGTGGCCACGACCATGACGGCGACCGCGGCCACACCCTCGGCTTCGCCGCGTTCGGTGAGGACGCCCGCCCCGCTGCAGCCGACGATCGAGCCGGCACCGGTGACCGCGCGCACCGCGCCGAGGAGTTCCCCGCCGTGCCGGTAGGCGTCGGCCGTCGCGAAGACGAGGGCCACCTCCGCGCGCGCCGCCCCGCTCGTCTCGAGCGCCGCGCGCGCCGCCAGGCGGGCGGCCTCGTCCGGGCGCCTTCCGGTGCTGAGGCCAGACCCGGCCGCGATCAGCGCACGCTCCGGCGGAGCCTTCGCTCAGCGCTCGTCGAGGGAGACGGACGCGGCGCGCGTCGGGCGGCCGGTCTCGGACCGCGGGCGGGTGAGCCGGTCAGTCCCGTGCCGCTCGAGCACCTGGGCCGCCGACCCGGACGGGGAGCGGAGGTCAATGTCTTCGGGGCCGGCTCCGGCGGGCGGCGTCATGGCGCCCGTTTTTACCATGGCTCCCCGGTCCCTTCAAGGTAGCGTAGCGTCGCAGGGAGCGGGGCGTTCCATGGACGTGATCGCGTTCTACGATCGGCACCCGATCAACGAGGCGCAGATCCTGGAGGTCCTCCGCCAGCGCGGGCGGCTGCCCGGTCGGCTCGCTCCCGAGGACCTCCTCGAGCTCGACCAAGACCATTTCGGAGGGCTGCCGGCGGTCGAGGCCCTCGCGCGGCTGGCCGGGATCAGCCGCGGCAGCCGGGTCCTCGACGTCTGCGCGGGGCTCGGCGGCCCCGCGCGCTTCCTCGCGTGGCGCCTGGGATCGGTCGTGACGGGCGTCGATCTCAACGCCGGGCGCGTGGCGGCCGCCCGTCGCCTGAGCGGCCTCGTCGGGCTCGAGCACGCGACCCGGTTCGTCCGCGGCGACGCGACCGCGCTGCCGCTCCGCGACCACGCCTTCGACGCCTGCGTGAGCCAGGAGGCGTGGCTCCACGTCGAGGACAAGGCCGCCGTGCTCGCCGAGTGCCGCCGCGTGCTCCGCGCGGGCGGTCGCCTCGCGTTCACCGACTGGATCGCCCACCCGCGCCTGGCCGAGCGCGAGCGCGCCAGGCTCCGGGAGTGGATGGCGGCGACGGCGGTGCCGACCATTGACGGCTACCGCGCGCTGCTGGCGCGGAGCGGCTTCGTGGCGATCGCGGCCGAAGACCTCTCGGTGCCCCTCCGCCAGATCCTGCGCGAGCGGCTCCAGATGTTCCGGAGCCTCCGCGCGGCCACCGTCGCGCGCTTGGGGCAGGCGCAGTACGACGCGTTCGACCAGCTCTACGCGTTCTTCGTCGGGCTGGTCGAGGACGGCAAGCTCGGCGGCGGCCGCTTCGGCGCCACCGCCTGAGGCCGGGCTAACCGGGCGGGTAGCGGAAGGCCGGCCAGCCGAGCCCGACTGGCTCCCCTGGCGGCTGCCACGTCTTCCGCGAAGCGGGCCGGTCGTTCAGGGCGACCGCGCGCTTGGCGGAGGACTTGCTGGTCTCGGGCTTCCCCATAGCCGGTCTCTTTGCCACGGACTTCTTCGTCACGACCTTCTTCGCCTTTTTCATGCCGCGAAATTTACACCAGCGGTCGACGGGCGGTCAACCGCGCCGGCAGGCGGGCGCGCGCCGGCCTTACTTCAGGCGCTTCAGGAGGTCGCGCAGGCCCTGCTCGAGATCGCGGGCTTCTCCACGCGCCGGCAGCAGCGTGCCGGGCTTCACGCGAATGGAGGGAGAGGCGGCGCTGCCGGCCACCTTCGCCGCGATCTGGGCGCGGCCCGTCTTCACCACGAGGTCCGCGTTCACTCGGCCGTCGGTGAGCCCGTAGCGCCCGGCCACGCTGATCTGCATGGCCCGGCTCGCGTACCGAAGGTCGTCGGTGGTGACGACACCGTCTCGGATCGTGTAGCTCCCGGTGATCGAGTCGAAGTCGAGCGGCGAGGTGAAGAGCGAGGCCGGCAGGTCCACGTTCAAGAGCGAGACGACGGCGCCCCCGATCCGCATCACCGCGCCGAGCAGCTTCAGCGCCTCGGGGCCGACGACCTTGCCCGGCCCGACCCGGAGGTGGCCCGAGCCGGACAGGGTCGCCCAGAGCGCGGCCGGGCGCGCGGAAGCCTCCCCGGTCAGGTCGAGCGGTCCGGTGACCGCGTAGCCCTGGCAGAGGTAGTTCACGAGCACGGGGCCGAGCGGCAGCGCCCGGATCGAGAGGTCGCTCACGCGCAGGAGCGCGCCGTCACGGAGGGTCCACCGGAGACCGGCGCTGACCGTTCCGGCGCCGAGCTTCGTCGTCAGCGGCCGACTGGTGAGCACGTCGTCGGCGAATGCGACCGGCAGGCGGACCCGGTCGAGCGTGAGCGTGCGCCGGCGGGGCTCGGGGCAGGCCGCCCGGACCTGGGTGGCTGTGAGCGGGCTAAAGTCCGCCTCGCCGGTGACGCGGGGCGATCCGAGCGTGCCTGACACGGTCAGGGTTCCCTGGAGAGAGCCGCCGAGCTCGGGGGGCGCGCCCCTGGCCAATCCGCCGAGGCCGGCCAGGTGGCGACCCGTGAACGCGATGCGCGCGCTGACCGGCGCCTCGAGCGGGGGCCGGCCCGCGCCGACCGCGAGCCTGCCGTCGGTGATCGTGAGCGCGAGCCCACCGGGCGAGAGTCGGGTCTGGCCGCTGAACTCGACGGGCGACGCCGAGCCGATCCGCGCGAGGCTCAGGTTCAGGCCGTCGAGGCGGTAGGTCGCCGCCGGCCCCGGGCCCGTCGTGTAGCTCAGCGTGCCGTCGACGATGCGGATCCGGGAGACCACCGGCAGGGCGCCACCCCCCACGACCGTCCGGGAGGTGGCCGGGCGCGGCGGCGGGGCCGCGCCGGGGGGCGCGCCGAGCGTCGCGACGTTCAGTCGGCCCGTCGGGCCCTGGATCAGCGCCACCTGCGGTCGCTCGAGGACGAGCTCGCCGAACTCCACGCGCCCCCGCAGGAGCGGCAAGAGCCGCAGCCGGAAGCTGCCGGTCTCCATGGTAAGGAACGGCTTCGTCCCGAAGCGGGGGTCCTCCGCGACCTCGAGATTCTTGAGCCGGACCGCCGGCAGCGGAAGGACGCGCACCGAGAGCGCGCCGAGGCGGACCGGGCGCCCGAGCGCCTGCGCCGCCGAGCGTGCGATCAGCGATTGGACCCGCGGGGCGTCGATGACGTACGGGACGGCCACGGCCGCGGCGAGCGCCAGCACCAGCAGGCCGGCGACCGCCGCCGCGATCCACCTCAGCATCGGGGCTCAGGAGACCGGATGCCGGCTCACGGGACGAGGAGCACCTTCCCCGTCGTCTTTCGGGCCTCCAGCGCGCGGTGGGCCTCGGCGGCGTCCTTCAGCGCGAACTCGGTCTCCATCCGGAGCTTGAGCTTGCCGTCCCGGATCCACGCGAGCACGTCGCCCGCGCGCGCCAGCAGTTCGTCGCGCGTCGCTATGTGATGGAACAGGCTCGGCCGCGTGAGGAAGAGCGAGCCCTTGGCGTTGAGCACGCTCGGGTCGAAGGACCCTACCGGGCCGCTCGACTGCCCGAACAGCACCATCATGCCGCGGGGCGCCAGGCAGTTCAGCCCCTTGTCAAACGTGGTCTTGCCGACGCCGTCGTAGACGACCTGGACCCCCTTGCCGCCCGTCAGGCGCCTCACCTCGGCCTCGAAGTCCTGCGCCGTGTAGAGGATCACGTCGTCGGCCCCGGCCCCCCGAGCGAGCCGCGCCTTGTCGTCGGTCGAGACGGTGGCGATCACCCGCGCGCCGCGGAGCTTCGCGATCTGGCAGAGGAGGAGCCCGACGCCACCAGCGGCGGCGTGGATCAGGCACGCGTCGCCCGGCTTCAGCGGGTACGTCGCGCTCGAGAGATAGTGGGCGGTCATGCCCTGGAGCATGGCGGCCGCGCCCTGCTTCGTGCTGACGCCGGCCGGGAGCCGGACCAAACGGGCGGCCGGGACGGCGGCGGACTGGGCGTAGGCGCCGAGGACGCCCGTGTAGGCGACCGGGTCGCCGACCTTCACCTCCGTCACGTTCGGGCCGACGGCGGCGACGGTGCCCCCCGCCTCGAAGCCGATCGTGAAGGGCAGGTCCTGCTTGTGCAGGCCCGTCCGGAGGTGGACGTCGATGTAGTTGACGCCCGCCGCGTCGATCTTGACGACGGCCTCCCCGGCCTTCGCGACCGGCTCCGGCACGTCCTCGAAGCGGAGCGCGTCGGGCCCGCCGGGTGAGTGGACGCGTACGGCCTTCATGGCGATCCTCCTGCAGCGCGGTCGGTGAACACGACGCGGAGCAAATTATACATGGCGTAGCATTCGAGCGCGAACGGCGGGAACCCGAGATAGCCGAGCACGGGCATCTCGAAGAGCTTCACGTTCCCCCAGTACGGCACCGTGTAGGTCCACTTCGTCACCGCCCCGTAGTTCCAGAACTCCCAGAGCACTCCGCAGACGAGCCCGCTCGCGAGCAGCGCGAGGACCGTGCTGGCCTCGCCGCGCTCGAGCTCGCGGAGCCACGAGGCGGCCCCCCGGCGACGGTTCACGGGCTCGAGGAGCAGGGCCCAGCCGGTCCAGACGAGCGGCACGAGCCAGGGCGACACGACCACGAGCGGCAGGGCGACGCTCACCGCGCCGGCGGCGACCGAACCCCGGAGGGCCCAGGCGGGCAGCCGCACCGGCCGCACGCGGGCGCGGGCGAACACGGTGGCGCGCAGCACGCGCGCGGTGAGGAAGAGCGCGGGGAAGATGGTTGCGAAGGCCCAGTCGTATCCGACACGCCGGAGGTAGGGGTTCGGCTCGAGCTGATGGTACTGCCACCAGAGGCCCACCTGGTCCGCAGGGCCGCGCCAGAACCGCGGCGCGTTGTACCACTCGAAGAGCCACCAGCAGGCGACCGAGGCGACTACGACGCCGACGAGCTCTCCCCGCTCGGTCGTCAGCAGCGAGGCGCCGGTCAGGCGGGCACAGAGGGCGTCGACGAGCAGCACGTAACCGGTCCACACGATCGGCGTAAACCACTCGCCGACGAGCGCCTGGCCCCGGAGGAGGAGGGCTTCGGCGGCCGCGACGACCGCGAGGCCCACCCACCCGTGACACAGCACGTTAGACCTTCAGCAGGCTGCGGACCTCGCTGACCACCTCCTGGCGCCAGGCCTCGAGGTTCTCGGCGCGCAGCTTCTTCCGGGCCTCCCACGTCATGCCCTTGAACCGTTCTCGCGTGACCATGCTCTCCTCCGACGGGGGTTAACGGATCGCTGCCAGATCCACGGAAAACCGCGTCACCTCGCGGCCGTCCTGGTCGCGCACGACCAGCACCACCCGACCCTTCGGGTTGAGCGCCGCCGTCGCGAAGCCGTACACGCAGTGCGCCAGGTACCGCCCCTCCTCCTGGCGCCGCGCGCTGCGCTCGTTCTGGACGAAGGTGGGGCGGAGCTCGCCGCCGGACCCGGCGATCAGTCCGGAGGTGTAGAAGCGGGCGAAGTCGCCGCGCGACCCACGCAGGGACACCCAGAAGACCAGCCGGTCCCGGTCCTCCCGCAGCACCTTGTCGACGTCGCCCCGCGTGATCGGCTTCTGCTTGAAGGCGGCCTGGCGGGCGGCGAGTGCCAGGCGCAGAAAGGGGGTCATGACGGTCAGGTCGCCCGTCTCGTTCGAGGACCACCATTCGCCGGCAAACGTCTCGCTCGTGACGCTGCGCTCCCCGGTTCGAATCGCCTCGGCCTGCTCCCGCGCGGTGAGGATGAAGGACGCCGCCGCGGCGGGGGCGCCCCAGACTGCGCACGCGACCAGCACCAGGAGGGCAACTCGCGCGCGCGCCATCGGCGGCGGACGCCTAGCGGGCTCCGCTCACGGGCGCGGGGGTCCCGACCGTGACGACGGCGAACGCCTCCGGCAGGAGATAACGCTGGGCCGCCCGCTGGACGTCCGCGGCCGTCACCCGGGCGATGCCCTCCCTGAACCGGTCGGCGTAGTCGAGCCCGAGACCCTGCTCCTCGACCCCGACCAGGAAGTTGGCGACCTTCGCCGACGTATCCAGGTGGAGCGGGAAGCCGCCGATCAGGTAGGCCTTGGCCGCGTCGAGCTCGTGGGCGCCGACCGGCTCCCGCGCGATGCGCGCCATTTCCGCCCGCGCGATGTCGAGCGCCTTCGTCGCTTCCGCCGTCCGGGTCCGGAGCCCGACGACCTCCGCCGACCCGTAGCGTCCGGGCGAGACGTAGCTGTAGACGCCGTAGGCGAGGCCGCGCTCCTCCCGCACCCGGAAGAAGAGGCGCGAGTTCGTCCCGCCGCCCAGGATGTAGCTGGCGACCACGAGGGGGAAGTAGTCGGGTTGGTCCTGGCGGATGGCCCGCCGGCCCATGGCGACGGTCGTCTGACTCAGGGTGCGCGCGATCGTCGACGCCTCGGGCGCCGACGTCGCGGACCCGGTCGGGACGGCCGGGGGCGGCGACGTCGGTCGCGCCCAGTCGCCGCAGCGGGCGAGGATCTCCTTCCGCGCCTCGTCCAGCGTGACGGCGCCGACGACCGCGATGATCGCGGCGTCGGGGCGGACGTGCTCGGCGTAGTACCCGACGACCTGCTCGCGCGTGAGCCCGCCGACCGACTCGCGGGTCCCGTCCGCCGGGTGCCCGTACGGGTGACCGAGGTAGACGAGCCGCATGAGCTCGCGTCCCGCCACCGCCTCCGGATTTTCCTCCGAGCGCTGGATCCCCGCCTGGATCTGCTTCCGCGTCCGCGCGAGCTCGGGCTCCGGAAAGGACGGGCGGCGGACGACGTCGGCGAGGAGGTCGAGCCCGAGCGAGAGGTCCTTCTTGAGCACCGCCAGCGAGACCGTGATGCCGTCCCGGCTCGCGTCCGACTCGAGGCTCCCCCCGACGAACTCGATAGCGCGGTCGATGTCGGCACCCGTGCGCGTGGCGGTGCCGCGCGTGAGGAGCCGGGCGGTGAGGTTCGCCAAGCCGGGCGCGTCGGGCGGGTCGAAGGCGCTGCCCGCGCGGAAGTAGGCGCGCACGGCGACGATGGGCACCGCGGGCCGCTCCGCCACCAGCAAGACGATCCCGTTCGGCAGGACCTCCCGGCGCGCGAGCGGGGCCGCGACGGCCGCCCCTGGCATGAGGAGCAGGAGGGGCAGAAGGGCCAGCCGGCGAGCCATCGTCATCTGAGCCATGATATACCCCAGGGTAAGCCCGTGCGTCGGAACCGTCACTCTATCGGGTAGTTGCGACTCGCCGGGGGGCGAATGAGACGCCCCGGGGGCGGGAGTGAAGCGGCACCCCTGGGGAGCGCCACCGACGTCCGGGCTCGCGGCTAGTCCGTCCTCCCCGTGAGGGGTGGAGCCCCACGCGCGCCAGGTTCCGGTGCCCCGCGGCGCGGACAGGCGCACGTCTCAGGACTTCGGGATCAGGATGCCGACGTTCTTGCCGCTGTCGGGAAAGTAGGTGGTCGCCGCCCTCCGGAGCTGCTCGGCCGTGACCGCCCGGATCTTCGGGACGAACTCGTCCTTCAGCCGGAAGCCTCCGATCACCTCGAAGCGGGCCAGCAGGGAGGCCCGGCTGTGCACGGAGTCTTCCTGGAAGACGAAGCTCGCTTCGATCTGGTTCTTCGCCCGCGCCAGCTCCTCCTCCGAGACCGGCTCCGCCTTCAGACGCACCATCTCGCCGAGCAGCGCCTGCTCGAGCGCCTCCGGCGTCTGTCCCGGCATCGGGTTCGCCCAGAACCAGAAGAGGTTTGGATCGACCGAGTAGTAGGAGTAGTCCCCGCCCGCGCCGAGAGCCAGCTGGCGGTCGCGGACCAGCTGCGTATACAGCCGCGAGGCGCGCCCACCCGACAGGACCGTCGAGAGGACCTCGAGCGCCGGCGCATCCTCCGAGCGGGAGTTGGGCACGTGATAGGCGATGTAGACGATCGGGAGCTGCGCGTCACGGTGGACGGTGACGCGCCGCTCCCCCGCCTGCGGGGGCTCCACCGCCAGCACCGGCGGCGGATCCGCGCCGCGCGGGATCGCCCCGAACGCCCGCCTGATCTTCTCGAGCAGCTCCGCGGCGTGGAAGTCCCCGGCCGCCACCACGAGGGCGTTGTTCGGCACGTAGTAGGTGTCGTAGAAGGCCCGAATCTCGGGCGGGGTGATGCGCCGGATGTCGACCGTCCAGCCGATGACGGGCAGGCGGTACGGGTGGGACAGGAAGGCGAGCGCGCTCGTCTCCTCGGCGAGGAAGCCGTCGGGGTCGTCCTCGGTGCGCGTCCGGCGCTCCTCCATCACGACCTGCCGCTCGGCGGCGATCTCCGCCGGATCCAGGAGCAGGTGCCGCATGCGGTCGGCCTCGAGCGCGATCACTCGGTCGACCTTGTCGGCGGCGATGTCGACGAAGTACGACGTCACGTCGCGGCTCGTGAACGCGTTGTTGCGTCCCCCGTTCTCCTCCACGAGCCGCCCGTACTGGCCGCGCCCGTAGGTGGGCGTGCCCTTGAACATCAGGTGCTCGAGGAAGTGGGCGATGCCCGTCGCGCCCGGGTGCTCGTTGCGGGAGCCGACGCGGTACCACACCTGGAAGGACACGATGGGGTTGCGGTGGTCCTCCAGCAGGAGGACGCGGAGGCCGTTGTCGAGCGTCGCCTCCACGACGGGGTCGGCGGCGCCCGCCGGGGCGGCGAGTACCGCGACGAGGCAGAGCGCGGTCACGAGCGCCGTCATGCCCTCGATTATACGCGACCGCCCTGGCGGCGCCGCCCCCCCCAGGCGCGCGAGCGCGCCCGTAGAGTATGATGTGACCGCGATGCTCGTGATCCGCGCGCTCGCCCTCGTCTCGGCTCTGGTCGTGGCGTCCGCGCCGGCACGCGGGGCCTCCTGCGAGGAGCCGCTCTCGACGATCTACGCGAAGGTCGCGCCGGCTGTCGTTTCGATCCAGGCCACCAAGATCAACAAGGCGCGGCCGGACCGGCGCTTCGAGACGATCGTCGGCTCCGGCTTCCTCATCGAGGGCGACGGGCACGCCCTCACCAACGCCCATGTCGTGGACGGGGCCGCGTCCATCGTCGCCACGCTCGACACCGGCGAGAAGGTCCCGACGCGCGTGCTCGCGCTCGACTCCGTCCTCGACTTGGCCCTCCTCAAGCTGCACGTGCCGACGCCGCAGGCGGTCGTGCGGCTCGGCGAGTCGGGCGGCGTTCGGGTGGGCGACGACGTCGTCACGATCGGGAACCCGATCGGGCTCGAACAGACGATGACGCGCGGGATCGTGAGCGCCATCAACCGGGTGTTGCCCTCCCTGAGCGCGGAGGAGCCGATGCTGCAGACCGACGCGCCGATCAACCCCGGCAACTCGGGTGGCCCGCTGCTGGACCGCTGCGGGGCCGTCATCGGCATCAACACGCTGTTCTCCGAGGATGCGCGGAACATCGGCTTCGCGATCCCGATCGACGCGGTCAAGGTGGCCCTCAAGAGCCTCAAGGACTCGGGCCGGGTCGTGCGCCCGTGGCTCGGGCTGCAGGGGCGGACCCTCGACCCGTCCCTCGCCAACGTCGTCCGGATGCCGGTGATCGCGGGGTTTCTCGTCGAGGTCGTCGAGGACGGAAGCCCGGCCGAGCGCGCGGGCCTGCGCGGCGGCCGCCTGTCGATCAGCGTGCAGGGCGAAGACTACCTGCTCGGGGGCGACATCGTCACGGCGGTGAACGGCAGCCCCGTCCGTACGCGGGAGGACTTTGGCGCGCGCGTCAAGATCCTCAAGGTCGGTCAACGCGCCCGGCTCACCGTCTTCCGGGACGGGACCGCGCGCGACGTCACCGTCAACGTCGCCGAACGCCCCCGCCTGCCCTACGATCTCTCCGATCAGGAGTGATGACGCGGGGCGTGGCCGAGTCCATCGGGGTGAGCCGGTCGTGAGGCCCGCAGCGGAGCGCCGCGGCCGATGCGGGCTGCCGGACGGCGATCCCGATCCGACCGATCGGCGCCGGGGCGACGGGCCCGGCCGGCGAGAGCCCGGCGCGCGGTGGTGAAGACCCGCCGGAACATCGGCCGCGTCAGCTTCCCGGTGAAGGTGTTCTGCTGGCTGGGATGGTAGGAGCCGATCAGCGTCACCCCGTCCGCAAAGCGCACGACGGCGCCGTGGGCGAAGATGGGCGCGCGGCCCGGGAGCGGCCGGCCGAGGAGCCGTCGCGCCCGGAGGTAGGCCCGCCAGGCGATCCGCCCGAGCGCGATCACCACCCGCACCCGACGGAGGAGCTCCAGCTCGCGCAGCAGGTACGGCTCGCAGCGGCGCATCTCCCGGGTCGTCGGCTTGTTGCCGGGTGGCGCGCAGCGGACCGCCGCGGTCACATAGGCGTCCCGCAGCCGAAGCCCGTCGTCCGCGCGAGCGGACTCCGCCTGGCTCGCGAATCGAGCCTCCCAGAGCGCGCGGAAGAGCCAGTCACCGCTGCGGTCCCCGGTGAAGATGCGCCCCGTACGGTTGCCGCCGTGGGCGGCCGGCGCGAGCCCGATCAGGAGCAGGCGCGCGCGGCGGTCGCCGAAGCCGCTGAGCGGGCGCGCCGCGTAGCGCTCGCCGCGGAAGCGGCGCGGCGGCGCCAGGGCCACGGCCTCCCGGTGGGCGACGAGTCGCGGGCAGCGCGTGCAGCCCACGATCTCCCCGTTGAGAACCCGGAGCGGATCGCCCGATCGTCCGTGGGTGTCCATCCCTCGCCGCGGAGGGCCCGCCGCGGCCCCCGCACCCCCCTCACACGAGTCCGACGGTTCCCCCCGCACGGGCGGCGTCCGCCGGAGCCGGGGGCGCCACGGGAGTGTACATGACGGCGCGCGTGCCGGCCATCGTGGTGCACGGCGGGGCGGGGGCCGAACCGACGGAGGGGCGCGAGGAGCTCCGCGCGGGGATGCGCGCGGCCGTCGAGGCCGGGTGGGCGCTGCTCCGGTCGGGCGCCGCCTCGCTCGACGCCGTCGAGGCCGCGGTGCGGGTCCTCGAGGATCACCCG
>Ga0209689_1000940_pt1 | contig 21252 bp, 18 predicted proteins | sample GraSoiAngelo_149_FD_187119 | JGI IMG/M metagenome (GOLD analysis project Ga0209689, IMG submission 187119) | Grasslands soil microbial communities from the Angelo Coastal Reserve, California, USA - 14_1009_09_30cm (SPAdes) (version 2) | ecosystem: Environmental > Terrestrial > Soil > Grasslands ... | reverse complement strand
GCCCGCGCGATTTCTCGCGCGCCGCCGTCGACAGGGACGCGATCGACGGCCACGCGGGCCCCCACGCCGCTCTCCCGGCAGACGTGACCGAGATCAGCGCTGAGCCCGTCGGAGAGGTCCATCATGGCGTGGACGCCCGCGGCAGCCCCGAGCCATCGTCCCTCGGCCACGCGCGCCGTCGGTCGCAGATGCGCGAGCGCGCACGCCTCGGAAGCGGGGCTCTCCGCACGCCGGCCGGCCTCGAGGGCGGCGAGCCCGGCCGCGCTGCGCCCGAGCGCTCCCGTGACGGCGATCAGGTCGCCCGGCTTGGCCCCGGAGCGAAGAGGCGGCGACCCGTCGTGCTCGCCCAGCAGGGTGAGGTTGACGAACCAGCCGCCGGGAGAGACCGAAGTGTCGCCGCCGACCACGATGACGCCGTGGGGAGTGGCGGCCTCGCGCATGCCGTCGTAGAGCGAGGCGACATCCGCGGGATTCGCGGGCGCGGGCAGGGCGAGGCCGACGAGCGCCCAGCGGGGACGGCCGCCCTTGGCCGCGATGTCGGAGAGATTCACGGCCATGGCCTTCCAGCCGATGTCGAAGGGCGTGGCCCAGGCGCGGCGGAAATGAACACCCTCGATCAGCAGATCGGTGGTGGCGAGCAGGCGGGCCCGCGGCGTCGGCTCCAGCACCGCGGTGTCGTCGCCGATGCCCATCACCACGCCCGTCGCGTCGCCCGCGGCCACGGCGGTCCGGATGAGACGGATGAGCTCGAGCTCCGTGGCCGGGGAAGGATCAGGTGGAGAGGAACGTCGCGGCGAGGGACTTGGAGGGTCGGCGTTGCCCATCAGGCCGCTGCCGCGGTTCGCGGCAATCCGAGGAAATTGCGGAGGAGCGCCTTGCCCTGGCCGGTCAGGATGGACTCCGGGTGGAACTGGACACCCTCCACGGGGAGATGCCGATGGCGCAGGCCCATGATCTCGCCGTCCTCGGCTCTCGCGGAGACCTCGAGCTCGGCGGGGAGACCCTGCTCGAGCACCACCAGCGAGTGGTAGCGCGTGGCATCGAAGTCCTGCTCGAGATCCGTGAAGACGCCGCGGCCATCGTGATGGATCCGGGAGGTCTTGCCGTGCATCTGCTTGCGCGCGCGCGCGACGGTGCCCCCGAACGCCTGGCCGATGGCCTGGTGTCCGAGACAGACGCCGAGGATCGGGGTGGTGGCGTGGAAGCGTCGGACCAGCCCGAGCGAGATGCCCGCGCCGTCCGGATTGCCCGGCCCCGGGGAGATGACGATGCGCTCGGGCCTGAGCCGCTCCACCTCGTCGAGCGTGATCTTGTCGTTGCGCGCCACGTGCATGCGCGCCCCGAGCTCACCCATGTACTGGACCAGGTTGTAGGTGAACGAGTCGTAGTTATCCAGCACGAGAATCATGGATTTTACCGGATCCGGGGGGGAGCGCCGGCTGTCGCTCCTCCCCCGGGCCCCCACACCAGCTCTTGTAAGATCACGGGTTTTCTCCTTGGCGTGGCGTTGCGTCTTGTCTCCCGCTTTGCTGTGCCATCCGGATGGCGAGGATCATGCCGCGCGCCTTCGAGCCGGTCTCGAGCCACTCCGTCTTTGGATCGGAGTCGGCGACGATGCCCGCGCCCACCTGGATGGAGGCGCGGCCGCCGTGGCAGACCACCGTCCGGATGGTGATGCACGAGTCCAGGGTGCCCGAGTAGGAGATGTACCCGACGGCTCCTCCGTAGGGGCCGCGGCGGGTGGGCTCGAGCTCTTCGATGATCTCCATGGCCCGGATCTTGGGAGCCCCCGTCAGGGTGCCCGCGGGGAAGCACGCCTCGAGCACGTCGAAGGCATCCCGCCCCTCGTCGAGCTGGCCGCGCACGTGGCTGACCAGGTGCATGACGTGGGAATAGCGCTCCACCACCATGAACTCGGAGACCTCGACGCTGCCGAGCTTGCTCACCCGTCCCACGTCGTTGCGGCCCAGGTCCACGAGCATCACGTGCTCGGCGCGCTCCTTGGGATCGGCGGCCATCTCGGCGGCCAGCCGCGCGTCGTCCTCCTCCGTCCGTCCGCGCGGGTGCGTGCCCGCGATGGGCCGCTCCTCCACGCGGCCGTCCTCCAGTCGCACCAGGACCTCGGGCGAGGAGCCGACGATGCTCGTCTTGCCCAGGCGCAGGAAGAACAGATAGGGGGAGGGATTGATGGTCCGGAGCGCGCGGTAGACGGTGAAGGGGTCCGCGCGCAGCTCCCTGTCGAGCCGGCGGGCGACCACGATCTGGTAGGCGTCGCCCGCGGCGATGTATTCCTTTGCCTCGCGCACGCGCTCCATGTAGGTGGGCTCGTCCATGGTCGACGCGAAGCCCTCCTCGCCCATGGCGAGCAAGGGCTCCACCGCGGTGAAGGTGAGGGGCGCGGGCGGGCGCGCGGGGCGCGCCAGCTTGGCCATGAGCATGCCGATCTTCACGGCCGCCTCGTCGTAGGCGCGATCGAGCGAGGAGGAATCGCGGCCGGAGATGTGGGCATTGGCGATGAGAAGCAGGCGATGGCGCAGGTTGTCGAAGACGAGCAGGCTGTCTGTGAACATGAACACGGCGTCCGGCAGCTTGAGGTCGTCCTTGGCCCGGCGCGGCAGCTCCTCGACGTGACGAACCATGTCATAGGAGATGTAGCCCACGGCCCCGCCCTGGAAGCGCGGCAGGCCCGGGACGGTCACCGGCTGGTATCGCGCGAGGAGGCCCCGGAGGGCCTCGAAGGGGCTCCGCGCCTCGATGGTCTCGACGCGCCCGTCGGCGTGCCGTACCGACATGCGGCTGCCCTTGGCCGTGAAGACCATGGACGGCTCGGATCCCAGGAAGGAGTAGCGCGCCCATTTCTCGCCTCCTTCCACCGACTCGAGGAGGAAGGCATACGGCCCGGGGCGCAGGCGCAGGAAGGCGGAGAGCGGCGTGTCCAGGTCCGCCGCCACCTCGGCATAGACGGGCACGAGGTTGCCACCGGCGGCCAGCCGGCGGAACTCCTCGCGCGACGGGGAGAGCGGGGGCAGCGCGTGCCCCACCGTGGTCATGGCCTCTCCGCTATGCGAGCGAGTCCAGCTTCTTCTTGAGCTGGGACTTCGGCACGGCTCCGATGACCTGGTCCACCACCTTGCCCTCCTTCATGAAGAGGATGGTGGGAATGGAGCGGATGCCGTAGCGCGCCGCCAGGGCGGGACTGTCGTCCACGTTCACCTTGGCGAGGCTGACCGTGCCCTTGGAGTCCGTGGCGAGCTCCTCGAGAGCGGGGGCGATGGCGCGGCAGGGCGCGCACCACTCGGCCCAGAAATCCACCATCAGGATTTCCTTGTGCTTGCCAACCTCGGCGTCGAAGGTCGCCTCGTCGAGATGCAGGGTCGCGTCAGACATATGGCTCAGGTCTCCTTTAGTGGGACTTCCGGCGGGCGCGCGCGCCATCGAGATATCGGACCATCCAGTCACGCGCCAGGTCCTTGCAGCCGAGTCCGAAGGCGAGGGCGAGCCCCAGACATGCTCCGCCCAGGACGATGACGAAGGCCCAGCGAACCAGCTCGGGCGCGATGCCGAGCTCCTCGAGGGTGACGGCCACGGTGAACGCGACGACGGCATAGCGCGTGAGCGCCGCCAGCACATCGGTCTCGGCCAGCCCGGCATTGGCCGCCGCCGTCCTCACGCCACCCGCGAGCACATTGGCCACGAAGAGTCCCAGGATGAGCGCCACGACGGCGGCGATGACCTTGGGAACGTAGAGGACCACGTGGTTCAGCAGCTCGGACACCGGAGTCAGGCCCAGGACCGAGGCGGCCGTGAGAAGCACCGCCAGCCCGACCGCCCACTGGGCCATGATCGCGACCAGCTCAGCCGGGCTCTGGCGGATATCGGCCTTGACCAGGACATCGTCGACACCTGCCCTCTCCGAGGCCATGTCGAACCGGATGATCAGGAGAAAGCGAAATACCAATAGCCGCGCGAACTTAGCGAGTAGCCACCCAAAGGCGACGATGAGGAGGGCGGCCAGCAGGCTGGGGAGGTAGGCAACCGTCTGGGCGGCGAGGGCTCGGCCAGGCTCGAGGACGGCGGCTTGCAGGTCCATAAAAACGCAGACCTACGCTAGCATAGCCCCCCGGGCATCGCAAGGCGGCGCCGGAGCGGATTCTCTTGACACTTTCCGGGTCCACCTGTGATTCTGAAAGTCCCAAGGTTCCAGCAGGTTGCGCCGCATGATGGGCCTGGGTCGGGGGCCTTCCGGGGCAGGCCAGCCGATGTCGATCACCCTATCGAAGGGGCGAGGAGCTCAATGGCCAAGGTCATGGTGGTCGACGACGCCTACTCGGAGCTCAAGCTCATGGAAGTCATCCTCAAGTCCGCTGGCCTCGACGTCGTGACGAGCCTGGACGGCGACAAGCTCGAGGACAAGCTCGTGACGGAGCGTCCGGACCTCCTGCTCCTCGACATCGTCATGCCCAACCGCAACGGCTACGAGCTTCTCCGCAGCATCAAGCGCGACGCGCGCACGCGGCACACGCCCGTCGTGCTCGTCAGCTCCAAGAACCAGGATAGCGATCGCGTCTGGGGGAAGCGCCAGGGCGCCGACGAATACCTGGGCAAGCCCTTCACGCCCGAACAGCTCGTCAGCATGGTGAGGCAGTTCGTCAAGTGACCACGGCGCCCGCGGTATCGCCGCCGGCCCCTGCGCAGGCGCGCGCGTGCCTGATCAGGCTCGGCAACGCTCTCTACGCGGCGGAAGTGCGATTCGCGCGCGAGGTCGTGGTCTTCGACGAGTACACGCAGGTACCCCTGGCGCCCCCGCACCTGATCGGGGTGGCGAACCTGAGAGGCCGCCTCGTGCCCCTCGTGGACCTGCGCCCCCTCCTGGGGCTCGAGCCCGCGCGCGCCACGCGCGGCGCCAAGGCCCTCGTCGTCGAGCGCGACCAGCTGACGGCGGCCTTTCTCATCGACGACGTCGTCGGGCTCGAGCCCCTCGAGCGCTTGACCGCGCCGGATCCGGACGAGGGCGAGTTCATCGCGGGCCATCTCGAGCGCTCTGCGGGCGCGGCCGTGCTTCTCGATGTCTCGCGCATCCTGACGGCGCTCGGCGGCGCGTCTACCGTCCCCGCGGGTGGGAGCTGACATGATGGACCGGCGGCGCTTTCTCGGCTTGACCTCGGGCGGCCTCATTGCCGCCGGCCCCCTCTTCGGCAGACGCGGGCGCGCCCTCGCCCAGGGCGCATCCCCGCGGGCCGGCGGACGCGCGGTCACGCCGCGGCTCGAGCCACCCCAGGCCAGCGCGCCCGGCGTGAGCGCGCGCGACATCAAGATCGGCATGTCGGCGGCCTTCAAGGGCGCGGCGGCGGGTCTCGGCACCGAGCTCTGGCGCGGCGCGGCCGCGTATTACTCGGAGGTCAACGCGCGGGGCGGCATCAACGGCCGGCAGCTCGTGGTCGCCGCGCTCGACGACGGTTATCAGCCCGAGCCGTGCATGCGGAACACCATCGACCTCGTGGAGAAGGAGCAGGTCTTCTTCCTCGCGAACTACGTGGGCACGCCCACCCTGACGCGCGCCCTCCCCCTCATCAAGCGCTACGGCGACATCGTGATGGTCGGCAACTTCACGGGGGCCCAGCCGCAGCGCGAGGCGCCCTACGTCGACTGGGTCTTCAACATCCGCGCGTCGTATCGCCAGGAGATGGCAGGGCTGGTCGAGCGCTTCTGGACGCAGGGGGCGCGCAAGTTCGGCGCCTTCTACCAGATCGACGCCTACGGGCGAAGCGGCGCCGATGGCGTGGCCCGGGCCCTCGCCCACCGGGGGTCCAAGATCACCGCGGAGGCGACGTACGTGCGCGGGGCCCGCTTCGAGGAGGACATGGGTCCGGCGGTGACCGCGCTGCGCCAGGCCGGCTGCGACGTCGTGCTCTGCACGGGCGCCTACCAGGGCTGTGGCGCCTTCGTGCGGACGGCCCGCGATGCCGGCTGGACGGTGCCCATCGCCAACGTCTCCTTCGTAGGCTCGGACGCCATGCTGCAGCTGCTCCTCAAGCACGGCAAGACGACCGGGCGCGACTACACGCGGAGCCTCGTCAACTCCCAGGTCGTGCCGACCTATGACGACACGGGCCTGCCCGGCGTCGCGGAGTACCGCGCGCTCATGGACAAGCACAGCCCCGCGCCGCCCGAGGCGCTCCGCGACCGCGCCTACACGCTCCAGCGCTACAGCTTCATCAGCCTCGAAGGCTTCATCAATGCCAAGGTCGCCGCGGAAGGGCTGCGCCGGGCCGGCGCCAACCCGACCCGCGCGAGCCTACGGCAGGCCCTCGAGACACTCAACGGATTCGATCTCGGCATCGGCGCCCCGCTGACGTTCGGACCGGAGCGACACCAGGGACTCGACAACGTGTATTTCACCCGGGTCGACAACGGGCGCTGGGTGCCCGTGGCCGACTGGAGCGCGGCGGTTCGGGCCTGAGGCTCCAAGGAGAATTCCATGGCACGGCGAAACGACGAGCAGGCCAACGAGCAGGGCAGGGAGACGCGGCCGCGAGCGCGGATCCGGCTCGGTCTCCGCGGGAAGATGGTGCTCTTCCTCGTGGCGGCCCTGATTCCCCTCGCCGCCATCACGTGGTACGTCTCCGCCCGATCGCTGCGGACCAGCATGGCCGCGGAGTTCAGCTCCAAGGGCGAGGCCATCGCCTCCAGCCTGGCCACCTCCGGCGTCGACCTGATCTCCACGCGCGACGCCTCGTCGGTGCAATCGCTGGTGGACGAGTTCGCCAAGATCCGCGGCGTCGCGTACGTCCTGGTGTATGACCCCCAGAAGACGCTCATCGCCCACACCTTCTCGCCCGTCGTCCCCGCCGGCATCGTCGACAAGAACCCCGTGCCCGGCAATGTCGCCCGGCAGGTGCGCGAGATCGAATACCAGGATCCCGCGCGGCGCGCCACGCGCCAGATCACGGACATCGGCATGCCCATGGCCGGGGGCAAGATCGGCACGGTGCGGGTAGGCATGGACCGGGCCATCATCAACGAGGCGGCGACGGCCGCGGGCCGCGAGCTCCTCCTCCTCTTCGGCGGCGTGGCCACCCTCGTGCTCATCGGCGGCGCGCTCCTCGCCGATCGCATCGCGCGGCCCGTGACCCAGCTCGTGCAGGCGGCCCAGCGCGTCGGCCAGGGCGACCTCTCCGAGACCGTGCCCGTCCGCTCGCGCGACGAGATCGGCGCCCTCGGCCAGGCCTTCAACGAGGCCATCGTGCGGCTGCGCTCGCAGGTGCAGACGGAGTCCGAGCGTGACGACGAGCGCCGGCGCCGCGAAGAGCTGCAGGAGAACATCATCAAGTTCCTCGACACGGCCATGGAGGTCTCCCAGGGCGATCTGACCAAGCGCGGCGAGGTCACCTCCGACGTCCTCGGCAACGTCGTCGACGCCATCAACCTCATGGTCGCCGAGATCGCCGCCATCATCGCCGAGGTGCGCGTGGCGGCCATGCAGGTGTCGGTGAGCGCCAACCAGATGAGCGGCTCCACGGGGCGTATGGCCCAGGGCGTCCAGGACCAGGCCCGCGAGGCGGCGCGGGTGGCCTCGGCCGTCTCGGCCCTGACCCAGCTCGTGCGGCAGGTGGCGGAGAGCGCCCAGTCCTCGGCGGCGGCCGCCCGGGAAGCTCTCGACGCCGCCCAGCGCGGCGACGCGGCGGTGCGCGACAGCCTGCAGGGCATGCAGCGGATCCGCGGCGAGGTGCAGGCCATCTCGAAGAAGATCAAGAGCCTGGGCGATCGCTCCATGGAGATCTCGGAGATCGTCAACACCATCGAGGACATCGCCTCCCAGACCAACCTCGTGGCCCTCAACGCCGCCATCGAGGCCGCGGGAGCGGGTGAGGCGGGGCTGCGCTTTGCCGTGGTCGCCGACGAGGTGCGCAAGCTCGCGGAGCGCTCGGCCAAGGCGACGAAGGACATCGCCGTCCTCATCAAGAACGTCCAGACGGACACCCAGGAAGCCGTGGTGGTCATGGAGCAGGGGACGCAGGAAGTGGAGTCGGGCTACCGGGTGACCGTGCAGGCGGGCGAGAGCCTCAAGGCGATCGCCGAGGTCTCGCGCCGCTCCGCCGACCTCGCCGCCAGCATCTCGGACGCGACCCAGCAGCAGGTGCGCGGAGCCGAGAACGTGACGCAGGCCATGCAGGCCATTCAGGAGGTGGCGGGCCAGACGGAAAAGGGAGTCCTCGAGGCTCGTCGCACCGTGGACGAGCTCGCCCAGCTTGCCGAGGAGCTCACCGCGAGCCTGGCGCGATTCAAGCTCGCCGAATGACATGTCCCTGGCCCCATTCGTGATCTGATACAGAAGCCTCATGCTCGAAGACCAGGACAACGAGTTCATCCTCGGCATCTTCCTGATGGAGGCCTGGGAAACCGTGGCCGCGGTCGAGGAAGGCGTGCGCCGTCTCACCGCGGGTGAGGCTCCCTCCCCCGAGCTCGTCACGCCGCTCGTGGTCGTCTCGCATCGGCTCAAGGGCGCCGCGGGACTCCACGGCTATCCCGCGGTCTCCGCGGTGGCCCTCGTGATGGAAGAGGTCCTGGAGGCGCTGCCCGCGACCACGGCCGGCGGGCGCTCCCGATCCACCCAGGCCCTTGGCGACATGGTGGGCGTCGTCAAGCGCATGCTCGATTCGATCGGGGCGGACGGCCGCGAGAACGCGGAGATCGTCTCCGAGCTTCACGCGCGCCACCCCGAGCACTTCGCGGGTCCGCCGACCCTGTCCCCCTCGCCCGGAACGGAGCGGGCGGGAGACCCGGGCTCGGACCAGGGTGTGGTCGACCGCATGCTCGGGGACCTCGACCGATTCTTCGCCGAGCACGCGGACTCGGTGCCCTATTTCGCTCCCGAGGCGGCCGAGCATCTCGACACCATGACCCGCTCCCTCCTCGTCCTCGAGCAGTCGCCCACGGCCGATAGCATGGAAGGGGGAGCCGCAGCCGCGGGCGAGGCGACCAGTCTGCCTGACGAAGTGGCGACACTCTTCCGCGCCGTGCACACCCTCAAGGGCGCGGCCTATACCGTCGGATGCGCGCCCGTGGGTGATCTCGCACACCGCATCGAGGACATGCTGGAGGCGGTGCGCGAGCGGCGTCTCGCTCTGACCCCACCGGTCATCGAAGGCATCTTCGCGGGCGTGGACGTCCTCCGCCTCTTCCTCGGCTCGGCCCGGGTCTCCTCGCCCGACGTGCGCGGGGCGGTGGCTCGCACGCTGCAGGTGCTGGATGCGCTCCGTCCGATGCCGGCCCCCGTGGTCATCGGGGAGCCTGCCCTCGGGGTCGAGCCTGCCCTCGGGGTCGAGCTCGAGACGCACGCCGCCGCGTCCGCGCCGAGCCTTCCGCGATTCGTTCTCCCGCCCCCCGATGCCGGGGTGCGCCGCGCCATCGATCCCGCGGGCGCGCGTCCGAGCATCCGCGTGCATCTCGACCGCCTCGATTCGCTCATGAACAGGGTCGGGGAGCTCGTCATCGCGCGCAGCCGCCTCGACCAGCGCATGAGTCAGGTCGAGCGCGTCAACGAGCTGCTCCTCTTCAGCCGCTCGCGCATGGCCCAGGCCGTGCGCGACTTCGAGGAGAAGCACCGGTATACCCAGCTGCCGTCGGCGCCGGACGCCCCCGTGGAGCCGGGACACGAGACGACGCCCGCGCCCGCGGAGGAGACGGCGGGGGAGCCCTTCAGCAAGCTCTTCGCCGAGCTCGAGTTCGACCGCTACGACGACTTCAACATCTTCGCGCGCGGCGTGGCGGAGATCTCGGCCGACGTGTCCGAGATCCAGGCGCAGCTGGCGGGGCTCATCCGGGGCATCAGCGAGGACACGGCGCAGGTGCACCGGCTGACGGGCAGCCTCCGCGCCGAGGTGACGCGGGCGCGCATGGTCCCCATCGGCCGCCTCTTCTCGCGCTTCACGCGCCCGGCGCGGGAGGCCGCCCGCGAGGCGGGCAAGCAGGTGACGCTCGCCCTGGAGGGAGAGAGCGTCGAGGTGGACAACGCGGTCATGGAGCTGATCGCCGACCCCCTGCTCCATCTCGTGCGCAACGCCATCGATCACGGCATCGAGTCTCCCGAGGAGCGACGGGGCGCGGGCAAGCTCGCGCAAGCCACCGTGACCCTTCGCGCGTATCCCCAGGGCAGCTTCGTCTACGTCCAGATCGCCGACGACGGCCGGGGGATGGATCCGGCCTCCCTGCGTGAGCACGCCTCCCGCCAGGGGTTCCTGCGCCCCGAGCAGGCCGCCGCCCTCAGCGACCGCGAGGCGCTGACCCTCGTCTTCCTGCCTGGCTTCAGCACGGCGGGGGCGGTGACGACGACCTCGGGCCGTGGCGTCGGGATGGACGTGGTGCGGACCAACGTCAGCCGGCTCAGCGGCGAGATCGACCTCCACAGCGAGCAGGGGGTGGGCACGCGCGTCACCATCAAGCTGCCGCTGACCGTGGTCATCTCCGACGCCTTGCTCGTGCGGGCGGGTGGCGAGACCTTCGCGATTCCCATGCCCGCCATCCGCAGCATCGCCCAGCCGCGCCCTCAGGAAATCCGCGCCACGGACGACCGGGAATGGGTCATGATCGAGGGGGAAGAGATCGAGCTGCTCCGTCTCGACCGCGTGCTGGCGCTCCCCGGGGGCGCCACCCCGGCGCGGCTGCCCGTGCTCGTGTTCCGCTCCGGCGTGCGACCCCTGGCCGTCGCGGTGGACGAGCTGGTGGGCAAGGAGGAAGTGGTCATCAAGAGCGTGGGTGGCGTGCTGGAGAGCGTCGGGCCCTTCGGCGGGGCGACCATCTCCGGCGACGGCCGCGTCATCTTGCTCGTCGATCCCTCACGCCTGACCGATCAGGCGTGGGCGGGGAGAGCGGGTGAGGCACGGGCCGCGCGCGCGCAGGCGGCGGCCCGCGCGCGTCGAGAGCCGCAGGGACGCCGCGTCCTCCTCGTGGACGACTCCGTCAGCATTCGCAAGTTCGTCGGCCAGATGCTCGAGCGGGCAGGCTTCGAGGTGCTCACGGCCACCGACGGCGCCGAAGCCCTCCGCCGGCTCGCCGAATCGTCCGTGGACGCGGTGATCACCGATCTCGAGATGCCGCGCGTGAGCGGGTACGAGCTCATCGAGGACATGCGCAGCCGCGCCGCCACGCGGGCCTTGCCCGTCGTGGTGCTCACGACCCGCGCGGGCGCCAAGCACGTCAGCCTGGCCCGGCGCCTCGGCATCACCCACTACGTCACCAAGCCCGTGGACGAGGACGCCTTCGTCAGGCTCGTGGACTCGCTGACCGCCCGCGTCTCCGGCGCGGAGGCCGCCTCGTGAGCCCTGGCCACCCTCTCGCCAAGGTGCTGATCGTGGACGCCGATCCCGCCAAGCTCGGCGCCTTGCGATCGGCGCTGGCCGCGGCCGCCTACAAGGTCACCTCGGCCACGAGCGCGTCCTTCGCGCTGACCACGCTCGAGCGCGACCGGCCCGACCTGATCGTGAGCGGCGCGCGCACGGAAGACATGGACGGCGTCGAGTTCTGCTCCATCATCCGGAGCGATCCCGCCACCCATGACATCCCGTTCCTGCTGCTGTCGGGGCCCACGCGCCCGACCCCGTGGGCGGTGGCGCAGGCGGGCGTGGACATGCTTCTGGCGGGCGACTTCGTCGTCTCGGCCGTGCTCGACCGAATCTCCAAGCTGCTGCGTCACGTCGTGCCGGGCGAGTCCGGCTCCGCGGTCCCCGAGCCCGGTCCACTCCCGGCCGCGCGTCCGGCATCCGCGTCGTCCGCCTCGGGCCTTCCCGGCATGCCCAGGGCGGAGGTGGGCGGACGCACGTTCCAGGGATCGTTCGGGGCCCTCGACCTGACCGAGGTGACGCAGGCGATAGGTCTCGGGGGCAAGACGGGTCGCCTGGCCCTGGCGCTCTCGGTGGGGGATGGCTCGGTGCTCTTCGAATCGGGACGGGTGATCCACGCGGAGTTCGCGGGACTCACGGGCGAGAGCGCCTTCGCCGCCCTCGTTGCCGCCGCCCAGCACGACCCGGAAGGCACCTTCCGGTTCAAGCCCGCCACCGGAGCCGACGCGGGCCCGCGCACCATCCAGAAGAACCTCGACCAGCTCCTGATCTCCGTGGCCTCCGAGATCGACGAGGGGCGCGCGCCCACGGGCGCGCCGCCGCCGCCCCCGAGGACGACGTAGCCCGTGCCCCGCGTCCTCGTGGTGGACGACAGCCTGTCCGTGCGCAAGATGGTCGAGCGCTCGCTGCAGACCAAGGGCTTCGAGGTGCTCGCGGCTTCCTCCGGCACCGAGGCCATGGAGCGCATCGGCGGGGCCATGCCCGATCTCGTGGTGTGCGACGTCGTGATGCCGGACATCGACGGCTACCGGATCTGCGAGTTCGTGCGCGCGCATCCCGCCCTGGGAAGCACCCCCGTCCTCCTGATCTCGGGCATCGTCAACGCGGGCGTGCTCGAGCGGGCCGCGCACGTGCGCTCCAACGCCGTGCTCCGCAAGCCGTTCACGGCTGACGAGCTGGCCCGGAAGGTGGACGAGCTCCTCGCCGCGCGTCCGCGGCCCGGGGCGCCGGCGTCCGCGGGCGCTCTGCCCGAAGAGCTCGTGGCCATGCCCGACCTCAAGGGCATGCTCGGGCAGCTCGCGGCCATGCCGGGCGTCGGGCTCGCCACACTCGTCGATCGCGAGGGTTTTCTCATCGAAGCGGCGGGCGACGTGGCCATCGGGGCGGAGGTTGCCGGCGCGCTCGCGTCATGCCTCGCCGAGTCCTCCGAGGGCATCGGACGCGAGCTGGGGCGGGGGATGCTCCAGAGCATGATTCTCGACTACGAATCGGGCATGGTGGTGCTGCACGCGGTGGGGCCGGGAGCCGTCCTGGCCGTGGTGCTGCGCGACGCGACCGCGCTCGGCAAGCTGCGCTACTACGTGAAGAAGATCTTGCCGGACTTGCTCCGGGCGATCTGATGGCCACGACCTGATGGCGACGAGGGCGCGCTCCGCAAACCTCAAGAAGCCCTGGGCGTGGCTGGCGGCCCTGGCCGCTCTCTGTCTCGTCCTCGCCTCGTCGACGGCGCTCTACGTCCTCAACCCGAGCGTGAAGCTGACGCTTCCCTGGTGGACGGCCATCGCCGCCCCCGCCGCCATCTATGCGCTGATCCTGCCCCTCTGCGTGCCCGGCCTACGCATCGGCGGGTGGCTCGCGGGCTTCGGCATCCTGAGCGTGCTTCATGTGGCCCTTGGCGCCACCACGGCGTGGCTCTACTCCGCGGTCACGTTCCTGCCCATCCGGCAATTCGTGGCGTCGGCCTTCTGGAGCTTCCCTCCTGCTCTCGTGCTCGACATGGTCGGCTCCCTCGTCATGACGCTGCCATTCCTCGACGCGCTCGCGCCCCGCTCCGTGGATCGCGCGGCGGCCAAGAAGTCGGTGCGCCCGGCGGCCGCGAAGTCCGCGGCGGCGGAGGGCAAGAGGCGAGAGACCTGGGCCCGCGCGGGCGGCCCCGTCGAGACCGCGACCGAAGGGCGCACGCTCGCCGTGGGCGGCGCCCCCCTCTCGGCTGCCGCGGGCGCCGCCGTCGGGGTGACCACGGCGGGCGCGGCGTTGACGGAAGCCGCCGGCGCGGCGATTGCCGAGCCCGAGCCCTCCCCCCAGCTTCCAGATGTCGTCCCGGAGGTTGCGTCGCCCGCGCTTCCCCCCACGCATTCCGTGGTGCCCACGCATTCCTTGGTGGTGGAAGAGCCGCTCGTTCCGGCCCCGACCTTGTCGAGCACCAATGGCGTCCAGGCGGAGACGCTGGAGGACGTGCCCGCCGCCTCCGAGACCGCGCAGGCGGGGCCGGCGCCGCTGCCTGATTTCCGTCAGGCCCTCAAGGAGCTCTTCGGCGATCTCGCCACGGAGGAGGATTCGCGTCCCGCGGACGCCGCGGAGACGGAGGAGCTTCCGAAGGCGGTCGAGCCGTCAGTGCTGCCCACAGAGCCCGTCACCGCGCGGCCCACCGAGGTCGGCAGCGCGATCCGCATTCCCTTCGAGCGCGTGATGGGGCAGCTCCCTCCGGGCGCCTTCCGGCTGCCCTTGCACCAGGTGGGAGCCCAGCTCGCGGAGCGCGAGATGCTCGTGGTGCCGCAGGCCCTCATCGTGCCCCAGCTCGGTGAAGGCGTCGTGCAGGTCGAATGGGACGTGGTGGCGGGCCAGTTCCCGCCCGAGGTCTTCGCCGTGCCCTTGTCCGAGGTCGCCGCGCGTATCGTCAATGGACGGCTGCTCTTGCCTCTCGACGAGATCGTGCGCCAGCTCTCGCGCGACGTGTTCGCGGCGTCCATGGCGCGCGGGCCCGTGGAGATGCCCGGGCTCGAGGAGTTTCCCGCCCCGTTCAGACCCCCGGGCTGGGAAGAGGGGCGCACGGCCGTGGAGATCGCTCCCACCGCAGGAGCGGGAGCGATGCCCCCGGACGCGACGGCCTCAGTCGTGCCGGTCGATCTCGAGCCCGAGACCTTTGCCATCGAGGTGCCGGACGCCGACCTCGTGGCGCATGATCTCGGGCTTGCCTCGCTTCCCCCCGTGGTCCCCGCCGTCGAGCCGGAGCGAACGCCCACGCCCGGGTCGCCGCCCCTCGAGCCCATCGAGGACACTTCCGCCGAGCCGGCGAGCCAGCTAGCCGCCGACTTGGTCATCGAGGATGATCCGGCTCCCGTGAATATCGTTGAGATCGACGAGGTGCCGGCGGACATCGACGTGAACAGCCTCCTCGACGACCTGCATGCCGCGGGCGCGAGCCCCGTTGCCCAGTCCAGCATCGCTCCGCCCGACATCGCTGAGCGCGAAGTCGGCGCGCCCGACGTCTCGCCGCCCGAGGTGGCGCTGCCCGAAGGCGCATTGCCCCCCGTCGCGATTCCCGAAGTCCCGATTCTCGAGGTCGCGTCGACCAGGATCCCGCCACCCGAGGTCGCGGAGCCTCCCGCGGTGGCGGCGACCGTTCCCACGGAGCCGGTCATCCGCATCCCCTTCGAGCGCGTGATGGGGCAGCTCCCGCCCGGCGTCTTTCGCCTCCCGCTCGCGCAGGTGGGGGCGCGGCTTGCCACGAGCCGTGTCCTGCTCGTGCCGCAATCGGTCGTGCTGTCCCAGCTGACCGAGGGCGCGGTGCACGTGACGTGGGACGCGGTGGCGGACCAGTTTCCCGCCGATGTCCTCGCGGTGCCTGCGGCCGAGGTGACCCAGCGCATCGCCAACGGCAGCCTCGTTCTCCCGCTCGACGAGATCATGGGTCAGCTGCCTCCCGATCTCTTCGCGGCGTTCATGACGCGCGGTCCCCTCGAGGTGCCGGGGATCGAGGGTTTCCCCGCGCCCTTCAAGCCCATAGGGCACGAGGAGCCCGCAGCGACAGTGGCCGCGCCGCCGCCTGCGGTGGTCGAGAGCCCGGCTCCTGTCGCGACCCCCGTTTCGGCTCCCCCCGTCGCCCCGGGCGTCATCCAGGAGCGTCCGTCACCGAGGCCCGAAAGATCGCCCGCAGCCGGGGCGACTCCGTCGGTCTCCCCCGCGGCGCCTCCGGCGCCGGCGATCACGACCGCTCCCGAAGTGACACGCGGTGATCTCTCGAGGCTCTCCTCGCTGCTGTCCCAGTGGGACGCGCTGGTCGTGGACGAGGCCCGGATAGGAGGCTTCACCGTCATCACGGCGGGCGCGGCGGGGCTCGCCGGCGAGACGCTGACCTCGGCGGCGGGGACGCTGTCGACGCTGCTGGCCGCTCATGCTCCGTGGCCCGTGGAGCAGGTGACGCTCAGGGCCGTGGGCGGCGCGCTCGTGCTCACGCCGGTGGGCTCGAGCTGGGCGACGGGCGCGGTCATCGCGGTGGGGCTGCGCTCGGGCGGCTCGCTGGCTCGGCTGGAAATGCTGGCGCGTCGGGCGGCGGCCGGGCACGCCGTGAGCGAGGCGACGGGCCACCCTCATCGGCCGCCCGATGGCACGGGGCTACCGCGCCTCGAGCCAGGGCCCGAGCCGGCGTCCGGCTCGGAGGTGGCGGAGGCCCTCGACGCCTTTGGCAAGCTCACCGCCTCGAGCTTCCGCGACATCGAGCGAGGCGCGCTCGTGCACTGCTTCCTTCCCCCCGAGGCGGCCGCGGCGCCCCTTGCCGCCTTCGGCTGCGCACTGGTCGCGGCCATGAGCGTCGAGGGCCCCGCGGGAGGCTTTGGATCCTTTCACTCTGCCGTGCTGCGATCAGGACCGAAGCGGCTCGAGGTGCGCCGGCTGCCGTCGGCCGCCGGAGCCGCCGCTGTCCTCCTCGTGGGCGGCGCAGACACTGGCCGGCCTGGTCTCGCGCGCCTGCAGGTCGAGCGGGCGGCGGCGCGGCTTCTGGGAGCCTGAGGCGATATGGCGATCATCAACTACGCGCAGAAGGTCATCAACTTCAAGGTCGTCTACTACGGCCCCGGGGTGGCCGGCAAGACGGCCAACCTCCAGCACATCCACCGGAGCCTGCCGGGCGACAGCAAGGGCAACATGATCTCGCTGGCCGCGGGCGACGACCGCACCCTCTTCTTCGACTTCCTTCCCGTCTCCGCGCTGACCGTGCGCGGCTTCACGGCGAAGTTCCAACTCTACACGGTGCCGGGGCAAGTCTACTACAACATGACCCGCAAGCTCGTCCTGCGCGGATGCGACGGGCTCGTCTTCGTGGCCGACTCGCAGTGGGACCGGCTGCGCGAGAACGTCGAGAGCTTCCGCAACCTGGAGGAGAACCTTCGCGAGTACAGCTACAACATCGACGAGATCCCGTACGTGATTCAGTACAACAAGCGCGACCTCGCCAACATCGCGCCGCTCGAGTACATGGAATTTCTCCTCAACCGGCGGGCCCGTCGGGTCCCGTCCTTCGAGGCCGTGGCGGTCAACGGTGACGGCGTGTTCGATACGCTGAACACCGTGTCCCGCATGGTCCTGGTCGGCGAGTTCGGGCAAGAAAAGGGGGCAGACCGTGAGCAGACCGCATAACATGGTGATCCGCGAGATCGATTCCGAGAAGATCAACCAGGTCCTGACGACCTTCCTGGGCGAGTCCGGGGCCAGCGAGGCGCTGCTCATCGACCGGAGCGGCCAGCTCCTGTCCATGACGGGCGCCAACCGTGCGCTCGACACCGTCTCCATCTCCGCCCTCGCCGCCGGCGCCTTCAGCTCGACGGGCGCGCTGGCCCAGCTGCTGGGAGAGACGGAGTTCACCGTTCTCTTCCATCAAGGCGCCAAGGAGAGCATGCACGTCTCCACGGTGGACGATCAGGCCATTCTGCTCGCCATCTTCGGCGAGCGGACGACCGTGGGCATGGTCCGGCTCTTTGCCAAGGAGGCGGCCATCTCCGTCGGCAAGATCCTCGCCGAGGCGCGGGAGAGGCCCAAGGACATGAAGGAGATGTCCACGCCGCTCACCGCCGAGGAGTCGCGCACGGGCTTCGGAGAGAAGAAGGCATAAGAGCGGCCGGCGGGAGCGGTTCGCGGCGCCGGGGACAGCCGCGGACGGCCGCCTCACATCGGCGGCCTGACACTGGCCGCCTCACACTGGCGGCCTCACGACGGAAGGACGCGCTACATCTCCTCGGGCGTGGCGGGGACCTGGTCTCTCGCGCCCCACGTGCCCTCGAGGGTAGCGAGCGCCTTCCGGAGCGCCCACTGCACCAGCCCCACGTTGACCTCGCGGTCTCCCAGCACCACCACGAAGCCCACCGGGCACGCGCCCAGAAACAGCGTGCCGTCGTCCGCCGAAAAGAGCGCCGTGTGAAAGGTGCTGCGCTTGAGCCGGTCGCCTCCCGCCTCGAGCTCGCGGCCGAGGGTGGCCGTGAGGGCGGCCAGAGGCTCGATGGCGATGTTCCGCGGCACGCTCGAGGTGATGACGAGCCCATCGGCGGCCACCACGAGGCCTCCGCGCACGCGATCGATCCTGAGCATCTCGGCAAGGATCCGGCGGAACTCACGGGCGCGCGAGGAGCGCGAAGCGGCCGCGAGCGGGGCCGTGCCCGCCACGGGCTGTCCGGGAGGCACGGGCTCGGCGCTCATGCGCGCACTCCGAGCTCGCGCAGGGAGTTCGTCCACATCTTGTCCGTCTCGAGAAGCCCGAAGCCGATCTTGACGTCCTGCGGGAAGGTCAGGGCGAGGATGAGCCGGTCATTGCTCCGGAAGAACGTCGTCTCCGTGGTCGCCTGCACGATGCCGCGCCGGAGGGCGCCCAGACCCGCACGGGCGAGCGTGGCCGCGGCGATCCGGTACACCTGCGTCACGTGCGCGGCCAGGTCCTCGGCGTCCTTGTCCCCCTGCTGCGAGAAGACGAGGGTGCCATCGGCCTGCGTGAGGACGAACTCGCGACCCGCCGCGGGCGGCTTGAGCCTCTCCATGGCCAGGGGCGGTCCGGCGTAGGCCGGACGCTGTCCGGCGGGTACCCCCACGTCCGCCCAGCCCGCGACCATCTCCTGGAGCGCGCGCGCCTCGGGGAAGTCGGGATAGTACTGAAGGGCCTTGTCGAGGAAGGGCCGGCAAGCGGCGAGGTCTCGTTCCTCGAGGGCGATCCTGGCCAGTCCAAGAAGCGCGCGGGGATGATAGGGATCCACGCCGAGGACCGTCTGGAACTCGGCCTTGGCCGGACCGATCTGCCTGAAGGCCAGGTGCAGGTAGGCTGAGAGGAGATGGCCGACGCCGTTGTTTGGCTGGAGCCGAAGCCCCTGGGCCACGAGCTCGGCGGCTTCCTCGAAGCGGCCTTCCTGGCGGTAGAGGTCGGCCCGCCGGAACAGCGTGGCGGCATTGGGCGGACGCGTGATGCTGGTGATCGCCTCCCAGATTCGCGCCAGCAGCCTCATTAGACCCACGTCGATCGACTCCCCCTGGCTGGTGAAGCCACTGTCGGCCGAGCTTTTAAGCCGGTCTGAGACTCGCCAGCAGCATAGCACGGAGGTGAGCCAGGCCCGACAGCCCCAGAAAGGGCACGCAAAAGAGCCAATCTGGCCGGGCGTTAGGCGGGCCCAAGGGGCCCGCTCCCTCTCACGCCGTCGCCGGCCCATTGCGGGCGACGTTCTCGAGGGCGACGTCGGCCAGTTCCTGGGCGCTCCATGTCGGAGGCCTTTACGACATGCCCCCGCCCAGGATCTTTTCGCCCGCAAGTGGCTTGAAGTGTTGCTCTCCCTTGTGATTTCACGTCGGCGCGCCCCTTGCTAGAGACTCTGTCCAGCAGGTCTCGAAGAAAGGGGAAACGCCAAATGGCAAAGAGCAGTTCGAGCTGGATACGTATTCTCGCGATACTCGCGTTGACGCTCGCGATCTGGGTGAGCGCCGCGCATGCTGGGGCCCAGTTCAAGATCTCCGACGGCGTGACGACAGTGACCGTGCTGGACAACGGTCCCGGGGATTCAGATCCGACGGTGGGTGTCATCCTGTACGCTCCGGGAGGGGGAGGCCCGTTTCCGGGTCTGCTCGTCACCGTCGACACTGGCATCTCGAAGCCCGTGCATCCGTTTCCGGGCACCATCGACCTGAACGCCATCGAGGTCACGAGCACCTCGGCCGGGGCTCAGAACTTCATCCTCCAGCTGAGCGACACGGACTTTTCCTTCCCGCAGGGTGCGACACACCTCGTCATGTCCCTCGGGGGCACGCTGACGGGATCCGGCAACACGATCAGCTTCGACGGGTACGAAGACAACACCAACACGATTTTCGGCACGAGTGGGCTGCATATCGGGCCTGCGACGTTCGGCCCGGGTGCCTTCAGCGGGCTCCTCCTCGCGGGGAGCTTTCCTGTTGCGCCCTATTCGCTGACCGAGATCGTGAGCATCCATTTCGCTGGCCCTGGCGTCACCAGCTTCGACACGGAGTTGAGGGTGGTGCCGGAGCCCGCCACGCTGACACTCCTCGGGCTCGGCGTCCTCGGCCTGGGTGCGTGCGCGTGGCGCCGGCGCAAGGGAGAGGCGAGTCCGACGCGCTGATCTCTTTCGCCGTCCAACCCATTCGCATCGCGGGGCCCAGGAGTGATCCTGGGCCCCACGTGTGTACGGCCCCTGGGGCGTGCGATCGGCGCGCCGGCGTAGGTCAATGACCGAGGAAGATGCGCTTCACCTCGGTCGAAGCCAGGAGGTCGGCCGAGGGGCCCTCGAGAATGGCCCGCCCGGACTCGAGGATGTAGCCGCGATGGGCCATCCGGAGAGCCAGCTCCACGTTCTGCTCGATGAAGACGATGGTGATGCCCCGCTCACGGTTGATGGCGGAGATGACGCCGGCGATCTGCTCGACGACCTTCGGCGCCAGCCCGAGGAACGGCTCGTCGATCATGAGCAGGGCCGGCCGGGCCATGAGCCCGCGGCCGATGGCCACCATCTGCTGCTCGCCGCCCGAGAGCGTGCCCGCGAGCTGGGCGCGGCGCTCCCGCAGGCGAGGGAACAGCGCCTCGACGTCGGCCAGGGTCTCCTGCCGGCGGGCCTTGGCCCTCGGATGATAGGCGCCCAGGAGCAGGTTCTCGCTCACCGTCAGGTACGGGAAGAGGCGGCGCCGCTCGAGGACGTGGGCGAGGCCCTGTCCCACGATCTTGTGCGGGGGCAGCCCATCGATGCGCGCGCCTCGAAAGCTGATCGCTCCCGTGCGAGAGCGGAGGAGCCCGGAGAGCGTGTTCATGAGGGTGGACTTGCCCGAGCCATTGGGACCGAGAATGGCGATCACCTCTCCCGCGGGGGCGCGAAAGGAGACGTCCCAGAGGATCTGGTAGTCGCCGTAGAGCACGTTGAGGCTCTGGGCCTCGAGCATGGCAGCCTGTGCGGCCTCAGGCGACATAGGCCTGGCCCAGGTAGGCCTCGACCACGCGCGGGTCACGCCCCACGACGGCGGGCGGCCCGTCGGCGATGACCTCGCCCAGGTTCAGGGCGACGATGCGCTGAGAGATGCCCATGATCACGCTCATGTTGTGCTCGATCACGATGAGGGAGGCGCCTTCGCCGTGGAGCCTGCGCACGAGATCCACGAGCGCCGGGATGCTGCGCTGGTCCACGCCGCCCGTGACTTCGTCCAGGAGGAGCAATCGCGGCTGGGTGGCGAGGGCGCGCGCGAGCTCGAGGCGCTTGCGCTGGCCCGTGGAGAGCACGCGCGCGTGCGCCTCGGCCTTGTCGGCCAGCCCCACGCGGTCGAGGGCCTCCATGGCCTCTCGGCGGGCGCGGGCGGGAACCGTGGTTTTCTGGAAGGCGCCGACCATGACGTTCTCGACCACGGTCATCTGGGTGAAGGGCTTGAGCTTCTGGAAGGTGCGCGC
>Ga0209689_1000939_pt1 | contig 21254 bp, 21 predicted proteins | sample GraSoiAngelo_149_FD_187119 | JGI IMG/M metagenome (GOLD analysis project Ga0209689, IMG submission 187119) | Grasslands soil microbial communities from the Angelo Coastal Reserve, California, USA - 14_1009_09_30cm (SPAdes) (version 2) | ecosystem: Environmental > Terrestrial > Soil > Grasslands ... | reverse complement strand
GAGGAGGTCGAGCGGCTGGTTCGCCTGTCGGAGGACCTCCTGCTGCTGTCGCGCTCGACCGCGGGGGGCGGCGCGCCGCGGGCCAAGGTCGACCTCGAGGCGCTCTGCGTGGAGGTGCTGGAGGTCGGCGCCCGGCTGGCCGAGGGCCGGGACGTCGCCGTCCGGCTGGACACGATCGGGCCGGCGAACGTCATCGGCGACGCGGCCGCCCTCCGTCGCGCGGCGCTGAACCTCGTCGAGAACGCCGTGAAGTACACGCCGGCGGGCGGGAAGGTCGAGCTGTCGCTCTCGTGCGGCGACGGCCACGCCATGCTCACCGTCCGCGACACGGGCGCCGGCGTCGATCCCTCGGACGCCGAGCGGATCTTTGAGCCGTTCGTGCGGCTCGACGCCGCGCGGGGTCGCGACACGGGGGGCGCCGGGCTGGGCCTGGCCATCGCCCGCTCGATCGTCGTCTCGCACGGGGGCAGCCTGTCGGTCGAGAGCACCCTCGGCGCCGGCAGCCGGTTCACGATCAGGCTGCCGCTGGCCTGAACCGCGCCCGCATCGACCGGGAAGCCTCTCGGTTTCTGTGATCCTGCCCGCCGCGGGCGCCGGCGCCGCCGTCCAGGGTCCCCCCCAAGGCGCCAGCGTCGCACGAGGCCCAGCATCCCCGGCGGGCGGCGCCGCTCTGCGCCGCCGACCGAACGGTCGCCGTCGCCCGCCCGGACCTGGCGCGGGTCGGGCCGAGCCGCCGACCGTCCCGTAGGCGCCAACGATCGGCGCTACCTGGTCCGGCTGGCTGGGGGCCGCTCGGCCTGTCAGCCGCGGCCCGTGCGACGCGAGTCCGGCGGGCCCGCTCCGCGGCCGGCCGGGGCCTCCCAGAGCAGCATGTTGATCTCGGCTCCGACGAGCAAGCTCAGGCTGCTCAGGTAGAACCAGAGCATCAAGACGATGACTCCGCCGATCGAGCCGTAGGTGGCGTCGTAGCTGCCGAAGTGGGCCACGTACACGCGAAGGGCGGACGACGTAAGCAGCCATGCCGCCACCGCGCACGCCGACCCGGGCACGAGCCAGTGGACGGGGGGGCTCGCCGCGGGCGCCGAGTGATAGACGAGCAGCACGGCGGCCAGAAGGCCCCCCACCACGAGCGGCCACCGCAGGAGCCCCCACGCGAGCGTGAAGGCCCGGCCGAGCCCGAGCGCGCCCGCCACTTCCGGGCCGACGCGCTCGCCGGAGATGACCGACACCAGCGCGGTCAGCACGAAGAGCGCGAGGCCGACCGTGAGGATCAAGGCGACGAGCCGGCGCGCCCACCACGAGCGCGCCTCGACCGCGCCGTGCGCGACGTTGAGGGCGTCGATCAGCGCGACCATTCCCGCGGCCGCCGCCCACAGGGCGCCGAGGGCGCCGAGCGAGAGCAGGCTCGTGGACGCGCCCGCGAGCGTCTGGCCGAGCGTCCTTCGGACGAGCGCCGCCGACTCCGGCGGGAGCACTCGCGTGACGTAGCCGAGGAGCCGCTCCATGAGACCGGGCACCGGCAGCAGGCCGAGGAGCGCGGTGAGGAACAGGAGCGCCGGGAAGAGGGCGAAGATGAAGTAGTAGGCGAGAGCGGCGGCGCGGGTGGAGACCTCGTCGGCGCCGACGCGTTCCCAGAGACGCGCGCCGAACTGCCGGGCCAGGCGGCCGCATCGCCGTGTCCCCCCGTCGTGGGCCGCGGCCGACCGGTCGCTGCCGGCAGGGAGCGGTTCGGCGGCCAGCCCGCCCGCGAAGATCTTCGCGAAGAGCCGCATCTGTCGCGGGTATTATAGGGGGCCGACGCAGCGAAACCCGCACACCGAGTCGAGGCGCCGGCCGGGGCCAACGGGCCGAAGGGAGGATCCATGAAGAGGGCGATGGCGTGGTGCGTCGCAGTGCTGTTCGTCGTGGGCGCCCTGCAGGCGCCGGCGGCGTGGGCGCAGAACAAGCCGGGGCCGGAGAAGCCCGCCACCAAGTCGGCCGCGACGCCGGGGGCCAAGAGCCAGGCGAAGAAGCAGCAGCCGCTCGACCTCAACAGCGCGTCGGCCGACGAGCTCCAGGCGCTTCCCGGCATCGGCGAAGCCTACGCGAAGAAGATCATCGAGGGACGTCCGTACAAACGCAAGGACGAGCTCGTCCGGAAGAAGATCGTGCCGCAGGCGACCTACGAGAAGATCAAAGGCCAGATCATCGCGAAGCAGTCCGCCGCCACGAAGAAGTAGCCCGGCGCGCCCGCGTGACGGCGGCGCCGCCGCCGTCACGCCTCTCGGTAGAGCGCCTTGAGCCACGGGGGGGCCACGAGCGTCGTGACCATCACCATCGCGACGATCGCGGCGTAGACACCCTCCTCGATCGTGCCGGTCGCCTTGCCGACCCCCGCGAAGATCAGGCCGACCTCGCCGCGGGGGATCATCCCCACACCCACGCGCCAGCGGTCGACGCCGCGCTGGTAGACGCCAAGTCCCGCCAGGAGCTTCGAGCCGATCGCGACGCTCGTGAGGGCCAGGCCCAGCGGGAGCCCGGGGCTCGACCGCGCGAACGGGTTGAGCAGGGCCGGCTCTACCTGCATGCCGACCGCGACGAAGAAGATCGGGACCAACAGGTCGGCGACCGGCTTGATCTGCTCCTCGATGTGGGCCCGGCGCTCGGTCTTGGCGAGGATCAACCCGGCCGCGAAGGTGCCGACGATCGCCGCGAGGCCGCTCCGCTCCGCCACCGCCGCCAGCAGCACGCAGAAAAAGATCGCGGAGACGATCAGGCTCCCGCGAACCTTCATCTGGCCGACCCAGGCGAGGAGCACCGGCGAGTAGCGGAGCCCGAGCCCGATCGCGACCACGAGGAACGTGATGGCCTTGGCCAGGATGAGCCCGGCTCCGGCGGCCGACAGGGTGCCCGTCTCGGCGAGGCCGCTGACGACCGCCAGGATCACGAGCCCGAGGACGTCGTCGACGACGGCGGCGCCGAGGACAACCTGGGCCGCCCGTTCCTGGAGACGGCCGAGGTCGGAGAGGACGCGGGCGGTGATCCCGACGCTGGTCGCCGTCAGAGTGGCGCCGATGAAGACGGCGGGGAGGGTCCCCATCCCCCAGAGCGAGGCCAGCCCGAAGCCGAGCGCGAGCGGGCACAGGACGCCCACCGCGGCGACGACCGTGGACTGGAGGCCCGCCCGGAGACGCTCCTCGAGGTCGGATTCGAGGCCGATCTCGAAGAGGACCAGGACGACGCCGACCTCGGCGAGCGCCATGAAGGCCGGCGAGAGGTGGATGAGCGCCCGAGGACGCCGGGGCCGATCAGAACGCCGGCCAGGAGCTCGCCCAGGACCGCGGGCTGCCCCGCCCGCTCCATGCCTTCCCCGCCGAGCTTGGCGGCCAGCCAGATGACGATCAGGCCGACCAGGAGCCCGCCGGAGTCGATCAGCCGGCTCCTCGCGGGCTCGTCACTGGGCCCCGGCCCCCACCGGCTCCGTCGGTATGCGGGCCAGCTCGCTCAGCAGGAGCCCCGCCCACCGGTAGATATTGTGCTCGCCGATGACCTGGCGCATCCGGGTCATGCGCGCCGCCCGCTCCTCCGGCGGCAGCTCGACCGCGGTGCGGATCGCCTCCGCCATCTCGTCGAGGTCGTAGGGGTTGACCAGCAACGCGTCGCGCAGCTCGCGCGCGCCCCCCGTGAAGCGGCTCAGGATCAGCACGCCGTCCGCGTCGTCGCGAACGGAGACGAATTCCTTCGCGACCAGGTTCATCCCGTCGTGGAGCGAGGTCACCATGCAAAAGTCGGCGTGACGGTAGAAGGGCCAGATCGCGAGGCGATCGTGGTGGCCCTTCCGGTAGACGATCGGCCGCCAGCTCCGCGTCCCGACGGCCCGGTTCACCCGGTCGAGCGTGTCCTCGATCTCGAGCTGTAATTCCTGGTAGCGCTTGATCCGGCTCCGGCTCGGGGCCGCGAGCTGGACGAAGACGAGGCGCTCGCGGTAGGCGGGGTAGCGCTCGAAGAAACGCTGGAGGGCCAGGAACCGTTCGGGGAGCCCCTTCGTGTAGTCGATCCGCTCGACGCCGACGCCGAGAAACTCGGTCGAGATGCCGAGGCCGTCGAGCACCTCCTGGCGCGTGGTCGTGGGCGGGTCCGCCACGAACTCGGGCGCGACGCTGACCGGGAACGGCTTGACGTACGTCGTGCGCTGACCGCGCACGACCGCGAAGTGCTCCCAGTCGACACGGCACTCGATCGCGCGCTCGACGGTTTCGAGAAAGTTGTTGCAGTGATACTGGGTATGGAAGCCGATCAGGTCGGCGCCCAGCATCCCCTCGAGGATCTCCCGCTGCCAGGGGCAGATGCCGAAGGCCTCGAAGTTCGGCCAGGGGATGTGCCAGAAGAGCGCGACCCGCACGTTGGAGCGCTCGGCCTTGACGAGCGCCGGGAGCAGCGCGAAGTGATAGTCCTGGATCAGCACCAGGGGCGCCTCCGTTCCTTCGATCTCCTCCAGGACGGTCGCGGCGAACTTCGCGTTCACGCCGAGGTAGTGCCTCCAGTCCTCGGGGCGGAAGAGCGGCCGGGTGTGGACGATGTGGCAGAGGGGCCAGAGCCCCTCGTTGGCAAAGCCGAAGTAGTAGCCGTCCTCCTCCTCCTTGCCGAGCCACACGCGCCGGAGCGTGTAGCGGGGATCGTCGGGCGGCAGGGCGAGCCGGCCACGCTCGTCCGAGACCTCGAGGTCGGCGTCGCCGCTGCCGTGGGCGACCCACACGCCACCGCAGGCGCGCAGGACCGGCTCCATCGCGGTCACGAGGCCACTGGCCGGCGTCTGGGTCGTGATCCGCCGGCCCTGCCACACGTGGCTGACGGGCTCGCGGTTCGACACGAGGATCAGCGGCCGGTCGCCGAGGAGCTGGCTGACGTACTGCTTCAGGCGCTCTTCCGTCCAGTCCGACTCACCCCGGAGGCGGAGGGCGGCCTCCCGCGCGGCGGCGACGCGCGCGCGATGCAGGCTCGTGGCCAGGCCCGAGACCTCGAGGGCCAGAGAGCCGAACAGGCGGGCGTCAGGGACGGCCGGGGGCGGCGCGGGCTTGCCCGTCTTGAGCGTCCGGGTCCACCGCGCGATCTGCGTCAACGGCTGGGTGACGCTGACGCGCACGATGAAGACCGTGACGAGCGAGAGGACGAGGGCGAGGACGCCGAATCGCAGCGCGTTGGCCTGCCAGAGATCCCCCTGGGCGACGGTCAGCGGGGAGGCGTCGAGGAACACCGCGAGCGCGCCGACCGGCGGCCGCTCGCGGTCGAAGGGAGTCGCGTAGACGTAGGTCTTCTGGCCGTCGATGAGGCGGAAGCCCTGCCGGACCACGGCCTTGGTGATCGCCTCCGTGACTTCGGGCAGCGACACCGGCGAGTTGGCGGCCAGGTCGGGCGTGGCGGCGATCAGGCCCGCGAACTTGTCGTAGACCGCGAGCCCCCGGTACGGTCGACCGAACTTCCTGAGCATGCGCTCGATGCCGGTCGTCGAGCCGCGGGCCACGACCGGCTCGATCGCCTCCTTCAGCCCTTCGCCGACGAGGGTCGCGCGGCTCTCCAGATCGTGCGTGAGCTGCTGCTGCTGCTCGTCGATCTGAAAGAGCGTGAACCCCGCCATGATCACGAGGGTCGCGACCCAGATGCCGCCGAGCAACCGCATGAAGACGTTCACGGCAGGCGCCTCGCCTGCCGGGCCAACCCGGCGAACAGCCGCGTGACGTCCGCCACGTCGGGGAGCCGATGCGCCGCCCGCGAGGGGGCCTCGTCCGGCCCGACCCGCACCGTGACCGCCCAGGGCGCCAACGCGCCGAAGGCGAGCTCGTCGGTCTCGTCGTCGCCGAGGTAGAGCGTCGTCACGTCGGCGGCGGCGCCGAAGACCGCGTCGCGGATCCAGCGCGCGCACTCCCCCTTGTTCCAGTCGACGGCGGGCAGGATCTCGATGACCTTCTTGCCGCGCAGGATCCTCAGGCCGGGCGTCTCCCCGAGCGCGCGCGCCGCCTCCAGCTCGAGCCGCTCCGCCGCGTCGGGCGCCGCGTTCCGGTAGTGGAGCCCGATCGCGAGCCCCTTGTCCTCCACCCGGGCGCCGGGCAACGAGCCCACACGGGCCCGCAGCTCGCCCGCCAGGTCGGCCAGGCGCGCACGCTGGCGCTCGGCCTCCGGGTGCCAGAAGGCGATCCCCGGCCCCTCCGCCTCGAGGCCTTGGCAGCCAGCGTAGATCAGTTCAGGGACGCCCACGCGGGCGCGGACATCGCCGAGGGACCGGCCCGAGAGCACCCCGACGCGCACGTGGGAAGGCCGGGCCAGCGCACGGAGGTCCTCGCGCGTCGACGGGGCGAGCTCCACCTGCGACGGATCGGCCGCGAGCGGCGCGAGCGTTCCGTCGAAGTCCGTGAGGAGCAGGAGGCGGCCGCCGGACACGAGCACCTCCCCGAGATCTTCCCAGACGGGGGCCGGGAGTCTCAGGGCCTCGCCTTTCCGTCGGACGGGCGCAGCTCGACCGTCCGGACCGGGAACGGGATCTCGATCCCCTCCGTCCGGAAGCGCCGGATGATCCGCTTCCGAAGTTCGTGTTGCACCAGGTACTGGTCCCCGTAGGTCGCCACCGTGCAGTTCAGGGTAAACTGGAGGGCCGATTCGCCGAACCCCGGAATGAAGCGGACGACCGGCGGCGGATCCGCCAGCAGGCCGGGCACGGCGCCGGCGGCCTGCGTCGCCTCTTCGACGAGGACCTTCTCGACCTGGTCGGGGTCGGCGGCGTGGCTCACGTCCACGCGGACTTCGAGTGACATTCGCGGCTCGGGCAGGCTGTAGTTCGTGATCGCGCTCTTGGCGAGGGTGGCGTTGGGCACGATCGTCATGTTGTTGGAGAGCAGGCGGATCCGCGTGGAACGCCAGCCGATGTCCTCCACGAAGCCCGCGATCCCGCTGTCGAGCTTCACGTAGTCGCCCACCCGCATCGGCTGGTCGGCGAGGATGTGGATGCCGGCGAAGAGGTTCGAGAGCGTGTCCTGGAGGGCGAGGGCGACCGCGAGGCCGCCGACGCCGAGGGCCGTCAGGATCGGCGTGATGGCGACGCCGAGGTCGTCGAGGAGGATCAGCAGGCCGACCGTCCACACGAGGGCCCGTACGGCGGTCCGGGCCAGTCCGGTCACGCCGACGGCCAGGGTCCGGCGCTCGCCGAAGCGTACGACCAGCGCGGCGAGCAGGTTCGCGGCGGTGATGGTGACCGAGACGACGATGAGCACGTGGAGCACGAGCAGGAGACGCGCGGTGAGCCGGGGCGGGAGCGTGGCGACCTCCGTGCCCCCGTAGAGCCCGAGCACCAGCGACCACAGCAGCGACGGCAGGCGGAGCGCGCGATGAAGGAGGTCGAGCGAGTCGGCCCCGCGACGCCCCATCCGCACCGTCAGCTGCTTGAGCAGGACGCCGCGGAGGCCGACCGCCACCGCGGTCAGGCCGACGGTCACGAGGGCGGGTGTCAGGAGCGGGGAGAGGATCATCGCGGGGACCCCGGGCGGCTTTCCGCGGACACAGGCGCGCGCTGACTGCGCGCTCGAAGCCGCGCTCGGAACGATCTCGCGAGTCTGCCGCTGACGTCGTCCATGGGGATCGAAGGCTCGAGGTTGCGATTCCGCCAGCAGACGAAGCCTGGCCCGCGACGGCCCTGCTCCCGTCCAAGGTACCACGAGATCGGCGCCTGTCGCAGTGCTCGGATTCCGCGCGCGCCGGGTCGGATGTCGGGTAGTCTTGAGCCGTATGGGGCGCTGGGTGCCGTTGGCGATCCTTCTGGTCGGTGTGGGGCTCGGCGTCGCGGGCACGGTCTTTGGCCCGCACCTGGCGGGCCCGTACCTGCCCGACGCGATCGCCGGGAGGAACGAACTCCTCGACGGAAGGGTGCTCCGCAAGCAGCGCGAGGCGGACCGCCTCCTCCTGACGGTCTCGACGCCTCAGGGGGCCACGGTGGCGACCTTTACGCGCAACGCGGGGGCGGTCGACCTGCTCGTCGCCGAGGGCGACACGCTCACGCTGGCGCTCCATGGCTACGCCCCCTTCGTGGACGATCCGTCGATCCGGCGCGTGCGCAAGCCGGACGTGCCGACCCTGCCGACAGGCGTCGGGACGGCGGCGCCGCCTCCGGGGGCGACGCCGGGTCCGGAGACGCCAGCCAGGTAACGCGTGGCCGCGTCGCCCCCCTTCCGCTTCGTCGGCTGCATCGAGCTCCTCGAGAACCTGGGTGTGAAGGCGCAGGACGAGCGGGAGCTGCTCGAGTTCCTCCGGCGGGTGCCGGCCGGGTCGGTCTTCTACCACACCTGCGGCTACTTCCTGCGCCACCGGATCTTCGTCGGCCCCTACGCCAACGACTTCGCGACGTGGACCGCGGTCCACCGCGGCGATCGCGTCCTCGGCGAGCGGCTGGCGGTGGTCGACCCGTTCGACTTCGCCGACCCCGAGCAGCTTCGGGAGGAGCTCATCTCGATCGTCTCGGACCACCTCGGGCACCTCCGGGTTCCCCCGCGGGTCGACGACGGTGAGCCGTTCCACTTCGTCCAGTCGCACGTGGTCGAGATCCCGACCGGCCTCGAGGCCCGGACGCTCGCCGAGTTCCGGGATCGGCTCGCCGAGGTGGAGGCGAGCGCGATCTATTACCACACGGTGCTGGCGCGGACGCGGCTCGGCCGCGGCGCGGGCGACTTCGCGGGGTGGCTCCGCGGATCGCTCGGTCGGGACGACCTCGCCGCGGCGGTCGAGCGCACCGACCCCTACCTGTCGAGCCTCGAGCGCGTCCGCTCCCGGCTCCTGGATGTGCTCGACGCGGCCCTCGACGCGGGCCCGGCCGCCGAGGGGCGCGAGCCCGCGGCCCCGGCATGATCAAGATCGACGACTACCGCGAGGTCGCGCCGCGCGGCACCGTCGACCTGCTGCTGCGCCTCGCCGACCGCGTGCGCGGCCGCCGTTTCCTCCACATCAGCGCGACGCGCTTCGGGGGTGGAGCGGCGGAGGCGCTCCAACGGCTCATGTTGCTCATGAGCGAGCTCGGCCTCGACGCGGGTTGGGAGATCATCGGCGGCGACACCGAGTTCTACGCGACGGCGAAGGCGATCACGGCGGCGCTCCAGGGCGAGGAGCGGGTCCTCACCGAGGAGATGCTCGAGCACTACCTCGAGCGGAACCGCGCCTCCGGCGGCAAGCTCCCCCTCGAGGCCGATCTCGTCCTCGTCCACGACCCGGCGCCCGCCTCCCTGGTCGCCGACCGGCCCGCCGGGGGGACGTGGGTCTGGCGTTGTCACCTCGACCTGTCCGCGCCTGAGCGGCGGATCTGGAACTTCTTCCGCCGCTACGCGGCGCGCTACGACGCGGCCGTCTTCTCACGCCCCGGCTTCGTGCCGCATCTTCCGATACCGCAGTTCATCGTGCACCCGTCCATCGACCCGCTCTCGGACAAGAACCGGGAACTCTCGCGGCGGGAGATCCGGACGATCCTGGAGGGGGTCGGGGTACCGCTCGACAAGCCCGTGCTCCTCCAGGTCGGTGCCGTCGACCGCTCCCGCGATCCCATCGGCGTGGTCAACGCCTACCGGATCGTGAAGAAGCACCACGACGTGCGGCTCGTGCTGGCGGGGGGCGGCGGCGACGGGCCCGAAAGCGGGGAGGTGTTCGCGGAGCTCCGGGAGGCGGCCGCCCGCGATCCCGATATCGTGGCACTCGAGCTTCCGCCCGACGCCCAGCTCCAGATCAACGCGCTCCAGCGAGCGGCCACGATCGTGCTGCAGAAGTCCGTCCGCGACGGGTTCGCCATCGGGGTGGCCGAGGCGATGTGGAAGGGCAAGCCCGTGATCGGCGGCGCCGTCGGTGGCCTGCCGGCCCAGATCGCGGACGGCGTCACCGGCTACATCGTCCGCTCGGCGGAGGGGGCGGCGTTCTGGCTGCGCCATCTCCTCAACAACCCGGAGCTGATCGCGCGGATGGGCGGCGTCGGACGTGAACACGTCCGCCGCAACTTCCTGATCACGCGGCACCTCAGCGATTATCTCGCGCTCCTCGCGCATCTCACGGCGACGCCCGCATGACGCGTGGCCGCCTCGGATAGGGGGGCGCGATGCTGCCTCCCGAGGTCCGAGGACAGGCGAGCGCACTCGGCACGGCCGATATCGTGGTCGGCCTGCCGAGCTACGACAATGCCGGCACGATCGGCGCGGTGCTCGACGCGGTCCGGGCCGGACTCCAGAAACACTTCGACGGCGCGCGCGCGGTGCTGGTCTGCTCCGACGGGGGGTCGACGGACGAGACGCGGGCCGAGATCGACGGAGTCGACTGGGACGCGCCCCGGATCCTGGCGCGCCACGAGGGCCCGCCGGAGGAGCGGGTGGCCGTGCCGTATCACGGCGTGCCCGGGCGGGGCGCCGCGCATCGGACGATCCTGGAAGTGGCGCACCTCCTCGGGGCGCGCGCGTGCGTCCTGGTCGGCGCCGATTGTCAGAGCATCACGCCCGAGTGGATCGACCGCCTGCTCCGGCCGATCCTCGAGGACGACCACGACTACGTGGCGCCCCTCTATCAGCGCCACCGCTACGAGGGAACGCTCACGAGCGGACTCGTCTCTCCTCTCGTCGGCGCCCTCTACGGTCGCCGGATCCGGCAGCCCCTTGCCGGCGAGGCCGGGCTGTCAGGAAGGCTGGTCGCGCACCTGTGCGGGAAGGAGGGCTGGGAGAGCGACCTCGTCCGCCATGGGATCACCCTCTGGGGGCTGGCCACCGCCGTCACCGAGCGGTTCTCGGTGTGCGAGGCGTGGCTCGGCCCGTACGTCGTCGACGCGCGCGGCCGACGCACGGAGCTCGGGGCGACGCTCTCCCACGTGATGGACTCGGTGTTCGCGCTCCAGGCGCAGACGGCCGAGGCCTGGGGCGCAGTCCGGGGAAGCCAGCCGGTGCCGGTCGTCGGCCGCGGGCTCCCGCTCGGTCTCTGGTCGGTCGAGCTGAACGTGACCGGGATGATCCGGGCCTTTCGGCTGGGCCTGAAGGACCTGCTGCCGGTCTGGGAGCAGATCCTCGCCCCGGACACGCTGGCCGACGTCCTCGCGCTCGGGTTCACGACCGACGAGGGGCACGGCTTCCCGCACGCGCTGTGGGCGCGGGTCGTCTACGACTTTGCGGTCGGCTACCGCGCCCGCGTCCTGTACCGCCAGCACCTGCTCCGCTCGCTGGTGCCGCTCTACCTCGGGCGCACGGCGGCGTTCATCGGCGAAACCGCGAGCGGCGGCGCGCGCGAGGCCGAAGCCTGGATCGAGGCCGGCTGCCGGGCCTTCGAGCGGGAAAAGGCGTATCTCCTGGCGCGCTGGCCGTGAAGCGATCGCCTTCTGTGGCAAGATGATCGTCGGGAGGACAGAATCGGATCAGGACGAGGCATGCCGCCGGTAGGCTCGCTCTGGTACAAGGACGCCGTCTTCTACGAGCTGCCCGTCAAGGCGTTCTTTGACACGAACGCCGACGGGATCGGCGACTTGGCGGGCCTCACCGAGAAGCTCGATTACCTCCGCGACCTGGGCGTCGACTGCCTGTGGGTCCTTCCCATGTACCCGTCGCCGCTGCGGGACGATGGCTACGACATCGCCGACTTCTACGGGATCCACCCCGACTACGGCAGCGTGGCCGACTTCGAGCGCTTCCTCGACGCCGCGCACCGGCGCGGGCTTCGGGTGATCGCCGACCTCGTCGTCAACCACACCTCCGACCGGCACCCGTGGTTCCAGGAGGCGCGCCGCTCGCCCTCCTCGCCCTACCGGGGCTACTACGTGTGGAGCGAGACCGACGAGCGTTACCGAGGGGCGCGGATCATCTTCACCGACAGCGAGAAGTCGAACTGGACGTGGGACCCGGTGGCGCAAGCCTACTACTGGCACCGGTTCTTCAGCCACCAGCCGGACCTCAACTACGACAACCCCGACGTTCGCAAGGCCATGCTCGACGTGATGCGGTTTTGGCTCGACCGCGGGCTCGACGGCTTCCGCTGCGACGCGGTACCGTACCTGTTCGAGCGGGAAGGGACGAGCTGCGAAAACCTCCCCGAGACTCACGCCTACCTGAGGGAGCTCCGGCGCACCATCGACCAGGAGTACACGAGCCGCATCCTCCTCGCGGAGGCGAACCAGTGGCCCGAGGACGTCCGCCACTACTTCGGCGACGGGGACGAGTTCCACATGGCATTCCACTTCCCGCTCATGCCGCGCATCTACATGGCGGTGCGCAGCGAGGACCGCGGGCCGATCACCGACATCTTCACGCACACCCCGCCGATCCCGGCCGCGTGCCAGTGGGGCCTGTTCTTGCGGAACCACGACGAGCTGACGCTCGAGATGGTCACCGACGAGGAGCGGGACTACATGTACTATGCCTACGCCCCGGGTCCGCAGACGAAGCTGAACCTCGGGATCCGGCGACGGCTCGCGCCCCTGATGGACAACGACCGACGACGGATCGAGCTGCTGCAGAGTCTGCTCTTCACGCTTCCGGGCAGCCCCATCATCTACTACGGCGACGAGATCGGCATGGGCGACGACGTGCGGCTCGGCGATCGCAACGGGGTGCGGACACCGATGCAGTGGAGCGGCGACCGTAACGGCGGCTTCTCCACGGCGGATCCTTCGCGGCTCTACGCCCCGGTCATCACCGACCCCGTCTACGGCTACGCGGCCGTCAACGTCGAGGCCCAGACCCGGGCGCCCGGCTCGTTGCTCGGCACCATGAAGCGACTGCTCGCGGCGCGGAAGACGTCGCCCGCCTTCGGCCACGGGACCATCGAGTTCCTCCGACCGCGGAACCGGAAGGTCCTGGCCTACCTGCGCCGATATGGTCACGAGACCCTGCTGATCGTGAACAACCTCTCCGGCGCGCCCCAGCCGGTCGAGCTCGATCTGGCCCAGTGCCGGGGCGCGACTCCGATCGAGCTGCTTGGCCAGACCCACTTTCCCGCTGTCCGAGAGTTGCCCTACTTCCTGAGCCTCGGGCCGTACGCCTTCTACTGGTTCCGGCTCGCCGAGGGCAGGGTCGGCGAGGCGCCGTATGGGATCGAGGGAACGCCGATCTGATCCCGCCCGGCGGCTCAGAGGTGCGTGATCGTCTCCCGCGGATGCGGCTCTCGCGGCCGGCGCAGGCGGCGCTCGAGGGCCTCCCGCGCGAGGCCGCGGCCGCCGAGGCCGAAGGCGATGGCGAGGGCCAGCACCACGCCGCCGAAGGTCGTGCCGAAGGCGATCATGATCATGTCCTTGCCGATCCCGAGATGGGTCAGCGTGGTGGCGAAGGCGAACAAGAGCACGGCCCACCGCGCCGCCCGCGCCACGAGCCGCGCCTCCGGCACCCCTGCGTTCACGGCCGCGATCAGGACCGCCTGGCCGACGAAGTTAGCGGCCAGCCATCCCACGACCAGGATGAGCACGGCGGTCACCAGGCGCGGAATGAACTGGATGAGGGTCCCCGTCGCTCCCGCCGTTCCCGGCACGCCCGTCGCCTCGATTCCCATCGTGGCGACGATCACGAAGACGCCCCAGAAGGCCAGGAGCCCCAGGATCTGCGACGGCAGCCGGCCGATCCCGGCGCGCCCGAGCGCGAGGGTCAGGCCCCAGGTCTGGCTGCGCCGGTCGAAGTCGACGGCGCGCGCGAGCCGCAAGAGGGTCATCCGGGCCATCCAGCCCAGGAGCGCGCCCAGCCCGAGGAGCGTCACCATCGCGACCAGACCGGGCAGGACCGCCGCCCCCTTCTGGCCCATATCCCGGATCGAGGTCATCACCACGTCTCGCCAGAAGTTCGTCATCCGTATCGCCTCCAGTCCCGGACCGTGGTCCGCTTCGAACCCAGCGGGGGAAGCGTGAGCGAGCGAGAGACCAGCGAGGGTAGCAAGTGATGGTAACACGCCACCACCCGCCGGCGCTCCCCGGCGGAGCCGCCGGCGCCGCGGTAGACTTGGGTCGGATGCTCAGCCCGGCGACCAATGGCCCCGCGACGCTCGAGGCGGAGGTGGCCCTCGCGACCGGCCTCGCTCCCCGCCGCGCCCAGCCCCGCGTGGTCGGCGCGGTCGGCGCGGCGCTCCTGATCGGCGCGGTCTGGCTCGCGCCACGGTACGGCGCCCGGCAGAGCGCGCTGTTCCTGGTCGGCGCCGCCCTCGGCGTGGTCCTCTACCACGCGGCCTTTGGTTTCACCGCGGCCTTCCGCGCCCTCGTCACCCGCGGCGACGGCCGCGGCATCCGGGCGCAGATGCTGATGCTGGCCGTCGCCACCGTGCTCTTCGCGCCGCTCCTCGCGGCGGGAGAGGCCTTCGGCCTGGCCCTCGGCGGCGCCGTCGCCCCTGCGAGCCTCTCGGTGCTGATCGGTGCGTTCGTCTTCGCCATCGGGATGCAGCTCGGCGGCGGCTGCGGATCGGGCACGCTCTTCCACCTCGGGGCGGGGACGACGCCGATGGTGCTGACGCTCGCAGGCTTCGTGGGGGGGTCCGTGCTCGCGACGTGGCACGCGGAGTTCTGGGCGGCCACCCCATCGCTCGGGGAAGTGTCGCTCGCGGCCCGGCTCGGCTGGGCTCGGGCCGTTGCCGTCCAGCTGGTCGCGTTCGCGGCGGTCGTGGTCGCGACGCGGGCGGTCGAGCGACGGCGGCGCCTGGCTGCGCCCTCCGCGGCGGCCGGGCCGCCTGGAGGCAGGTGGCGCCTCATTCACGGGCCGTGGCCGCTCCTCGCGGGGGCGGTTGCGCTCGCGGTCCTCAACGCCCTCACGCTCGTCCTCGCCGGGCATCCGTGGGTGATCACCTGGGCATTCACGCTCTGGGGGGCCAAGCTCGTGGCGCTCCTCGGCTACGACCTCTCGACGGTCCCGTTCTGGAGCGGGGATTTCCAGCGGGCGGCGCTCGCGGCGCCGGTGCTCGCCGACGTCACCTCGGTCATGGACCTCGGCATCGTGCTCGGGGCCTGCCTCGCCGCCGGCCTCGCCGGGAGGTTCGCGCCCACGCGGCGAGTCCTGCCCCGGCTCGCCGCCGTGTCGCTGCTTGGCGGCCTCCTCCTCGGCTACGGCTCGCGGATTGCCTTCGGCTGCAACATCGGCGCCTACGTCAGCGGCATCGCCTCGACGAGCCTGCACGGCTGGCTCTGGGGAGCCGCAGCGCTCCTCGGCACGCCGGTCGGGGTGAGGCTCCGCCGCCTCGTCGGCATCGGAGACCGGCCCGAATGAAAGGAGCCTCACAGATGCGATACATCGGAACCGTGCTCGTCACGATCGTGGTCATCCTCGGCGGCGTCGGACTCGGGTCGAGCCTCGGCGCGGACCCCTCGCCGCAGGCGGGGATCGTCGCCGGCGAGCTCTCGACGATCGCCAACCAGCTCTCGCTCCGGCCCGACATCGCCATCGACCTCACCAAGGTGAGCGGGGAGTACTGCTTCAACGCCGGGCTCGCCGCGGGCGGCCACATGACCCATTACGCCGCCGACCCGACCCGGACGGCGGAGGACGTGGTCGACTTCGTCAACGCCGAGCCGCTCGCCAAGGCCGGCGTCAACGTCGCGAGCCTCCCCCGGTTTCCGGGCGGCCTGAACAGCATGACGCCTGGGCAGTGGTACTTTCTGCCCGCGGGGGAGCTCGAACCCCACCACGGGGTGAAGTTCCCGTTCCCGCTCCTGATCCGGGCGACCAACATCAAGTAGTGAGGTAGGCCGACCTGAGCCGAGACGACCGGCCCCCCGTCCGGGGCGGCCGGGGCCGCCGGCCGTCTATGGGCGGAGGGGGAGGCCCGGGGCGGCGAGCTGGCGCGCGATCCGCCGATCCACCGACGGATGGGTGTAGAGCAGCAGCTCCTCGAGTCGGCTCGGGCGGCGCTTGCTCAGGTTCAGCGCGGCGAGCCGGTCGAGCGCGCCGCGGAAGGCCGGCACGTTCTGCGTGAGGGCGAGGGCGAAGTCGTCGGCCTCGGCCTCGATCCGTCGCGAGTAGGCATTGGCGATCGGCGCCGCCACGAGCCCGAGGACCATCAGCACGAGGGCGAGCCACGGCAGCCCTGCCGGGTCCGCGAGCCCGCCGAGTCCCCAGAGGGGGCCGCCCAGACGCAGGAACCGATCGGCGAGCCAGAACTTCCCGAGCGCGAGCGCGCCTTGGAGGGCGAGCATCCGGCGCACGTCGCCGTGGGCGTGATGGCCGAGTTCGTGGGCGAGCACGAATTCGATCTCGTCGGGCGTGAACTGGGTGAGGAGCGTGTCCCAGAGGATCATCCGCCGGGTGCGGCCAAGGCCGGCGACGGTACCGTTCGCGGTCCGGCTCTTGCGGGACTGGTCACCTACCCAGACGCCGAGCACCGGCACCCCGGCGCGCCGCGCCAGCGTGAGCAAGCGGTCCTGGAGCCCCGTGTCCCGGAGCGGCGTCAGGCGGTAGAAGAGCGGGAAGAGCCAGACCGGCGCGACGGCGGTCTGGAGGACGTAACCGGCGAAGAAGATCGCCGCCGCCGCGACCCACCAGCGCGGTGTCGACCGGAGGAGTGCGTAGAGGACCTCGAACGCGACGAGGGCGAGGAGCCCGCTGATCGCGAGTCCCTTGGCGCGGTCGGCGAGCCAGCGGCGCCACGGCTGGTGCAGGAGGCCGAAGCGCCTCGGCAATTCGTAGCCCACGATCACGCTGAGCGGCGCGGTCGCGAGCTGGACAGCGAATCCCAGAATGGCGAGCTCGATCAGGACGACGAGCGCGAGCCCCGGCCAGTGGGCGGGAACGGGCGGCCGCGCGGGGCCGGCCGCGGCCCAGACCCCGAGCGCGAGCACGAGCGCGGTCACGCCGAGCCGCGCGCCCGACAGGATCAGTCGCCACCGGTGATAGGCGCGTGCGCCGTTCCCCATCCGCGGGAATTCTACCCCGCGGGGGAGCGGCGCGCGGGCCGGGACCCGCGCGTTGACGGCGCCGGCTCCGTCGTGGGAAGAAGTTTCGAGCCACGCCCGGTGCCGGGACGGCGCCGGTCTAGGTGATGGTCTGGCTCGGGCTGCTCGACGGCCAGGCGCAGCGCGACGACACGATCAAGGGCCACGCCAGCACGCCACCCGACCGGCGCCCGCAGGGGCCAGACTTCGGCGAAGCGCCGTCGCGCTACTCGGGCGCGGCGCCGTAGAACGAGGCCGTGTAGGGTGCGGCGTCGGGAACCTCGGGCGGCGCTCCGTCGGTGCTCGGGCCGCTTTCGTCGTCGGGCCGGTCGAGGGCGGCCCTGTCGGATCGGGCGAGGAGCCAGGCGAGGGTCTCTCGGTCGGCGGCCTTCTGCCCACGCAGATTGAGCAGCAGCTCCGCGATCTCCGGATGTCCAGGCTCGATCGCGTAGGCGTCGCCCAGGTAGGCCTCGGCCGCCGCGCTCACCTCCTCCAAGTCGATCCGGAGCCGCTCCCAGTTCGTCCGCCCGTCGTGCGGGCGGGGAACGGACGCCGGCGGCGCCGCGCCCGACCGGTCGAGGGCCGCCGCCAGGCTCCGGGCGTAGCCGTCAGCCCGGGCGGCCAGCTCGAGGAGCCGCGCGCGCTTGTCTGGATACCGGCCGAAGTGCTCGGCGTGCAGCTGTAGCTGGCGCACCAGCCGCGCCTCCCGCGCGTAGGCGTCGGCGAGCACCTCCGTGGCGCGCCGGGGCCGCGGACCCGCGAGCAGGTCTCCGAGGAACGTCGAGCGGAAGGTTCCACCCGAGCCTCTGCCGGACGCCCTTCGCGGTGTCAACGGTCCGAGCCTACTCTGCCCGAGCCTGCCCGCTCGGGTCGCGCGGGACGCCGCGTGGGTCGCCCGCCGCTGCGAGGGCCTCCAGCACGGCGTCCCGGGCGACCATCCCCCAGAGCTCTCGCCCCTCGAGGACGGGCATGGCTCCGAACCGGCGCCGCCGGAAGACTCGCGCGGCATCCCGCACCGGAGTCTCCGGAGAGAGGACGAAGACCGTCCGAGTCATCACCTCGGCGACCGGAGCCGAGGTGCCGCCGGCCGCCCGGAGATCCCGGTCGCTCACGATCCCCACGAGGAGGCCGCAGTCGACCACCGGGAGGTAGTCGGTCGGCGTCTCCCGGACGAGTCGCCGCGCCTCATCAACCGTCGTGCCAGGCGTGACCGTGACCGAGGCCTCACGCACGAGGTCTCTGATCCTCCGCGCCCGACCCGGGTCGATCACAGTCGCCGTCCCCCCCATGATCATGGACAGAGATAGCATCTCCGCGGATGCCGGGAAAGGGCTCCTGGGAGTACAATTTTCGGCGAGGTACCCCTTCAGCCGAACGGGAGGAGTGGATATGCCTCTCTATGAATACTATTGTCCGACCTGTCAGCGCGAGGTATCGATCACCCAGACTATGCAGGAGCACCAGCAGGGAGCCAGCTGCCCCGGCTGCGGCCGCCGCGACCTGGAGCCGCGGCTCGGGACCTTCTTCGCGAAGACCTCGCGGAAGAGCTGAGCGGCGCGCGGGACTGGGCCGGGGAGCGCCTCGAGGTGCGCGGGCCGCCCCTCAGCCCGAGCGCGTTCGGAGCGCTTCCAGGATTTCGTGGGAGACGCGCTCGTTGTAGCGGCGCACCATCCCTGGAATCCGGAACAGATCGACGACCCACCACACCATGAGCCCGCCCAGGGTCACCCAGAAGAGGATCTGGAGAGCCCACCGGCCCACGTAGCCGTACTGTCCGCCCACTAGGACACAGATCAAGTAGGCGGTCGCCGTGGATCGGGCCCGTCGGCGAAAGGCCTCGTGAAACGCCGCCCGCGTCGGGGCCGGAAGAGCCGCCAGCTCGTCCCGCACCCGCGCCGGAACAGGGTCGGGCATCTCCATCACCCCTGGTTGGCACCGGCGCCGCCCGCCTGCCGCGTCGCCCGGTGCCGGTTGCTGACACCTGCCATCGGTCAGCGCGCGATAGCGCCCGATCCCGCAAGGTCGCGGATATGGCCGAGGACATGCTCCACGGCCACCGCATGAAAAACCGCCGCCAACGGCCCGGTGAATCCCCCCGCCGACCGGACGGGACGCGCGAAGAGCTCCTCGTCCGCGGCCTCGACCGCGCGGATGGTGGCGGCGCGGTTCCGCTCGAACTCGTCGAGCAGTTCCGCCGCCGACAGGTGGGCGCGCTTCGCCACTTGCCGGTCATTGTAGGCATCGACTCCGCCCCGCATGGCGCGCATCGGGAGTCCACCGTCCCTCGCGGCCGCGTCTGTCTCCCCGGTCTCGCGCGCGATGTCGATCAGCCGCGGATAGGTCCATTCTATGGAGGCGACGTGGGCCAAGATCTGTCGGCCGTTCCAGCCGTTCTCGTACCGTCCCCGTTCCAGGGCCTCCGCCGGCAGCGCGCGTACGGTCGCCACCACGTGATCCCGGCTGGCCGTCAGCCTCGCCAGCAGCTCGGCCTTTGATGGCGCCCCCCGTTCGGTCATGGCGTCCGTCTCCCCCCTGAGGGAACGCGCCCCTCATTGAACCGCCCATCCCGCTGGATCTTCGCCTGCAGCGCGAGCACCTGCGGGACTTCCCGTGGGATCATCATCAGGATAGCGTGCAAGAGCACCGTAATGCAGAGCCCGGGGTGCTGGCACGCCTTCCCCGACGTACTGGAGCGAGGGTATTCGGTTCCCACGGGCCTGGGCAAGCCTTGCCAACGGCCGCGCAAAGCCCCCCTTGATGCCGCTGACGAATGCCGGCCGGACTCCCTCGCTCCGAGCCGCAGCATGGCGGCGACCCCGGCGGAGGGCTGCGCGCGCATCGTGCGGAACGTCCTCGCACACGTGGACGCGATCCGCCAAGTCGTGCGGCGCGCTCTGTCAGCTGGCGAGGGTGGGTGACGAACTCAGAGCAGCAACGGGCTCGCCTCCTCCCTCGCGGTTGCGCCACGATACCCCAGGATCTAAGCTGACCTAGGACGGCGCGCGTCGCCGCCGGGGAGGGCGCGATGGCGATTGTGACACTCTCGAGCGAGATGGGGGCCCCCGGTCCCGAGATTGGGATGACCTTCGCCCACCGCCTGAACTTCCGCTACGTGGACCACGAGCTCATCTCCGAGGCGGCCCGCCGGTATGGGCTCGCGGAGGACCGGCTCTCGCATCTGGACGAGGCGAAGCCGTCGCTGTTCGAGCGTTTCGACGTCGAGACCCGTCGCTACATCACGGTCATTCAGACGGTGTTCTACGAGTTCGCCGAGGACGACAACGTGGTCCTGATGGGGCGCGGCGGCCAGTGGCTCCTGCGGGGGATTCCGCACGCGCTGCGGGGGCGGGTGATGGCGCCCTTCGACTTCCGGGTGAGGCGACTCGTCGAAGACCTCTCCAAGCAGACCGGGGCCCGGATCAATCCGCGGAGCGCGGCCCAGATGGTCCAGCGTGACGACGCCGAGCGGAGCGGCCGCATGCGGTACCTCTACGAGGTGGACATCCGTGACCCGCTCCTCTACGACGTGACGATCAACGCCGAGGTGCTCGGCACCGACGCTGCGGTCGGGATCCTCGCTGACCTCGTACGCCAGCCCGAGTTCGCCCGGACCGAGGCCGGGACGCAGCTCGTGGCGGACCGCGCGCTCGCGTTCAGGGTCCAAGTGGCGCTCGCCACCAATCCGGAGACGCGCAAGCACCGGATCACGGTCGAAGCGCGGCAGGGCGTCGTCACCCTCGAGGGCACGGCGGCGCTCGAGCGGATGGTGGAGGTGGCCCGGGAGCTGCCGGGTGTGCGGGAGGTCAGGACCCGACAGGTGGAGATCCCGCCGATCCCGCCCTTCGTTGCCTGACGGTCCCTGCCTTGGCGCCGCCGCAGAGCGGCCACGCCCCAGCAGGCCTGTGAGCACGGCGGCGGAAGCGCCGAGCGCGGTCGCGACGGTCATGACCCCGCCCCAAGCCGCCGACGGCAGGCGGAGGGAGGCGGCGATCAGGCTCGGGGGCGAGAACGCGACGGGGCCGCAGGTCGCCGACGATCGTCGCGCCGTCGACACGAGGCCCCACGCGCAGCTCCGGGCGGTCCGTGCCTTCGTATTGTGGAGGGGCGCCGGGCAAGCTCCGCCGCGGCGACGCGAGAGGATGAGCAGCGCGCTCACGAGCGCCGGCACTCACGAGGAGCCCGCGCGTCGGCGCCGCGGAGGGCCTGCTGCCTGCGCCGCGAGCGCGTCGGCGCGGCGGTTGAACGCGGCAAACTCATTGGCGCCGGCGTGGATTGACTGGTGACCGCGCTGATGGCGGAAGGTCACGTCCAGGCGGCGTTCCGCGATCCGTTCTCGGCACGCGGCGATGACCTGCGCGACGGTGGGGTCCTTCGCGCGCCATCGGCCGGTGAC
>Ga0209689_1000936_pt1 | contig 21279 bp, 14 predicted proteins | sample GraSoiAngelo_149_FD_187119 | JGI IMG/M metagenome (GOLD analysis project Ga0209689, IMG submission 187119) | Grasslands soil microbial communities from the Angelo Coastal Reserve, California, USA - 14_1009_09_30cm (SPAdes) (version 2) | ecosystem: Environmental > Terrestrial > Soil > Grasslands ... | reverse complement strand
TTCCCACTTTCCCACAGCCCCGACTGCTGCTGGTCATTTAACTCAAACCGGACAAGTCACGTGCTAAGAAAACCGGACATTTTAACTTGCTAACAACACTCACACCAGAGAGGATTTGTCCTCCGGCGATGGGCAAATTCGTCACGAAGGGTCCGAAAATCGCATCAAAGAAGCCCTGGGGGAAAAGATATGTAGACAAAGTATTAAAAAGCTGAATTGTAGGCCTGTAATCCTGATTTTCGGGGTTTGACACTGTTTGCAAGCGGTTGCTATAGTCGAAGAGTTCCCTTTGGACGCGGGTTTGTTTGAGAACGTCCGACCGCTGGGATTGTTCAAGTCCGTTCGCCAGGACGGGCCCATCACAACCTAAGAATCACACAGCAGTCTGCCAACCAATCCGCATCCATCCCGCACTAAGTGCGTGGTACACCAGCGAGAGGCAAAGATCTTGTACGACGACAATACCGCCCACAATCTGGATTCCGCGATCTCCGTTCAAACCGAAAATGAACCAGTCGCGGCCTCGGATGAGGGCTCGGCCAATCGTGTGGACACTCCGCAGCCGTTGCAGCCAGCCCAAGACGACAACAAACAACCCATGACTACTTCAACCGAAGACTTCGCAACCGCCCTTGAAACGTTCACCACGGAAGTAGAGGAACAGCAGACCGGCGAGGACCACGTCCTCAAAGGCACTGTGCTGAAGCTCACTCCCACTCACGTCGTCGTTGACATTGGCGCCAAGTCCGAGGGCATGTTGCCCTTGGCCGAAGTGCTTGACCATGAGGGCAAGCCGAAGGTTCAGCCCGGCGATGAAATCGATGTGATGCGCGATAAGGGGGAGACCGAGGAAGGCTACATCAATCTCTCCCATCAAAAAGCACAACGCTTGCGTGCCTGGGATGAGGTTGAGCACGCCTACAACGAGAAGAAGCCCATCAAGGCAGTGGTCATTGATCGCATCAGGGGGGGTCTCACCGTCGACATTCTGGGGGCGCGCGCCTTCCTGCCTGGGTCACAAGTGGACCTTCGACCGGTGCGCAATCTTGACGGCATGAAGGGACAGACCCTGGAGGTTGCGGTTATTAAGCTGAATAAGAAGCGCGGCAACATAGTGGTCTCGCGCAAACAGATTCTCGAGCAGGACCAGGAGTCCAAGAAGTCAAAGACCTTGGAGCATCTGGAAGAGGGCGCGGCTTTGACCGGAGTGGTCAAGAACCTCACTGAGTACGGTGCATTCGTGGATCTAGGCGGAATCGATGGTCTGCTGCACATCACCGACATGTCATGGGGGCGGCTCACACACCCGCGCGAACTGGTAAACGTCGGCGACCAGATCCAGGTCAAGGTGCTGAAATTTGACAAAGAGAAGCAACGGGTTTCGCTGGGTTTCAAACAACTCACGCCTGATCCGTGGTTGGATGCGTCTCATCGTTATCCCGTGGGCGCTCATGTTAGTGGGCGAGTGATCAGCGTCACGGATTACGGCGCTTTTGTAGAGTTGGAACAAGGCATCGAAGGGCTGGTTCATGTTAGCGAAATGACCTGGTCGAAGCGCATGAAGCATCCTTCGAAATTGGTAAGCGTCGGTGACACGGTGGATTGCGTCGTGCTGAACGTCAATCCGCAGGAGCGGCGTATTTCGCTGGGAATGCGGCAACTGGCGGCTAATCCGTGGGACTCGCTGCACGATAAGTTCCCGGTCGGCACGACCGTCGAAGGCCGGGTGCGCAACCTGACTGAGTTCGGCGCGTTTATTGAAATCGAAGACGGCATTGATGGCCTGGTTCACGTCAGCAATTTAAGCTGGACGAAACGGGTGAAGCATCCCTCGGAAGTATTGAAGAAGGGCGACAAGGTGAAGGCCATCGTGCTCGCCATTGAACCCGACAAGCGGCGGCTCTCTCTCGGCGTAAAGCAACTTCAGCCCGACGTTTGGGAAACGTTCTTTCAGCAGCATCATGTGGGAGACGTTATTAAGGGCAAGGTATTGCGGGTCGCCACTTTTGGCGCATTCGTGGAAATTGCCGAAGGGGTCGAGGGTCTCTGCCACAATTCCGAAGCGGTAGATGCCAATGGCCAACCCATTCATCTCGAACCGGGTCAGGAGTTCGACTTCAAGATCATAAAAATGAATCCGGAAGAAAAGAAGGTTGGACTCAGCATCCGCGCCGTGGGGGAGGAAGCGTCGCGCGCCGAAGTGGAGTCCTACAAACATCCGGTTTCTAGCACCGGGGGCTCGACCATCGGCGAGTTAGTGTCTTGGAAGCGCGCGGGGAACGATCAGGGCTGACCTCGGATTTCCATTCATAAAGTAGTAAGACCACCGGAGCCGGCGGTCTTTTTTGTTGCTGGAAACAGGTGGTTGTTGCTGGAAACGGCAGCCAAAAATTACTTGGTGTCAATCTTCAGATTAATGAACACCTGCTCGCGATTGTCGAACTGGCTAACGGTCTTAGTATCGCTTTTGTGACCGTTGATCTGCGCATACAGTTCATAATCGATGTTGGGCGAGAGCGCCGGAAAACGATAGCTGCCATCCTGGCCCACGATATAGGTCTTAACTGCACGAGTGCGCGTGTTGGTCAGGTAAACGATAGCGCTCGGCAGCGCGTTGTCGTTTTGATCCAACACCTTGCCACTCACAACCCGCCCAGCAGGGGCCTTGTCGGCTGGGCCAGCGAAGGCCAGGCCGACCAGAAACAGCAGCATCACAGCCACAACCGAAGTCCTTTTCATGACTTCCTCCTCACCTGTTTCCTGGGCCATGGTCGATCTATTTAGTTAGATGCAAGGCGATATCGGCTCGAACCTCGTTCTCGATTCGGACCGTTACCTCGGTACCAGCTCCAACCTATTGCAATCAGAGGTGTTATGCCCTGAAAAAGGGTAAAGAACAGGGCAACAACCAGAAGGGGATCATCGCAGGTGGGTGAGCGCAGGCACAACACTTCCTAGGAAAGATCACCGTCATCACTTTCTACTTCTTCCTCTTCTAAGGCTTCATCTTCCTCGTCCACGGGTTTTAGTTCTATAGGATTGACGGTGATCACTTCGAAGTCTGAGCCACACTCCGGACAGGAGACGACTTCTCCCTCATCCACCTCGTCCTCTTCGAGATCGAGATCGGTCTCGCATTCAGGACAATAGACCATAATTGCCTCCATCCCAATAAGATACCTTGTTAATATTTAGTTTCTTCCGGGGTTCCGGTCAAGGGGCCGAAGTCCCGGTTTAGTAGAAATTAAGGACCGTAAAAAATGACCGAATCTACGCCGCCCAGCTCGAGCATTCTGCATACCAATGCCCCCAGGCGAATCATGAATATGGTCCTGATCGTGGCCTTTGGGATGCCGCTCACAGGTAGAGCGTTGGCCGACTCAACGGCGCATAAGATGGTTGTTCTTGTTCAGCAGTTTCAGGCATCGCAAACGCAACCGTCAATACCCATTGTTTCCCCCGATCCGCAAATTGCGGCCGCATTGAAAGCAGTTTCCGCTCAGCAGATTCAACGGAATATCGAGATGTTGGTGAGTTTCCAGACGCGTCTGACGTTATCTGCGCAAGACCCGGCATCGATCTCCGCCGGGCGCGGCATTGGCGCGGCGCGCAAATGGATCGAGTCCGAATTCCAACGCTATTCGAAAGATTGTGGCGGCTGCCTCGAAGTAAAGACTGACAGTTTTACCCAAGCCCCGGCGGATCGAATTCCGAAGCCAACAGAGATTACTAATGTTTACGCAGTCCTGAAAGGGACCGATCCGGACAATGCGAAGCGCATTGTGCTGGTCACGGGGCACTACGATTCTCGCAACAGCGACACTCTTGACGTCACTGGCGCCGCTGCCGGCGCCAACGATGACGCCAGTGGCACGGCCGTGAGTTTGGAATGTGCCCGCGTGTTAAGCAAGCTGAAGTTTCCCGCAACGATTATTTTCTTGACCGTCGCCGGCGAAGAGCAGGGACTGAACGGTAGCAAACACTTTGCGGAAATGGCCCGGCAGCAAGGCTGGAACATTGAAGCAGTACTCAATAACGACATTGTGGGCGGAGACCGCAACTCCCAGCAGGATGCAGCAGTAGTGCGGGTCTTCTCCGAAGGCGTACCGGTTGCGGCGAGCGACGCCGACCTGCGAATGATCCGCGCGTTGGGAGGGGAGAGCGATTCACCTTCGCGGGAGCTTGCCCGCTACGTTAGCGAGGCCGCCCAAACCTATGGTCCGGGTGTAAATCCCGTGCTGATTTTTCGCCTGGACCGCTATTTGCGTGGCGGAGATCACTACTCATTCAATCAGCAGGGCTATGCTGCGGTGCGATTTACCGAATATCGCGAGGACTACAATCATCAACATCAAAATGTGCGCACGGAAAACGGCGTGGAATTTGGTGATCTGCCAAAGTTCGTCAATTTCGATTATGTCGTTAACGTTGCGCGATTGAATGCGGCCACGCTGGCTTCATTGGCGTCTGCACCTGCGCCCCCTGCCAAGGTGCGATTACTCACCAAAGAATTGCAGAACGATTCCACCCTGAGCTGGGAGCCATCTGCGGGCGGAAGAGCCGCTGGATACGAGGTTTTGTGGCGTGCGACGACCAGCCCGATATGGGAGCATGCGCAGACTGTCGGAAATACTACACGGGTGACCCTCAACCTTTCCAAAGACAACGTGATCTTTGCGGTCAGAGCGGTAGACAGTCTGGGCCATCGGAGCCTGCCTGTAGTGCCTCTGCCTCAACATTGACGCGTCAGCCTGATAAGATTGTCGGGAAGCATGTTTGTTGGGAATCATTTGTTGGAGGGGGCCGACAGGCACCAACTAACGAGCATCCAAATCTTTCATGAATCGCGGACACACATTCACCCTCAGCTTCCCACCATTTACCCGGTGGGTGAAGCGCCTAATTCTGATCTATGCCGTAGTTTACTTCTTGCAGGTCGCTTTGGGCTCATTTGCTCCCAGCGCTGAAGGCTATTTCGAGGCCCTCTTTGGCCTGGTCCCAGCATTCGTCGTGCATGGCTGGATCTGGCAGTTGGTCACATATTCTTTCCTGCACGGAGGGCTGTTCCATATCTTGTTCAACGCGCTGACCCTCTGGATGTTCGGCTCCCAATTTGAATCGGACTGGGGGTCCAAACAATTTCTGGAGTTTTTTACTTTCTGTGTCGTCGGCGCGGCGTTAATCACCGTGGGAGTGTCTTACACGGGGATTGGGGGCGTCAGTTCAACCACCACAACCCTGGGATCTTCTGGCGGCATCTTCGGCATCCTTGCAGCATTTGGATTGGTGTATGGCGACCGCGAAATAATGCTTTTTCCAATTCCCATTAGTCTTAAGGCGAAGTACTTCGTCGCCGGCTTGGTCTTTTTTGCGCTGATCGGAGCCCTTCAGGCAGCGGCAGCCCGGCCGGGGGGAAACGTGGCGTATTCTGCCCATCTAGGTGGCCTGCTGTTCGGTTTTCTCTACGTCAAGTTAGTGCCTCGCAGAGGGTTGGCAATGGGAGTTTCCGAAAGCTACTTCGGCCTGCGCAATTCCTACTATCGTTGGAAGCGACGCCGCGCGGCGCGGAAGTTCGAAGTCTATATGCGGCAGCACGATCAGAATGTGAAGTTCGACGAGTACGGCAACTACGTCCCTCCCGAGGAAGAGAGAAAGAAAAACGGCGAGTCTAAGTCAGGCTGGGTAAACTGAGATTCGTAACCGTAAAATTCGCACGCCTGCAAGTTCTTCGACCACGCGCTTGTTACTCAAGATCAAGTAAAGAATCGTTGAAACTGTCCCAGCACAATCGTCGTCAAATCCGGCTTTCCGGCTTCGTTGTTATTCTTCCCGGCCTCCAGATCGTGTCCGGCGCCTTCCACTCGAACCAGTTTGGTCCTTGCCCTGACCAGGGCCAACGCCGTTTCCATCTCCTCAATTGAACCGAAAGGATCGCGCGTGCCGTGGAAGAAGAGCGCAGGAGTGCGCAGTTTGGGCAAATGTTGCGTCCGCAACTGATTTGGTTTTCGCGGCGGATGCAGCGGGTAAGAAAACAGTATCAAGCCGGCAGCGAGATCAGGGTGCTCTGAACTCAGGATGGAGGCTTGGCGTCCGCCATAGGAATGGCCGCCGAGAAACACCCGGCCTGAAACCAGCTTCTGCAGCGAGTCTATGGCATGTTTGAGACCTCGACGGTCTCGTTCCCCACTATCCAAGGGCGGCGGTCCATGCGGACGGCGTTGGCGGAAAGGCAACTCGCAACGCAGAACCATGACTCCGGACTGGCTGAAGGTCTGGGCGAGGGCGACCAGCAGCGGCGCTTGCGCGTCCGAGCCAGCACCGTGGGTCAGCACCAGGGCGTCGCTGGCGGAAGCGGGAGGACGGTGAAGAAAGCCCCGAACCGGCGGATCGACCGCTGTCTCAGCGAAATATTCAGGATTCGAGCTGATCAACATTTTTGAGAGGTTTCCATCTTAACCGGGCTTTTGTGCTTAAGCATGTGCTGCAGACTGACGGGCGATTGTCTCATTTTTTCTTGCCATTCAACTTGCCATTCGATCGCCGTGGGTTCCGTGCTGTCGGTTGACGCGCCTCCTCCGCCGTCACCACGTGCAGCCGCATGAGATTCGTCGACCCCGAGGCCAGCTGCGTCCCGGCAACCACGCCCAGCACGTCGCCTGCTTTGAGGATCTCCTGCCGCAGCAGTTCCTGCTCGGCGAGCGATACCATATGTTCCGCAGAACGCGCCTGGGGACGCAGCATGGGATGCACCCCCCAGTACAAGTTCATACGGTCGCAAACTGCGGGCACATGACTGAAAGCATAAATCGGAGCATTAGGACGATACTTTGAAATCATGCGCGCCGTGTTGCCACTTTCCGTGAACACCGCAATAGCTCCCATGGGAAGGTCATCGGCAGCATGCGCAATCGACTCACAGATGGTCTCCGCAATGGAAAGGGGGCGTTGCTCCCGGCGGCGGCGGGGCTGGGTAAATTCCGCCATGTTGCTCTCAGCCTCCACCACGATACGAGACATGATAGCAACCGTTTCGCGAGGATATTTTCCGCTGGCGGTTTCGGCAGAGAGCATCACTGCGTCCGTACCATCGAAAATGGCGTTTGCGACATCACTGGCCTCGGCGCGGGTGGGCCGCGGGTTCTCAATCATGGACTCGAGCATCTGCGTGGCCGTGATCACCGGTTTTCGCCATGCCGCCGATCGCCGGATGACGTGCTTCTGAATGACCGGAACTTTCTCGGGAGGCATTTCGACGCCCAGGTCGCCGCGCGCGACCATGACGCCGTCGGCAGCCGCGAAGATTTCTTCCAGTTGTTCCAGTGCCTGCGGCTTTTCCAGCTTCGCGATCACCGGGGCATCGCTGCCGTGGGCGCTAATAAACTGCTTGGCATCGTGCACGTCGCCGGCGGAACGCACGAAGGATAAGGCCACGGCGTCCACGCCGTGTTCCAGGCCGAATGTCAGATCATCGCGATCGTTATTCGTAAAGGCTGGAATAGTTAGGGCAACACCCGGCAGATTTATTCCCTGGTGCTCGGCCAAGATACCGCCGTTGATCACTTCGCACTCTACATCCTCGCCGCGAATCCTGAGAACCTGGAGCTCAATCAGTCCGTCGGAAAGCAAAATGCGCACGCCCGGCTCGACTTCGCGGGCCAGGCCTTCAAATGTCGTGGGAATGAGGGTAGCCGTGCCCGCTATGTCACGTGGAGTGATCGTGATATGGGAACCCGCCTTCAAAACAACCGGACCGTGGCCTTTGAGGCGTCCAGTCCGGATCTTCGGGCCGGAGAGATCTTGCAGGATGCAAATGGTACGACCTTCCCGTTTCGCCGTGCGGCGCAGGCGTTCGATGTTTCGAGCGTGCTCTTCATAAGTACCGTGAGAAAAGTTGAGTCGGGCAACGTCCATGCCCAGCAGCAGCAGATCTCGGATAGTGGACTCGGAACTGGAAGCAGGGCCTAGAGTGCAGATAATCTTGGCGCGGCGTACGGTTGAAGATTCATCCCGCAACTCACGCCAGGCGCGTTTGGTAGATCTGGGAAGAGTGCCGCTGAGCAAATCGAATTTGTCCTCGGTCACTTTACGCGCTCCCGCGTTAATTAGTATTACGACAGGCTGCCGCGACCCTTTCAACTATTTGGGCGCAACTTTGGATTCCTGCTCCTCCGATGCCACCGGGCCCCTCATCAACACACGCGGGAACAGCATGGCATTGAACTCAGCTCCGATCAGAACAACCAGCGATACTATGTACATCCACACCAGAAGCGCGATGCCGACTCCCAGTGAACCGTAGATGATGCTGTAGTCAGCGTAACGCTGCAGGTACCAGCCGAAAAGCATGGTCGACCCAAACCACATCGCAGTAGCCAGCGTGGCGCCCGGCAAAACGTTATGCCAAGGTTGGGTTCGGGGCACCGCATTATGGTAGATGAGCGCAATGACTGCGATGCTGGTCAGCGTGGCGATGATCCAGCGAATGGCGGTCCACATCAGGAGAATGTACAAACCAAATTCATGTCCAGTGTTGAACAGGATCCGGGTCTCAATCCTGCTGCCGAAGGCCACCAGGATAGTAGAAAACGTCATGGGAATGCCGGCCAGAACCACCAGGGAAAAGGAGATCAGGCGTTCCTTCACCAATCCCCAAATCTTGGGAAGTTGGTAGGCATTGCGGAAACCTTCCATCCAGGAAATCATCACCCCAGAAGCGGTCCACAACGTCAGCAGCGAGGTTGTGATCAATAAGCCCACGGGACGGTACGTCGTCCCTCGAAGATAGGCGATAGCAGTACCACTACCGGCCGGCAGAATGCGGCCGAGCGCATAGGAGATTTCGCGCAGATATGCATCTGCCTCGCTCGAGGTTGCCAGTATCGAACCAAGTACCAGGAGTGCAGGAAAGAACGTAAGGATAGACGAATAGGCAGACGCCTTTGCTACCGCGAAGGCGTCATGCTGAAACGCACGCCACACCGCAAGTCGAAGCAGCCGCAGAAAGCGCAGCATCAGTGCGCTTAGAGTATGGCCAGAGCGTTGCGGACGCAACTGCGAAATACTTCCGCGGAAGGGTTGCGGATCAAATTGTTTAGGGTTAGCGTGCATCGGCGCCATAAAAAGACAGGGCGACCCGCGTCGCCCTGTCCCAATACTGCCTTGAATTACTCTGCAGCCAGTTCCTCAGTCTCACCCTCGTGACGCATGAGTTCGAGCGCACGCTCGGCTTCTTCGTACGCAGCAGACACTTCTTCCTGTACCTTGGCGGCAGCCTCTTCCATCTCCGGCGAGAGACGCACGTTGCGGTAATACTCCATGCCCGTGCCCGCCGGAATGAGGCGTCCGACGATGACGTTTTCCTTGAGTCCACGCAGGTGGTCCACGGCTCCCTGGATGGAAGCTTCCGTGAGCACGCGTGTGGTCTCCTGGAATGACGCAGCGGAGATGAACGAATCCGTCGACAACGAAGCTTTGGTGATGCCCAGCAGCAGCGGTCGGCCCGTAGCCGGACGTCCTCCACTCGCAATCACCCGCTCGTTTTCCTCGGCGAACCTGAACTTGTCCACCTGCTGTTCCAGCAGGAACTGGGTATCGCCCACGTCTTCCACTTTGCGCCAACGCATCATCTGGCGAACGATTACCTCGATGTGCTTGTCGCTGATGTTCACACCTTGCAGGCGATAGACTTCCTGGATTTCGTTCACCAGGTAAGACTGCAATTCCTTTTCGCCCAGCACGGCGAGAATGTCATGCGGGTTAAGCGGGCCGTCCATAAGCGGTTCCCCCGCTTTGACGCGCTCGCCCTCTTGCACGTTAATGTGGACGCCGCGCGGCACTGAATATTCTTTCTCCGTGCCGTTGTCGGCCACAACGTACATCTTGCGCTGGCCCTTCGAAACCTCACCGAACTTGACCACGCCATCGATTTCGCTGATGACCGCGGTCTCATGGGGCTTGCGGGCTTCGAACAATTCGACCACGCGCGGCAGACCACCAGTGATGTCCTTGGTCTTGGTAGTCTCGCGCGGGATCTTCGCCAGCACGTCACCCGGATGCGCAACATCGCCATCCTGCACCATGAGGTGAGCACGCGATGGCATCAGATAGCGCTTGCTGCTCTTGCCTTTAATCACAATCGCAGGTTGCCGCTTCTCATCCGGCGAATCCGCCACCACGTGACGTGATAGGCCGGTGACTTCGTCCACTTCTTCGTGCAGCGTCACGCCTTCCTGCAAGTCTTTGAATTGCACCGTGCCGCCGATTTCGGTCAGGATCGAGAAGGTGTATGGATCCCACTCGACCATTACCTGCCCGAGTTGAACCTGATCCCCTTCATTGACCTTGACCTTAGCGCCGTACACGACCGCGTAACGCTCGCGCTCGCGGCCTTTCTCATCCACTACAGCGATGGAACCCTGGCGGTTCATCACCACCAGATCGCCGGACTTGGCCTTCACGGTTTGCAGGTTAATGAAGCGCACTGCGCCGTTGGTCTTGGCATCAAGTCGTGACTGCTCCGAGACTCGAGACGCCGTGCCACCGATGTGGAACGTACGCATCGTGAGCTGCGTCCCAGGTTCGCCGATGGACTGCGCCGCGATTACGCCCGTGGCTTCGCCCAGTTCGACAAGCCGGCCGGAAGCCAGGTTGCGGCCGTAGCACATCACGCAAACCCCGCGCTTGGATTCGCAAGTCAGCACCGAGCGGATTTTCACCCTCTCGATACCAGCCGCTTGAATCGCGCCTGCCAGTTCTTCGGTGATTTCCTGGTTGATGTCAACGATCACGTTGCCATCGTAGTCTTTGATTTTTTCCAGCGAGACTCGACCCACAATCCGGTCACGCAGCGGCTCGATTATTTCACCGGCCTCCACGATACCGGCCACGTAGATGCCATCTACCGTTCCGCAATCGTATTCGCTGATGATGACATCCTGTGCCACGTCAACCAGGCGGCGGGTCAGGTATCCCGAATCTGCCGTCTTGAGAGCCGTGTCAGCCAGACCCTTACGAGCGCCGTGCGTCGAGATGAAGTATTCCAGCACGGTCAACCCTTCGCGGAAGTTCGCAGTGATCGGTGTCTCGATGATTTCCCCCGACGGCTTGGCCATCAAACCGCGCATCCCGGAGAGCTGACGAATCTGCTGTTTCGATCCGCGAGCGCCGGAGTCGGCCATGACGTAAATCGGGTTAATCTCACCTTGCTTATCGCGCTGCTGCATCTGGCCGAACATCTCGTCCGCAACCTTTTCGGTGATGGCAGACCAGATTTCAATCACCTTGTTGTAGCGTTCGCCGTTAGTGATAGCGCCGTCCAGGTATTGCTGTTGCACGCTGACGCCCTGCTTCTCAGCATCGCGCACCAACGTCTTCTTATTGTCCGGAACGACCATATCGTCAATGCCGATGGAGAGGCCCGCCTTAGTCGCGTACCGGAACCCCAACTCCTTGACTTCGTCCAGCATCTTCACTGTGGTTTCCAGGCCGAACCTGAGATAGCCGTAGGTGACCAGCTGGCCGACACCCTTTTTCTTAAGCAGGCCGTTGATATATGGCATGGCCTCGGGCAGATGATCGTTCAGAATGGCGCGTCCGACGGTAGTGTTCAGGAACTGGCGCTCATAGTTCACCGGCTCGGTGTGAGTGATGTCCTGATCGTCGTACGCACTGGTCAGATCGATTACTTCGCCGGTATAGCGCAGGCGAATCGGCGAAAGCGTTTCGACTTCGCCCGCTTCCAGCGCCAGCAACACCTCGTCAATGTTGGCGAAAGCACGGCCTTCGCCCTTGGCGCCAGGCTTGGATTTGGTCACGTAGTAAATTCCCAGAACCATGTCCTGTGTGGGCACAGTAATTGGCTGTCCCGACGCCGGCGACAAGATGTTGTGCGACGACAGCATCAGCACGCTGGCTTCGACCTGCGCTTCCGGAGACAGCGGAATGTGCACCGCCATCTGGTCGCCATCGAAGTCCGCGTTGAATGCAGTGCAGACCAAGGGATGAATCTTGATGGCCTTGCCTTCTACCAGCACCGGCTCGAATGCCTGAATGCCCAGCCGGTGCAGTGTTGGAGCGCGGTTCAAGAGCACGGGGTGATCTTTAATCACCTCTTCCAGGATGTCCCACACAATGGGTTCCTGCTGCTCCACCATTTCCTTGGCTTGCTTGATGGTCGTGCAGTGCCCGGTCTGCTCCAGCCGGTGATAGATGAATGGCTTGAACAATTCCAGAGCCATCTTCTTCGGCAGACCGCACTGGTGCAGCTTGAGTTCGGGGCCGACCACGATTACGGATCGACCGGAGTAGTCCACGCGCTTGCCCAGCAGGTTCTGGCGGAAGCGTCCCTGCTTGCCTTTCAGCGTGTCGGAGAGAGATTTCAGCGGCCGGTTGTTGGCCCCGCGCAGCACTCGACCACGGCGTCCGTTGTCAAACAGCGCGTCGACGGCTTCCTGCAACATGCGCTTTTCGTTGCGCACGATCACTTCCGGCGCATGCAGGTCCATCAGCTTCTTCAAACGATTGTTGCGGTTGATCACGCGCCGGTACAGATCATTGAGATCGGACGTGGCGAAACGGCCGCCATCCAATGGCACCAGAGGCCGCAACTCCGGCGGAATAACCGGAATCACATCCAGGATCATCCAGTTCGGCTTGTTGCCGCTCTTGCGGAACGCCTCGACGACCTTCAGCCGCTTGGCATACTTCAGCCGCTTCTGCAGGGAAGACTCGTTCTTCATCTTCTCGCGCAGCTCGCCGGAGAGGGTTTCGATCTCGACGCGCTTCAGCAATTCCTTGATGGCTTCCGCGCCCATCATGGCCTTGTAGCCAGTGGCACGGAACTGCTGGTCCAGTTCGCGGTACTTGGCTTCGTCCTTGATGATTTCCTTCTCTTTTACCGGGGCCTCACCAGGTTCGACGACAACGTAAGCTTCGAAATAAAGCACAGACTCCAAATCGCGCAACGAAATATCCAGCAGGTGTCCGATGCGGCTGGGCAATCCCTTGAAAAACCACACGTGTGAACAGGGCGATGCCAGTTCGATGTGGCCAAGGCGTTCGCGACGAACTTTCGACAGCGTGACTTCCACCCCGCACTTGTCGCAAATCACGCCCCGATGTTTCATCCGCTTGTATTTTCCGCACAGGCATTCCCAGTCGGTTACCGGACCAAAGATACGGGCGCAGAACAGGCCATCCCGCTCCGGTTTAAAAGTGCGGTAATTGATGGTCTCCGGCTTGGTCACTTCACCGTGCGACCAGCTCCGAATTTTTTCCGGAGATGCCAGGCTGATACGGATGGCGTCGAAATCGGCGATCGGGTTTACCAGGTCAAAGGGGCTCGAACGATACAAGGTGTTCCTCGGCTTCCTGCGGCTGTTACGCTGCCGCCTGCGGCTCCTGAAACTCAATGGCCAGTGATGAGTGGTCAGTGGCCACTATTCTCTCGGCCTGACTGCTCAGGTGCATGGCAATCGGCCAGTTGTCCTCCCAAAATCCTTCGTGACAGCGCTGCGAGCGGCCAGCCAGGTTTCACCGGCCACTCCGCTGCCCTTTTGCGCTAGTCCGCCGCCGCTGTGGCCATCGGCTTCTTTTCCGTGGCTTTGATCAGCTCGACGTCAAGACAGAGTGACTGTAATTCGCGAATCAGCACGTTGAAGGATTCAGGAACGCCGGGTTCCATGGCGGCCTCGCCCTTCACAATGGCCTCGTAAATTTTGGTGCGGCCATAGACATCGTCTGATTTCGCGGTCAGCAGTTCCTGAAGAATGAACGCTGCGCCATATGCTTCCAGCGCCCAGACTTCCATTTCTCCGAAGCGCTGTCCGCCGAATTGCGCCTTGCCACCCAGCGGCTGCTGCGTGATAAGTGAATACGGCCCGATGGAACGCGCGTGAATCTTGTCGTCCACCAGGTGCGACAGCTTCAGCATGTAGATATAACCGACGGTGACTGGCTGTTCGAACTGATCGCCGGTCACGCCGTCGTGCAGGAAAGTCTTTCCCGACGTTGGCAGCCCAGAGCGTTCGAGCAGCGCCTTGATTTCCGTCTCGCGTGCGCCGTCGAATACAGGTGACGCCATGAATACGCCCTTGGTAAGACCTTTCGCAGCCGCTTCGAGTTCATCCCCGTTGAGGTCGGCGACGTAGTCCACCATCGGTGTGTCTTTAAACAGGGCTTTCAGTTCGCGCTTTATAGTCTCCTCGCGCGTGTTCTCGGCCAAGAGTTGAGTAATCTTTTTCCCCAACTCATGTCCTGCCCAGCCCAGGTGGGTTTCGAGAATCTGGCCCACGTTCATACGGCTAGGTACGCCAAGCGGGTTGAGAACGATCTCCACCGGCGTTCCGTCATTGAGGTACGGCATGTCCTCATCCGGCAGGATGCGGGCGATGACCCCTTTGTTTCCATGACGGCCGGCCATTTTGTCGCCCACACTGAGCTTGCGCTTCATGGCGATGTAGACCTTGACCAGCTTGATCACTCCAGGAGGCAGCTCGTCGCCCTTGGTGAGCTTGTCTTTCTTTTCGTTGACGATCTTTTTGAGAACGTCAATCTGACGCGACGTCATTTCCTCGATCTCATCAATCTGCTCGTTTACTCGCGGATCTTTATCAGGGAACTTGATACGCTTAAGGTTCCGAGTTGAGATTCGTTCAATGGTGTCGCGATCAAGGCCTGCACCTTTCGTCAGCAGGCGCTTGTTGGTGCGTTCGTCGTGCAGATCGGCAAGCACTTCCTTGCCCCCGAGCAGGCCTTCGAGTCGTTTCAAACGTTCATCAGTGAGGATTCGAATCTCATCCGAGAGATTCTTCTCCAGCTTGGCAATCTGCTCGCCCTCGATGAACTTGGCGCGCTCGTCCTTCTCCTGGCCTTTGCGGGAGAAGATCTTCACATCCACTACCACCCCTTCAATGCCGGGAGGGCAATAGAGTGAAGCATCGCGAACGTCCCCGGCCTTTTCGCCGAAGATGGCGCGCAAAAGTTTCTCTTCCGGCGTGAGCTGAGTCTCACCTTTCGGCGTGACCTTCCCGACCATTATGTCGCCTTGTTTCACGCTGGCGCCGATGCGGATCACACCGGCCTCATCCAGATTGCGTAGCATCGATTCGCTGACGTTCGGGATATCACGGGTCACTTCCTCCGGCCCGAGCTTGGTGTCACGCGCTTCGATCTCGAATTCCTCAATGTGGACGGAAGTGTAGTAATCGTCTTTCACCAGCTTCTCGGAGACCAGGATGGCGTCCTCGAAGTTGTAGCCACGCCACGGCATGAACGCGACCAGCACGTTCCGTCCCAGCGCTAACTCGCCAAAATCGGTGCATGGGCCATCGGCAATTACGTCGCCCTTGGCCACCCGCTGCCCGCGCTGGACGATCGGTTTCTGGTTGATGCACGTGTTCTGATTGGAACGCTTGAATTTGGTGAGCTGGTAAATGTCGCTGCCTACTTCGCGGGAAAGCTGCCCTGGATGGTGCTCACCCTCAACCCGCACAATGATGCGCTCCGAGTCAACGGAATCGATAATGCCATTGCGCCGAGCCAGAATCACCGCACCCGAGTCGCGTGCGGTCACACCTTCCATGCCGGTGCCGACAATTGGAGCTTCGGCGCGCAGCAAAGGCACGGACTGACGCTGCATGTTCGCTCCCATCAGGGCGCGGTTGGCATCGTCGTGCTCGAGGAAAGGTACGAGCGAGGCAGCTACAGAAACAAGCTGCTTCGGGCTGACGTCGATGTAATCCACTTCGTCGCGATTCACTAATACAAAGTTGCCCGCCTTGCGAGCGTTGACCAATTCACCCACGATGCGGCCCTTATCGTCTAACTCCACGTTCGCCTGCGCGATTACGTGGCGGTCTTCTTCCCATGCCGAGAGGTAGAACGAGTATGGTTCGATCTCAGCCGGACGCTTGCGGCGTTCTTTCACCTCCGCGTTGGCCTTTTCAATCTCATGCTTCTCCACGTGATCGCCGGTCTTGTAGTCGCTGTCGCCGGCGTTAACCACGCTGACGTAATCCACAACTCGCCCGTTCCTTACCTTGCGATAGGGCGACTCGATGAAACCGTAGTCGTTGATACGCGCGTAGCAACTCAACGACGAAATCAAGCCGATGTTCGGACCTTCCGGCGTCTCGATCGGGCATATACGGCCATAGTGCGTTGGGTGGACGTCGCGGACCTCGAATCCAGCGCGCTCGCGCGACAGACCGCCCGGCCCAAGCGCTGACAGACGGCGTTTGTGGGTGATTTCCGAAAGCGGGTTCGTCTGATCCATGAACTGCGACAGTTGGGATGAACCAAAGAACTCACGAATTGCGGCCATCACCGGCTTGGCGTTCACCAGGTCGTGCGGCATGGCCGTAGACATTTCCTGGTACACGCTCATCTTTTCCTTGATGGCGCGCTCCATACGGACCAGGCCGATCCTGAATTGGTTTTCCAAAAGCTCGCCAACGGCGCGAACCCGGCGGTTGCCCAGGTGATCGATGTCGTCCACCGTGCCGATGTTCTTGCGCAGCTTCAGCAGGTACCGGATGGTGCCGTAAAAATCGTCTGGATCAAGCGTACGCTTATCAAGACTGGTCGCATCCTGATTTTCGAACAGCTTGATGTTGAATTTCAGACGCCCGACGCGGGAGAAGTCGTACTTGCGGGCATCGAAGAACATGCCATGAAACAGGGCTGTCGCCGTGTCCAGCGTCGGAGGATCACCGGGCCGCAGCTTGCGGTAAATCTCGATTAGGGCTTCCTGCGGAGTCTTCACGGAATCGCGGCGCAACGTCTGGCTGATCACGGTTCCGACGTCGTCGCGCTCGGGGAAGAAGATGTTTAGTTCGACCACGCCGCTGGCATCAAGAATCTTCGCCAGCTTGTCGGCGGTGAGTTCCGAGTTGGCTTCGAGCAGTACTTCACCCGTGGTCGTATCTACCACGTCGCTGGCTACCCAGGCGCCTTCCAGATCGCTCATGTCCACTTCAATCTCGCTGATCTTCGCCTTCTGAATATCTTTCATGATTTGGGCGTTGATCTTGCGGCCGGAGTGTGCGACCTCCTCCCCTGACTTGCTCTTGATGCTGTGCGCCAGTTTCATGCCCAGCAGATTGGTGGGCTTGTCGCTCGTTGGATCGAGTGTCCAGTAGAGCTTCTTATCGCGCACTACCAGCCGGTCCACGATATAGAAGGTGCGCAGGATGTCTTCGCCCGAACGCAACCCCAGGGCGCGCAGGAAAATCGTCCCCAAAAACTTGCGCTTGCGATCAATGCGCACGTACAGGACGTTCTTCTGGTCGTATTCGAATTCCACCCAAGATCCGCGATAAGGAATGATCTTGCCCAGGAAATAGGTGCGATTATTCGCTGTCTCAAAGAACACTCCCGGGGAACGGTGCAATTGGCTGACGATCACTCGTTCAGTGCCGTTCACGATGAAAGTGCCGTTCTGAGTCATCAACGGCACATCGCCGAAGAATACTTCCTGCTCCTTGATGTCACGAATGGAGCGGTTACCGCTTTCCGCATCCTTTTCGTAGATGGTCAGGCGCATGGTGACTTTGAGCGGCGCCGAGTAGGTCATGCCGCGCTCTTCGCATTCGCTGACATCGTATTTCAACTGCAATCCAACCGGATCGCCGCACTTATTGCAGAAGTCGGGGGTATTTGCGTTGTACGTGCCGCAGCGGTGGCAAAGCACGTCTCCGGGATGGAAGGGATCCGTAATCACCGTAAAGCCGCAGTTCTTGCAGGTAGTACGCAGGTGGTGGAGACCCTTCAGGTGGCCGCACTTGCATTCCCAGTTGCCAATGGCATAATCCACGAATGCCAGTTCCGACTGCTTGCGGAAATCTTCAATCGGAAATACCGACTGGAATACTGCCTGTAAGCCGGCGTCATCGCGTTCACTCGGCAACCGGTCCATCTGCAGGAAGCGATCATAAGACCGCTTCTGAACTTCAATCAGGTTCGGAATCTGGATGGTCGCTGGTATCTTGGAAAAATCAAAACGCTTTCGGAGAGAGTTAGTCTTTGTCGGCATGCTTGGGACTCCAACTTTCTAGCGCAGCCGTCGGCCGCGAGAAGAACGAGGAATGTGTGGTGCGGGCGCCCTGCCCGCAAGTAACTGTGGCGCAAAAACCGCGCCGTAGCATTACATCTGTGTGAAACCGGGAAAAAATAGCAGACGCCCGCGGGGACAAGCTCTCCCGCAGGCGCCGAATGCGTCTATTTGCCTCTCATGATTTGTCTGTTTCCGCGCCAGTTCTAAGGCCTGTTCCGTCCCGCTGCCCGCGAGACAGGCTGCCAAACTCTTCGCTAACGACCCTGTTCCACTTGCCGGATGCTCCGCAGTGCAGGGCCGCCATCAGTTGGCGTAAACGAGGAGAGCGGCATTTATATAGATGCTAACACCACTTCCCAGGGTTCATCCAGTGAGATCGTACTTTTTATCGAAAATTGCCATTCGCAGACACCATCGGTGCCAAGCCAGCGGAATCGTCCTCAGATGCCTTTAGGCGAATCCCTGGTATCACTTGCGGCTCCTCGGCATAGCCCCCTGCCGCTTAGCCGCGCCGCCAACGCTTCACTTGACCTCGACTGTTGCCCCAGCATCGGTGAACTTCTTCCTGATGTTCTCCGCTTCTTCCTTGGAAATACCCTCTTTGATGGGTTTAGGTGCGCTGTCCACCAAGTCCTTGGCTTCCTTTAAGCCCAAGCTGGTAACTTCGCGCACTGCTTTGATAACGTTGATCTTGTTGGCGCCCACTTCCTTCAGCACCACGCTGAATTCGGTCTTTTCTTCGGCCGGAGCAGCGCCCGCTGCCGCGCCTGCGCCACCGCCAGCCATCATCACTGGCGCCGCCGCCGCTGCCGAGACGCCGAGACGCTCTTCAAGCTTCTTCACCAGGGCTGCCGCATCGAGCAGTGACAACCCAACGATTTGTTCTTCCAACTGCTGCAGATCCGCCATTTCTATTTCTCCAGTTTTCGAATTGTTAGTCTTGCCTATTCGCCACCAGCGGCCAAGTTTCCAGTGCGACCAGGTCCTTGCCGCTGCGCCAGACTCGCTGCCAGCTCGGAACCGCGCAACCCTCAGCTGCTGATAACCAAATCCATCTTGAGTAATTTCAATTGCTCAATTACCAATTATCCAATTACCAATCTTCTACGCTTCCCTGAATTTCTGCTTCTCCACTCCCTGGTTGATCACCACTGCCAAATCGCGCCCGATGGCATTCACGACTGTAACCAGGCGCTGCGCCGGAGCACTGATCAGGAACAGGAGCTTGGAGTAAATCTCTTCCTTGGACGGCATGGTGGCCAGCGCCTCGATCTCCCTAATCGAGATAACGCGGCCTTCGACCACCCCCGCCTTAAAGCTGAACTCAGGATTGTCCTTCGAATACTTCGCCAACGCCTTGGCCAGCGCGACCGGATCACCCTGGGTATACGCAATCGACGTCCGGCCTTCCAGGCCCTTTAAAATCTCCTCGACCGCCGTACCTTTGGCCGCGCGCTCCGCCAGCGTGTTTTTCACCACCCGGTAGCGAGCGCCCGATGCCCGCAGCGCCTTGCGCAGTTCGAAATCCTGCGCCACCGTGAGTTTGCCGAACGTCGCCACAACCACACTGGAGACTTTCTTCAGTTCCCCACTCAACTGTTCGACTTGTTCAATCTTCTTTGCTCTCGTAACTGCCATCTTGTTGATCCCTTAAGTACCGAGTAATCGAACTGGACTATCTACGCCTTCGCTGCGGTCTCTACTGCCGTGGTATCGATCGCTATCCCCGGTCCCATGCTGGAGCTAAGAAAGCATCCCTTGATGTACTTGCCTTTCGCGACAGAAGGCTTGGCTTTCACCACACTCGTAATCACCGTGGTGGCGTTATCCACCAGTTTCTCCGGCGGGAACGAAATCTTTCCCACCGGGACATGAACCAGCGCAGTCTTATCCGTGCGGAACTCAACCTTGCCAGCCTTAACTTCCTGTACGGCCCGGGCCACGTCGAAGGTCACCGTGCCCGTCTTTGGGTTAGGCATCAATCCCTTGGGACCAAGAATCTTTCCCAAACGTCCCACTGACTTCATCACATCTGGGGTCGCAATCAGCGCATCGAAGTCGGTCCAATTCTCCTTGGTAATCTTCTCGACCATATCTTCGCCGCCCGCGTAATCCGCGCCGGCTGCTTCGGCTTCTTTCACCTTTTCGCCGCTCGCAATAACCAGTACCTTCTTCGATTTACCCAACCCGTGCGGCAGTACGACGGTCCCGCGGACCATCTGGTCGGCGTGCTTGGGATCGACGCCGAGCCGCAATGTCACTTCAACCGTCTCGTCGAACTTGGCGAACTTCACTTTTTGCAGCAACGGAACCGCTTCCTGAAGCGTGTACGGACGCTGTTCCACCGCGGCCCGCGCCTTCGTAATGTTCTTTCCTGGTTTCCTCATTTATTTTCCTCGTCTCCCACCGCCCAGCATTGTTCCGTCAGGGCCGTAGTGTCTTCGACTGTTGATTCCTTACCCAACTACGTCAATGCCCATCGATCTTGCCGTGCCGCGCACGCTCTTGACAGCGGCGTCAACCGAAGCCGCGTTAAGGTCCGGCATCTTCTGTTTAGCGATCTCCTCGACCTGTTTGGCCGTGACTTTCCCTACCTTGTCTTTGTTCGGCGTGCCTGATCCTTTCGCGATACCCGCCGCCCGCTTCAGTAAAATGGATGCCGGAGGCGTCTTGGTGATGAACGTGAACGAGCGATCGTTATAGACCGACACCACAACCGGAATGATGAGTCCCTCCAGTTCCTTCGCGCTGGTGCGCGCATTGAACTGCTTGCAGAACTCCATAATGTTGATCTGCGCCTGCCCCAGTGCAGGGCCTACCGGAGGCGCCGGGGTAGCCTTTCCCGCGGCGATTTGCAGCTTCACCGATCCTGTGACCTTCTTTGCCATTCCTCAATAATCCTCCTTCTAACTAAGGCTTGCGCTGCGCCGAAGGCGCTCACTCACGGCTGCCTCTTGCTACGCGACCTTCTCCACTTGATTAAACTCGAGCTCGACCGGCGTAGATCGCCCGAAAATCGTGACCATCACCTTTAGCGTCTCGCGGTCCTCGTTGACTTCGTCCACGATGCCGGTAAAGCTGGCGAACGGCCCTTCGGTGATACGCACCGACTCATTCTTTTCGAACTTGACCTTGAGCTTGGGCTTGTCCTTGCCCTCGTTGACGCGATAGACGATGTGGTTAACCTCTTCGTCCGACAGTGGCGTGGGCTGCTGACCTGTGCCTAC
>Ga0209689_1000935_pt1 | contig 21285 bp, 23 predicted proteins | sample GraSoiAngelo_149_FD_187119 | JGI IMG/M metagenome (GOLD analysis project Ga0209689, IMG submission 187119) | Grasslands soil microbial communities from the Angelo Coastal Reserve, California, USA - 14_1009_09_30cm (SPAdes) (version 2) | ecosystem: Environmental > Terrestrial > Soil > Grasslands ... | reverse complement strand
GGCAATCTTTCCTTCAATACGACGGAGAACGAACTGCAGGAGCTTTTTTCACAAGCTGGCGCCGTGCAGGAAGTCACTCTCATGCAGGATAAATTCACCGGCAAGTCGCGTGGCTTTGCTTTTGTGACGATGGGTTCGGAACAGGACGCTCAAAATGCCATTTCCAAACTCAACGGCCAAACCGTTGAAGGCCGGCCACTGACTGTGAATGAGGCCCGCCCGCGAGAGGCGCGACCACCCGGTGGTGGCGGACGCGGATATGGCGGGGGCGGGGGCGGCTATGGCGGCGGCGGCGGCGGGTACGGTGGTGGCCGCCGCGATGGTGGCCAGCGAAGAGGCCATTAAGATTCGGAAGAGCCGATCGGCAGAGAATTGGGCAGGGCTGGATTCGAACCAGCGAAGGCGTAAAGCCAGCAGATTTACAGTCTGCCCCGTTTGGCCACTTCGGTACCTACCCGTCAATGCGAGCGTTGATATAGGCTCGCGCTGTGCGCCTCGCAAGTGGTTTGGACGTCGGCGCGCTGCTGTAGCCGTCACGCTGTTCGCCGTGGCAAATCCGCCTTTCGCGGCCGGGCGACGCAATCTATGGTTTTGCGAATTTGACGACAGGGGGCTCCGAAATAAAACCGCTGTCTTTCAACCGAAGGAGTTGGCAATCGTGCCGGCTACGTAGCGCTTAGCTTTGCGCACGGATCGCTGCCTCGTTCAATTCGAACTTTGCTGGTCCTTGTCCGCACCAAAATCAGGGTTCGCCGGCTTGCCAACGCCATTGACCTTCCAATTCGAGCAAGTTACTCTGCCAAATCATGGCGCTGTTGCGCGGGCTCTTTTGGTTCGTTCTGTTTATTGTTCTGGCTTTTTGCTTTGTCGTGTTATTCGAGTACGGACCACACGACTTTACCAATGGGTGTCAGAAGGAATTCGCCCGGGTGAAATCATTCGTCGTGAAGCAGACGGAGAAAGTTGAGAAATCGAAGAAGCAGCGCTGATTTTCATTCGACGAACTCCACTTCGATTGCAGCGTCAATGTAGCCTTTATCGCGCGCGTCGCCCAGGAACTTGCGGATCGCCGCGCGTCCAATCCCGCCGTAATCGCGAGTAAATTCGTTCACGTACATTCGGATGAATTTGCCCGCGAGGTCCGCGTTCATGTCGCGTGCATAAGGAAGCGAATGGCGCACAGCCTCCTCCCGATGCGCCAGACCAAACTCGATGCTTTCGCGGATAATCTCGAGCAGATCGTGCTGCATTGCCTTCGGGATGTCCTTGCGCAGGACATTGCCGCCAAGCGGAAGCGGCAAACCTGTTGCGTGCTTCCACCATTCGCCGAGATCGATCACTTTCTGAAAACCGGACCGCCCATAAGTGAGTTGGCCCTCATGAATGATTAAACCGGCATCGGCGCGACCGTCGTTTACCGCGTCGAAAATTTGATCAAAAGGGACGACAACAAACTCGAATTCTCCAAGGAAAAGCTGAAGCGCAAGAAATGCGCTCGTCATCTTTCCCGGCACCGCGATTTTCCTTCCGCGTAGAAAATCCCGTGCCGCCGATTCGTGGAGTGCCCCCCATTGCTCCGGCGTTGGATGTTGGATGTTGAATGTTGGATGTTTTCGGATAACGACCGGCCCATACCCATCGCCCATGCTGGCCCCGCAGGGCAGCAACGCATAGCGTTTACTCACATATGCATATGCATGGATTGAGATCGCTGAAATGTGCAGTTCGCCCCGGAGCGCGCGTTCATTCAGCGTCTGAATATCTTCGAGGCGATGTTCGAACCGATAGCCACGGAGATCGATCTTGTTTTCCGCCATCGCATAGAACATGAATGCGTCGTCTGGATCAGGTGAATGACCCAGCGCAAAAACACCGCGCTCCGCCGCCATGGCCGGACGCTATCCGTTTCATCCGTTGCTGCAAACGGGGCGCCGCCGGTTGCGGGCTCTTTTTTTCCTTCCCTGTGCGCCGATTTACACCGCTTCGGAGCTGGCGCGACAGCTGCCCGCACTAAATCATGCAAGGCGCGGCGAGGTATGATGAAATCGTGCCTGACACCGGGATCAGCGATCCCGGCTACAACAGAAGGCCAGTGGAAAATAGATCATTGCGGTTTGCGTTAACTGCGCTGCTTCGGTAGCCTCAGGCGCATGGCAAGATCCGGTCTTGGCAAAGGCCTTGGAGCACTCATTGGCACTCCCGCTGTCCCGAAACGAGCGGATGCGGTCGAATCGGGCGAGAGAGTCCACCAGATTGATCTGGTAGGCATCGTCCCCAGCGCATTGCAGCCGCGTAAGGATTTTGGGCGCGAGGCGTTGCAGGAACTGATCGATTCAATTCGGCAGCACGGCATTATTCAACCGCTCATTGTCCGGCAGGTTGGCGCGCGATTTGAGCTGATCGCGGGTGAACGGCGCTGGCGCGCGGCACAGGAGGCCGGTCTTACTCAAGCACCGGTGATTATTCGAAGCGCGAGCGACATGGAAGTGCTCGAACTATCGCTCATTGAGAACTTGCAGCGCGCCGACCTGAACCCGATCGAAGAAGCACAAGGCTACGCCAGATTAGCCAATGAATTTGGCATGCGGCAGGAGGACATCGCGCTAAAAGTGGGGCGGAGTCGGGCGGCAGTAGCCAATGCGATGCGATTACTTGATCTGCATCCGCAGGTGCAAGTCTGGCTTGCTCAGGATTTACTTTCGGTCGGTCACGCAAAAGTCTTGCTTGCATTAAAAGCGCCGGAGGAACAACTGTTGGCTGCTGAAACGGTTCTGCGTCGGAACGCCACGGTCCGCTCCACAGAACGATTGGTGGCCCGCCAGCTTGGAATCGGACGTTCCCGGCGAAGGTCCCGACGCGTCGGGACCGAACAAGGGGCTGCGTCTGCCGCAATCGAAGATTTACAGAATCGATTGCAAGAACAGCTTGCGACGCACGTGACTATTCACCACGGAGAGAAACGTGGGCGAATTGAGATCGAATACTACGGAAACGACGATCTCCAGCGGATTCTTACTGCTCTCGGACTGACGCCGAGCGAGAGCTGACTTCGCTGCGCTCCGTGGCGTTGACGCGCTAAATCGTTAAACTGTGAATCGAGTCGCAATTACTGTAGCCGGCATCGGTGATGCCGGTTTTGCAAACCTGCGCGGTGCGGACCGGGATCACCGATCCCGGCTACAACGACGCTGGCCGGCGTTTTCTTTCCTTCTTCGATTGCGTCGCTCTGCTCTCGCTCCTTTCGTCGTTCTTTTCGTTGTCTTGACACTGAGCGCTGAGTCGCCGGGTGCGCCGCAGGCGAAGATTTGGGAAGAGTTTTCCGGTGAGAAAGCTTTGGCTCATGTTCAGCGGCTCGTTGATCTCGGGCCGCGTCCGCCCGGGTCTGGGGCGATCGAAAAATCCAGGGATTACATCGAGAATCAGCTCCGACTCTCGGGTTGGCAGGTGACGCGGCAGGCGTTCACGGACGACACGCCACGCGGCAAAGTTCAGTTCCTGAATCTCATTGCGCGATTCCCGGGGCAGCGGAGCACCGGGCCCTCGTTTTTGTTGTGTTCCCATTACGATACAAAGACGTTCGACACGATCCGCTTTGTCGGAGCGAACGATGGCGGTTCGAGCACTGGCTTGCTGTTGGAATTGGGTCGGGTGCTCGGGCGGCATCCAAATCTGGCTGCAAAGATTGAGCTGGTATTTTTTGACGGCGAGGAAGCGTATGAGCATTTTTCCGAGCACGACGGCCTTTACGGGAGCCGGTATTTTGCCAGGCAGCTTGGTGGCAGCGGCGCCAAACAATTTCGGGGCGGAATCTTATTCGACATGGTTGGCAACCGTTCTCTAAAGATCACTTTGCCAGCTGATTCGCCCGCGGAAATGGCACGAGACGTTTTTGCGTCAGCAGAGGCACTCAAATTACGAAGTCATTTTACTTACCTGGACCGGGAAATGATCGACGACCACATGCCTTTGAACGAAATCGGAATTCCGACGATCGATGTGATTGACTTTAGTTTCCCCTGGTGGCACACGGCCGAGGATACGATGGATAAGCTCAGCGCGCAGAGTCTCCAGATCGTCGGCTCGGTCGCCGCGTATTACCTGTCTGAATTTGCGCTAAAATGAAACGCCGATCTTCTGGGCGGACCCGGGGTCACCGGTCCCCGGCTACAACGATGCGTTGTTCGCGTGAAGCGAGGCGGGGTTATAACGCTTATGCAATTCTAGAAGACCGCCAAGAAACAGCTGATAGGCCCCGGCTACAGACACAGGCTAACTTTTTTGGCGCTTCAGGAATCGAGAATCCACAAACTTCTGTATTGCCTGCGGACGCTTTTGCCCGCAGTTTGACCAGGAATTCCCACCTCGAACGCAGCGCCTGACTTTAATGCCCCATTCAAAGCGCCAAAAGATTGGAGTGATCGGCCTCGGAATCATCGGGCGCGGAGTGACTGCAAATCTTCGCAGCAAAGGGTTTCAGGTCTTCGTTTGGAACCGGACGCCGCGCCCTGTTCCAAATTTTGTAGGCTCACCGGCCGAACTGGCGGAGATCTGTGATTACATCCAGATTTTTGTTTCCGACGACGAAGCTTTGCTGCAGACCGCCCACCAGCTCAGTGAAAAACTCGCACCGCGGCACATCGTTATTGCGCATTCGACGGTGACTCCGGATTCCATGCGGGCCGCGGCGGAAATTGTCGAAAGTCGCGGCGCGCGCTTTATCGAGGCGCCGTTTACAGGCAGCAAGATTGCGGCGGAAAAGGGCGAATTGGTTTTTTACGTTGCCGGCGACGAGGCAACATTGCAGGAGGCACGTCCTATTCTCGAAGCGAGCAGCAAAGAGATCATGAAGATCGGCGAGCTTGGCCAGGCGACGGCGATGAAAATCGCAACCAACATGGTCACGGCCGCGAGCGTCCAGGCCACTGCGGAAGCTTTGGGGCTGATCCAGGCTTTAGGTTTGCCCCTGGAAAAGTTCGTCGAGGCGATGAAGGGGAATGCGAGTCATTCTACGACTTTGGCAATGAAAATGCCGAAAATGATCAAGCGCGATTTTGAGCCGCATTTTTCCACAAAGCATATGCTCAAGGATATGCAGATCGCGAATCAGCTTGGTTTGTCGAACTACCTCGACCTTGGAGTGACCGCCGCTGCCCGCGACCAATTGCTTGAGCAAATGCAGTGGGGTTATGGAGACGATGATTTTTCCGCGGTCGCGCGCAAATATTTGCCCGAAACTGAATCGACTGGTCACGAGGAGCCTCGACTGGCAGAACGGGAGGAGCAGACCAGCGCTGAGGCAACCGCGCCAGCGCCGGAGGTAGCGCCCGTCTTAGCCCAGATGTCCTTGCCGCCTTCGGTCGCTGCGGCGGTCGTCGCCTCGGCCGGTGCCGGAGAGGCTAAGGAGGCGATACCAGCGCGTCGCGGCTTTCTCACGCAGCTATTGCGCCGCGCTCGGCAACTTCTAAAACAACCCGTCTCGTCCAAAGAGGGATGACGCCGCCGCTTCAGATAAAGCAAGACGCCTTTCTTGATTTCTCCGGACGCACAAAGCTTCGTGTTACGGGCAATGACAGGCTTCGTTTTCTGAATGGGCAGGTTACGAATGACGTGCGCAAGGCTGGCGAAGCAGTCGCAGTTGAGGCGTGCGTGCTCAACGCGAAAGGCAAGATGAACGCGCACATTTTCGTTTCCGCGGCGCCGGACTGCTTTTGGCTCGATGCCGATCGTGAACTTCGAGAAGCACTCCCGGTCAGACTGGAGCGGTATGTAATCGCCGACGACGTTCAGATTGAAAACGTCACGGATCGATTATCGGTCTTTCATGTCTTGTCGCGAGCGGCGCCGAACCTAAGCGACTGCAGAATTGTTTCATTACGCCGCTTCGCCGAGCCGGGATGGGATATATGGGCGGACGCAGCGGCGCATGATGATGTTTCGCGACAATTGTCGTCGACGTTTGACCACCTCGATCCTGCGACTGCGGAGATCATGCGAATTGAAGAAGGCATTCCCCGCTGGGGGCGCGAACTGACGGAAGAGATTATTCCAATCGAGGCCAACCTGGAAGAGCGCACCGTCGATTATGAGAAAGGTTGCTACATTGGCCAGGAAGTAATCTCGCGAATCAAGATGTCCGGTCAGACCAATAAGCGATTATCCGGGTTGATTTCCCTGGATGGTGTCCCGCTTCAGGCTGGCATGAGACTCGCCTCCGCGCCGGAGAAAGGCAAAGAAGCCGGCTGGATCACGAGCGCAACGCGCAGTGAGAAAATCGGAAAGGAAATCGCGCTCGGTTATGTGAAACGCCGCTTTAATAGTCCCAGCGGAAAGCTGGATGCGCTCGCGCCGGAAAATTCCGGCGCAGTGGCAGCAATTCCAGTTGAAGTGGTCCCGCTTCCATTTCTATAAAGCCCCGCGATTCGTTTCGCGGCCGCATGTGCCATGTTTTGTAATTTCTTTTGTTTTTGGCAGTTGCGTAAATTTTGAGCTTGCGTTTTGAAGATTGCTGCGTGTAAAGTCCGCACTCCAGTATTTTTGTCACTCAATCGTCACTCTTATTTATGAATCAACGCTTAATCGCAGAAATTGGCCGTACCCAGCGGCTCGAGATTGTTAACTCGCTCAAGCGCAGCAGAGGAATGTCCGTCAACGAGCTCGTTGACAAAATGAAGATGAGCTACATGGGCATCAAGCAGCATTGTCTCACTCTTCAGCGCGATGGTTATCTGGATACCTGGCGCCGCCCGCAAAAGATGGGTCGCCCGGAAATGGTTTACCGCCTTACCCGCCGCAGCCATGATCTTTTTCAGGCCGATAGCCATCAGTTTACCCTCGACCTGTTGAAATCAGTCCAGGACATTTACGGGCCAAACGCGCCGGAGAAGCTCCTTTACAATATCTTCGAAAAAAAGACCGCGGCGCTCAAAGCCAGGGCGAAGGGGCAAACAGTGGCCGAACGCGCCAAATGGCTCGCCCACGTCCGCGATGGTGAGGGCTACATGGCCCAATTTACCAACGGAGACGAGGGCGGACCCCGGATTGTCGAATGTCATTCGCCGATTTTGAATTTGCTGGACCGTTATCCGATCGTTAGCCGCTTTGAGCAGGATATGTTCGAAGCCATTCTCGGCACTCGCGTGCGCCGACAAATGATTCGCAACTCGGGGCTGTACGAGTGCGCGTTTTATTTCGCGGTGTAGTACCGCCGGTTATCTTCTTCGGATCACCGAGATTTTTGCTTTCGCAGGCAGCGAATCTCGGTTGATTCATGGCCCATGCCTCGGGCCTTTCCTTCCGCGGTCATCGAGAACTTGCAGCCTTTGATCGACGGCGGGCGCTATCCGGTTAAGCGCGTCGTTGGCGAAGATCTTGTTGTCGAAGCGGACATTTTTAAGGATGGACACGATGTGGTTGCCGCCGTCCTGAAATGGCGCGTTCTCGGAAAGCGCGCCTGGCGTGAAACGCCCATGATTTTCGTCGATAACGATCGCTGGCGCGGTGTGTGCACTCTTTACGATGAGGCCCTCCACGAATACACCGTCGAAGCATGGACAGACACTTTTCGTAGTTGGCAGGGCGAGTTCGCCGCCAAATTTGAGGCTGGCATTACCGCCCTGCGGAGCGAAGCAATGGAAGGCGCTGCTTTGGTCGAAGCTGCTGCCCAGCGGGCGCGCGACCGGGCAGATGCGGCGCGTTTGCTGGAATTTTCCGAGCAAATCTCCACGGCTGCCAATTCAGAAATTAATGCCATCGCACAATCCGGCGAGCTTGAGGTGCTGATGGCGACTTATCCGGATCGCTCCAACGCGACGCAATATGCTCCAGCTCCACGCGCTGTTATCGATCGTCCAGCGGCGTTGATTGGCGCTTGGTATGAATTTTTCCCGCGCTCGGCAGAAGGCCGCGGCGATCGCGGTTCGACTTTCCGCGATTGTTTGCCACGGGTGGAAGACGCAAAGGCGATGGGCTTCGACGTCATTTATTTTCCGCCGATTCATCCCATTGGGCACACCAACCGCAAGGGCCGCAATAATTCGATTACCTGTGAACCTGGCGACCCGGGCGTGCCCTGGGCAATTGGCAGTGAAGCGGGCGGACACAGGGCGGTCGAGCCTTCACTCGGGACGCTGGCCGATTTCGACTGGCTTGAAAAACAGATACGAAATCGCGGAATGGAAATCGCGCTCGACTTCGCGCTCAACTGCTCACCCGATCATCCTTACGTCAAAGAGCATCCCGATTGGTTCTACAAGCGCCCGGACGGCACGATCAAGTACGCGGAGAATCCGCCGAAAAAGTACGAAGACATTTATCCACTGAACTTTCGGTGCGAAAACTGGCGCGAGCTATGGGCAGAGATGAAGAGCATTGTGCTGTTTTGGGCCGAGCGCGGTGTGCGCATCTTTCGGGTCGATAATCCGCACACCAAACCCGTCGCTTTCTGGGAGTATTTGATCAAAGGTGTCCGCGAGAAATATCCCGACGCGGTCTTTCTAGCCGAAGCATTCACCAGGCCGAAAATGATGAAAGCGCTGGCCAAAGCCGGCTTTAGTCAGAGCTATACCTATTTCACGTGGCGAAATTCTAAACGTGAGCTCATCGAATATTTTACGGAACTGACGCAAACCGAGATGAGCGAATATTTTCGCCCTAATCTTTGGCCGAACACGCCGGACATCCTGCCGTTTGTGCTTCAGGACGGCGGTCGGCCAGCGTTTATGATTCGGGTGGTTCTCGCCGCAACGCTCTCAACTCTCTACGGCATCTACAGCGGATACGAACTGTGCGAGAACGAGGCTTTGCCGGGTCGTGAAGAGTATCTCGATTCCGAAAAATACCAATTCAAAGAACGCGATTGGAACGCGCCGGGAAACATCAAGGACTGGATCGCGCAGTTAAATAAAATCCGAAAAGAAAACCGCGCGCTTCAGCTTTACACGAATTTGCGATTCTACCCCGCCGAGAATGACGCAATTCTGTTTTATGGCAAGATGACCGCCGCGCGCGATAACATCATTCTCGTCGTCGTGAACCTCGATCCGCATCGGACCCAGCATTCTTTCGTCGATGTGCCCATTGATCAGTTCGGACAAATGGAGAGCGATGCCTATGAGGTGCACGATCTGCTCAGCGGCGCCCGTTACATCTGGCGCGGCCGCCGAAATTACGTCGAGCTCGATCCAGAAATTCAGCCGGCCCATATTTTTCGGGTGCGGCGCTGGGCCAGCGGCGATCGATTCGTTTAGCAATCTGGCGAGCTCATTTGTGTTTGATCTCTCAGTTGCGCGTTTGCATCGGCTGATCGCTCCGCCTATCGTTACCAAATTTCTGGCATGAAAATTTCGTTCCTGCTGTTTGCTGCGCTTGCAGGCGCACCTTCTCTGCTCGCACAAGAGGCCACCCCGCCCCTGGTGCCCGATGTTCCCCACTCACAAACGATCCTGGACACGCTCGTTAACGCGGGGCCAGTGATGATCCCGCTCTTTCTCTTATCAATCTTTTCCGTCGCGCTCGTGATTGTTTACTTGATGACGATCCGCCGTGGCGCGGTGGTTTCGAGCGGTTACATGGCGACGGCCGACGCACTTTTGCGCAAGCGTGATTATCTTGGATTGCTTGCCGTTTCCAATCGGCATGGCGAAGCGATCGCGCGAGTCGTGCAAAAAATCCTCGATTTCACAACCAAGAATCCGCATGCGGATTTCCAGCAGCTCCGGGAAATTGCCGAGACGGAGGGATCGCGAGTCGCGGCGAGTGTGAATAATCGTGTTACTTATCTCGCCGATATCGGAATGATCGCACCGCTGCTCGGCCTGCTTGGCACGGTCTTCGGAATTATCCACTCCTTCGGCGCACTTGGAGCCGATATTGGATCAGCGCGTTACATCGCTCTCTCGCGAGGGATCAGTCAGGCGCTGGTGAACACGGCCGCCGGGCTGGCCATCGGTATTCCGGCGATGATGTTCTACGCTTTTTTCCGCGGAAAAGCCCAAAAGTTGATCTCGGAATTGGAAGCTGCTTCCACGCATGTTTTGGCTTTGCTTTCGTTGCAGTACGGCAAGCGGGGAGTCGAGCGAACCCCTGTGCTAATCGAGGACGAACTATAAGCTGCCCATTCTCGCGGTAATTCGCAAGATCCACATCTTCTTTGTAATATGAATCTGCGTGGTCGCGCGCCCCTGCATCATCCCGGTATTCAACTGGCGCCGCTGGTCGATGTCCTATTGTTATTGTTAATTTTTTTCCTGCTAACGTGGAACGCGGCCCGCACTGAGAACGAACTGGATGTCAAGGTGCCAAAGGCTTCGGCTGCGAAAGAAAAAAGCGCGCCAATTGGAGATGTCGTCGTCAATGTAAAAGCGGATGGCAACGTTGTCGTGAATCGCCGAACTTTGAGCGGACCGGAATTGACCGAGTTGCTGAAAAGTTTGGTTCAACTAAATCCCGAGCAAGCCGTGGTGATTCGCGGCGATGAAGCTGGCGCTTACAAAAGTATCATTGGTGTCTTAAACATTTGCACCGAAGCAGGAATAACCAACGTGGCTTTCGCGACGGCAAAATGAGAACCGCGCGCAGCGCAACCGGTCTGTTGGGGCTGGCAATGCTTTCGATGGCGAGCGCGTCCCTCGGTCAATGGCAGCCTGAAGTGCGTCGCGCACGGCCCATAGATGAGCCGCCGGTTGCGCGCGCGGTTCCGTTGGAGGAACCAACCGCAAGATCGTCTCGCCCGCTAGCGGACGATTCTTCCGAACCGTCAGCGCGAGAAAGCGAAGCGCCTGACCGCCGCCAGCTCGATTACGCGAACGCGCTTTTCACTCGCAAACTTTATGATCTTGCGATCCCGGAATATCAAAAATATCTCGATGATTATCCGGGGCTTTCTGGCCGGGCCAACGCTTATTTTTCGCTGGCCGAATGCTATCGAAATCTCAATCGCCTGTCGAGCGCTCGCACAAACTTCCAGAAAGTACTGAACGACTACGGCGATAGTGAATTTGCCGGACCCGCCGCTTACGCTCTCGCTGAGACGGCGTTTACACAAAAGGACTATGCCGCGGCCCTTCCGCTCTTTCATCGGTCTGCCGCGAAATCAAAGGAATCGGCAGTGGCGCTTTCGGCGCGCTATTTCGAAGCGCGTTGTCTTGAGGTTCTCGGACGCAAAGAGGAAGCCTCCGATATTTATCTGGAGGTTGCCGAGGCTGGAAACCCGAATCCCTATCGCGAGGATGCACGATGGACAGCGGCATCCATTCTCGTTGGACGAGGGAGAAAAATGGATGCGCTAAAGCAATACGAAGCTCTCTCGAACGAAGCGCAAAAACCCGCTTTAAAAGCCGAGTCAGCGGTGCGCGGGGGCATGATTGCTCTCGACCTGGTGCAAGCCGCGAAAGGCAAAGTCGACAAGGCAATGGTCGATAGAGCCACAACCTTATTGCAAAAAGGCCGTGCCCTCCCTGAAGCCGGAAAATTCCGCGCCATCGCACAGGTTGGTTTGCGTCGGCTGCAATATCAGACCGGCCAATACGCGCAATTGCTCGCCGATTATAAGAAAGAGCAGGAGAAACTTCCGGAAGCGGCCCAGGCCGAGGTGTTGTTGCTCGCAGCAAACAGCGAGCGGCAACTCGGTCACTCAAAGGAAGCTGAAGCGCTGTATCACCAGATTATCGCGAACCATCCGGATCGAGAGGAAGCAAAGGACGCTGCCTATCAGCGACTGATCAACGTATACAACTCCGATCCATCGGCGTTGCTCGCCGAAGTGGAAGAATTTCTCGCAACGAATCCAACAAACGAACGCGCCGACCAGGCGAAGCTTTTAAAAGCCGAAGCGCTCTACAAACAACAGAATTACACCCAAGCGGCGTCAATTTACGGAGAGCTGCGTGCCTCTGAGCTTTCCCCAAAGCTGCGTGCCGAATCTGCCTACAAGCTTGGGTTGTGTCATGTGCAGACGAAGAACACTCCCGGTATTATCGAAGCTTTTACCTATTACATGCAGACATTTCCAGATAACCCGCAAGTGCCTGCCGCATTGGCTCAGCGGGCTTTGGCTTACGAGCAGGACAAAAACTACGATGCTGCACTTTCCGATCTGAGCACGATCCTCACCAAGTATCCCAACGCGCATGAGCGGGAAGCAACGCTGCAGTTAAAGGCTTTGATCCTTGGGCAACAGGAAAACACGAAAGGCATGGTCGAAACCTTTCGCCAGTTTTTGAAAGAATTCCCGAAGAGTTCTGTCGCAGCGCAGGCGCAATACTACATCGGCAAGGCTGCGTTTGAGGCGAAGGACTATAAAACGGCGCTGAAGGCGCTCAATGCTGCCCGGCAACTGAATAAGGAGCAGTATTATAATCTCGCCTCGCTTCGGCTCATTTTGTGCCAGTTTTATTTGAGAGATCGGCCTGCTCTCACCAAAGAGGTGAACGATTTCATGGCGAACAGTCCGAACGTGAATGTCCCGCCAGAGGTCCTCGAATGGCTCGGAATCGAATACTACAACGAGAAAAATTTCCAGGCCGCGGAAAAATATCTGAGTGCGCTTGGAAAGATCGATAATCGCGGCAGCGTTAAGCCCGATTTCTTGTTTTACCTGGGAGACACCGCTACGAAGCTGAAAAACTTACCCGAAGCAGAGGATGCATTCGGCAAGTATTTGCAGGTCGCCAAAGATCCCGCGGGAAAGGCGAAAGTGTTGCTGGCGCTCGGCGGGGTCAAGATCGGCGTCCACAAACCCGACGACGCTCAAAAGATTGCCGAGGAAATCATGGGGTTGCAACCGGAGGGTCGTGTGAACGCTGAAGCGCGTCTGCTGGCAGGCGAGGTTCAACTGGAGCGCGGACATTTCGATGACGCCGGCAAGGCTTTTAAGGGTGTCGCTTTGCTTTATGATGATCCAGCTATTACGCCTCGTGCGTTGGACAAGGCGGCGTTGGCATATCGGCAAGCCGGTAAAACCGAGGAAGCAGATCGGCTGATCCGGGAGCTACGCGAAAGATATCCGAATTACGCCGGCAGTTAAATCGAGATTTTGCGCGCGCCCTTAGCCGCGTCCCTATTGATGTGTGGGATCGACAAACATAATTGCTAACGCGCAGTAGATTTGATTGGATCCGCGCATGGTACGGTTTCGTTCTCTCCTCGCTGAATTTATTGGAACATTCGCGCTGATCTTTGTCGGCATCGGTGCGATTAAGACCGCGGGGCATGATGTGCTTGCCGTCGCGCTCGCTCACGGTCTCACAATTGGGGCGTTTGTCTCCGCGACGCTGCACATCTCGGGAGGCCAGTTAAATCCGGCGGTAACGTTCGGCCTCGTTTGCGGCGGTCATATGAAATGGACGAACGCACTCCCCTACTGGATCGCGCAATGTCTCGGCGGAATCTGTGCTGCTTTGATTTGTCGCGGTCTGTTCGGGCGCGATGTCGTCATTAATGGTACTCCCCAGCTTGCCATCAATCTTGCCGCGTGGCAGGGAATTTTGGTCGAAGGGATTCTCACTTTCTTTCTCGTGTTTGTGGTTCATGGCACCGCTGTTGACGAACGGGGGCCGCGGCGCGTCGCCGGGCTCGTTATCGGAGCGACAATCACACTGGACATTCTGTTTGGAGGAACGCTTACCGGTGCGGCAATGAATCCCGCGCGTGTGTTCGGTCCGGCCGTTGCAGCAAATTTTTGGCACGACCATTATGTTTATTGGATCGGACCGTTAGTAGGCGGAGCGCTGGGCGGTTTTGTTTATCGGCTTTTGATCGAACGACGACCCGCGACAGCTTGAGAGAATAACCCAGCGTTTTGTATTCCCTCAGCGCTGATTGATTCGCCGCACACTTCGTGAAGGAGAGAGGCGGGAGACGGCGCGAAACAGATAGAAGATACTAAACCCGCTGGCCGCACTGACTAAAAGTCTATCTTCCGATCATTGCGAGCGTTGCAATCGGCAGCGGCCCGAGAAATTCTTTTGGATTCTCAACTTGCAAAACCGGGCGGGCCAAATGCGCAATGAGAAGACTTGTATCCGGCGTAGGAGCAATTCCAGCTTGGGCGGTGATTTCACATTCGGCTAATTGCTCAATTACGCGCGAGACCTTCGCGGTCAGATCGCGATGGTCAGTAAATTGGAGGGTGCAAACGCCCGGCGCAGTCGCTTCTACAAACGGGCTGAGCGTAAACGCGAAGTGAAGTAACATTTCCTGGATCGATTTTTCCTGCGCGTACGCGCGCGCTTTGATTATGATCTGCAAATATCGGGCCAAGGCCTGGCTTGGTGTCATTCCTTTGCAAATGCCGGCTTTTTCCGCAGCCTCGTTCAGTTGAATGATAACCGGTTTCTTTCCCTGTTCCTCAATTAACGCCACGGGTTTTGCGCGCAGTTCCTGCTGATGCCGTATTGCGGCCTGCAAATAAAACTTCGGCAAATAAATCGTCGCAAACATCAACTTACTCCTCCGATTTCGGTGTTCTCTCGGTGGAGGTGTGATCGCTCCACGCGAATTCGCAGCCGTGAAATCGCGTTTTCCTCTTCAAAACTTCCCAGTGTCCAGGAATTTTCGAGAACAATTTTCAGTTGTGCGCTACTGACCATCCCTAGCCGTGTCAGGACCAGACATGCGGTTGGGGCTGATTCGACCAGCCGTTGCAAGCGATACCAGCTCGTCTGTGAAATTTTGCGCAATTCTTGCGGTGCATTGAGCACAAGATCGACAATCACCAGCGGAAAATTTCCATCGCGCAAAAGCAGATCAGCCGCTTTGATCGCTTCGAGAGCTTTGGTGCAACGCACCCAGAGAAGATAGCTCAAACACCCATTGCCTGGTCTGCCTGACCCAGAGGGATCAAACGAATCCCGCCCATCGATTAGAGCGAGGAAATAGCGATTACGATGCGCGGCTTGGAGAAGCGCGTGAATAAGCGAGGCGCTGCCGGCGCTGATTTGCGCACTGATTAATTCCGTGATCGCCCCTTTGGGCAAGCCTCCGCCAATCACTTGATCGAGAAAAGATAAACCGGTGATGAAACGACGCGTCGCCGCTGGCACAGGCGTATGCGTAAAGCGCTCCGCCAGCAGTTTCCGAAGATCGACAATCTTGCCGCGCGCAATCATTCGAAGAAAATATGGCAGGCTCCGCTATTATGTTCAAGCGAACATCATGACATTTAAGATGAACGCACCCGTCCGATCTGTTTTAGTAGAGTGCGTAACCGCGTCGTCGTTTCCTCGCGGTCCAACCGGTGCGCCGCGACATCGAGGACAAACGCTTCCCATTCGTTGGTCTTCAACTTCGCATTCGGCAATAAATCGTTACTCTCAAGAAAAACCAAACATGCGGCGAGCGCGGTTCGCTTGTTTCCGTCTACGAATGGATGATTTCGGCAAAGGTAAAAAAGATATGCTGCTCCAATCTCAATTGGATTCGAAATGAGCGGTTTCCCCATCATCGTTGCTTGGGGCGCTGCTACGGCCGATTCCAATAATGCTTCGTCTCGAATACCCCGCCCTCCTCCATGCGCGGACAATACTTCCCGGTGAATGACTTTTACAGCCGCGACCGTCAGGTGCTTGATTGATTCGCTCAAGCCAGGCGTTTAAAAAGAGCGGAGTTCTTCTTGATCAATCGCTTCGCCGCTACCGCTGCTGTTTTTGGGGCAATGGTTGGGCGAACTGGTGTGAGAACGATCGAGCCACCCTCGTGAACAGTCACGTTGACTTCATCGCCCACCTTCAACCGCGCAAGATCCATCAGCGCTGCATCGAAGATGACGCCCTGAGAATTTCCCACCTTCGAGATCGTCTTAGTCATAATGTAATACTATGTTTTACCTGAGCATTCGCAACCGATTTTGAGCTCTGGCTTCCTGCCGCGCGCCATAGCCTGCGGAAAAAGCGGCTGCTCCGATCTATCCTGTCTCAGTGTCTCTTCCGCCGCTCTTGTTTACGGATCAAGGACACCATCACGCCTTGAATCTTCAACTCGCGCGCAGGAGTCAAATTTGGGTACCGCGGGTTTTCGGCTTTCAAATAGGGCCGGCCATGCTCGACTACGTAACGCTTCAAAGTCGTTTCGCCGTCGATTAACGCCGCCACGATATCGCCGTTGTGCACCTCCTTGCTGTCCTCCAGAATCACGATGTCGCCATCGATAATGTGAGCGCCGATCATCGAGTCGCCACGGACACGCAAGGCGAACTTTTCTCGATTTTTTAAAACATTGGCCGAGCGCGTATCGAGCGAGACGTGGCCCTCGATGGTCTGCTCAGTCAACGCCGACATCCCTGCCGGGATTTGCCCGTAAATCGGAATATCGGTGATCCTGACTTTCATGGCTGGAGTAATCAACGCCCGGGCTTTGCGTGCATGACGGTCGAGAAAACCTTTCCGCTCGAGCGCGGCGATGTACTGCATTACCGAAGTCTGACTGGCGAACCCGAAATGAGTTTGGATTTCGCGCGTGCTCGGCGTAATCCCTGTCTCGCGTTGCTCGCGCTGGATAAAATCGAGCACGTTTTTCTGCCGCTCCGTTAGCATGGTTTATATTGGCAAAATCATCGAACCGTGCAAGTTCAAATGAACAGATGGCTTCGGACGACTGGTGTTTTAGTTCTCAGTCTGTGTGCTTCATTGCAGCGAAATCACGAACTAAAATGGAATGCAGAGAAGTTAAAGCTTCCACGCAGCATAGTGATTCGCTACATTCTTGTGTTTATGATTAGATCAGGTTTGTTTGTTGTCGCGCTGTTTTGTTTCGTTGCGTCCCCGATTGTCTTCGCCGCGGATAACACGCCCAGCGAAGCGTCCATTAAACAACTCCTCGATGTGGGCCAAGCTCACAAATTGCTCGATGCCATGGTTGCGCAAATGGATGCCTACATGAAACAAGCCATGCAACAAGCGACCCAAGGCCAGCGCATTACCCCGGAGATCCAAAAAGATATCGAAAGACGTCGGGCTGAAATGATGGCCGCCATGAAGGAACTTATCGATTGGAATAAGCTGGAGCCAATGTACGTGCGCATTTACCAGAAATCGTTTACGCAAGGGGAGATTGATGGGTTAATTGCGTTTTATAAGACCTCCACTGGCCAAGCGCTTCTAACCAAGATGCCGGTGGTGATGCAAAACACGATGAACGAACTGCAGCAAATGATGCAGCCGATGATGCAACGGATCGGGCGGATGCAGCAGGAGGTTGTAGCGGAAATCCAAGCGGAAAAGAAGAAGAGCGGCGGCTAATGGGCCACGCTAGAACAAATAGCTCTGACCCGGCGATCGCTCGTTTCGATTAAACAGCGAAACTCTCGCCACAGGAGCAGTGCGCGACGGCGTTTGGGTTCGTTACTTTGAAGCCGCCTTTTTGCAGGTCCTCGCTGTAATCGAGTACAGATCCGCTGACAAAGAGCGCGCTCTTTGGATCGACAACGAGACGGATGTTCGAGGTCGGAACGAGAATGTCGCGCTCTTTCGGGCCGTCCACCAAATCCATGACATATTGCAGTCCCGAGCATCCGCCGCCGACCACGCCCAGGCGTAAGGCGCCATTTGGCTTGCCCTTTTCCTCCAGTAGCGATGCCAGTTTGCGCGCCGCACTCTCAGTGACGCTGATCAGGCGCTCATTGCCGATTTTATAATTGATTGCCGTCGATTCCATCGTCATCGAAGAGAATTAGGAAAGCAGAAACGCAGGAGTCGGCTTTTCAACTTTTTCCCGCTCCGTACTCGTAATTTCTTGATTCAAAATATTTTCTTCCGCGATCACCTCAACTTCGGCCAGCGTCGACACGTGTGCAAAGTTCTCACGCAACCGTTTCGCATTGGACATGGTCCGCGAGTAAGCCATCAGGCGCGCGCGCATCGATCGAATCGCGGGTTCCTCCGCGCCCCATTCGCGAACCGCGAGCTGGCAATGGCGCAGAATCAGGTTCCACTTTTCCGACAAGCTGGGTGCATCCATAATCTGTCCACTGGCGAGATGCTCTTTGATCTGATTGAAAATCCATGGGGCGCTCATGGCCGCGCGACCGATCATCGCGCCCGCGACTCCGGTTTCACGGCGTCGTTTCGCAACTTCGGCGGCACTGGATAGGTCGCCGTTCCCGATAACCGGAATTGGAACAGCAGCAGCAACTTCACCGATGATATTCCAATCCGCAGCGCCAGCATAACCTTGCGCGCGTGTGCGACCGTGCACAGTTATCGCCGTGATTCCTGCATCAACGAGCAGGCGTGCTACATGAGCGGCGTTGATCGAATCGGCATCCCAGCCAATCCGAATCTTGGCCGTCACCGGCACAGGCGCGACCGCCCGAACTACCGCGGTCGCTACGCTGGCCAAAGCCGGACAATCTTTCAACAACGCGGAGCCGCCATTTCTGGCAACCACTTTGTTGACGGGACAACCGAAATTTAGATCAATGAAATCTGGACGCACCCAATCAACGACTTGGCACGCCGCTTCCGCCATGTGTTGGGCATCGGCGCCAAAGAGTTGCACACCGATTGGCCGTTCGATCTCATCAAAGTCGAGGTATTCACGGGTCCGCGCATTGCGGCGGAAAATTCCTTCGGCAGAAACGAATTCGGTCGTGAGAACGTCGGCGCCATATTCTTTGCAGAGCTGTCGGAAAATTTTGTCCGACACCCCAGCCATCGGCGCGAGGTAAAGCGGAAATTGTTCGAAAAACCAGGGAAGAAGCATCTCGATCTTTCAACGATGTGCCGCGGTCTGGAGCAGGTTCGCGACTTCGTTTTGCACGTTTTCCAATTCGTCCAGCCGTAATTGCGGATCGGGCACGATGAATACATCGCCAGTCGCGCCGTGTTCGTAAATCAAAAGTCGGCCCGTCCCAGCTTGTTCGGTCTTAATTTGCTTCAGAACACGTTTGCGCTCGAGCATGGCAGCGAGGACGTAGCACGCATTCGCCGGCGGGTTCTCCGATGCAATTAAACGGCGAAAGAGCTGCTCCGCATTCTCTTTTGCCAGAGGCTCGGCCGGTGGCGGCGCCAGAGGTTCATAGCGTGATTTCCAAAATGAAAACGGCTGAATGTTCTCGTTGCGGATCCGCCACGCCTCTTCGCTCAAGTCCTGGCGTCGATAACCATCGGTGTCGTAAAATAGCAGGGTGTAGAAATACTCGCCGGCGGCAAAGGGTCGATGGGTCACGGCGCAGGCATCCGCCCGATGCTTGATCGCCCATTCGTTCGGGAGAGGGTTCATCGCGCAACTATACGTCGCGCGGTGAAAAGATGAAAGCCGGGCGCTTCGCGGTTGGAAGCGCGCAGATAGAGCAGATAGAGACCAATCGCGGCGAAAAGAACGTTCGGCGTCCAAGCCGCGACCCAGGGAGAGACACGGTCGCCTTCGCCGAGGGCCAGGAAAAGATGTACTAAAAAGTTCATCGAAAAGACGAGAAAAACCGCAGCCGCAACACTTGATAGCACGCCCCGGCGCGAATAGCCGATTCCGAGCGGGGCCGCGATCCAAACAACAACCAAACAAGTCCACGGCAGGGCAAGGCGATACTGCAGATGCGTGCGAAACGGCGCGAGCAAAGTAGCGGGAAAATCCGCATTGAAATGCAAATACTCCAGCAGTTCTGGCAAGCTTAGGAATTCTGCGCGCTCATTTGCGCTGCTGAGCCGGAACGGGGTTTCGCTCCAATGCTCGACCTTGAGCGAGGGATAAATCTGCTCGTCAACGATATTTCCCGTATGATCATAGTGAACGACTTTCACGTTCTCCAGATCCCAGGTTTTCGTTTCCGGGCGGTAAAAGGCGCGCGTCGCCAGATAATTCGTAACGATATTGTCGTTGGCGTCCTGTTGAAGCACCTGAACGCTATTAAACGTATTGCCGTGGGGGAGAAAACTCTGAATGAACCAGGTGCGCAAATCGGTTCGGTTACGAAAGATTTGTCCCGAGACATAGCGCTCGGGACGCGCCTGCGCTTCCGAGAGAAATGTTTTGCGCGCCATTTCCGCGTGCGGCGCTAGCGAATAATTTAGCGCCATGCTCGCTGCCACCGTGAGCAGCCCCATGCCGATCAATGGCAGGAGAACGCGCGGGAGACTTACGCCCGCGGTCAACATGGACACAACTTCGTTCGCGCGCGACATGCGGCCCAGCGTAAAAAGCAGCGCGAGCAGGAGCGAAACTGGCAGGAGAATGATGAAAACCTGTGGGACCTGCGTCGCATAATAACGACCGACGAGAAAAAGACTGATATGCTCGTCGAGAAAGGTCGAAATGTTGTCGCTGATATCGAAAATGAGCCAGATGGAGATAAAACCGGCGATGCAGTAAAGATAGACCTGCAAGAAATTACGAATGACGTAGCGATCCAGGAGTCTCATCGGGATTTTCGAATGTCGATCCGCGAATTACGATAGCATCTGGTTGGAGTATAGGCATCCTGCCTGTCCGGCGCGCGGGCTTCCGAGCCTGCGAAACGGCGCAGCGACCAAACCGGATAATTTCTGTCGTCTTTCGGCATCCGGAAAAGACCGCTATGCTGATTGAGTCTCAGAACCGGGCTATCTCCAAATGATCGCGCTGAAAGATTCTCTGGGCACCGAATTTGTCGAACGCGTTCGCGCATTTTTTTCCGACAACGGGCCGCTCTCGAAGGCGAAGAATTTCGAGTTTCGCCCGCAACAACAGGAAATGGCGGCAGCCATAGCGCGGGCGCTGGAAGAAGAGCGGCATCTTGTCGTTGAAGCGGGCACAGGCGTGGGCAAATCGCTCGCCTATCTCGCTCCGGCGATTTTGTTTGCGATCGAGCAGCACAAAAAAGCGATCGTTTCCACCCACACGATCAATCTTCAGGAACAGCTTCTTTACAAAGATATCCCCATTTTAAAGAAGATTTTGCCCGTTGAATTCGAAGCGGCTCTCATGAAAGGGCGGCAAAATTATCTCTGCCCACGACGACTGGAACGCGCGCTTCAGCAGCAAAATGAGCTTTTCACTGGCCCGGAGCAAAATGAGCTGACCAGACTCGCCGAATGGGCGGGCACGACCCGTGACGGCTCGCTCAGCGATCTATCAGTCGAGCCTGATCCAAAAGTTTGGACCCAGGTTTGCAGCGAGCCGCATATCTGCACGACGAAAAGTTGCGGACAATCGAATTGCTTTTACCAGCAGGCACGGAAACGGCTTCTCTCGTCGGACGTGATTGTCATCAATCACACATTGCTCTTCATGCTTCTGGGAAGTCCGGACCAACAGGCAGAGCGGGAAAGCGGTTATCTTTTTCCAAACGACTTCATCATTTTCGACGAAGCCCACACG
>Ga0209689_1000933_pt1 | contig 21305 bp, 17 predicted proteins | sample GraSoiAngelo_149_FD_187119 | JGI IMG/M metagenome (GOLD analysis project Ga0209689, IMG submission 187119) | Grasslands soil microbial communities from the Angelo Coastal Reserve, California, USA - 14_1009_09_30cm (SPAdes) (version 2) | ecosystem: Environmental > Terrestrial > Soil > Grasslands ... | reverse complement strand
CAGGCGGTCGGCGGTGAGATTCAGCGAGTCGGCGGCCACTTCCTTCTTGTCCTGGCTCTTCCAGAGGATCGAGGCGCAGCCCTCGGGCGAGATCACCGAATAGGTGCTGTACTGGAGCATCAGCAGGCGGTCGCACACCCCGATGCCGAGCGCGCCGCCGGATCCGCCCTCCCCGGTCACCACCGTGACGATGGGAATGCGCAGCACCGACATCTCGAAGAGGTTGCGGGCGATGGCCTCGCTCTGACCGCGCTCCTCCGCGCCCACTCCGGGGTAGGCGCCCTGCGTATCGATGAGCGTCAGCAGCGGCAGGCCGAAGCGCTCGGCGAGGCGCATCAGCCGCAGCGCCTTGCGGTAGCCCTCGGGCTTCGGCATGCCGTAGTTGCGGCGCACTCTCTCCTTCGTGTCGCGGCCCTTCTGGTGGCCGATGATCATGAGCGCGCGCTCGTCGATGCGCCCCAGCCCGCCGACGATGGCGCCGTCGTCGGCGTACATGCGATCCCCGTGCAGCTCGTAGAACTCGCTGCAGATCGCGGCGACGTAGTCGAGCGTGTAGGGACGGTGGGGATGGCGCGCGAGCTGCGTGATCTGCCAGGGAGTGAGGCTGGCAAAGATGCTCACCGTCAGCTGCCGGCTCTTGGCCTGCAGCCGCCCGATCTCATCCTCGATGTTGACTTCGGCATCCGAGCCGACGTGCTTGAGCTCCTCGATCTTCGCTTCGAGCTCGGCGATCGGCTGTTCGAAGTCGAGGAACGCGACGGCCATGCGTGCTAAGGTACCCTAACGGCCGTCGGCCGAGAATGTCGTGCCGGGGCTCACCGGCGGCGGCCCGTAGACGATCTGCACCGCATCGCGCCCGAGCAGGCCCTCGAGCTGCTCGATGAGCTCGCGCCCTGCGCGCACCGTCCACTCCTCCCCGAGCGTGAGCGCGCCGCACGCCGTCGCGCCCGCGTATTCGACCGTGATCGGGCACGGCCCCGGGCGCCACGGTGCGAGAATCGCCGCCAGAGCCTCGCACACGGCGGGGGCTTCCGCGTGGGTGCAGCGGATCACCAGGCGGCGCGCCTCCTGCTCGCGCACCTTGTCGAGCTCGGTGATGCGCCGCGCCGCGAGTCGCCAGGCGTCCGAGAACTCGTCGAAGCGCAACAGTCCCTCGACCAGCACCAGCGCATCCTTGGCGATCAGCTCGCGGTGTCTCTGCCAGGTCTCCTCGAAGAGCAGCACCTCGAGCCGCCCGGTGCGGTCATCGAGGGTCAGGATCACCCGCGGGCCGCGCTTCTTCACCTCGTCGATGAGTCCGGCCACGGTCACGGGGCGGCCGCCGCCGAAGCGCCCGCCCTCGAGCCCGGCCACCGGCCGGTCGCTGACCAGATCGCCGATGCGATGCGTGACGAAGCGGGCCAGGCTCGACTCGAAGCGCCCGAGCGGATGACCGGTGAGATAGAGTCCGAGCGTCTCGCGCTCGCCCGCGAGGCGCACCGCCTCGCCCCACTCCGGCAGGACCACGGCGCTCCCGGGGGCGGGCGCGGCGGCCGCGCCCTCCTCGCTCGCGAGGCCGAAGAGGTCGTTCTGTCCCGCCTGATGGGCGCGGCTCCTCTGGTCGCCTAGGTGCATGGCTCGGCCCAGGCGCTCCATGAGGGTTGCGCGAGTGGCGCCGAGGCCATCGAGGCTGCCGGAGCGCAGCAGCGCTTCCAGCACCCGCCGGTTGACCTTCTGCAGATCCAGCCGGCGACACAGATCCTCCAGCGACGTGAACGCACCGCGCGCGCTGCGCTCGACGATCAGCGCCTCGACCGCGCCCTGGCCCACACCGCGCACCGCGCCGAGGCCGTAGCGGATGCTCCTCTCGCCGCAGGCCGTGAACTCGTAGCTCGAGGCGTTGACATCCGGCGGCAGCACCGCGAGTCCCATGTCGCTGCACTCCTTGATGAGCGTCACCACCTTGTCGGTGTGATCCATGTCGGCCGAGAGCACGGCCGCCATGAACTCCGCGGGCCAATGGGCCTTCAGGTACGCCGTCTGATACGCGAGCAGCGCGTAGGCGGCCGAGTGCGATTTGTTGAAGCCGTAGCCGGCGAACTTCTCCATCAGATCGAAGATGTGCGCCGCGAGGCCCTCGCGCACACCGCGCGCCACCGCGCCGCCGACGAACACCGAGCGCTGCTGCGCCATCTCCTCGGGGCTCTTCTTGCCCATCGCGCGGCGCAGCAGATCCGCCCCGCCGAGCGTGTACCCGGCGAGCACCTGCGCGATCTGCATGACCTGCTCCTGGTAGAGGATCACGCCGTAGGTGGGCTTGAGGACGGGTGCGAGGCTCGGATGCAGGTAGTCGATCGGCGCCTCGCGCGGTGCGTGCTTGCGGTTGATGAAGTCGTCCACCATGCCCGACTGCAGCGGCCCCGGCCTGAAGAGGGCCACCAGCGCCACGATGTCCTCGAAGCAATCCGGCTGCAGCCGCCGGATGAGGTCCTTCATGCCGCGCGATTCGAGCTGGAACACCGCGGTGGTGCGGCAGGACTTGAGCAGCGCGTAGGTGGGCGCATCGTCCATGGGGAGCGCGCTCATGGCGAGCGGCAGCGCCTCCGGCGGCCGTGCGCGATTGAGGAGCGCGACGGCGCGCTCGATGATGGTGAGCGTGCGCAGACCCAGGAAATCGAACTTCACGAGCCCCGCCGCCTCGACGTCGTCCTTGTCGAACTGCGTGAGCACGGCTCCGCCGGCGGCGTCGCGGTAGAGCGGCGTGAAATCGGTGAGCGCCGACGGGGCGATCACCACGCCGCCGGCGTGCATGCCGGCGTTGCGGGTGAGCCCCTCGAGCGAGCGCGCCAGGTCGATGAGATTTCGGACCTCGTCCTCGCTCTGATAGAGGCGCTTGAGCTCCGGCTCGCGCTCGAGCGCGGCATCGAGCGTGATGCCGAGCTCGAAGGGAATGAGCTTGGCGATGCGGTCGACGTAGCCGTAGGCCATGCCGAGCACCCGGCCGACGTCGCGCACCACCGCCTTCGCCGCCATGGTGCCGTAGGTGATGATCTGCGACACACGCTCGCGGCCGTACTTGCGCGCGACGTACTCGATGACCCGGTCGCGGCCGTCCATGCAGAAATCGATGTCGAAATCGGGCAGCGAGACGCGCTCGGGGTTGAGGAAGCGCTCGAACAGCAGGTCGTAGCGGATCGGATCGAGATCGGTGATCTTGAGGCTGTAGGCGACCAGCGAGCCCGCCCCCGAGCCGCGCCCGGGGCCCACCGGCACGCCGTGCTCGCGCGCCCAGCGGATGAAGTCGGCGACGATGAGGAAGTAGCCCGCGAAGCCCATCTGGCAGATCACGGCGAGCTCGCGCTCGAGCCGCTCGCGATAAGGGAGCGGGGCGCCCGAGCTTGCGGCGAAGCGGGCCGCGAGGCCGCGCGCGGCTTCCTCGCGCAGGAATTCCTCGGTGCTCACCGCGGCGGGCAGCGGATACTGCGGCAGCCGCACTTCCCCGAGAGTGAGCTGGAGGCTCGAGCGGCGCGCGATCTCGGCGGAGTTGGCGAGCGCCTCGGGCAGGTCGGCGAACAGGGCCGCCATCTCCTGCGGCGTGCGCAGGTACTGCTGGCGCGAATAACGGCGCACCCGGCCGGTGTCGGCGAGGAGCGTGCCGTCGTGGATGCAGACGCGCGCCTCGTGCGACTCGAACTGCCCGGGCTCGAGGAAGCGCACGTCGTTGGTGGCCACCACCGGCGCGCCGCGCCGGGCGGCGAGCGCCACCGCGCCGGCGATGTAGGTCTCCTCGAAGGGCTTGCCGAGGCGTTGCAGCTCGAGATAGAAGCGCCCGGGGAGGAGCGTCTGCCACGCATCGAGCGCGCGCTCGGCGTCGCGCTCGCGCGCGGAAATGAGCGCCCGACCGATGTCGCCCTCGGTGGCGCAGGAGAGGCCGATGAGGCCCTCGAGGGCGTCCGGCGAGAGCCAGCCGCGCTCGATGCGCGCCGTGCCGCGCTCCTGTCCTTCGAGGTAGGCGCGGCTCACGAGGCGCGTGAGATTCCGGTAACCGGCCGGCGACTGACACAGCAGCGTCACTCGCGTCGGCGGCTGCCGCGGCTCGCCCGCCTCCGCGACCTGCAGGTCGACTCCGACGATCGGCTTGAGACCGGCCTTGAGCGCCGCGCGATAGAATTTCACCATCGCGAAGAGATTCCCCTCGTCGGTCACCGCCACGGCCGCCATGCCCATCCCCGCCACCGCGGCGACGAGCTCCGGCACCCGCACGACGCTGTCGCTGAGCGAGTATTCGGTGTGCAGCCGGAGGTGGACGAAGGCCTGCGACATCGGACTCTCAAGTATCCCCGGAGCGCCGCAGCGGACTGAACGAGCGGCGGTGCAGCGGCGAGGGGGGACGGCGGGCGAGAGCCTCGAGGTGCGCCGGCGTGCCGTAGCCCTTGTGGCGGGCGAGCGCGAAGCCCGGATAGCACGCATCGAGCGCGCGCATCATCGCATCGCGATGCACCTTGGCCAGGATCGAAGCCGCGCTGATCGCCGCCACCAGCGCGTCGCCCCGCACGATGGCCTCGAGCGTGCACGGCAGCGGCAGGTCCGCGAGCCACGGACAACGATTCCCGTCGACCTGCACGTGCGTCGGGCACACCGGGAGCGCGAGCAGCGCGCGGCGCATCGCGAGCAGCGTCGCCTCGAGAATGTTGAGGCAATCGATCTCGTCGCGATCCGCCCAGCCGATGCCGAAGGCGAGCGCGCGCGCGCGGATGAGGAGCGCGAGCCGCTCGCGCTCCTCAGCCGTCAGCAGCTTCGAGTCCGCGAGCCCCCGGATGCGCCGCCGCGGATCGAGGATCACCGCCGCCGCCACCACCGGGCCCGCGAGCGGTCCGCGACCCGCCTCGTCGACGCCGGCGATGCGTGCGCGAGCGCGCCGCTCCCGGGGAGGGGCGAGCGCGAGCTCAGCTCCCGCCATCGGCGCCCCCCGCGCTCATGGCCGGCGGCCCCCCAAGCGCGCTCGCGCGCGCGGCGCACTCGAGGATCGCCTGCGCCGCGAGCGCAGCCCCGCCGCGGCGCAGCGTCCGATGCACGGCGGCGAATTCTTCGACGAGCTCACGCACGTGCCCGCGATCCTCGAGCTCCTGCAACAGAGCGTCCCCGAGCGCAGCGCCCCTCACCTGCTCCTGAAAGAACTCCGGCACCAGGCGCCGGCCGGCGAGCAGGTTCGGCTGCGAGAAGTATCGTACCTTCACCAGAGCGAGCGTGCGGAGCGCGAAGGCCGTGAGGGGACTCACCCGATAGGCCACCACCATCGGACGAGCACTCAAGAGCGCCTCGAGAGTCGCGGTTCCCGAGGCGACGAGGGCCGCATCGCAGGCGGCCAGCGCGGGCTGCGCCTCCCCGTCGAGCAGCCTGATCTCCGGCGCGTCGGGCACTTGCGCGACTTGCTTCACAAAGAGCTCCCGCACCGCGGGGCTCGCCATGGGCGCGATGAAACGAAAGCCCGGACGGCGGGCGGCGAGGTGCGCGGCGGCCGCCGCGAACGGGGCTCCAAGACGGACGACTTCGGTCAGCCGGCTGCCCGGCAGCAGCGCCACGACGGGCGCGGCCGCCTCGACGCCGAGCGCGCGCCGCGCCGCCTCACGGTCGACCTCGAGCGGGATCTGATCGGCGAGCGGATGTCCGACGAACGCCGCCCGCACGCCGTGCTGCGCGTAGAACTTCGCCTCGAAGGGCAAGAGACACAGCACCAGATCGCAGGAGCGGGCGATGCTGCGCACCCGGCCCTGCCGCCACGCCCACACCTGCGGGCTCACGTACTGCACGGTGCGGACGCCGGCGCGCTTCAGCCCTCTGGCGAGCGACAGGTTGAACTCCGGGGCGTCGATGCCGACGAAGACGTCGGGCCGCGCCTCGCGGAATCGCCGCGCCACGGCGGCGCGCAATCGCAGCAGGCGCGGCAGGTGGCGCAGCACCTCGGCGAGACCCATGACGGAGAGCTGCTCCGCGCCCCACCAGGCCTCGCAGCCCGCCGCGATCATCTTCGGGCCCGCGATCCCGAAGCACTCGAGGCCGGGCACCCGCTGGCGCAGCGCCGCGATCAGCGCCGCTCCCAGCTGGTCCCCGGAATGCTCGCCGGCGACGAAGCCGACGCGCAGGCGCTGCACGCCGCTCGGTGCCGCGCGCACCGCCGCGCTCATCGCGCGAGGCTGCGCGTGGAGGCGTGGATGAAGTCGACGAACGCGCAGATCTCGGGATGCCGCTCCGCCTCCGGCGCGAGCCGCGCGAGCGCCTCGGAGAGCTTCAGATCCGAGCGGTAGACGATGCGGTAGGCGTCGCGGATGTTGCGGATCTGCTCCTCGGTGAATCCGCGGCGTTTCAGGCCCTCTGAGTTCACCGCGTGCGGCGCGGCCGGGTTGCCCGCGACCATCACGTAGGGCGGCACGTCGCTCCTGACGATCGCGCCGCCGGCGAGGAAGGCGTGCGCCCCGATCCTGGTGTGCTGGTGCACGGCGGTCAGCCCGCCGAGGATCACCCAGTCGCCGATCTCGACATGCCCGCCGAGCGCGGCGCAGTTGGCGAACACCGTGTTATCGCCGACCACGCAGTCGTGCGCGACGTGCGAGAAGGCCATGAACAGGTTGTCGCTGCCGATCACCGTCACGCCCTTGTCGAGGGTCGTGCCGCGGTTGATGGTGCAGCTCTCGCGAAACACGTTGCGATCGCCGATCTCGAGCCGGGTCGGCTCGCCCTGGTACTTCTTGTCCTGCGGCGCGTCCCCGATCGAGGCGAACTGGAAGATGCGGTTGTCGGCGCCGATGCGGGTCGGCCCGTTGATCACCGCGTGCGGACCGACCACCGTGCGCGGTCCGAGCTGCACCCGGGGGCCGATGATGCTGAAGGGCCCGACGCTGACATCGGAGGCGAGCTCGGCCTCGGGGGATACGATGGCGCGCGCATCGATCACTTGGAGGCCTCCGGCGCCACCATCATCTCCGCATGCGCGACCTCCTGATCCCCGACGAAGGCCGCGGTCGAGACCTTCCAGATGCCCTTCAGGGCGCGCTCGAACTGCGCCGTCAGCACCAGCTGGTCCCCCGGCACGACCGGGCGGCGGAAGCGCGCCTTGTCGATGCCGACGAAGTAGAAGCGCGTCTCCGCGTCGGGAATCACGCCGGCGGTCACGAAGCACAGGATCCCGGCTGCCTGGGCGAGTGCCTCGATGATGATGACGCCCGGCATCACCGGCCGGGACGGGAAGTGGCCCTGGAAGTACGGCTCGTTGTAGGTGACGTTCTTGAGCGCGCGGATGCTCTCCCCGGGACGGCACTCGAGCACCCGGTCGACGAGCAGGAACGGATAGCGATGCGGCAGGCGCTCGAGGATCGCCTGGATGTCGAGGTCAACCGGCTCAGTCATGAGGCTCTTCCTGATCGGATTTCAGGCCCGCGGCGCGCTCCAGCCTGCGCACACGGGTCGCGAGCAATCCGCTGCGTTTGAAGCGCGCCACCAACCGGCGCCAGGCGTGCGCTTCTTCGACCGGCAGGGTGCCGGAATATACACCCGGTCTCCCGATCGAGTGCGTGACCGCCGAATAGCCGGTGATGACCACGTCGTCGGCGATGGTGAGATGGCCGGCGAAGCCGGAGAGGCCGCCGATCATGCAGCGCTTGCCGATCGTGGTGCTGCCGGCCACGGCGACGCAGGCGGCGAGCGCGCTGTGCGCGCCGATGCGCACGTTGTGCCCGATCATGATGAGGTTGTCGAGCTTGACACCCTCCTCGATCACCGTGTCGTCGATGGCGCCGCGGTCGATAGTGGTGTTGGCTCCGATCTCGACGTCGTCGCCGATGCGCACCGTGCCGAGCTGCGGCACCTTGAGCCAGGCGCCGTGCTCGGGCGCGAAACCGAAGCCGTCGCCGCCGATCACCACCCCGGGCTGCAGCACCGAGCGCGCGCCGACCGACACGCGCGGTCCCAGCGTCACGCGCGCAGTGAGCCGCACGTCGGCGGCAAGCGTGGCACCCTCGGCGAGGATCGAGTGCGGACCGATGAAGCTGCGGGCGCCGACGACGACCCGCTCGCCGATCGTGCAGTAGGCCGAGAGCTGCGCGCTCGGATCGACGCGCGCGCCGGGAGAGACGAGCGCGGTCGGGTGCACCCCGGGCACCACCGCCGGCAGCGGATGGAGCACCGCGGCGATGCGCGCGTAGGTCGCGTAGGGGTTCTCGCTCAGGAGCATCGCGGTCGGACACTCGGCGGCGCTCGCCCCGCCGAGCACCACCGCTGCGGCGCGCGTGGCGACGAGCTGCTGCCGGTAGCGCGGGTTGGCGAGGAAGGCGAGCGAGCGCTCGTCGGCGTTCGCGAGCGTCGCGACGTGCTCGACCCGCCTGTCAGGATCGCCGCGCAGCTCGCAGCCGAAGCGGACCGCAAGCTCCCCCAGCGACACCGACATGGCGAGTTCTCGCGAAGCCCCGCGCGGCCGCACCCGCGGTCAGTGCTTCTCGGGCTTGGCCGGCGGCGCGGGCTTGGCGGCCGCCGGCGCGGCGAGAGTCGCGGGCGCGGCGGGAGTCGCGGGCGCGGCGGCGCTGCGCGCCTGAAGCGCCGCGAGGATCGCCGGCGTGATGTCGTACGCGGGAGCCGCGTAGACCACGCTCTCGCCGGTGAGAATCAGATCGTAGTTCTGCGCCTTCGCGTAGCTGCGCACTTCCTCGCCGAGTGTCTTCTGCAGCCGCGACATCTCCTCGTTGCGCTTCGCCGTGGCATCGTCGTTGAATTCGCCGCGCGCGCGCTCGAGCTCGCGCGCCGAGTCGCGCAACTCCTTCTCGGCGCGCACCCGCTGATCGTCGGTCATGGTGGCGCCGTCCTTCTGCAGCTTCTCCTGTCTCGCCTTCAGGGCCTGCTCCTGCGCCTGGAGCGTGCGCTGGCGCGGCGCGAACTCCGCGCGCATCGATTCGCTCGCCGCCTTGCCCTGGGGCGAGTCCTCGAGGAGCCGCGTCGGGTCGACGACACCGATCTTCGTTTCGGCCGATGCCGGCAGCGCACCCAGAGCGCCGCCGGCTGCAATGAGCCCGATCCACCACTTGCTGCTGATCACACGCTTCACGGAACTACCCACCTCGTCTGTGGTTGTTAACGAACCCGCCGGGACAAGCCGCCGCGGGGGCCCGAGGCTTAGTATCGCGTAGAAACCGTCCAGGCGGCTCGATTCTTTCCTGCATGCGGCTCTAGAAGGCGTTGCCGACCGAGAACTGGAAGCCCTCGGTCTCGTCGCCCCAGCCGTGCAGCTGCGGGTCGCCGTGCCGGGCGTTCAGCGGCACTCCGAAGCTGAAGCGGAAGAGCCCGAGCGGTGCGAGCCACTGCACCGCGAGCCCCACCGAGCGTTTGAGCTCCTTGGTGCTGAAGTGGTAATTGTCGACCGTCGACCCGTCCGGGCCGAAGAACTTCAGCTTGTTGCCGGTCTGGAACACGTTGCCGATGTCGAAGAAGGCGCTGACGCGCGCCGTCTGCGCCCACTTGGACGGCATCGGTAAGATGAGCTCGTTCTGGCTAACGATGCGGAAATTCCCGCCATAGGGATTGCCGAACTGGTCCTTCGGACCCAGGCGGCTCTCGCGGAAGCCGCGCACCGAGTCCGGGCCCCCTCCGAAGAACTGCCGGTAGGGCGGAATCGCGGTGGTGCTGCCGAGGGGCGCGCCGTAGTCGACACCGGCGAGGAACGAGAGCGTCAGGGCGCGGTACACGGGCACGTACCTGAGGAAGGTGTAGTTGCCGATCCAGTACTTGACGTCGCTCCCGGGGACGGTGGCGGAGAAGGAAAGGGAGTGGCGCATGCCGCGGTCCGCGAACAGGGTGCGGTTGCGCGTGTCCCAGTCCCAGCCCGTCACGAGCTCGACGCTCTTGAAGTTGCTGCCGTAGAAGACGTACTCGTTGTTGGTCGAGTCGTCGTGCGCGATACGGTTGTAGGGATGGCCGTTCTGCTGCACCCACTGCTGCGCCTGCAGCGCGCTGCTGAGCTGGTTGGTGAGCAGCTGCGAGCTCTCGAAGGCCGCGCCGGCGCGCAGGTACATGGTCTCCGCGATCGGGTACGCCCAGGTCGGCCCGAAGGTGAGCGTGCGCGAGGAGAAGTTCGACGACGAGGAGACGAACTGGGTCACGTCGCTGTAGCTGACCGAGATCGTGCGCTGCAGGTTGTCGATGTTGGTGTACGGGTTGGTGTGCGAGACGCTGTACACCTTGCTGAAGGCGCCGCCGTTCAAGTTGACCGCGATGCGCTGCCCCGTGCCGAGGAAATCGGCGTCCGCGTAGCTGCCGTTCAGCATGAAGCGGTAGGTCTCCGAGTAGCCGATGCCGCCGGAGAGCTGCGACGCAGGTCCCTCCTCGATCTTGTAGCTCACGTCCACGAGGTCCGGGGAGCCGGCCACGGGGGTGGTCTCGAACTCGACGCTCTTCACGTACGGCAGGCGCTGGATGCGCTGCTTGGAGCGCTCGAGCGAGGTGTTCGAGAGCCAGCCGCCCTCGAGCTGGCGCATCTCGCGGCGCAGCACCTCGTCGTTGATGCGGTTGGCGCCCGCGAAGCTGATGTTGCGCACGTACACGCGGTTGCCCGGATCGATGAAGAAGGTGAGCGCCACGGTGTGATTGGCGTTGTCGGCGGTCGGCACCGGCTCGACCTTGGCGAAGGCGTAGCCGTCGCGGCCCATGCGGTTCTGCATCAGCTCCTGAGAGGACGTGATGAGCTTGCGGTTGAAGGTCTGGCCCGGACGTATCAGCAGCAGCTGCTCGAGCTGCGCCTGCGGAACCACGAAGGTGCCGGCCAGCTTGATCTGCGACACCCTGTAGACCTGGCCCTCGTCGATGTTGACGGTGATGAAGATGTCTTCCTTCTCGGGAGCGATCGCCACCTGCGTGGATGCGAGCTGAAAGTTCGCGTAGCCGCGATCCATGTAGTAGTTGCGGATCTTCTCCAGATCGCCCTGCAGCGATTCGCGCGAGTAGCGGTCGTCCTGGCGGTACCAGGAGAGCCAGTTGGGAGTCTTGAGCTCGAGCGTCTGCAGGATCTCCTTCTGCGGGAAACGCGTGGCGCCCACGAGGTTTATCTGGCGGATCTTGGCGCGCGCGCCTTCCTTGATCTCGATCTTGATCTTGACGCGGTTGCCGGTCTCCTCCTCGACGTGCGAATCGATCTTCACGCCGTACTTGCCGCGGGCGAAGTACTGGTCGGTGAGGTACTGGGTGACGTCTTCCAGCACCGAGCGGTCGAAGGTCTTGCCGGTGGCGAGGCCCACGTTGCGCAAGGATTTCTGCAGATCCTCGGTCTTGATGTCCTTGTTGCCGGTGATCTCGAAGCTCTCGATGGAGGGACGCTCGAGCACCACGACGATGAGGGTGTTGCCGTCGCGGCGCAGCTGCACGTCGCGGAAGAAGCCGGTGGCGTACAGCGCGCGGATCGCCTCGCGAGCGCGCTGCGGGGTGATGTGATCGCCGATGTTCACCGGCAGGTAGTTGTAGACCGTGCCCTCGGAAACGCGCTGCAGGCCCTCGACCCGGATATCGCCGACGACGAAGTCGGCCAGGCCCGCTGGCGTCGGTGGCATCGCTGGCGTCTGTGGCATCGCTGGCGTCGGCGGCATCGCTGGCGTCTGTGCGGCGGTGAGCGCGCACCGCACCGCGAGCACAGCTGCGGCGACCGCCATGCGCGTTTTCATTCTTCAGCCACCCCATCCCCCTTTGAGCGCGCACCACGGCGCACCCCGAAAGCGAAAGCTCTGCCGCCGCGGCCCCGTGCGGTGCGGGACAGCGTCAACCGAACTGGCGCGCGATGTCGTTGTAGAGCGCGACACCCATCAGAACGATGAGGAGCGCGATGCCGAGCTGCTGTCCCAGAGCCTGCGCGCGCTCCGACAAGGGGCTGCCCTTCAGCCACTCCACCAGCTGGAACACGATCTGTCCGCCGTCCAGGATCGGAATCGGCAGCAGGTTGAGGAATCCCAGCGACAGCGAGATCAGCACCAGGAAGCCGAGAAACGGCGCGAGGCCTGCCTCGGCCGAGTCGCCGGCGAACTCGGCGATCGACAGCGGGCCGCTCAGGTTCTTCAGCGACACGCGCCCGAGGAGCATCCGCCAGAAGAGGCGCGCCTGGAGCACGGTCATGGTCCAGGCCTCCCCGCCGGCGCGCGCGAGCGCGACGGCGGGACCGAGATCGGTGTGCCGCAGCATGCTCTCCGGGTAGCCCGAGCCCTTGGGCTGCATGACATGGATGCGCCCCAGGCGCTTGCCGCCCACCGGCTCGCTCTGGACCTCGAGCTGCACGCGGTGGGCGACCCCGCCTCGGGCGTAGTCGATGGTCACCCGCTCGCCGGGGTGGGCGCTGATCAGCGCGACGATCTCGCGGAAGTCGTGCACGGAAGTGCCGTCGATCGCCTCGATGAGGTCCCCGGCGCGCAAGCCCGCGCGCGCCGCCGGCCCGTCGGGCATCACCTGCCCGAGCACCGGCGGCAGCGGCGGCGTCCAGAACGTGAATCCGAGTCCGCGAAAGAGCTCCGCCGGCTCGGTGAGGCGGCGGCGCTGCTCGGCGTCCGGCACGTGCAGTCTCGCGGAGCGCAGCTCGCCCGAGCTCGCGCGCACGGCGAGATCCGCTTCCCCACGCGAGCTCATGGCGTCGAGCAGCCCAAACACCACGTCGCGCTCGCCCGCCACGGCGGCGCCGTTGACGGCGCGGATCTCGTCTCCCGGGCGCAGGCCCGCCGCGGCGGCCACCGAGCCCGAAACAACCTCGCCGACGAGCGGCCGGATCTCGGTGACGCCGTTCGCCCACAGCATCCCCCACAGCACCAGCACCGCGAACAGGATGTTGAAGGCGGGACCCGCGAGCAGCACCACGATGCGCTGCCACGGCGGCCGGCGCGTGAAGGAGCGCGAGAGCTCGTGCGGCGCCACGGGACCCTCGCGCTCGTCGAGCAGCTTCACGTAGCCGCCGAGCGGCACCGCCGCCACCACGTATTCGATGCGATCGGCGCCGGCGATGCGCTTGAGCAGCGGCCGGCCGAAACCGACCGAGAAGCGCAGCACCTTGAAGCCGAGCCGCCGCGCGACCCAGAAATGCCCGAACTCGTGCACCGTGACGAGAACTCCCACGGCGACCACGAACCACACCGCGTACCAGACGAGACTCATGCGTGAGCGCCTCTATTCGATTCGTTTCTCGTGATGTCGACGATCCGCTCACGCGCGCGAAAGCGGCTCTCCGCGTCGGCGGCCAGCACGTCCTCGAGCCCGCCGATCGCTCCCCCTCCGGCGCCCCGCTCAACTACCGCTTCAATGACCGCAGCGATGCCGGGAAAGTTCAATCGGCGCTCGAGGAACGCCTCGACCGCCACTTCGTTCGCGGCATTGAGCACGACGGGGTGCAGTCCGCCGGCGCGCGCGGCGGCCTCCGCCAGCGCGAGGCACGGAAACTTGTCGCTGTCGGGAGCGCGGAAATCGAGCCGTCCCGCCTTGAGCAGGTCGAGGAATTCGACTCCCGAGCCGATCCTCGCCGGCCAACCGAGCGCGTGCGCGATCGGCGTGCGCATGTCGGGCGCCGAGAGCTGCGCGAGCACCGAGCCGTCGACGTATTCGACCATCGAGTGGACGATGCTCTGCGGGTGCAGCAGGATCTCGACCTGCGCCGGCGTCACCCCGAACAGCAGGCACGCCTCGATGAGCTCCAGTCCCTTGTTCATGAGGGTAGCGGAGTCGACCGAGATCTTGCGGCCCATGATCCAGTTGGGATGCGCGATCGCGGCCTCGGGTGTGACCGCATCGAGCGCCTCGCGCGGGGTATCGCGGAACGGCCCGCCGGAGGCTGTGAGCAGCAGCCGCCGCACCCCCGGCGGCGCCACGCCGGGGCTCACGGGCGGCGGCAGGCACTGGAAGATCGCGTTGTGCTCGCTGTCGATCGGCAGCAGCGTCGCCCCCGAGCGGCCCACTTCCTTCAGCAGCAGCGGGCCGGCCATCACGAGGGCTTCCTTGTTCGCGAGCAGCAGCCGCTTGCCGGCGCGGGCCGCCGCCAGAGTGGAACGCAGGCCCGCGGCGCCCACAATCGCGGCCATGACACACTCGACCTCGGGCGCCTGCGCGATCTCGTCCAGCGCCGCAGCGCCGGCGAGCAGACGCGTCCGCGGGGCCGCCCCGCCGACGAGGGCGCGCAGCTGCGCGGCCGCGCGCTCGTCGGCGAGCGCCGCGTAGTCCGGCTGCCAGGTGCGCACCTGCTGCGCGAGCCTCCCGGAGTTGCTGTTCGCGGCGATCGCCACCAGGCGGAACCGGTCGCGATGCCGCGCGAGCACGTCGAGGGTGCTCTCGCCCACCGAGCCGGTCGAGCCGAGCACCGCGACGCCGATCACCTCACGACTCCGAGCAGCGTCAGGCCGAGCAGCAGCACCGGGGCCGCTCCCGTCAGACTGTCGATGCGATCCATGACTCCGCCGTGCCCGGGAAACACGCTGCCGCTGTCCTTCATGCCCGCGAAGCGCTTCAAGAGACTCTCGGTGAGGTCGCCGATGATCGAGAAGCCGACCGCGGTCACGCACAGCGGCAGAAACATGAGCAGCGGCACGCGGAACCAGAGGCTCCCCCCGACCGCGACCAGCGCGCTCAGTCCGATCCCTCCCAACACTCCCTCCCAGGTCTTGCCGGGCGACACTTCGGGCGCGAGCCGGATGCGCCCGAAGCGCCGGCCGCAGAAGAAAGCGCCGATATCGGCCATCCACACGAGCACGAACGCGAACAGCACCCATTCGGCGCCCTGCGGCGGCGCGTACCGCAGGCGCGCCAGCGCGACCCACGCCGGCACCAGCGCCAGGATCCCGGCGGCCCCGGCCGACCAGGGCGAGACGCGCCGCGGCGCGAACGCGATCCAAAGGAGCGCGGTCAGCCACCAGAGCACCGCCACCGCGAGCAGGAGCGAGCGCCCGCCGGGGCTCGCCGAGACGCGCCAGGCGAGCGCCAGCAGGGCCGCGACCAGCAGCACGTACGCGCCGCGCGCGCTCGTGGCGGGGACGCGCAGGAACGCGGACCATTCCCAGGCTCCGGCGAGCACCACCGCGGTCACCACCGCGCGCGTCGCCCACGCCGGCAGCCACAGCACCACCGCCAGCAGCACCGCCGCCAGCACCACCGCGGTGAGCACCCGTGTGCGCAGCGCCTCGCTCACGGTGCCCTCAGCCTTTCGCCGCCGCCGGACATTGCGCCGACAGTTGGCCGAAGCGCCGCTCGCGGCCGGCGAAGAACCCGAGCGCTTCCTCGAGATCCCCCACGGAGAAATCCGGCCATAGCCTCGATGTGAAATACAGCTCCGCGTACGCGAGCTCCCAGAGCAGGAAGTTGCTGATGCGGTACTCGCCTCCGGTTCGGATCAGCAGCTCCGCCTCCGGCACTCCCCCGAGAGCGAGACTCGAGCCGAAGACTGCCTCGCTGATCTCCTCCGGTCGCAGAGCCCCGCTCGAGCATTCCCTCGCAAGTCTTTGAGCTGCCTGAATGATATCCCAGCGCCCCCCATAGCTGACCGCGACCTGGAGCTTGAGGCCCGCATTGGCGCGGGTGAGCTCCTCGGCGGCGGCGATGCGGCCCTGCAGCCGTACGGAGAGATTGCGGCGCTCGCCGATGAACCTGAGCCGCACCCCTTGCCCGTGCAGCTCCTCGACCTCGCGCTCGAGCGCCTCGATGAAGAGGCCCATCAGGCTCCCCACCTCGTCCGCGGGCCGTCCCCAGTTCTCGCTCGAGAAGGCGAAGAGCGTGAGCGCCTCGACGTCGCGCCGCGCGCACTCCTCGACGCACATGCGCACGGGCTTGAGCCCCGCGCGGTGCCCGGCCGGACGCGGCAGAGCGCGCGCGGCCGCCCAGCGGCCGTTGCCGTCCATGGTGATCGCGATGTGCCTCGGTACGGGCTTTGCGGTGGCGGCGTCCATCAGACCTGCATGACCTCCTTTTCCTTCGCGGCGAGCAGCGCCTCGATGTCGGCGATGTGCTTGTCGGTGAGCTTCTGCACCTCGGTCTCGGCGCGGCGCTCGTCGTCCTGAGACACCAGCTTTTCCTTCAGCTGCTCCTTGATGTGGTTCATGACGTCGCGGCGCACGTTGCGCACCGCGACCCGGGCGTTCTCCGCATCGTGCCGGAGCACCTTCGTGATCTCGCGGCGTCGCTCCTCGGTGAGCGGCGGCATGGGAATGCGGATCACGGTGCCCGCGGTCATCGGCGTGAGCCCGAGGTCCGACTTGAAGATCGCCTTCTCGATCGCCTGCACCACGCTCTTCTCCCACGGGGAGATGACGAGCGTCCGACCCTCCTCGACCGCGATGCTCGCCACCTGCTGCAGCGGCACCTCCGAGCCGTAATAGTCGACCTTCAGGTGCTCGACGAGGCTCGGGTGCGCCCGTCCGGTACGCAGCTTCTTCAGATCCGCCTGGAAGGTCTGAACACACTTGCTCATGCGCTCGCGCGCGTCTTTCTTGAGGTCTTCGAGCATGGTTGCGTCTCCTCGATACGGCGCGCCCCGGGCCGCTCACTCGAACGTCACGGCCGTACCGACTTCCTCCCCGCGCACGATGCGGGTGAGATCCCCCGGATTGTTGAGATTGAACACCCGCAAAGGCAAGCGGTTGTCGCGGCACATGACGATGGCGGTGGCATCCATGACGTTGAGCTTGTCGGCGAGCACCTTGTCGAAAGTCAGGTGTGTGTAGCGGAGGGCGGAAGGGTTGCGCAAGGGGTCGTCGGAGTACACCCCGTTCACCTTGGTGGCTTTCAGCAGCACGTCGGCGTTGATCTCGATGGCGCGCAGCGCCGCCGCCGTGTCGGTGGTGAAAAAGGGATTCCCGGTGCCGGCGGCGAAGATCGTCACGCGTCCCTTCTCCAGGTGGCGCACGGCGCGGCGCCGGATGTAGTCCTCGCAGACTTCGTTGATGCGGATCGCGGACATGACGCGCGCGTACAGCCCGAGGCCCTCGAGGGCATCCTGCAGTGCGAGCGCGTTCATCACCGTGGCGAGCATGCCCATGTGGTCGGCCGCCACGCGGTCCATGCCGGCACGCGCGAGTCCCGCGCCGCGGAAGATGTTGCCGCCGCCGATCACGAGCGCGAGCTGGACATCCATCTCACGGATCTCCTGCAGCTCCCCCGCGATGCGCCGGATGACCGCCGGCTCGATGCCGTAGTCCCCGTCGCCCATCAGGGCCTCACCCGAGAGCTTCACCAGGATCCTCGAGTAGCGCACCGTGGCTCGCGTCATCTCAACACCTCCGCCGATGGAAAAAACCCCGCGCTCGGCGGGGTCCCACGAAATCGACGAGTCGCCTCCTCAGTGCACCTTCGTGTCCTTGCCCTTGTCCTTGCCCTTGACCTGAGCCATCACGTCGGCGACGAAATCCTCGGTTTTCTTGTCGAGACCAGCGCCGACCTCGAAGCGCTCGAACGCCACCACCTCGGCCCCGGCGCTCTTCAGGAGCTTCTCGATGGAGACGTCCGGATCCTTGACGAACGCCTGTCCGGCGAGGGTGACCTCGTTCAACGCCTTGCGCAAGCGCCCTTCGACCATCTTGGCGACGATCTCCGGCGGCTTGCCCTCGCTCTTGGCCTGCTGGGTGAGAATGTCGCGCTCGCTCGCCACCACCTCGGCCGGCACGTGCGTCGTGGAGAGATAGCGGGGATTGCTCCACGACACGTGCATCGCCAGATCCCGCGCGAGCTCCGCGCTCCCCCCCTTGAGCGCGATGAGCGCGCCGATGCGTGTGCCGTGCACGTAGGCGCCGAGGTGCTCCGGGGCGCTGAGCAGCGCCACGCGGCGCACGCTGATGTTCTCGCCGATCTTCGCGATGAGCGCGCGCCGGCGCTCCTCGACGCTCTCACCCGAGCCGAGCCTGGTCTCGAGCAGCACGGCCAGGTCCGCCGCGCGCGCCTTGAGCGCCGCCTCGCCCACCGCCTTGGCGAAGGCGCGGAAGTCGTCGCCGCGGGCGACGAAGTCGGTCTCGCAGTTGATCTCGACCATGGCGGCGGCGCGCGCATCCGCGCTGCGCTCGATGACGATCACGCCCTCGGCGGCCACGCGCGCGGCCTTCCTGTCGGCCTTGGCGAGCCCTTGGCGGCGCATGAGCTCCGCGGCGGCATCGAGGTCGCCCTTGGTCTCGACCAGCGCCTTCTTGCACTCCATCATGCCGGCGCCGGTGCGCTCGCGGAGCTGTCTGACTGCATCTGCTGTGATGTTCATGGGGATTGCGGGTCCTCGGGAGCTTAAGGATTGCCGGCGCTATTCGCCCGAGCCGGGGCCGGCGGGGCCGCGGCCCTTGCGCCGGCCCACGCTAACGCTCGGCCGGCGCGTCAGGGTGTCGGAAGCGGGGGCGACGCCCGCGGCCGCGGCGGCGGCCTCCGCCGCCTCCTCGGCCTCGAGCTCATCATCCTCCGCGGGCAGCTCCTCCGCGGTCAGCTCCTTGGCGGCAGCGGGCGCGAGGGGCTTCACCGGCGGGAGCTTGCGCCGCGCCGGCGCCTTCTTGCGCACGGCGGCCTGAGGCCGCCTGGCGCCGCGCGCCGCCTTCTTGCGCGGGTTGCCCGCCTCATCGAGCTCGACGAACTCGTCCTCTCCGACCGCGACCTGGGGCACCGCTTCCTTGCCCTCGAGCACCGCGTCGGCGATGCCGGCGGCGTACAGCTGGATCGCGCGCATGGCGTCGTCGTTGCCCGGGATCACGTAATCGATGCCGTCGGGCGAGCAGTTGGTGTCGACGATGGCCACCACCGGAATGCCGAGCTTCTTCGCCTCGTGAATCGCGATGATCTCGTGCCCGACGTCGACCACGAAGAGCGCATCGGGAAGCGACTCCATGCTCTGGATGCCGCCGAGGCTCCTCTCGAGCTTGTCCATCTCGCGTCGCAGCTGGGTCGCCTCCTTCTTGCCGCGCTTCTCGAGCGCGCCCGAGGCGGCGAGCTCGCGGATCTCCGAGAGCCGCTTGATCGACTGGCGGATGGTCTTGAAGTTCGTGAGCATGCCGCCGAGCCAGCGCTGGTTCACGTAGGGCTGCAGGGCGCGCTCGGCTTCCTTCTGGATCGACTCGCGCGCCGAGCGCTTGGTGCCGACGAACAGCACCTTGCCGCCGTCGGCGATCACTCCCCGGATGAACTGCGCAGCCTCCGAGTACATCGGCTGCGTCTTCTCGAGATTGATGATGTGGATCCTGTTCCGCTCGCCGAAGATGAAGGGGGCCATCTTCGGGTTCCAGAAGCGGGTCTGATGTCCGAAGTGGACTCCCGCCTCCAGCATCTGTCGCATGGACACGCCGGGCATGAAGAAACTCCTGTGCGGGTTGAGCCTCCGCGCATCCCCCTGACCATCCTCCGGCGGGCCGCGAGGCCTCAGACCCAAGGAGGACACCCAGTCAGCGAGTTACCGATGCGCGTGTGGGTTGCGTTGCCAAAAAAGGCCGCGCTTTATACCATGAAGACCTCGTTGGAACAATGTCTTACGCTTGCCTGGCGCGCCCTTGTTCCGGTGGCGCCGCAACCCCATTTCGCACCCCTATGCACGTCACGATCAAGACCCCCGAGGAGCAGGAGAAAATGCGGGTCGCCGGGCGCCTGGCGGCCGACGTGCTCGACATGATCGGCGAGCACGTGGTGCCGGGGGTGACCACGGAAGAGCTCGACCGGCTCTGCCACGACTACATCGTGAACGTGCAGCGCTCGGTGCCCGCGAACCTCAACTACCGCGGCTTCCCGAAGACCATCTGCAGCTCGGTGAACCACGTGGTCTGCCACGGCATCCCGAATGACCGCCGGCTGAAGGCCGGCGATATCGTCAATATCGACGTCACGGTGATCCGCGACGGCTTCCACGGCGACACCAGCCGCATGTACCTCGTGGGCAAGGCGGCGCCGCACGCGCAGCGTCTCTCCGAAACGTGCTTCGCGGCCATGTGGCGCGGCATCGAGGCGGTGCGGCCCGGGGCGCGCCTCGGCGACATAGGCCACGCCATCCAGAGCTTCGTCGAGGGGAACGACTATTCGGTGGTGCGCGAGTACTGCGGTCACGGCATCGGGCGCGTCTATCACGAGGACCCGCAGGTGCTGCACTATGGCGAGCCCGGCACGGGACTCGAGCTCGAGCCCGGCATGACCTTCACCATCGAGCCGATGGTGAACGCCGGCAAGCGCCACGTGCGCTTGCTCCCCGACGGCTGGACCGTCGTCACCAAGGACCACTCGCTCTCCGCCCAGTGGGAGCACACGGTGCTCGTGACCGAGACGGGGAGCGAGGTGCTCACTCTGCCCGCGAACGGCGCGGATCACTAGCCGCCCGCACATGGGTGCCTGGGACTCCGAGCTGCTCGAGGAAACGCGTCCCGCCACGCCCCCGCCGATCTCCTGGCCGCTGCTCGAGACTCTCCCGGCACGGCTCGCCGCCGGGCGCGAGCCGGCCGCGTGGCGCGAGCTCCTGCGCTCGGCCCACGAGGAGCTCAAGGCGCGCTTCCTCGCCTCGGAGCCCGTCGAGGAGCTCGTCCACTCGCGCGCCGCGCTCGTCGATACGGTGCTGCGCGAGGCGTGGAGCCGCCACTGCGCCGCGCTTCCCGGCTGGGCTCTGGTGGCAGTGGGCGGCTACGGGCGCGCGGAGCTCCACCCCTGCTCCGACATCGACATCCTGCTGCTCGCGCCGCGCTCGCCCGACCCGCGCGGCGGCGGCGCGATCGAGGCGCTGGTCGCGTTCCTCTGGGACATCGGCCTCGAGGTCGGTCACAGCGTGCGCACGGTGGCCGAGTGCGCCGAGGAATGCGTCGGCGACGTCGGTGTCATGACGACGCTGCTCGAGGCGCGCCTCGTCGCGGGCGTCGCGCAGCTGCTCGCCGCCATGCGCCAGGCTCTCGCGCCCGAGCGACTCTGGCCGGTGAAGCAGTTCTTCGAGGCCAAGGTGCGCGAGCAGGCCGCGCGGCACTTGAAGGCCAACGACACCGCCTACAACCTCGAGCCCAACGTCAAGACCGGGCCCGGGGGGCTGCGCGACATCCAGACCATCGCCTGGGTCGCGAAGCGTCACTTCGGCGCCGAGACCCTCGACGGGCTCGCGACCCACGGGTTCCTCACGGTCGCGGAGCTGCGCCGCCTCGAGCAGGCGCAGGCGTTTCTGTGGAAGGTGCGCTTCGGGCTTCACACCCTCACCGGGCGGCGCGAGGACCGGCTGCTGTTCGACTACCAGATCCGCCTGGCGCAGAGCTTCGGCTATCAGGACGCCTCCTACACGCTCGCGGTCGAGCAGTTCATGCAGCGCTACTACCGCACGGTCATGGACGTGAGCCTGCTGAACGAGCTGCTGCTGCAGCTGT
>Ga0209689_1000931_pt1 | contig 21325 bp, 18 predicted proteins | sample GraSoiAngelo_149_FD_187119 | JGI IMG/M metagenome (GOLD analysis project Ga0209689, IMG submission 187119) | Grasslands soil microbial communities from the Angelo Coastal Reserve, California, USA - 14_1009_09_30cm (SPAdes) (version 2) | ecosystem: Environmental > Terrestrial > Soil > Grasslands ... | reverse complement strand
GCATCTCTGTTTCAGCATGGAGACTACTTGCCCTTAACCGTACTGGGCGCGAAAGCCAACCATCTGGTCGCGTTCGCCCGGCGGCAGGGAAGTTCTGCGGCCATCGTTGCAGTGCCTAGAATGTGCGCGCGTTTATTGGTGAACGGAGCAATTTCACCCGCTCAGTCCGGCTTGTGGGAGGACACCCGCGTAGAACTGCCGCCGGACCTTGCAAAATCAAAGTACCGCAACGCGCTTACCGCGGAACTCCTGCTTCCAGAAAGAGCTGCGGGATCGGGATTCCTTCGAGCGTCGTCCCTGCTGGGAAATTTTCCAGTGGTGCTTCTCACCCTTGAGAGTGGAAAGTAGCGCCGGCGTCCCGCCGGCTCCTGTCAAGCCCTATCGGCCAACAATCGCGCAGAATCCCGCCTGTTTGGAGTCCGCTTAGGCTCTTGCTAGAAACTTCTTGAGCGCGTGTTGCAATTGAATGTCAAGCGCTTCGCTGAGTTGCGCCAGATCATGCAACAGAAGATGAGCGTCCAACCGGTTCAAGTTCTTCTCCGCCAAGGCGGAAACGCAACGTCGAATAAGGTTGTAGTCTTCTACCAGACCCGTCGTCGTATAACCCTGAGCCCGCCGCAGACCGCCATGCTGTGTCGCGGCCTTCATCTTCATATGGGTCATTTCTTTGGGCGTAAACTTCATGGATTTCAAAGCTTCGTCCACTAGAGGCAGCACGGGCGACGTTCGCTTCTGGGCAGACAACTTCAGCCGCCGATGACCTGGGTCCGACTGGCTGTGATGTAGCCAATCTCGCTGGATCGAATTTCGATGCCGCTTCACGAGAAACCCGAGCCGCTTCTGGCCACGGTGGGCAGGTTTATCTGCTGCAACGGCCCGCCCGCCCAGTTTTTTGGTGATTTGATGGACTTCCTGTCGGAGAGCATTCTCTACCGGATCAGAAAATCGTTCTCCGCGAGCAACGCGACTGACGTAGGAAGGATCGACTCCGAGCTTCGTTGCGATTCGTACATAAAGCCCGCGATACAGTGTCTGCGGTAGCAGCACTCCCGCCGGGCGGCTCGTGCTAAAATTGTCATGCGACATGACAGTCCTTTCGTGCAGCTTGGCACGATGATGCCACTTGGCAGGAAGGGTGCCATTAACCAAGGCGTTAATCAGCCTTGTTAAGAGTGTAGCAGTGCTTCATGGGTAAAACAAGGAACACAACTGATCGCGAGTGGGCATCCCGGATCATTGCTCTTCGCCGCCGCATGGGCGTAAGCCAGACTGAGTTGGGTAAACAGCTTAATTCCTCCGCGATGGCGATTTCGCGTTGGGAACGTGGGGCGCAGGAGCCGCCCGCCAATATCTACATTCAGCTCGGTAACATCACCGGAGACCCCGAGTGCTGGTATTTTTGGGGACGAGCCGGATTGCATAGCGGCGATCTGATGCGTGTGTTGCCTGCAGTGCGTACACGCTTGCAGAAGGAGCGATTGCCCGCCTTGCAAATCGTGCAGGCGGGTGTCCACAGACTGCGCAAGAAGGGAAGTCACCTGGTGGCAATACCAGTCCTGCCGGTGGTCGCGGCAACTCATGGCGGAAAGGGCGATCCGGAAGTTTCTCTGGACCACGCGCAGCCGGAAACTGTTTTAGCAGCTCCGAGTTCATGGTGTCCCAATCCCGCATACACCAGTTGCCTCAGAGTCCGCGGCCGATCGATGATGCCGCTACTCCACGATGGTTACATCATCGTGGTGGATAAATCCCAAACCAACCGCCGCAAGCTCTACGGACAAATCGTGGTGGCCGCTCACAAGGAACAAGGCCTGATAGTGTCGAGATTGCAGCGCTTTGACGATACCGAAGTGCTGGTTCCTGAGAATCGCGAGTACGATTCTATTTCGATTTCATCTGCCAGTTGGCGGATTGTGGCTAAGATCCTGTGGTGGATCGGACGCGCCAGCCAGGCTGCGAGCTGACTCTGCTAGTGCATTAGTTTGCCTGACGATTTTCGCGACGGAAAGAAATTCCCGCCTGAAAGCACTGTCTCCACTGCAGCAACCAAATCTCGCGCCGCGTCACCTTTACTGACCGCGCCGCGAATTCCATCTTTCTGAAAATGGCTGATCACGTCGTCGGATAGGTGTAAAGAAAACAGGATGACCGGAATGTCGGGTTGCGATTCCGTGATTCGGCTGGCGGCATCCAGGCCGTTCATGCCTGGCATGGTGATGTCCATGATGACGACGTCAGGACGAAGCCTCAGGGCGCTTTCAATAGCTTCGCGTCCGTTACTGGCCTCCGCGCAAACACACCATCCGGATCTGGATTCAAGCAGATTCCGCATTCCCAACCTCATTACTTCGTGATCATCTACAACCAGGATTCTGACGCGGGCTTCCGCCGATTGGGGGTTCAGCGTTTGTGCATTCATAGTTGGAATTGCCAGCCTTCGAAAAAAATCAGTATGCGACCGCTACTGTCTTTGCGTTTGCCGCGCAGCTTCATTCAGGCTGGCCAGAGGAATGGCAATCAAAGCTTCGCGGTTAGTTTCTCGTATTCATCACAGTAGCTGTTACGGGTCAAAATCACAATGGCTCGGCGGTGTAGTCAGTTAGCACGAAAGTGCCAATCCCCCAACAGATAGATAACTAAGACGCATACTGCATTTTGAGCACACGTTCGCAATCGTTAAAGCGGGAAATCCATAACTTGAATGGGCAATCGCGGCTCGACGGAGGTCGAACCGCGACGCAATATCTTTCGAAACCAACTTGTCTTAGGAGACGTTGGTCTTTTCGCCGTAATAGGATTGTTTGGCGGATTGCTTGGCAGATTCCACGGTTTCACTCACGGCCTCTTTGCCGCGTGTGACAGCTTCTTTGCCACGATTGACCGCGTCTTGCGCACGCCGGGAGAACTCTTCCCCTTTTGCCTTCGCTTTATCCAATCCCTGCCGGGCACTGTCTGCCAGATACATTCTGGTTTCTTCGCCAGAGCTGGGAGCAAAGAGCACGCCCAAAGCCAGACCGGCACCCATGCCCGCGAGGAACAGCGGGATGCTGGAGTACGCGCTCCGGCGAGGCGCTTCGATATCAATATCCCCAGCCAGAATGGCTCGGGCAATTCGTATAGCTTTCTTGGAATCCAGGTTCATGATGATGTCCTTTCAAATCTTAGATTGTTTTTTATGCCGGTGAAGTTGCGTGGGTCCGACAATGAACAAAGATCACTCTATCCCCTACGTCGTAATAGAGCAATCAAGGTGATGCTGTAGCACCTGTTGAAAACTTCTGTAGGATAGCTGGCCCATTCACGGGCTTTTTTATGCGAGGGTTGGCAGTTCCCAAGGTGCTGCTGAAGCCCTCATTCCCAACCGAGACATCTGTTCTAAAGCCAGATTTCGATATCCGCGATAAGCAGTTCGCAGGCGAAACTGCTCAAAGGAATCGATGCCTGTGCTCATTGCCATCTTGCACCAGGCCAGCCGGAATACGCTATAAGCAAGCATGAACACAGGCAATCTCTGCCGCACGTCATTTCCCGTCAGTTGCGAGAAGCGGGCAAGCAAAAATTCCAGCGCATCGGGATGAAGGTCCCATTCCACAGCAACTCCCGCCAGATCCCATGCGATGTCAGTTGGCCCCGGAAAGAAATGATCATCACCGTGGGTGGATGCGTCCGTCTTGAGCAAAATGCCATCACTCGTGCGCAGCCATTCATGCGGTTGCATGTGGCCATCCACCACAACAGCGCTAGACGGTTGCAGTGCATCCAGGTTCAGATTCAAGTCGGTCTGAAACTCACGCGAAATATTGAAACGCAACATTTCCGCCAGCGGTTCGGGTTCCCCATCTGTGCCGAACTCGGCAGCGCGGAAAGCGCAGTATTGCGCAATTCGCTCCAGAACGATTAGATCGGTGTCTTTGCCTGTCATCGGCATAGCGTCTGCGACGGCGTAACAGGAAAACCCGTCGCCTTCGTCCGTAACGCTGCATCCGAATCCAGCTTCGTCCACGAGTCGCGAACGTTGCTGGACAGTTTCTACCGTCGATCCTAAGCCCTCGAACTTGTACAGCCGCGTTCCATCTGGCGACAGAAATTTAACTCGTTCCATCTGTGGCCAGCAGGCAGGCCACGTAGCGTCTTTCGGCAGCAGTTTGCGCCGCCATTCCCCGGCTCCCACAAAAATATGATCAGAAAATCGCGAACTGATGCGTGACTTGGCCGCAAGAAAATGAAAAGCTTTCCATCGCCGCACAGCATCATCGACACAAAGCAGGTTAAGGTCCGGCTCTTGGCTTCCTATTAATGTGAGTTCGGCTACTGAAACGCCAGCGTCGATCAGTGCCTCACCCACCGAGAGAAAGCTTGAACCACTTCTTCCTGGGCCTTCGTCCACCACAAGGAAAATGGCGCCCCGTTCCTTCTGCTTCCGGATCCAGCGGATCTGCTCCGAAGTGGGGTGCGTGTGACGGCTATAAGGATGGCCGGTTGGCCGCACCGTAATCCGCTCGGCAGCACACCCAGTCCTTCGCAGCGTTGCGGCAACCACGGCGCTCAGAGTAGTTCCGATACTGCGAATCCCGATTACCGCCGCGGGACGCGGGGGATCGGCGAGGCCCATCGCCGCGTCCGCGAACTCCAAAGGATGCAGAGCGTAGTAGGAGAAGCCCTCCGGTGGCGAGGTTTCAATTGTTTGCGGAAGGGAAAGATTACTTAGGCTGTCAGCCAGTTTCGTGACAGATCTCAAATCACCGCTAAGCAGAGTGAATGCCAGCGCATCGGTCAGCGATGCTAAGGGTGACGCAGCTGGAGACGCAGCGTCCGCCAATGCAGACTCCAACTCACCCGCACGAATCAATACATTCAGAGAGCGTTCGCGGATTTGCGATGCGGAAGAATCCAGAAGCTGCTTCAGTGCAGCGTGCAGTTCATTCAGCAACCTCAGGCCCGCCACAGATTTGCGTCCATTTCGAAAAACCCACAAATCGGTTTCAGCCGCTGACATTTGCTCAACATCCTTAAGTATTCCACGCGATATGGGCTAAAAAACCTTGCGAAACTTAGCGTCGAATGCCGCGCCGCCATTTTCATCTCGGGTGGCGCTCACCGACCACCGCCGGTTGAGCTGATATTCCAGTTGAATGACTTCCCGCTGCGCCGAGGTGACGTCGGTTGAAAAGGTAAAGATAAAGTTCTTGGTCACGCGCTGCTGTATGGCAATACGCGCTGAAGGATTCCTGTTATCCCCGCCAATTAATGGATCAATGGTCAGGCTGGAGATGCCGGCCAGCTTACCAATCTGCGAGCTGACCTGACTGGCCAGGCCTTGTGCCAGGATCGAGTTCGCGCCCAGACTGGTTGGAGTGGTCTCCTCCGTCGTCTGCCCGCGTGCGATCAGGTTAATAACGTCCACCGGTGGCAGCGGAGGATCTGAAACATAGCTCGTCCTTAATTTATCAATCGGTCCGACGATCGTTAGGCTCAAATTGTATTGCTTGATGGTTGTTGTGATCAGCAGGTTCACCTCGGGCGAAGTGCGATCAGTTCTAGTGAAGTTAATGATGCCGCGCTCCAATTCGTAACGCCTCTTCATGAAGAAGATTTCGCCGGAGGTCAAATCCGCTCGGCCAACAATCACTGGGTTGGAAGCTGTTCCAATCACGCGCAGGTTGGCCTGTCCTTCTAGACTGACCTGCGAACTAACGGCCGAAAGCTGCTCGGTCGATTGCACGCTGATGTTGAGCTGCACACTGTCGGCGAAGCTTTCCCCCGAAGGCGGCGCGGTGTCCCCGGTAAATTGATTCATGAAATTCGCTAGATCAAAATCCTGAGTGAACGACAGACTGTCAATCAAGACTCTTCCGTCCAGCCTGGCTGCCTGGCGGTTGCCAATAAACATAAGACTGCTGTTCAGCACGGAGCGCAGCCCCTCCGGATAACGCAGCCGAACAGAATTCCCGTTGAGCACAAGATTGAATTGAACTTCGGGTCGGTAGGTAACAAAGCCTCCGGCCGTAACCTGCCCACCTCCAAGCTGCGCGGTAAGGTTGCTGATCTGCACCTGATTATTATTCAAATTCAACAGTCCGTTGATTTGTTCCAGGCCGAAGGGCGTGGTCGCGGTGGAAAGCGCCGCGTTCTGCAAACGAATCGTTCCTGTAACCTGCGGATTGCGCGTGCTGCCGGCGGTTCGAATATCCAGAGCCATGATTCCTGAGCCGCGGACGTCAGGACTGACCAGCCGCAGCAGACGCAGATTGATGTTTCCTTGTGCGTTGAGAGTCATAGCGCCTGCGCCGCGCAAGGGAACTTGCCCCGCCAAACGGATTGATGTTTCGGTCCCGCTAAGTTCGCTAGGTTGGAGAGAGACCACATAGTTCGCATAGTCGACGCGGATGGGCCCCGCATTGCTAATCTGGACCGACTCATAACTCGCGCTCAGAGTCGGGATCACGAGATGTGCTTCCATGCGTGACTTATCTTTTAATGGTCCTTTCAACGAGGCATGGAGTTCCATCTGCCCTTGCAACCCGGTTGGCAGCGCCGGCACATACACCGCCAATAATGCGGCGACGGGCAAAGCGGTGGTGTCGATATTCGCGGTCGTGTAATAGTCGCGCCCGTCCAAATTTACGTTTGCTTTGGCTTGCAGTGACGACTTCTCCATACTCGAACCGAGCGCTGCCTCCGCGCGATGGTTTGCCACATTCAACTGAGCCTTGACGCCCGTCATAACACTCTGTTGAAACTGCAGTTGCGGCACCTGCACCGTGGCCGTGAGTTGCGGATTATCGAGCGTTCCTTTCCCATTGGTCGACGCGGTCAGCGTGCCCTTCACCGCCAGGTTCTTTGCCTGAATCGCTTCCAATTTTTCCAGCGCGACATTACTCGTATTTAGACGGACGTCATAACCCCGAGTCTTCGGGTAATAAATCAGGTTTGCATCTGCCGATCCTGCCGGAGTTTTCACGTTCCATGTCGAATTTACGGCGCCGTTCGCCGCTTGAAATTGAAGCGACAGAGTTTGAATTGGCTGGTTGTATACGCGTGCCTTCACCAGCTTCGCCGATCCCCGTCCGACCGGATTGAGTTGAGAGCCTTGCAACGTGACGTCCGCGGTCAGATCGCCGGTGGCCGGATAATTCAGCCTGGCGATTCGTTGCAATCCTGCCAGCGACATTTGCCTGACCGACAATGTCGCCGCGATTGGATTCGACGGATCATACGACCAGTTCCGCAGTCCAACCCGCGCACTGAAGGATGCCTGTCCTTGCTGTGCACTCACCAATGAGCCGTTCTGCAGCGCGATTTCCGACGCGCTGGCCTGCACTCCCATGCGCAGGCTGCGCCACTGACTACCTTCAGCCTGCAAATTTTGTGCGGTAACTTGTGCAGTCAGACGTGGGCTCTGCAATCGGCCTCGCACACTTGCATCCATCACAGCAGACCCGGAAACGCTCAAAGGCTTTGGCCTAGGTTGTGAAGCCGGAGCGCCTGCTGATTGAAACGCGTTTGCCAGCGTAGCCAACTCTTCGAGATTAGCGGTTCGCGCCTGAATTCGAAGCTCAGAGGTTTCACTCATCGTGCCATCCGCGGTTATGGAAGTTGCCGGAGTTCGAAGCACAGTTTGCCGCAGAGTGATTGCATTGCGCCGTCCGTCGTAGTCCATATGGACGAAGCCATTCATTGGAACCGATTTTTTCGTGCCCGATGCGGCAGTTATGACCGCAGCCTGAAGCGTGAGATCCGATCGCGCCTGAAGGTTTTTCATCCCTCCGACCCAGGAGGCGTCCGTCTTGCCGTCCACCTTCCCAGTCAGAGGTAATCGCTGGAACGATGGCGTGTTCAGCGACTCTCTCGCGGCGTCCAGCGATATGCCTCGCAACAAAGTATGCAGGCGAGACACGGGAGTAGTGTCCATATGCTGGACACTTAGGTCGCCGGTTAGTTGTCCCTTAAGCAAATTGACCGCGAGATCGCGGGCCTGCAAATTGCCGCGGGCAAACTGATATCGCCCGCGAATCGATCGAAATTCAATGTGTCCTTCGGGCGAAACTACCTTGAGCTCTCCGCCATTGAGCTGACCATCGAGTGCCACATTCAGCAAGACTGGCTGATCTGAGCTTTGATAATGAATTCCACCCGCCAGCGCCAGGTCGCCTGCTGGCTTTGCCGGTTTCAACAAGCCGGCGAAATCCTGCGTATGAAGCAGCACGTTGTAAGAACCATCGAATCGCGGATTGGAATAATTCGTCATATCCGCTCGCAAAGAAATTCGAGAGGACCCGACGGTTAGCACGACAGGATCAAAGACCAGCCGGGCGGGAGTCGCATTAAATTTTGCCTCGAGACTGTGCGGCAGCGGATTCAATCCCGCATACTTCACCTGGCCCTGCTTGTACGACAATGAACCGTCATAGCTGGTCGTCAAGAGGCTATAGCCAATTTCCGTTTTCAAATCGTAGACATCAGCTATCAGAGAGAGTTGCCGATCGTTGTAATAAATTTCGCCATTGCTCAGAAGCACATGGCCCACTGCCAAATCGAATATGTTAATGTTCGTGCTCTCCCTTTTCGGAGCCTTGGGCGAGGGGATATTGCTGCGACCGGCCCCGTCTACCGCAAGATGCACCACGGGATGTTCGATCAGGACTTCTTGCAGATTAACTTTTTGATGCAATATCGAGAGAATCTTCAGGCGCAGCGTCAGTTTGTCCACCTGGAGAAGCGGTCTTTCGTTGGACTTCTCCAGTCCGTGAATGATGACTCCATAAGCTTCGGCGGTCAGCTTAGTCCAGTGGAAGTCATAACCGCGAATCTCCACCGTTCCACCCGTTGCTGCGTTTCCTTTCTCCACAATCTTCGCCAGAATGTAGCGATGGAAACGTTTGCTTCTCACCACAAAAATTCCAGTGACGACCGTGCCCACAGTTAAAATCAGTACGATTGCCGCTATCCAACCGATGATCCGTTTCCATTTCATAAAGGCAATTCCATCCCGTATGCTATCAAAATGCCTGTCCCAGTGTGATAAAGAATTGCGTCGCACTAATACCCGTCACCGGATTCAGATTACGGCCAATATCAAATCGCACCGGCCCCACCGGCGTGTTGTAACGCAGGCCAAACCCTATCGTGTTGGTATAGTCCCTCACAAAACTTCTGATATTGACCGCGTGATAGACGTTTCCTCCGTCGTAAAAGAGTACCCCACCCAAATTGTTCTTGATGGGCAACGGAAACCGCAGCTCTGAGTTGAGAATGAAAAGCTGGTTGCCACCTACCGGCACACGTATGTCGGAACACGTGCTGCGATCGTTCGGATCGCTGCATACCGCGACGTTGCGCTGGGGTCCGGCGCCGTTGATGGGGAAACCACGGAGCGAAGTTCCGCCGCCGGAAAAGAAACGCTCGCTGGCCGGGACGTGACTGCCACCATACGCCTTGGCCAATCCCAGGCGCACGCTATTCGCCCAGACAATCTTGCGGATCGGCCGGTAATAAGCGTATTGGCCGAGCAGCCGGGTGAAACTCGCGCTCGATCCAAATGCTTTTGGGTTGATTCCCAGATCCAAAGTTTCAAAGCGTCCTTGGTGGGCGTCGAGCGGCTTGTCACGAGTATCGTGAATCAGCGTGCCCGATACTCCAGACACCCGTATCGAACGATCTTCCGGCAACACCAGTTCAGGAATTAGCAAGTTAGAAAGGGATGTCCTGTGGAAGTCGTATCGCACTTGCGCGATCGTAGTTTTCGCCCGATTGATAGTTCTTTCAAATTGCCAGGACGCCTCTCCAAGCCGCGCCGTAAATATCGGGTTCTGCGTCGAGCGCTCGCCGGACAAACTGATTAATGATTTCCACTGCGACCCGCGAAAGTGAGGCTGGGTATAAGTAGCCAGCGCTCGCTGGTCGAGTCTCGCCGCCAACAAAGAAATTGAAGCCGTTTCTCCCAGCCCGCGCATATTGCGCCGGCTATATTCCACCGAGCCGCGAGGGCTGGCAAAGGTCTTCTCGCTGGGAAGAATCTTCGCCTTGCCTAGTCCGATGGTAGGCAGCCCCGGCACCGCAACCGTTCCTGTCGGTATATTCCCGCCACGCCGCGCGACTTCGAATCCAACTCCGTAGGTGATGCTGTTGCGACGCGATTCGTGCACTTTGATCACCGCTTCTTCTTCGGTCTGCGTGCTGATAGGCCGGCGAGGTCCGACACTGGACCAATCAAAAATCCCAAGGTCATACAACGCGCTCTCTGCCTTAAGAAGTTTGCCTTGACTGAGCGGAGTCTCGGGCCAGAGGTCAGCAGTCTTGCTGATGAGTGATTGGCGCGTGCGTTTTTGGCCAATCGTCACTACCTGACTGACCCGCACTTGTTGATGCTCCGCGACACTGTAGGTAACGTCTACCCGGTGCGGATCATCTGGATGTCGGGTGATCGAAGGTTTCACTTCTGCGTTCAGATATCCGCGATCAATATAGGCGGCCAGAATGCGGCTCCGATCATCGGAAAGCCGGCGTGGTGAAAAAGGCGCTCCCGACCGCAAACCAAGTCCCGAGGGCGGGCTTAATTCATTAAACGGAATTGTCTTGTTTCCCTCGATGCGCAGTGTGTCGACCAGAGTCTGCGGTCCTTCGACAATCTGGAAGGTGACATCGATATCCGGCTCGTGATCGACAACCTGCGGATCAACTTTGACGTTCTCATATCCGGCGTCTCGATACAGCGCTTCGATATCAGTGACGCTCTTGCGCAAGAATTTCTCGCTATATCGCCCCCGAGATAGCAAATGATGTTTTCGAATTTCGATGTGCGTCAACAACTTGTCTTCCGGCAAGTTTTGATTGCCCCGAAAACTTATCTCACGCACCCGGTGCCGTTTGCCCTTGTCAATCTGGTACAGCAGCGAGATCTTGTCCGGCTGGTGCTGTACGACTGTCTTGACCTTGGCATCGAAGTAGCCTTTCTCCTGAAAGAAATTGACCAGATTGCGACGGCCCTCCTCCACCAGGTCACGATCGAATGCTCCTTCGTCGTAAATCGGGATCAGCTTCTTCTGTCGTCTGCCGCCGAGAAAGGGAAACACAGAAAGACGGGCGCCAGCGGTGCGGATGTCGACGATCGGTCCTTCTTCCACGTTAAACGAAACGTCCGCGCGGTTGGTCTCTGCATGATATTGAGGTGGATTCATCCGAACGCGGCTGGCCAGACGGCGCTGCCCCGCCAGATATTTTTGCAGCCGGCCGGTGGCAGACTTTAGCCTTTCTTGCGTATAAGACTTGCCCGGCTTCAAGGCTGCGCCAGTCACGGTTGCCCGCAGGGATCGCATGGAGCGTACCAACCGGGCGGCTTCCTGCTGCGGAGGTCCCTGAACCTCGACCCGGCCGATACGTGCCCGCTTATTGAGCTGCACGTTGAACGTAATATTGGCGAGCTGATTTTCTTCGTCCAGTTGAGTCTCAGTTCGGACAGTCGCCTGAAAAAAACCATTGGTTCGTAGAAAGTTCAATAACGCAGTTTCGGCTTGCGGAATGCGGGTTTTCTCATACGGATCTTCGTCGGGAAGATTGACTACCTGCAACAGCCGCGTATACGTGAAAACTCGAGTGGCTCCGGGAAATTGCAGAATGCCAACATAGAAGGCCGGCTCCAACACAAAAATGACGTGCAGTCCGGCCGCTTCTGGCCTTACGTCCACGTCAACTTTGGTGAAACGTCGCGTGGCTTGTAGCGCCGCGACACTGGCCTTGATCTTCTCTCCGGAATAAGTCTCGCCTGCTTTTTGCGCAACCAAGGCACGGAATGCGTCAACATTAATCCGGGGATCCGATACCAACTCGATTGAGCCCACCATCTGTCTTTCATAGGACACTTGCTCCGTGACTGGAGTAACCTGCGCGGTCGCCGATAGCAGGCAACACACGACGACGAGAAATGCTAAACCGCGCATAGGAAGATTGGCCGAACGCGCAACTGTGCGTCACAAGCGGCTGCAAACCCAAGAGACTGGCCGGCCCGTTGTTCTCTGATGCGATTGAGTCTGCGACAGATGTCCCCATTTCGAGAGCTTCAGCGACACTCCGTCTCAGACATCTGAGAACTGGGCACTAAGATCTACGAACTGGTCGGATGACCCCAGTCCGGGACGAAAGTGGAGACTGAATTCGCCGAGCAGTGACCCCTACGGGATGTTCCACTACGAATTACACACTTCTCCGAATTCAGCTATTTAGTTCGTCGCAGTAAATTTTCAGGGGCAGTTTTCGGAGGCGGTGCCGGTTCTCCTCAAGTGTGATTCGAAGTAACGGCAATCTGTGCTGAAAGACTCTTTCCTACATTTCTGATGAAGGCAGGTCATGCGACTCGTCATCTTCGGCCTGACCGTGAGTTCCTCATGGGGCAATGGCCACGCCACCATTTGGCGTGGACTCTGCCGGGCTTTGGCGCGAAAAGGACATCAGGTTAGGTTTTTCGAGCGCGATGTTCCGTATTATGCCGCCCACCGCGATCTGCAAAACAGTGAACCTTACCAACTGATTCTCTACTCGGCGTGGGAAGAGGTCGAAGCACAGGCCCGCGAAGCTGTCGCCGCGGCTGATTCCGCCATCGTGACTTCCTATTGCCCCGACGCGCTGGCCGCAGCAGACCTCATCCTTGATTCCCCTGCACTCGTACGCGTTTTCTACGATCTCGATACTCCGGTGACGTTGGAACGATTGCGGCTGGAGGGTTCCGTCGACTACCTCCCCTCCTACGGACTGGAACCTTTCGATCTGGTCTTGAGCTACGCCGGAGGGCGGGCGCTGGACGAGTTACGGCAGTATCTGGGAGCACGTCGCGTTGCTGCGTTGTACGGTAGCGTTGATCCCGAGGTTCACAAACCGGTGGCTTCGGATGCTCACTATCACTCCGACCTTTCCTACCTCGGGACCTACGCAGCCGATCGTCAGCCCGCGCTGCAACAACTCTTTCTCGAACCCGCGAAGCGTTCTCCCGAAAAACAGTTCCTGATCGGAGGTGCGTTGTACCCCCACGATTTTCCCTGGAGCGGCAACATTTCGTTTGTGAGCCACGTACCTCCGCCCAGGCATCCCGCGTTCTATTCATCCTCAAAATTGACTTTGAGCGTTACCCGCGCCGCCATGGCAGAGATGGGCTACTGTCCCTCCGGCCGGTTGTTTGAGGCGGCGGCTTGCGAAACCCCGGTTCTCAGCGACGCATGGGATGGGTTGCAGCAGTTTTTTGAACCGGGGCGGGAGATTCTTGTCGCATCGTCAGCCTCCGACGTGGTGGAGTTTCTTGCTCTCAGCCCGGAGGAATTGCGCAGCATCGGATGCGCCGCGCGGGAACGCGTCCTGGCCGAACATACCGCCGAACATCGCAGTCAACAATTACTCAGCCTGCTGGAGATGGCCGCATGAGCCGCTGGGGAATTGTGCCGGCTGCCGGTCTGGGTACCAGGATTCAGCCTCTCGCCTTCTCCAAGGAGTTGCTGCCCGTAGGAATTCGTCGCGATGGGAATACGGAACGCCCGCGCGCCGTATCCGAATATTTGATAGAGCGCATGCTGGACGCCGGAGTGACGCGGCTTTGCTTCGTGATTTCGCCAGCCAAGACAGACATCATGAACTACTTCGGCGGCCAGATCGGGGCGGCTTCAATCTGCTACGCAATTCAATCCAATCCCAACGGACTTTGTGACGCGTTGTTCACCGCGCTACCTTTTATCGCGCCGCAAGACGAGGTGCTGGTCGGCCTGCCCGACACCATCTGGTTCCCCGCAGCAGGTTTTGCGTTCCTTCCGGATGGTCAGTTTTCTTTCTTGCTGTTTCCGGTGGCGCAACCCGAATTGTTCGACGCCGTGATCACAGACGACACGGGTTCTGTGCAGGAAATTCAGGTCAAACAAAAGATGGCAAGTTCTCGCTGGATCTGGGGCGCCTTCAAATTGCCGGGAAGGGAACTGGCCAGCCTGCATCGCTTATGGTGCGAGCGGCAACGCAGCGATCAATATCTCGGTACTCTGGTCAACGCCTATCTTTCGCAAGGAGGCGCCGCGCTGGGAATCAAACGTGGCGACACCTACGTCGATGTGGGAACCATGCACGGATATCGTGAAGCGGTCAGATTGTTATCGCCGAGCCAGATTGCTGCATGATTACCCCGAATTCTCTCAATCCTCCCAGTGCATGGAACCGGCTGGCAAATCCGGTAACCGGCATCTGCAGTGGGATAAAGGTCGATCTGGAACCGGTTTTATTGGTCGCTCATCCCGATGATGAAACCATCGGCGCCTCTGGGTGCATGGGTCGGCTTCGAAACCCTACTGTCGTTTTCTTGACCGACGGAGCGCCGCGCGACCCTGGACTACGCTCGCCGCGAGCCACCGGTTCGCGAGCACGCTACGCACGGTTGCGCCACGATGAAGCGATTGCGGCACTGGCTTTGGCCGGCGTCACCACCGACCGCATCCTATTTCTGGGAGGGGTCGATCAAGAGGCCATACACGAAATCGCACTCTTGGCGGAACGCTTCGCATCATTACTGGCGCAGATTCAGCCGGATATTGTCATCACGCACTCCTACGAAGGCGGCCATCCCGATCATGATGCGGCTGCTCTCGTAGTAGCTGTGTCCAACAGGATGCTGGCGCGCCAGGGGAAGACAACACCGGAAGTGCTTGAGATGACCTCTTATCATCTGCGTGATGGGAAATGCGTGACCGGCGAGTTCTTGCCGCGAGACTGGGGTCAGGCCTCTGCTGAAGAGGAACTTGCGATCCAGCTCTCGCCAGAAGAGCAGGTTAGAAAAGAGCAGATGCTCAGCGCTTACATTTCACAGCAGGTAGTTTTGGCCCGATTCTCAATTGGTCTGGAGCGCTTGCGGCCTGCTCCGGCGTATGACTTCACAAGCGCGCCGCATCCCGGAAAGTTGTGGTACGAAAGCCTGGGCTGGCCAATGACAGGAGAACGATGGCGGGAAATCGCGGCCGGCTTCCTCGCTGATTTCGAGGAGAACCCATGCGCCTGACTGTGCTCAACGTCAGTTATCCGCTGGCGCAAGTGTCGTTCGGAACCCCAGGTGGCGCAGAGCAGGTGCTTGCGACAATCGACGAAGCGCTGGTGCGGGCCGGCCATCGCTCCCTGGTCCTTGCTCCGGAAGGATCACGCTGTTCCGGTCTTCTCCTCCCAACCGGTGTTCTTCCATCCCAGTTGGATGATGCCGCTCGCCACACTGTTCAGCGGCAGCATCGCGATGCGATCGAACGGGCGCTGGCGAGCTTCCACGTTGATGTCGTGCACTTGCATGGATTGGATTTCTTCCATTACTTACCAAAATCCGAAGTGCCGGTGGTCGTAACTCTTCACTTGCCCCCCAGTTGGTATCCGCCGGAGGCTTTTCAGATTGAACGTCCACAAACCTACCTGATCTGTGTTTCCCGATCCCAGGCCCAAGCCTGCCCGCCGCAGGCGCGGGTCGAGCGGCTAATCGAGAATGGCGTCCCGCTAGAGCGATTTCGCCTTGGGCGGACGAAAAGCTCATATGTCCTCGGCTTGGGCCGAATCTGCCCTGAAAAAGGTTTTGATCGTGCGATGGACGCTGCCACCGCGGCTGATGTGCCTTTTCGTTTGGCAGGCACAGCGTTCGGTTATCCAGCGCATCTGGAATATTTCGACCGGGAAATCCGTCCCCGATTAAGAGACGGGCGTCGCTTTCTGGGGCAAGTGGGACTACGCCGGAAACAACAACTGCTAGCTGGTGCGAAATGTGTCCTGATCCCCAGCTTGGTACCGGAGACTAGTTCCCTGGTTGCGATGGAAGCGATGGCCTGCGGCACCCCCGTCGTGGCCTTTCCCTTTGGCGCGCTTCCCGAACTGATTGATCACGGCCGCACCGGCTTCTTGGTTGACGACGTGAAAGAAATGGCAGAAGCAATCCGTGCGGCCGACACGCTTGATCCCGCCACCTGCCGCCGTGAAGCTGAAAATCGTTTTTCCGCGAACCGCATGTTTGAGCAGTACCTGCAGCTCTACGAAGATGTTGCTGGCGGCGAGCTTGAGCAACGAAAGGAACACGAACTTTGCGCACTTCAGAGTTGACCGCCGATGTCGGGTTACGTGCGCGAGTGTTGCGGGATCTTGCCTCGGCAGAGCGGCTTCGGGCGGAATGGAGCGACCTCTGGTCCCGCTGCTCCCATGCCACGACATTTCAGCGTCCAGAATGGCTGCTAGCCTGGATGGGAAGTTTCGAGCCATCACATCCATTTTTGATCGAGGTCCGCCGCAGCGATCAACTCGTAGGTCTTGCTCCCCTGCTCGTCTATCAGAAGGGGTCAGAGAGAGTATTGGCTTTGATGGGTGGCGGAGTCTCTGATTATCTCGACATCCTCGTAGATCCTGACTTCGCGGATGAAACGCTCGCTGTCATTTGGAACCACATCCAACAAGAGCCAGAATGGACCATGCTCGATCTTACCGATCTGCCCGGCACTTCGCCCCTGCTTCATACGTGGCCTGATGATTTCAGCTTCAGCAAGAGTGCTCACGATGTTTGCTCAGGCCTCACTATGTCTTCGAGAGCAGACGATCTGAAGAAACTCTTTCCCTTTCGCCAACTGAGAAATTTGAGAAACGCGCGCAACCGTTTGCAGCGGGCAGGACACGTTCACATCGAGTTCGCTACCCGCGGAAGTCTGCCCTCATTCCTCGACACTCTATTCCATCTTCATGGTCAGCGTTGGTCTCGCAGCGGAAAGCCGGGCGTGCTGGCTGATCCAGCCATTCAGTCATTTCACGAAGTGGCCGCTCCACAATTGTTGGAGCGAGGTGTTCTCCGATTGTACGGTCTGCGTTTGAACGGTCGCATCATTGCGTCTCTCTATACGCTTTTTGAGCGGGACACCGCCTGTTTCTATTTGCAGGGTTTCGATCCCGACTACGCCCGCTTCAGTCCCGGTACCCAGTTGCTAGGCTCGGTTATTGCCGACGCAGTTCGCGAGGGCAAACACAGGATCGATTTTCTCCGTGGACGCGAACCTTACAAACAACACTGGGGTGCCGCCGAAAGTTCCACGTTCCGGGTCCAAGCAAGCCGGATTCCTTGACTTCAGTCAGCCCCAATACCGCAGCGCGGCGTGAGCCCTTGAAAAGTTGCCAGTCCCGGCCTGAGAGGTTTAACCCTTGGATTTCAGTAACTTCGAATGCCCGGCGTACAGGATTGTTCCTTAAGGCTTACGCGTTGTAGTGGATGTACTGGGGCTCGGCTTCAGGATAACTTCATAGCACTATGGGCCTCGAAGCGAACTTTCGAAACTGGCAATCGTTTTTTAGAATTTTCGAAGTGATGTCATTTGTGGATAAGATTCAGGACCTTACTCCTGAAGAAATCCAGGAAACCGCGCATCGCCTTTGTGAGCTGCCGGCAAACCCGTCCCGCTCGATGAGCTTGGAAGAAGTAACCTTCTGGGCAGGGGTTTCCACCGGAATGGAGTTTTGCCGAAATATGGACGAAGAGTTGCTCGACTGCCATTCCGCCGACCGAATCCAGGCGTATTCGTCTCTTTTAGCCTACTCGACAAAGAATGCGGTCGTGGATCTCACCCTCGAGCAGTTGGAGCCGACTAAGTAGTCTCGTGATCGATAAATACTGACAAATCTTTGAGGACGAGTACGTTCGAAGCCTTGGGAGGGACTATAAATATCCGTCCCCAGGCTTATCACACTGACTTAAAAGCCCGTGACCAGCCTGGGGACGGTTTCCACCGCACCTAGTGACGACTTAGATGGCAAGGCAGCAAAGCGGGTTGGAGAAGCAGCACTCAGCATGAACCTTGGGGTGAGCTGAATGCTGATTGCTGATTGCTTAATCTTCCTACAGCTTTTCCCCAAACTAATTACTTTGTTTACTGGATAGCGATTCGCACAATCACATCCCAGACTGCCGTCGCGGACATTGACGAAATCCCTACATCAGGAGGAGGAATGCCGGAAAAAGAAACTATCGAACGTGCTCAGGAAGACGCCCGCGAAGGCAAGTCCCCGAGCACGCAGGCAGGAGAATTCGTTCGCGAAGAAATTCATCACGTACGGGAAGGCAAACATGGAGTGAGCTCTCCCAAGCAAGCCATTGCTATCGGACTTTCGAAAGCGCGGAAGGCTGGAGTGAAACTCCCGCCTCCACCCGCAGGCAGTGCTTCTTCAAGTACGAAGAGCAGCGGCAAACAAAGTTCCAGGCGGCAGAAAACCTCGCGCAAGCGTTCACAGGCTACATTGAAAGCCTTGAAGAGGGAAGGACGTTCCGGAGCATCCCGAAAAGCTCTTTCCAAACAGGCTCGCAGCACCGCGGGAAAGCGGCGCGTTGCCCGGGTGAGTAGCAGCAAACGAAAGGCGGCGTAGAAAACGGCTTTTTGTTTTTGCTATCGTCCCTGCTGTTTGCGCTAACGTGGAAGAGCGGCCCTTTCAGGGCCGCGTCAAGAAGAATGAAGACGGGCTTCAGCCCTGGTGGTTGCGAGTTCGGCCCTACTTCTGGGTTTTGACGGGCACGTGCTCGTTAATGCGCAGTATTCTTCCACCTTTACAGCGGGTCAGAAGGTTGCTTGAAGCTCCCGCAAGCAACCTTCGCGCATCTGCGTTTCCCACGCATCCAAATCCTGAATGAGCGCGAAGCTGAGGATTGGCACGTCCGGATGGCACTATAAGCACTGGCGCGGATCCTTCTACCCCGCAAAGTTACCTCCTGCGGAAATGCTTGCGTGGTACGGCCGGCACTTTTCTACAGTTGAAATCAACAACACGTTTTACAGATTGCCCACTGAGGACGCATTGCTAACCTGGCGGCAAAACGCTCCCCCAGGATTCACTTTCGGCGTCAAAGCCAGCCGGTTCATTACTCACTTGAAAAGATTGCGTGAGCCGCACGATCCCATTGAGCTGTTTTTGTCGCGAGTCGATTTGTTGGGCGATCGCCTGGGGCCGATTCTGTTTCAACTTCCGCCCAACTGGCCATTGAACTTCGAAAGATTGGAACAATTCCTTCCCGCGCTGCCCGCGAAGCATCGTTATGCGTTCGAGTTTCGTGACCAGAGTTGGTATACCGCCCAGACCTATGAGCTGTTACGACGTCATAACGTGGCGCTTTGCCTGCACGATTGGCGTGGAATATCGTGGCCTATGGAGCTGACGACAGATTTTGCTTACATACGTCTTCACGGTCCCTCCGGGACTTATCAAGGAAATTACACTCCAGGAATGCTGCGCACCTGGGCAAAGCGTATTCAGCAATGGCAAAAGCTGGCAGATGTTTTTGTCTATTTCAATAATGATCAAGGCGGATACGCGATCAAGAATGCGAAGTCTCTGGAGCAACTCTTGCATCTTCGTCATTCTTCTCTCAAAGCTGCCTAAGATTGAACGCTCTCACGCCGCCTAAGGTTGAACGCTCTCACCTACGACCCATAGGTATGCCTATACAGCAACCCTTAAAGAAATTACAGGCTCAGCCTGATCGTCACTTCTGGTAGCCCTCCTTATGATTTAACGCACATGTATAAGCGCAACGACCGCTGAAACGGTCGCAACAAAAGGAGACAGTTATGCTTTATTGGTCTTTGGTGTTCTTGGTCGTAGCGATTATCGCTGCGGTGTTTGGCTTTGCCGGTATTGCAACCGCGGCTGCGGGTATCGCCAAACTATTGTTTTATATTTTTCTGGTGATTTTCGTGATCTCGCTGATCATGGGCTTGATGAAAAGGGGCAGCACTGGAGTTTAGACAAGCGATAAACAATTGAGCGGGCTGAGGGCCGCATCCACGCGCGACCCTCATCCCCCCAATGCCTTAGTGTGGCCTACAGCAAATTCCCCTCAAATCCTGCAGAGAAATCTGGATAGAACAGGAGCTCCCAACCGCTGAATAATTGATTGCCTGTCTAAAGTTCTGAAGAGCAGGTAATCTGCTTTTTCGAGGGCAATTGCCATGCACACAAGAAAACTTCTGTTGTTTTTAGTGCTCGGCTGTTGGATTGCTACCGCATCCCTGGCCTACGCACAGTATGGGACGCCGTCAGGCACACAGGCTAATACGGTTAGCGACGTAACCTTACCGGCTGGAACTGCGATCTCGGTTCGCACCAACCAAGCCGTCGATTCTCGCAACGCCTCCGAGGGACAAACCTACTCGGCGGTTGTCGTGGATGATGTGAAAGGAAGTTCGGGAGAGATCCTGATCCCTAAAAATTCCGACGCTCAACTGGTCATTCGCAAGGTTGCAACCGGGGGAACGACCGGAAGTCCTGAACTCACACTCGATCTGAATTCCGTTACGGTGAACGGACGCAACTATTTGGTCAGCACAGCGGATGTCAGCAAGAAGGGCAATTCTGGAATCGGCAAAAACAAGCGCACCGCCGAAATGGTGGGTGGAGGTGCTGCGCTCGGCACTCTCCTGGGAGCCATCGCTGGCGGCGGTAAAGGCGCTGTGATCGGAGCCATTGCCGGCGCGGCTGCAGGCGGCACCGCGCAGGTTCTGACCAAAGGAAAAGAAGTCAAAGTGCCGGCCGAAACCGTGCTCAAGTTCAAACTTGATCAACCAGTTACGCTTACCGCCAGTTACTGAAACAATCGCACGTTTTTCTCCTTGCAAATAGACGGCGTCCGCCAGGACGCCGTTTTTGCTGCGCCGATTCCCAGGCAAGTCTTCGGAATCTAAACCCCTCGAATTGGCCGCAAATCTTGGTAGTGCTGCAGTTTGATTCTAGTGGAGCTTGCGTTTGGCTATTGGCTTGCGAAGCAGGATGCGTTTTGATGGATGGCGGCATTTGGCGACCGGTTTCCTCGCGGAAGATGCGCTCGATAGCAGTTTCGGGCCGGAGAGGCTTTCGGTGGTGCATACAGCACCTCCCGAGACATGATACTCCCAAGGCGCAAGAGGCACGAAACGTGACAGGGTGCTTAGGTAGCGGTAAAGGAACAGCATTCGATCGCTTGACGTTGCTGTGCGCGAGCTCGTTCCTCGCGCTCGCCTAAGACGTTATGAAGGTGTGTTACGAGGTCCAGGAGCTTGTCTGCTTCCATCTCAGTACTCGCTTGTTCAGCGATGTAATGCCAATCGCTTTGGGACGTGGTCATGGGGGAACCTCTCTTTTACTGCTCAACAAGCTACTCTGGATTCAAAACCGAGTCTGAGCAATAGAGCACAACTCGAACCGTGACAAGTCAATAGAATGGAACTAGCGCCTGTGGATGTCAAACTGATTTCATGAAGGCATCGGCTCCCCTCGAACTGAGTAGACTTTGGTGTATCACCGACCAAAGGCTCGGAAGGAAAGGAGCCGAGTATGTTGA
>Ga0209689_1000929_pt1 | contig 21352 bp, 18 predicted proteins | sample GraSoiAngelo_149_FD_187119 | JGI IMG/M metagenome (GOLD analysis project Ga0209689, IMG submission 187119) | Grasslands soil microbial communities from the Angelo Coastal Reserve, California, USA - 14_1009_09_30cm (SPAdes) (version 2) | ecosystem: Environmental > Terrestrial > Soil > Grasslands ... | reverse complement strand
CACTCGCGCGCCAGCTTCTCGACCAGCGGCGAGGCGACGATGTGGTGCTCGCGGAAGTAGCGCTCGTGGTTGCGCTCGACCTCGGCGAGCCAGTAGACGTAGTTCACCATCAGGCCCGCGGAGCGCGACATGCCCTGCTCGGAGGAGTCGCCCATCCAGTTCAGGCGCTCGAGCGCCGCGCCGTTGCCCAGATGAAAGCGCGCCACCGCGTCGAGCGGCTCGAGGCCCTGCTTGGCGTTGAGCAGGTAGTACGCGCAAAGGCGCATCAGCAGGCTCTGCAGAGCTTCGGGCACTTCGCCAAGATGCCAGGCGGGATCCTCGAGCCGCGACAGCAGCGCGAGCCGCTCCTTGCCCTCGGCGCCGACCGCGACGCGCATGCGGTTCTCGTCGAGCCAGCCGCGGAAGCCGGGGATCGGCGACAGCGTCGCGAAGCGGCGCAGGTGCGGGAGCTCGCGCTTCAAGTCCTCGGCGACCTGCTTGATCAGCAGGTTGCCGAACGAGATCCCGCGCAGCCCCTCCTGGCAGTTGGTGATCGAGTAGAACATGGCGCAGTCGACGTTCGCGAGCGTCCCCACCGGCGAGCCGACGTCGAGCAGCGGCTGCACGTGCGCGCTCATGCCGCGCGCCAGGGCCACCTCGATGAAGATGATCGGCTCGTCGGGCAGCTGCGGATGGAAAAAGGCGAAGCAGCGGCGGTCGGATTCGAGGCGCCGGCGCAGGTCGCGCCAGCCGTGGATCGCATGCACCGCCTCGTACTGGATCAGCTTTTCGAGCACCAGGGCGGAGGTGCGCCAGTCGATGCGCTCGAGGCGCAGGAAGCCGCGGTTGAACCAGGAGCGCAGCAGGTGCATCAGGTCCAGGTCGATGGCGCGCCAGTGCGGGTGCGTCTCGAGCCGCGTCAGCAGCCGCCTGCGCATCTCGACCAGCGCGGCGGTGCCGCCGGGGGCCATGTTGAGCCGGCGGAACAGCTCCTGGCGCGCCGGCTCGACGCTGTTCTGCAGGCGCAGCAGGTTCTCGGGCGTAGGCTCGCCCTGGTACGCCGCCGCCGCGCGGCTGACCGCCTCTGCCGAAGGCGAGTACTGCCGCGCCAGGGCGTCGTAGAACGCGTCGCGCTGGCGCTCGTCCAGGCCCTGGTACGCGACGAGGGCCTCGCGCGCGAGCGACGCGCTCGCATATTCGCCGCGTTCGCTCAGCAACGCGTCGCACAGCGAAAGCAGGTTTTGCGCCGGCCGTTCGACCCCGTCGTGCTTGCCGCCGAGCAGCCGGCGGAAAAAAGACAGCGCTCTCATGCGATGCTCAAGCAGCGGCCGCGGCCCTCGCCTCGCCGACCAGGCGCGCCGCTTCCTCGCCGGCGACCCGCTCGAGGTCGTCGCGGTACTTGAGCAGCACGCCCAGGGTGTTGTTGACAGTTTCGGGATCGAGCGCGACGCGGTCGAGCGCCACCAGGCAGTTGGCCCAGTCGATCGTCTCGGCGACCCCTGGCAGCTTGAACAGATCGCTTTTTCGCAGCCGCTGCACGAAAGCGACCACTTCCTTGGACAGCGCCTCGCGCGCTTTCGGCGCCTTGCGGTGCAGAATCTCGAGCTCGCGCGGCGCGTCCGGGAAGTCCACCCAGTGGTAGAAGCAGCGCCGCTTCACCGCGTCGTGGATCTCGCGCGTGCGGTTGGAGGTGATGACCACGATCGGCGGCTCGGAGGCGCGCAGCGTGCCGACCTCGGGAATCGTGATCTGCCAGTCCGACAGCACCTCGAGCAGGTAGGCCTCGAAGGGCTCGTCGGTCCGGTCGAGCTCGTCGATGAGCAGGACCGGCGAATGACCCTCCAGCGCGCGCGCTAAAGGTCTTTTAATCAAGAATTTCTCGGAGTAAATATCGGCCGCGAGCTTCTCCTTCGACTTCTCTCCCGCTGCTTCGGCCAGCCGGATTTCGATCATCTGCCGCGAGTAGTTCCACTCGTAGGCAGCCTGCGCGATGTCCAGACCCTCGTAGCACTGCAGGCGGATGAGCTCCCGGCCCAGGCCTTGGGCGATGACCTTGCCGATCTCGGTCTTGCCGACCCCCGCCTCGCCTTCCAGGAACAGCGGCCGGCGCATGGCGAGGGCGAGGAAAAGAGAGGTGGCGAGGCTGCGATCGGCGACGTAGTCGCCCGAAGCGAGGAGCTTCTGCGTCTCGTCGATGGAGTTCGGGAGCGGGTGCGCCATGAAGAGTTCGGGCTGCTACTTCATCGCCGCCTCGACGGCGCGCTTGGCCATGACGGTGATCAGGTGCGCGCGGTACTCCGGGCTCGCGTGCAGGTCGCTGTTGAGGCCGTCGGCCTTCACCTTGATATTGGCGACCGACTCGGGCGCGAACTTCGAGGCGAGCGCTTTTTCCATGTCGGCCTGGCGGAACGCGCAGGGCCCGGCCCCGGTTACGCCGACCCGCACCTTGCCGCCAAAATCGGCGACGAATACGCCGACGATGGCGAAGCGCGACGCCGGGTTCTTGAACTTCATGTAGGCGGCGCGCTTCGGTACGGGAAACGAGACCGCGGTGACCAGCTCCCCCGGCTCGAGCGCGGTTTCGTACAGGCCCTTGAAGAATTTATCGGCCTCGATCTTGCGCTTGCTGGTGACGATCGTGGCGCCCAGGGCGAGCACGGCCGCCGGGTAGTCGGCCGCCGGGTCGTTGTTGGCGAGCGAGCCGCCGATCGTCCCCATGTGCCTGACCTGCCGGTCGCCGATGATGCCGGCGAGAGAGGCGAGCGCGGGGATCGCCTTCCTCACGGCGCTCGAGGCGGCCACCTCGGCGTGCCGCACCATCGCGCCGATCGTCACGGCATTGCTCTCCGCCTTCAGCGCCTTCAGGTCGCCGATCGCGTTGAGATCGATCAGGTCGGTCGGCGACGACAGGCGCAGCTTCATCGCCTGCACCAGGCTCTGGCCGCCGGCGAGGTATCTGCCTTCCTCCTTCTTCAAGACCAGGGCGACGGCGTCCTTCACGTTCGAAGGCCGGTGATATTCGAATGCATGCATCGCTATATCTCCTAGGCTGCCTTGTGCATCGAGCGCCACACGGTCTGCGCCGTGGCGGGCATCGGGATGTCCTTCACGCCGAGGGCGTCGGTGATCGCGTTCATCACCGCCGCCGGCGCGCCGATCGCGCCCGCCTCGCCGCATCCCTTCACGCCGAGCGGGTTGTGCGTGCAGGGCGTCTCGCGCGTGTCCAGCTTGAATAGCGGCACGTCGCCGGCGCGGGGAATGGCGTAGTCGCTGAACGATCCGGTGACCAGCTGCCCGGTGTTGTCGTAGCGGCAGCCCTCGGTGAGCGCCTGCCCGATGCCCTGCGCGAGCCCGCCGTGCACCTGGCCTTCGACGATCATCGGATTGATGACTTTGCCGAAGTCGTCGACCGCGGTGAAGGCGACGATCTGCGTTGCGCCGGTATCGCGGTCCACCTCGACCTCGCAGACATAGCTGCCCGCGGGGAAGGTGAAGTTCGCCGGGTCGTAGAACGCGTTCTCGTTGAGGCCGGGCTCGAGCTTGTCGAGCGGATAGTTGTGCGGCACGTAGGCCGCGAACGCGACCTCGCCGAAGGTCTTCTGCTTGTCGGTGCCCGCCACCTTGAACACGCCGCGGTCGTACTCGATGTCCGCCTCCGATGCCTCGAGCAGGTGGGCGGCGATCTTCCTGCCCTTGGCGATGATCTTGTCGAGCGCCTTCACGATCGCCGTGCCGCCGACCGCGATGGAGCGCGAGCCGTAGGTGCCCATGCCGAAAAGCACCTTCGACGTATCGCCGTGCACGATGTCGACGTTCTCGATCGGCAGGCCGAGGCGATCGGCGACCACCTGCGCGAACGTCGTCTCGTGGCCCTGGCCGTGCGAATGCGAGCCGGTGAACACGGTCACGGTGCCGGTCGGATGCACGCGGATCTCTCCGGCCTCGAAAAGACCGGCGCGCGCGCCGAGGCTTCCGGCCACGTTCGACGGCGCGATGCCGCAGGCTTCGATGTAGCAGGCGTAGCCCAGGCCGCGCAGCTTGCCCTTCCTGAGGGATTCTTCCTTTCTCAGCTTGAACCCCGCGACGTCCGCCATCTTCATCACCGCATCGAGGGTCGCGTCGTAGTTTCCGGTGTCGTAGCACAGCGCGACCGGCGTCTGATAGGGAAACTGCCGGATGAAGTTCTTGCGGCGGATGCCGGCCGGATCGAGCTTCATTTCGCGCGCAGCCGTTTCGACCAGCCGCTCGACGACGTAGGTCGCCTCGGGGCGCCCTGCGCCGCGGTAGGCGTCCACCGGCGTGGTGTTGGTGAACACCGCGGTGACCTCGCAGTAGATGAGCGGCGTCGTGTACTGTCCGGCGAGGAGCGTGGCGTACAGGATGGTCGGAATGCACGACGCAAAGGTCGAGAGATACGCTCCGAGGTTCGCCGTCGTGCGCACGCGCATGGCGAGGAACCTGCCGTCGCTGTCCAGCGCGAGCTCCGCCGTGGTCACGTGGTCGCGGCCATGCGCGTCCGAGACGAAGGACTCGGTGCGCTCGGCGGTCCATTTCACGGCGCGGTTGAGCTGCTTGGCCGCCCAGGTGACCACCACGTCCTCCGGATAGAGGTAGATCTTCGAGCCGAAGCCGCCGCCGACGTCGGGCGCGACCACGCGCACCTTGTTCTCCGGCAGCCCCAGCACGAAGGCAGTCATCAGCAGCCGCTCAACGTGGGGGTTCTGGCTCGCGACATAGAGCGTGTAGCTCGCCTCGGCGCGCGAGTACGTCGCGTTGGCCGAGCGCGGCTCGATCGCGTTCGGTATCAGGCGGTTGTTGGCGAAATCGAGCTTGGTGACGTGCGCCGCCTTGGCAAACGCGCTGTCGACCGCCGCCTTGTCGCCCAGCGCCCAGACGTAACAGGTGTTGTCCGGCGCCGCTTCATGAATCGCCGGCGCGCCTTTGGCTTTTACCGGGTCGACGACTGCCGGCAAGACTTCGTAATCCACCTCGATGAGCTCGGCGGCATCCCTCGCCTGCGCGAGCGATTCGGCGATCACCACCGCGACGCGCTCGCCGACGTGCCGCACCTTGCCTTGCGCGAGCGGCGGGTACGGCGGCTCCTTCATCGGCTGGCCGTTGACGTCGGTGATCAGCCAGCCGCAGGGCAGCCCGCCCACCTTCGCCGCCGCCAGATCGGCGCCCGTATAGACCGCAAGCACTGCCGGGGACTTTTTTGCCTGGTCCACCGCAATCTTCTTGATCCTGGCGTGCGCGTGGGGCGATCTCACGAACGCCGCGTACGCCTGGCCCGGCAGGGCGACATCGTCGGTGTACATGCCGGCGCCGGTGAGGAAGCGGTAATCCTCCTTGCGCTGGACCCGCGCGCCGATCAGGGGGGCCGTCACGGTTTGCCTGCCATCGCACGCGCGCCGGCCATGATGCTCTTGACGATGTTGTGGTAGCCGGTGCAGCGGCACAGGTTTCCTTCGAGGCTGTCGCGCACTTCCTCCTCGGTCGGGTCGGGATGGCTTTTCGCGAAATCGAGCGCGTTCATCACCATGCCCGGCGTGCAGAAGCCGCATTGCAGGCCGTGGTTCTCCTTGAACGCCGCCTGCATCGGGTGCAGCGTGCCGTCGGGCTTCGCCACGCCTTCGATGGTGAGGAGGTCGGCGCCCTCGGCCTGCATGGCGACGATCGAGCAGCTCTTGATCGCCTTGCCGTTCATGAGGACGGTGCACGCGCCGCACTGCGCCGTATCGCAGCCGACGTGGGTGCCGGTGAGCCGCAGGTGCTCGCGGATGAAGGTCACCAGCAGGGTCCGCGCCTCGAGGTCGGCGGAGACCGGCTTGCCGTTGACCTTCATGGATACCTTGACCGACATGCTGCCTCCTTCAGGGGATTTATTGGGGCTTGCGAGGGAGCATTCATCGTAGCTAAGCCGTTCACGCACCGCAATGTTGCGGCGCAGCGTCAGCTTTCGGAAAGCTTGCTGCAAGGGTGTGGACATGGCCGGTTTGTATCTTCGCCATTCCGATGATCCGGGGGGAATTTCGGGTGGCGTTAGCTTTTTGGGTCGCGCTCGCTGCGGCCGCGGCGCCGTGCGACGCTCGCGATCTGTCGCTGACGGAGGCTGAAAAGCTGCTGGCTGCGCACAACCGTGAGCTGAGGGCGGCGCGTCACGCCGTCGAGTCGGCGCAGGCGCAGCGGCTGGTCGCGGCAGCCCGGCCGAACCCCACTTTTTCGATCAATAGCAGTGAAATCAACAGAAACCCCGGCATTGGCGCGGGCCCCCTCGGCCAGAAGCACATCGACACGGTGTTCAGGATCGATCAGCCCTTCGAGCGCGGCGACAAGCGCGAGCTGCGGCTCGACGTTGCCTCCGGATTGCAGAAGGCGGCCGAAAACGATTCGCTCGACCTGCTGCGCCAGCAGCTCGCCGCGCTGCGCGCCGCGTACTTCGACCTGAAGCAGGTACAGGAGAAGGCGCTCGTCCTCGCCGACACGGCACAGCTGTTTACCGGAACCCTTGCGGCGGCGCAGGCGCGGCTCAAGGCCGGCGATCTCGCGCCGGCCGACGTGGCCAAGGTGCAGGTCGACTATGAGCGGGCGCAGAACGAGGCGCGCGCGGTGCGGGCGGAGCTCGTGCGCGCGCAGTTTGCGCTCGGCTACATGATCGGCGCGGAGGCCGGCGCCGGCGAGCTGCGCGCAACGGATCCCTGGCCCGCTGCGGAGCGGGCCGACCCCGCCGCGCTCGAGCAGGCCATCGACGCGCGCCCCGATGTGCTGGCGGCGCAGGCCAGAGTCGAGGCGGCGGAAAAGCAGCGCGATCTCGCCAAGGCCCAGCGCACCCGGGACTTCACCATCGGCGCTCAATTCGAGCGCTTTCCGGGCAGCCTTCCCATCAACTCGATCGGCTTCGGCGTCGCGTTCCCGCTGTTCACCGGTTACGATTTTTCGGGCGATATCCAGAAGGCCGAGGTCGACCGCTATGCCGCGCTCGACGCCCTGGAGCGCGCGCGCGCGCTCGCCGGCATCGAGCTGCGCCGCGCCGCGAGCGACCTGAACGCCGCCGCAGAGCGGCTCGAGCGCTACGAGACCTCGCTGCTCGGCGCCGCCGGCCGCAGCGCGCAGGCGGCCGAGTTCGCCTTCCTGCGCGGCGCCACTTCGGTGCTCGAAGTCCTGGATGCGCGGCGCACGCTGCGCGCCGTGCAGCTCGAATCGGTGACGGCGCGGGCCGACTATGCCAAGGCGCTAGCGGCGTGGCGCGCCAGCCTGTCGACGGCGCAACAGCTGGGCGGCCGATGAGAATTTTTCCGGGTCTGCTGGCGGCCGCGATCCTCGCCGGTTGCAACCAGGCCGCCGAGAAGCCGGCGGTGCCGCCGCCGCGCGTCGACAAGAACGCAGTCATCTTCGAGCCGGCGAGCCCGCAGCTTGGCTCCATCCGTACGGCGAGCGCAGAGCCGCAGCGCGAAGCAGTGCTGCGCTTCAACGGCCGCCTGGTCTGGGACGAGGACCGCACGGCGCGCGTGTACACGCCTTTCGCGGGCAAGGTGCTGTCGATCGCGGCGCGCCCTGGCGATAAGGTGAAGGCAGGGCAGGTGCTCGCCGTGCTCTCCGCGCCCGAGCTCGGCAGCGCGCAGGCCGAGGCGCGCAAGGCGGAGCAGGATTTCCTCCTCGCGCAGAAAAACCGCGCTCGTATCGAAGAGCTGCATGCGGCAGGCGTTGCACCGGCCAAGGACCTGCAGGCGGCGCAGGCCGAAGAGGCTCGCGCTGCTTCCGAGCGCGCGCGCACGCAGGCGAAGCTGCGTGCCTACGGCGGCGCGGCCGCCGATGTCAACCAGGCGTTCGTGCTGCGCAGCCCGCTCTCGGGCGTGGTCGTCGAGCGTCAGCTTAACCCGAGCCAGGAGCTGCGCCCCGACGCCGCGCCGCAGGGCGGCATCTTCGTGATCTCCGACCCGTCGCGCCTGTGGTTCGTGCTCGACGTGTCGGACAAGGACCTTGTCGCGGTGCGGCCCGGGATCGAAGTCAGCCTCTCCACCGCCGCCTTGGGCGACGAGCGAGTGGCGGGTCGGATTACGTACGTCGCGGATGTCGTCGACCCGCAGACGCGGACGATCAAGGTGCGCGGCACGCTCGCCAACGCCGAGCGCAAGCTGAAGGCCGAGATGTTCGTCACCGGCGAGATCAGGGTGCCCGCCGGAATCGGCTTGCTGGTCCCCGGCAAGGCGGTCTACCTGCGCGGCGAGCAATATTTCGTATTTGTCGACGCCGGCAACGGCCGCTTCGAGCGCAGAGCGGTGCGCCTGGGCACGGCCAGCAACGGCTATTCGCTGATTCTCGAGGGCATCGGCGCGAAAGACAAGGTCGTGACCGAGGGCAGCCTGTTGCTCGAGCGCGTGCTGGCGTCGAAGGACTGAACGCGCGGCATGATCAAGCGGATCGTTTCCTTCTCGCTCTACCAGCCGCTCTTCATCGTGCTGGGTGTGGCGCTGTTCATCGGCGGCGGAATCTGGGCCTTCAAGAACCTGCCGGTCGAGGCGTTCCCCGACGTCACCGACACGCAGGTCACGGTGATCTCGCTGTTTCCCGGCCGCGCCGCCGAGGAGGTTGAGAAGCAGATCACTATTCCGCTCGAAATCGGCCTGTCCGGGCTGCCGGGTGCGGTGCGCATGTTCTCGCATACCCAGTTCGGGCTGTCGTTCATCATCCTTACCTTCGACGACCGCTACAGCGGCTATTTCGCGCGCCAGCAGGTGGTGGAGCGGCTGCGCGAGGTGGACATGCCCGAAGGCGCGCAGGCGCAACTGGCACCCTTTTCCACCGCGATCGGCGAGATCTACCGCTACCGCATGAAGGGCGACAAGGTGTCGCCGCGCGAGCTGCGCACCTACCAGGACTGGGTGGTGAGCCGGCAATTGCGGCTGGTGCCCGGGGTCGCCGACGTCGTGACGCTCGGCGGCCTGGTGAAGCAGTACGAAGTGCGGCCGGATCCCGCGCGGATGCGCGACTACAAGGTGACGCTGTCGCAGCTGTCGCAGGCGATCCAGCGCGGCAACGCCAATGCCGGCGGCAGCTATGTCGAGCAGGGCCGCCAGCAATACCTGATCCGCGGCATAGGCCTTTTCACAGGCCCAGAGGACATTGGCAACGTGGTGGTCGCCGAGAGAGGCGGCACGCCGATCCTTGTCAAGAACATCGCGCAGGTAGCGGTCGGCGCGGTGCCGCGGCAGGGCGTCGCCGGTCAGGACGACGACGACGATGTCGTGACCGGCGTGGTGCTGATGCGCCGCGGCGAGAATCCGTCCGAAGTGCTCAAGGCGGTGCGCGCCAAGATCGACCAGGTGAACGACACCGGGCTGCCCGCGGGCGTCAAGGTGGTGCCGATCTACGACCGCACCTGGCTGATCGGCAAGACGCTGACCACGGTGTTCACCAACCTCGTCGAGGGCGCGCTTCTGGTTTCGATCGTGCTGTGGATGTTTCTCGGCAATCTGCGCGCCGCCGCGATCGTCGCCGTTACCATTCCGCTCGCGCTGCTCGCCACCTTCCTTGGCCTGACCTTCATCGGCATCCCGGCCAACCTGCTTTCGCTGGGCGCGATGGACTTCGGCATCATCGTCGATGGCGCGGTGATCGTGGTCGAGAACATTTTTCGCAAGCTCACGGCCGCGGTCCATGACCACGAGAAGCTCGACGACCAGCGGCGCCGCAGCCTGATCCTCGATGCTGCGGTCGAAGTGGGTCGGCCGACGCTGTTCTCGATGCTGATCATCATCGCCGCGCACATCCCGATCTTCACGCTGCAGCGCCACGAGGGACGCATCTTCGCGCCGATGGCCTACTCCGTGGTCTCGGCGCTGATCGGCGCGCTGATCCTGTCGCTGACCCTGGTGCCGCTGCTTTCCGCGGTGATGCTGAAAAAGAACCTGCCGGAACAGGAGAACTTCCTGGTGCGAGGCGCGAAGCTGCTGTACGAGCCGGCGCTCGGCTGGGCGCTCGGGCACAGGCGCTTGGTGCTCGGCGCCGCCGTCATCTCGCTCGCCCTGAGCCTCGCCCTGCTGCCGCGGCTCGGAACCGAATTTCTGCCCGAGCTGAACGAAGGCGCGGTGTGGGTCAACGTCAACTACCCGACCAGCGTGTCGGTCACCGAGGCGCAGGAGCTTTCCAGGCGCGTGCGCCAGGCGATCCGCAAGTTCCCCGAGGTGGTGAGCGTCACGTCGAAGGCCGGGCGGCCCGAGGACGGCACCGACCCGAAGCTGATCAACATGGCGGAGTTCCTGGTCGACCTGAAGCCCGAGAACGAATGGCAGCGCGGCGTCGACAAGCCCAGGCTGCTGCGCGAGATGGACGCCGAGGTCAACAAGATTCCCGGCATCACGCCGAGCTTCTCGCAGCCGATCCGCGACAACGTGCTCGAGTCGATCTCGCAGATCGACGGCCAGATCGTGATCAAGGTGTTCGGCGACGATCTGGAGGTGCTGCGCGACCAGTCGCTCGCCGTGCTGAAGCAGGTCGAGACGGTGCCCGGCGTGGCGCGCGCGTTCGTCGACCGGCTGGGGGAGCTGCCGCAGATCCAGGTGCGCGTCGACCGCGCCCGCGCCGCGCGCTACGGCCTCAACGTCTCCGACATCCAGGACGTGATCGAGACCGTGCTCGGCGGCAAGCAGGTGACGCAGATGTGGGAAGGCGAGCAGCACTTCGGCGTCGCGGTGCGTCTCGACGAGCCTGAGCGCACGCTGGTGCGCATGCAAAGCCTGCTGGTGGCGACCTCGGCCGGCGCCTACGTGCCGCTCTCCGAGGTGGCGAACTTCCGCACCGTCGGCGGCCTGATGAACATCGCGCGCGAGAATGGCAAACGCGTTTTCGCCATCGGCGTGTTCATTCGCGGCCGCGACATGGGCGGCGTGGTGGCCGATATGAAGTCGCGCGTCGCTCAGCACCTCAAGCTGCCGGAGGGCTATTCGATCACCTGGTCGGGCGAGTTCGAGAACCAGGAGCGGGCGATGGCGCGGCTCGCGATCATCGTGCCGATCTCGATCCTGGTGATCTTCCTGCTGCTGTTCGACGCGTTCAGGTCGTTCCGCTCCTCGCTGCTGATCATCGCCAACATCCCTTTTTCGGTGATCGGCGGCATCGTCGCGCTGTGGATCACCGGCATCTATCTTTCGGTGTCGGCGGCAATCGGCTTCATCGCCCTGTTCGGGCAGTCGGTGCTGAACGGCGTGGTGATGGTGGCGCTGTTCAACGAGCTGCGCGAGGCCGGCATCGCGCCGGAGAAGGCGGTGGTCAGCGGCGCGATCACGCGGCTGCGCACCGTGCTGATGACCGCGCTGCTCGCCTCGCTCGGCCTGCTGCCGATGGCGCTTTCCACCGGGATCGGCGCCGAGACGCAGAAACCCCTCGCCGTGGTGGTGATCGGCGGGCTGGTTTCGGCGACGCTGCTCGTTCTTTTTGTCCTGCCAGTAATCTACGTGATGCTCTACCGCCGCGAAGAAAGGACCACGGTATGATCAATCGAATGGTTTCCGATGCGAATTCTGATCGTTGAGGACGATCCGTCGCTCGCCTCCGGCCTGGCGCGCATCCTGGAGGCCGAGGGCTACGCGGTGGACGTGGCCGGCCGCGGCGAGGAGGCGGTGGGCGCGGCACGCGGCGAGCGCTTCGACCTCGTCATCCTCGACATCGGATTGCCCGGCATGGACGGCTTCGAGGTGCTGCGCCGGCTGCGCGGCGCCGAGCATCGCGTCCCGGTGCTGGTGCTGACGGCGCGCGATACGGTGAGCGACCGCGTGCACGGGCTTGACCTGGGCGCCGACGACTACATGGCCAAGCCCTTCGCCATGCCGGAGCTGGCGGCGCGCGTGCGCGCGCTCATCCGTCGTTCGCTGGCGCAGACCGGGCCGAAGATCGTGCACGGGCCGCTGACCCTCGACACCGTGGCGCGGCGCGCCTACCTCGCCGGGGAGCCGCTCGAGCTCGCAGCGCGGGAGTGGGCCGTGCTGGAGGTGCTGCTCGGCAAGGTGGAGAAGATCGTGTCTAAGGAGAGCATCATCCAGGCGGTCGCCGGCTGGGACGAGGATCTCTCGCCCAACGCCATCGAGGTCTACATTTCGCGCCTCAGGACCAAGCTCGAGCGCGCCGGGGTGCACATCCGCACCGTGCGGGGCTTCGGCTACATGCTGGAGGAGTTCAAAATACGCTAGATGGCCGACGCAAGCCTCCGCGGGCAGCTGCTGCGCCTGCTGCTTTTCCCGGTCGCCGGTATCCTGGCAGTGAGCTCGGTCGCGGCGTACTACCTCGCCCGCGAGCCTGCCACCGATGCCTACGACGGCGCGCTCATCGACGCCGGGATCGCGCTTGCCGATCGCATCCACGTGCGCGACGGCGCGCTGGCGGTCGACCTGCCGAGCGCCGCCGAGCAGATCCTGCGCACCGACCAGTTCGACACGATTTACTACCTGGTGCGCGACCCATCGGGCAGGCTGATCGCCGGCGACGCGGGAATCCCGCCGCCGCCCGTCGCGCAGCGCCCGCAGGACAGGTCTGTTTTTTATGATGCAACCTACCGCGACACCAAGGTGCGCGCGGCGGCGCTGCTGGCTCCCTGCGGCGGCCAGATCTGCACCATCACGGTCGCCGAGACGACCCGCAAGCGCGACCGCCTGGTGCGCGAGATCCTGCTCGGCAGCGTCATGCCCCAGGCGCTGCTCGCGGTGCTGACGCTCGCGCTGGTGTGGTTCGGCGTGGCGCGGGGCCTGGCGCCGCTCGAGCGGCTCTCCGGCGAGATCCGCAAGCTTTCTCCACGCGACCTGCGGCCGATCGAGCCTGCGCTGGCGCCGGCAGAGACGCACCCGCTGATCGAGGCGCTGAACCAGCTGCTGGTGCAGGTCGAGGAATCGAACCGCAACCAGCAGCGCTTCCTCGCCAACGCCGCGCACCAGCTGCGCACGCCGCTCGCGGGGCTGCGCACGCATGCCGAGCTCGCGCTTGCGCAGCCGCTCCCGGAGGAGGCCCGGGCCGAGATCGAGCAGGTGCACAGCGCCACCGTGCGCATCGCGCGGCTGGCGAACCAGCTGCTGGCCCTGGCGCGCGCCGAGCCCGGCGGGCGTGTCGAGCCGCATTCGGCGGTGGACCTGAAGGGGCTGGCGGAAGGCGCGGCCGACGAATGGGTGCACAGCGCGCTCGCGCGCGACCTCGACCTCGGCTTCGAGCTCGCGCCGGCGAGCGTTCGCGGAGACGCCTTCCTCCTGCGCGAGGCGCTCGGCAACCTGGTCCACAACTCGATCGAGTACGTGCCGCGCGGCGGCCACATTACGGTGCGCACCGGGGCGCGGAACGGGCGGCCGTTCATGGAGATCGAGGATGACGGCTCGGGCATCCCGCCCCAGGAGCGCGGGCGCGTCCTGGAACGCTTCTACCGCATGCCCGGCACCACGGGCACCGGCAGCGGCCTGGGCCTCGCCATCGTGCGCGAGATCGCGGCCGGCCACGGTGCGGCGCTCGAAATCAGCCATGGCATGGGCGGCCGCGGCTGCCGAGTTGCGATAACATTTCCCCATGGATAGCGTCGATATCGAGGTTCTGCGCACCGCCGAGGCGTGGCGCAAGCAAGGCCGGCGGGTTGCGCTGGGCACCATTGTCAAGACCTGGGGCTCCGCCCCCCGTCCGGTGGGGGCGATGGTCGCGATCCGCGACGACGGTCAGGTGGTCGGCTCGGTGTCGGGCGGCTGCGTCGAGGACGACCTGATCGACAAGGTCAAAGCCCGGGTGGTCGCCGCGACCAGGCCCGAGCTCGTCACCTATGGCGTCACCAACGAGGAGGCGACGCGCTGGGGACTGCCCTGCGGCGGAACGCTGCAACTTGTCCTGGAACCCCTGACTGACCATAGCCGCATCGCGGAATTGCTCGATCGAATCTCGCAACAGCAGCTGGTGAAACGGCGCCTGGAGATGGACAGCGGCCGCGCCACGCTCGAACCGGGGCGCTGGCAGGATGTGCTCGAGTTCGACGGCAAGCTGCTGAGCGCGGTGCACGGCCCCCGCTGGCGGCTGGTGCTGATCGGCGCAGGCCAGCTCACGCGCTATCTCGCCGAGATGGCGCACATGCTCGACTACCACGTCAGCGTGATCGATCCGCGCGAGGAATACGCGAACGGCTGGGACCTGGCCGGCGTGCCGCTCAACCGCGGCATGCCCGACGACGTGGTGCGCGAGCTGAACCTGGACGGCCACAGCGCGATCGTCGCGCTCACGCATGACCCGAAGCTGGATGATCTCGCGCTGATGGAAGCGCTCAAGTCGGCGGCGTTCTATGTCGGCGCCATCGGCTCGAAGAAGAACAACGATGCGCGGCGCGAGCGCCTGCGCGAGTTCGACGTGTCCGCCGAGGAGATCGCGCGGCTGCGCGGCCCGGTCGGGCTCTACATCGGCTCGAAGACGCCGCCCGAGATCGCGGTGGCGATCCTCGCCGAAATGACCGCGGTGCGCCACGGCGTGAGCGAGCCGACCTGGGCCGCCAAGCCCGAGCGCCGCTTCGATCCTTCCGCCTGCGAAGTCAAGACGACGACTTGAAGAACATCGTCGGGCTCCTGCTTGCCGCGGGATCCGCGAAGCGCTTCGGTTCCGACAAGCTGCAACACCCTCTGCCGCACGGCGTATCCATCGCGGTGCAGGCGGCGCGCCATTTGAAGTCCGAACTGGACAGGGTGATTGCCGTCACCAAGCCTGGCGCCGATGAGCTCGCGGCGCAGCTCAGGAACGAAGGCTGCGAGGTGACAGTGTGCGAAAACGCCGCCGAGGGCATGGGGGCGAGCCTCGCCTGCGCGGCCCGCGCCGCGGGTGAAGCCGACGGCTACCTGGTGGCGCTCGGCGATATGCCATTCGTGCGCCGCACGTCGATTGCCGCGGTGCGCGCGGCTCTCGCCGACGGCGCAGCGCTCGCCGCGCCCTATTTCCGCGCGCGGCGCGGCCACCCGGTCGGAATGGCGGGGAGCTTTTACCCGGAGCTGCTGAGGCTGCGCGGCGACGAGGGCGCCAAGCGCCTGCTCGCCGCGCACGAGAATCGCATCGTGAAAATTCCGGTCGGCGATCCCGGGGTGGTGCGCGACATCGATACGCGGGACGACCTCGCGCCACCGCTGCGAATCTAACGTATGATCGCCGCCGGAGGATAGGCAAGAGCGTGGCACAGGACCCGCGGCGCGCAGTGCTTTTTGCCGACGTCTGCGACAGCACCGCGATCTACGAATCGCTCGGTGACACGCAAGCACTCGCCCTCATCAACCGGCTTCTGGGGCACCTGGACAAGAAAATCGCCGAATACAGCGGCACCGTCGTGAAGAGGCTCGGTGACGGCATGGTGTGCCAGTTTTCCGCGCCCGACGCGGCGCTGCGCGCGGCCTGCGAGATGCAGACGGCCGCATTCGACCTTGCTCAGGGCAGCACTCCGAAGCTCGCCATCAAGGTGGTGTTCACCTACGGCCCGGTCATCATGGAGGGCGCCGATGTGTTCGGCGACACGGTGAACGTAGCCGCGCGCCTGGTCGCCGTGGCCAATCCCGAGCAGGTCCTCACCACGCAGCAGACGGTCGATTCGCTCGCCCCGGAACTGCGGGCGCGCTGCCGGCCGCTGTACCCGATGAAAATCCGCGGCAAAGCCGACGCGGTCATGGTTTGCGACGTCGTGTGGCGCGGCGCCGACGATCTCACGGAGACCGTGCTGCGCGGTGGCGACGTCGCGAGCCAATGGAACCTGAAGCTCGCTTATGGCGGCAGCATGTTCACGGTCGAGCCGGCGGGCTCGGTGCGCCTCGGCCGCGACAAGGGGAACGACGTGGTCATCGCCAGCACCCACGCCTCGCGCGTGCACGCGCGCGTCTTCGGGCGCCACGGCAATTTCGTGATCGCCGACCAGTCCTCGAACGGCACCTTCGTCCTCATCGATGGCAATAGCCGCGAGGTGGTGCTGAGGCGCGAGGAAGCGGTGCTCGGCGAGCGCGGCTGGATCGGCCTCGGCAAGTCGGCGGCCGCGCACGGCGATCATGTGCTGCGCTTTCGCCTCGAGCGCCAGAAGACTTAGTAACATAGGCGCTTTTGCGCCGCTGCCATGTTCGCCCCCAACCTCCTCGCGCAGGCCGACCCGGAAGTCTGGAACGCAGTGCACCTCGAGCACCGCCGGCAGGACGACCACGTCGAGCTGATCGCCTCCGAGAACTACGTCAGCCCAGCCGTGCTGATCGCGCACGGCACCCAGCTCACCAACAAGTACGCCGAGGGCTACCCCGGCAAGCGCTACTACGGCGGCTGCGAGTACGTCGACATGGTCGAGACCATTGCGCTCGAGCGCGCCAAGCAGCTGTTCGGCGCGCCCTGGGCGAACGTGCAGCCGCATTCGGGCTCGCAGGCCAACCAGGCGGTTTACGCCGCGGCGCTGCGGCCGGGGGACACGCTGCTCGGCATGTCGCTCGCGCACGGCGGCCACCTCACGCACGGCTCATCGGTCAACTACTCGGGCAAGCTCTACAAGGTCATCTCCTATGGCCTCAGCGAGGACGAGGAGATCGATTACGCGCAGGCCGAGCGCCTTGCGATGGAGCACCGGCCGCGCTTGATCGTGACCGGCGCGTCGGCGTACGCGCCGGCCATCGACTGGAAGCGCTTTCGCGCCATCGCCGACAAGGCGGGCGCGCTATTGATGGCTGACATGGCGCATTACGCCGGGCTGATTGCCGCCGGGCTTTACCCGTCCCCCATCGGCATTGCCGACTTCGTGACCACCACTACGCACAAGACGCTGCGCGGGCCGCGCGGGGGCCTGATCTTCGGCGCGCCGGAGCAGGAAAAGGCGGTCAACGCGGCAGTGTTCCCCGGCATCCAGGGCGGGCCGCTGATGCACGTCATCGCCGCCAAGGCGGTGGCGCTGGGCGAGGCGCTGAAGCCGGAGTTCAAGTCCTACCAGGGACGCGTGCTCGAAAACGCGCGCGCCATGGTGAAGGTATTCACCGAGCGGGGCGTACGCGTCGTTTCGGGACGCACCGACTGCCACATGTTCCTGCTCGACCTGCGCAGGCTCGGCATCACCGGCAGGGACGCCGAGTCCGCGCTCGGGCGGGCGCACATCACGCTCAACAAGAACGCCATCCCCAACGACCCGCAGAAGCCGATGGTGACAAGCGGCGTGCGCGTTGGCACCCCGGCGATGACGACACGCGGCTTCCGCAAGCCGGAGGCCGAAAAGCTCGCCCACCTCATCTGCGACGTGCTCGAAGCGCCCGCCGACGAAACGAGGCTCGAGCGCGTCGCCGAAGAGGTCAGGGCGCTCTGCGCGAGGTTTCCCGTCTACGCATGAAATGCCCGTTCTGCGGCTCGGCCGACACCCAGGTGGTCGACACCCGGGCGAGCCTCGAGGCCAACACGATCCGCCGCCGCAGAAAGTGCGTGCGTTGCGAGAAGCGCTTTACCACCTACGAGCGCGTGGACCTGAAGATGCCGCGCCTGGTGAAGAAGGACGGCAGCCGCACCGACTTCGACCGCGACAAGCTGACGGGCAGCATGATGCTCGCGCTGCGCAAGCGCCCGGTCGCGACCGACGAGGTCGAGGCCGCCGTCGACCGGGTGATCGAGCGGCTGCGCTCGCTCGGCGAGCGCGAAGTGCCGACCAGCCGCGTCGGCGACTTCGTGATCCGCGAGCTCGCCAAGCTCGACAAGATAGCCTACATCCGCTTTGCCTCGGTGTACCGCAGCTTCGAGACGCCGGACGATTTCCGCGAGGCGGTGCAGGAAGTGAAGTCCGCGCGCAAACGGCGCAGGTGACAGCAGCCTCAGTGACCCCGTTTGGGTCGTTCGATCACGCCATGATGGGGCGGGCGCTTTCGCTCGCTGCAAAGGGCTTGTATACCGCCACGCCGAATCCGCGCGTCGGCTGCGTCATTACCCGCAACGAGGAAATCGTCGGCGAGGGCTGGCACGAGAAGCCGGGCGAGCCGCACGCCGAAGTGCTCGCGCTTCGCGCCGCGGGCGAACGCGCGGCTGATGCCACCATCTACGTCAACCTCGAGCCCTGCAATCACCAAGGGCGCACTCCGCCTTGTGTCGAGGCGCTGGTCAAGTCGAAAGTCGGGCGCGTCGTAGCGGCGATGCGTGACCCGAATCCGGTCGCCGCGCACGGCGGCGAAGCTCTCATCAGCGCCGGCATCGCGTTCGAGCACGGCCTGCTTGAGGACGAGGCCCGCGAGCTGAACATCGGCTTCGTCTCGCGCATGACGCGCGGCCGGCCGTGGGTGCGGCTCAAGGTGGCGGCCACGCTCGATGGCCGCACCGCGCTTGCCGACGGCAAATCCCAGTGGATCACGGGACCGCAGGCGCGGCGCGACGGGCATCGCTGGCGGGCTCGCGCCTGCGCCGTACTGACGGGGATCGGCACGGTCACCGCCGACGACCCCCGGCTCACGGTGCGCGATATCGAGACGCCGCGCCAGCCGCTGCGCGTTATCGTCGACAGCCGGCTGCAGACGCCGGAAAACGCGCGCGTCCTCGAAGGAGGTAATGTCTTGATCTTCTCCGGAAAAAAAGGCAGAGGACCAAAGGGCGCCGAAGTGGTGTGCCTGCCCAATCATGAGCAAAAAGTCGATCTGCCGCGCATGCTGGAGGAGCTGGCTCGGCGCGGCATCAATGAATTGCAGGTCGAGGCCGGCTTCCGGCTGAATGGATCGCTCGTGCGCGAGGGCTGCGTCGACGAGTTTCTGGTGTACCTGAACCCGAGTTTCCTCGGCGACGCGGCGCAGGGGATGCTCGATCTTCCCGCGCTCGCCGCGCTCGGGGAGAGGCGCAGGCTGAGGCTGCTATCGGTCGAGCGCCTCGGCGACGACCTTCGCATCGTCGCGCGACCCGCATAGCGTCGCAGCCAGCAGATCCACCGCGACCTGCGCGCTGCGCCCGCCCTTGTCGAGCCGCGGGCAATATTCGACCAGCTCGACTGCGGCCAGACCAGGCCTGCCGCCGATGCCCTCCAGCGCCTGCGCGAGCTCGGCGCCGCCCAGCCCGCCCTCTGCCGGTACCGCCACGCCCGGCGCGTCTTCCGGCGTTACTACGTCGAGATCGATGCTGATGCCGAATCCCGCCGTGTTTTGCGATGCGATGCGCAGCGCGTCGTCGAGCGCCCTCTGGAGACCGCGCTGCCGGACTTCTTCCATCAGGTACACGCGCACGCCCAGGCGCGCCAGCCGCTCGGACTCCTCGAGCTCATAGCTGCGCACGCCGACGAGGCAGACGTGGCGCGGATCCAGCACGCCTGACGCCAGGCCGTAGAGCGGGTCGTCGTCCTGCCCGAGGAGCCAGGCGAGCGGCATGCCGTGCAGGCGCCCGGTGTGGCTGGTCCCGGGGGTGTGGCTGTCCATGTGCGCATCCACCCACACCAGGCCCAGGTCGCCGCGCAGGCTGCGCGCCACGCCGGTCCATGTTCCCCCCGCGCAGGTGTGATCGCCGCCGAGCACGCAGGGCAACCTGCCGTGGCGCAGCGAGTCAGCGACCGCGGAAGCAAGAAGGCTGCACAGCCTGCTTACCGCGACCTGCTTGCGCCGCTCGGTTGGCGACGGCCGCAGAATCGGGCCGGGCAGCGTCGGAATGCCGTACTCGCGCAGGCGCGAAAGGAGGAGCGGCGCGAGCACCGCGGGCGCGTCGGCGCACCCGGGATCCACGCCTCCAAGGCCCCAAGCCGCGCTGATCAATTCCACCTGCCGTTGCATGGCTACAGTATGACCTTATTTCTTTTGGGTTACCCTTCGCTGCCATGTTCACAGGCATCGTGCAGGCAGTGGGGAAGATCGTGCGCATTCATCCGCTGGAGGTGGAATGCCCCGCGCTCGATCTGGCCGACATCGCAGTGGGCGACTCGATCTGCGTGCAGGGTGTGTGCCTCACTGTTTCGGCGATCACCTCGCGTGGATTCACGGCCGACGTGTCGGGCGAAACGCTGCGCGTCACCTCGGGGCTGGACCGACCGGGCGAGGTGAACCTGGAGAAGGCGCTCGCCATGGGCGGGCGCCTCGGCGGCCACCTGGTCACCGGGCACGTCGATGGAGTAGGCGAAGTGCTGCAGTTCGCAAACGGCTTGCTTCAGGTGCGTGCCCCGCCGGACCTGAAACGCTACATCGCCGGCAAAGGCTCTATTTGCGTCGATGGGGTCAGCCTGACCGTGAACCGGGTCGAGGGCGACGTTTTCGAAGTGAATCTCATCCCGCACACCCTCCAGGTCACGACGCTAGCGCGGCTCGCACCGGGTGCGAAAGTGAATCTCGAAGTGGACCTGATCGCACGTTACGTCTATCGGGTTCTCAATACCGACGAAACAAAACGCCCGCGATAAAGCGGGCGTTTTGCCGATGACCAAGGCTAACGCTTGTACATGTACCACCACACCGCCGCCGCGATGACGATGATGAGGAGCACTGCGCCGCTATCCGCGCCGGCAGGCAGCGACGCGAGCCTGTTGGCGAGCGCTGCGATTTCCTGATCGCTCATTGCCTGAACCCGATCTTTCGCCTGTGCGGGATCTATGCCAAGCGCCTGGAGTTGGCTGGCTACCTCGGCACGGCTGAGCAGGCTGAGAACAGCCGTGCGGTCGCCGTGGTGAGCAGTCGAGGCGACCTGCTCGGTGCCGATCATTCCTGCTTGTGCCATTTGAAATGGCGTCCAGGCCATCAGCGCGATCAAGATGCGGCAAAGCGTGTTATTCATTATGCGGTTCATCTGCGCTCCAGAGGTTGGTTGAGAGGAGAGGCTTCACGGCCAGCTTGCCGTGACCTGAATCTAATTTCTGTCATTCCGCGAAGTCAAGAACGAATGCGTTTATTCATCCGCGCCGCAAAAGGCTGTTGCGAAGTTCCGAATCCGGCCAGGCACTCTGTGACATAAGTCTCATCGTGTTACTACGCATTGATCCCGCGCTGCCTATCAACGCCAAGCGCGACGCGATCCGCGCCGCCGTGGAAAAGCACCCGGTGGTCATTGTGTGCGGCGAGACAGGCTCGGGCAAGACGACCCAGCTGCCGCAGATCCTCCTCGAGATGGGTCGCGGCTCGGCCGGCCGCATCGGCCATACGCAGCCGCGGCGCATCGCCGCGCGTTCCGTGGCGGCGCGCGTCGCCGACGAGCTCGGGACCAGAGTCGGCGCGCTGGTGGGCTACAAAGTGCGGTTCCACGAGAGCGTGCGGCCGGAGACGGCGATAAAGCTGATGACCGACGGCATCCTCCTCGCCGAGACGCAGGGCGATCCCGAGCTGCGGCAGTACGGCTCGATCATTCTCGACGAGGCGCACGAGCGCAGCCTGAATATCGATTTCCTGATCGGCTATCTGAAAAAGCTCGTCGCAATCCGCAGCGATCTCAAGGTCGT
>Ga0209689_1000928_pt1 | contig 21371 bp, 18 predicted proteins | sample GraSoiAngelo_149_FD_187119 | JGI IMG/M metagenome (GOLD analysis project Ga0209689, IMG submission 187119) | Grasslands soil microbial communities from the Angelo Coastal Reserve, California, USA - 14_1009_09_30cm (SPAdes) (version 2) | ecosystem: Environmental > Terrestrial > Soil > Grasslands ... | reverse complement strand
TTCACGTCTTGACATCGACCCGCATATTGGCCCGACGGCGCCTCGGCACGGCCGGCGCGACGCCGCACGTCACCGCGCAGCCGCGGCGGCGGCGGCGCACACGTGGCTTCGTCCAGGTCGCCGGCGCGGTCGCAGCCGAGAGGCTGCGGCTGAACATGTTCGGCCACGCCTACGTGGGCGTCGGGGCGGTCGTGATCGCCCTGCTGTTCTACCTCGCCCTCGCGGCGCAGATCACGCAGGCGTCGTATGACATGAGCCGGCTCCAGGACCAGCAGCGCCAGCTGATCGCCGAACAGGACCAGCTCCGCTATCAAGAGGTCACGATGCACGCGCCCGCGATGGTCCAGCAGCAGGCGGCCCAGAGCGGGATGCAGCGCGTGGTCCCGTCCAGCTACGTCGCCGGGTCCCCGGTCGCGATCGACCTCACGACGCCGCTCGGGGCATCGCCGGCCGACGCTACGCCGCTGTGGATGCGCGCCGTCGCGACAGTCGTGAACGCAGTCGGCGGCACGCGCGACGTCATGGCGGCCACCAAGCACTAAGTGAGCACGAGGGCGCTCGGTACGAGGCGCCCCAAGCGTGTCGAACGTGTTGGTTCGGCACGCCTGCGCGTCATCTCCATGCTCGTGGTCGCCGCCGTCCTGGCCGGCATGGTCTGGTCTCGGCTCGCGTACTGGCAAGTAGTCCAGCACGGCCGTCTCGCGATGCAGGCTCAGGCCCAGTACCGCGAGTTCGTCCAGCTGCCGGCGCTGCGCGGCGCGATCTTCGATCGCAACCTGAAGCAGCTGGTCGTCAACACGACCGTCTACTCGGCGTTCGTCTCGCCTGACCAGGTCGCCGCCGGCGACCGCGACCGAGTCGCGACGGGGCTGTCGTCGGTGCTGGGTGTCGACAAGGCCAAGGTGATGACGACGCTGGCGTCGAACACCAAGTTCGCCTACATCCAGAGGCGCTTCGCCAAAACGAAGGCCGATCAGCTGCGGCCTCTGAAGCTGCCCGGCGTCGGCTTGCAGGAGGAGACGCAGCGCTCCTATCTCCCGGGCACCGCCACCGGCTCCACGCTCGCGGCTAACGTGCTCGGTTTCGTCGACTGGAACGGCGACGGCAAATACGGCGTGGAGCAGAACTACCAGCAGGCTCTCGGAGGCACGCCCGGCTTTATCTCGAGCTACCGCGACCTCGCCAACCGAGAGATCGTCCTCGGGACGCACACCCACCAGGACCCGATCAACGGCCAGGACCTTGTGCTTTCGCTCGACGCGAACATCCAGTACGCGGCAGAGCAGGCGCTCGCCGACGGCGTCAAGCGAGACAACGCCGAGAGCGGAAGCGTGTTGATCATGGACCCGAACACCGGCGGCATCGTCGCCTGGGCCGACTATCCGAGCTACAACGCGAACGACTTCAACCACACCGATCCGGCCCTGTTCAAGGACAACATCGTCGGCTCCGTGTACGAGCCCGGTTCGGTGATGAAGGTCGTGACGCTATCGGGCGCCATCAACGCCGGTGCGATCACGCCCGACACCGTGATCAACGACCCTGGTGTTCTCAGCGTCGGCGGCTATCGCATCTACGACTGGGACCGGCGCAATCACGGCAACGTTGACTACACGTACGTGCTGGCGCATTCGCTCAACGTCGGCGCGATGAAGGCGATGCAGGCTGAAGGCCACCCAGCCTTCTACAGCAACCTGCAGGCATTCGGACTCACCAAGCCGAGCGGCATCGACGTCGCCGACGAGAACTGCCTTCTGCCGCCGGCCGCCGACAAGATGAGCGATTCGCAGTACGCGACGGCGTCGTTCGGACAGGGCATCGACGTGAACATGGTCCAGATGCTGGCCGCCATCAATGTCGTCGCCAACGGCGGCAAGTACGCGCCGCCCCACGTCGTGGAGCGTGTCGGAACGCATATCAACCCCGTGCTGCTGCAGCCGCAGCGGCAGGCGATCAGTCCTCAGACCGCGGCCAAGATGACCGCGATGATGCAGCAGGTCGTGCAGCACGGCTCGGGGTGGACCTCGCGGATCAAAGGTTTCGAGCTCGATCAGGCGGGCAAGACGGGTACCTCGCAGATCCCCGTCAACGGCCAGTACACCCAGGACGTCTGGGCTTCATTCGTCGGCTTTCTTCCGGCGCAGCATCCAAAGTTCACGATGCTGGTCGTGATCCGCAAGCCGCATTACCCCGGCGCCGACCGGGACTGGACCTTGAACGACGGCTACATGACCGCCGAGCCGATCTGGAAGACGATCGCCCAGTCGCTCGTGGTGGACTGGCACATTACACCTGACCCGCACTAGCTCCCGGATAGTCCGGACTATCCGGGGATCTCGCGAGAGTAGAAGCCGCAAAGTCCGGACTATCCGGAGGTTTCGCCTGGGCGCGGATCCCGCGAAACATGCAGCGGACCTCGGAGCCGCGACACTTTAGGTATGAGGCTGAGCCTCCTCGAGATCCTCGAGGCGACCGGCGGCGGCGAAGTCGGCGGCACCCAGGTCGGCGAGACGTTCTCGACCTTCCACACCGACTCGCGCGAGGTGAGGTCCGGCGGAGTCTTCTTCGCGCTCAGCGGCTCGGAGAAAGACGGGCATCAATTCGTCGGCGATGCGATCGCCCGTGGCGCCGCGGCGGTGGTGGTGGACCACAAGACCGAGATCCCGACCGGGATCGTGGAGGTCCTCGTACCGGACACGTGGAAGGCGCTCTATGCGGTGGCGTCGCACGCGCTGCGGCGGGTGCAGCCCCTGGTCGTCGCGGTCACCGGCAGCAACGGCAAGACCTCGACGAAGGAGATGGTGGCGGCGATCCTCTCGCGTCATTTCAACGTGCTCCGCACGCAGGGCAACCTCAACACCGAGACGGGCGTGCCCCTGACGATCCTGAGCCTCGAAGCGCATCACTCCGCATTGGTGCTCGAGATGGGGATGCAGCGCGCGGGCGATATCGCCCGCCTGGCCGCGCTCGCCAGACCTGTGATCGGGGTCGTGACCAACGTCGGGGTCGTTCACATCGAGTTCTTCAACTCGCGCGAGGAGCTGGCTCGCGCCAAGGGCGAGCTGGTCGCGGCGCTGCCCGCCGAGGGACTCGCCGTGCTGAACGCGGACAACGAGTTCTTCCCCCTGCTCGCGCAAATGACCTCTGCGCGCGTGACGAGCTTCGGCCAGGAGAGAGGCGATTACCGCGTCGAGGGATACGAGGCGCTGAGCGGCGGCGGCTCGCAGTTCTCGGTCGGCGGCGTCGCCGTGCGGCTGTCGCTCGACGGGCGCCACCAGGCGGTCAACGCGGCGGCCGCCCTCGCGGCGTGCGAGTTCGCCGGGGTGAGCCTGGCCGCGGGAGCGGAGGCGCTCGCCGAGGTGCAGATCGAGCACCGGTTGCAAGAGGTGAGCACCCGCGCCGGATACACGATCATCGACGACGCTTACAACGCGAGCCCGGAGTCCATGCTCGCGGCCTTCGACACCATGGTGGACGCACCCAAGCGCGGCCGCCTGCTGGCGGTGCTGGGTGAGATGCGCGAGCTCGGCGCCCTGTCCGCGGACGCGCATAGACGCGTCGGGTTGCGCGCGGCCGAGGTCTTCGACGCGGTTTGCGTCATCCAGGGCGACCACGCGCGCGAGATGGCGGAGGCGGCGGGCGCGGAGGTTGTTCCGGACCGCGCCGCGGCGGGGGAGTGGGTGCGCCGCACCGCCGCGCCGGGCGACCGGGTCCTGGTCAAGGCATCGCACGGCGTGAAGCTCGACGAACTCGTCAAGGAGCTGACCGCGTCTTGATTTTCGATCTCGGCACGTTCGTGGTCGCCTTCGCCCTCGCGCTGGTCATCTATCCGCAGGCCATCCGGACGCTTCACCGGCTGAAGGCGGGGCAAGTGATCCAGGAAGAGCTGCCCGACTCGCACCAGAAGAAAGCCGGCACGCCGACCGGAGGCGGCATTGTTTTCGTTGCGCTGGCGATCGTCGGTGGTCTGCTCGCTGCGCTGGCTGGACACAGCGGGACGCTACCGGCGATGGCGGGGCTGGTCGCGGGTGGATTGATCGGGTTCGCAGATGACCGGAGCAAGCTGCGGGTGGGCACGCGTGGAATCCCCGCCCGGCTCAAGCTTCCGATCCAGCTCGTGCTCGCGATTCCCATCGCCTGGCTGGCCACGGTGCAGGGCGGGCCGCAGCTTTTTCTGCCCGCCACGCCATGGGTGGTCTTTCCGCTTGCGGTCGCGGCCATCGTCGCCACGGCCAACGCGGTGAACATCACGGACGGCATGGACGGGCTCGCGGGCGGGCTGGCCGTGATCGCGATCGCAACGATCGCGTTGCTTCTGCCTGGTGCGCCCGCCGGCGAGAAGGCCGTCGCGATGACTTTGTGCGGTGCCCTGGTTGCGTTCCTCGTCTTTAACAGGTATCCCGCGCGGGTCTTCATGGGCGATACCGGTTCGCTCGCCATCGGCTTTGCGCTGGCCGCGATGGCCATTCAGCAGGGCGTGCTTCTGCTGCTTCCGATCGTGGCTCTCGTGTTTGTGCTGGAGACCCTGTCTGTCATCATTCAGGTCGCTTACTTCAAAGCCAGCGGCGGACGCCGCGTTTTCACCATGACCCCGATCCACTACACGTTCCACCACGAGGGTTGGTCTGAGAATCGCATCGCGCTGTCGTTCTGGGGCGCGGGGCTCCTCTCAGCGCTCGCCGCGATCGCTCTCGTGAAGCTGTTGGCTTGAGCGCGCTCGTGGTGGGGGCGGCGCGCAGCGGCGTGGCGCTGGCCCTTCACCTCACCGCGCAGGGCGAGAAGGTCCGCGTGGTCGATCGCAAGCCGGCCGCGGAGCTGCAGTCGACGCTCGAGCAGATGCCGCCGAGCGTCGACCTCCGTCTGGGCGGCTATGACGCCAGCGCTCTCGAGGGTGTCGATGTCGTTTACGCGAGCCCGGGCGTGCCGTGGGATTCCGAGCTGCTCAACGAAGCCCGCGCCAAAGGCATCCGGGTCTCGAGCGAGATCGACCTGTTTCTGAAGACGTGCAAGGGAACGGTGGTCGGCATCACCGGGACCAACGGCAAGACGACCACGACTGCGCTCACCGGCGTGGTTTTGTCGGCCGGCGACCGCCCAGTCATCGTGGGGGGCAACATCGGCGACACGGTGCTTGACCGCGTGGATGAGATCACCCCCGGGCACTGGGTCGTGCTCGAGCTCTCGAGCTTCCAGCTCGAGTCAGTCGAAAGGCCGAAGCTGCACGTCGGTGTGATCCTCAACATCACGCCCGACCACCTCGACCGTCACAAGACGCTCCAGAGATATATAGACCTCAAGGCGCGCGCGATCGAGGACGCCGATTACGCAATGTTGAACGGCCGCGATCAAGTGGTGCGCGAACTTGCAAAGCGCGCGAGCGGCGAGGTCGTGTGGTTCGACGAGCACCAGCCTCTGCCGCCGATGCCGCTGCCCGGGCGTCACAACATGGAAAACGCGCTTGCCGCGGCGGCCGTGGGACGCATCGCGGGGTTGAGCGACGACGCGATCAACAACGCCATCCGCTCGTTCCGAGGCGTCGAGCACAGGCTCGAGCTGGTGGGCGAGTGGGCAGGCGTCCGCTGGTACAACGACTCCAAGGCGACCAATCCCGACGCGGGCCGCGTGGCGCTGAACGCGTTCCCTGGCGCGCCGGTGATCCTGATCGCCGGCGGATACGGCGGCGGTTTCGAGCTGCGCGAATGGGTCGCGGACGTGCTCGCGAACACCGAGGCCGTGATTCTCATCGGGGCCTCCGCTGACGCGCTGGCCGAAGCCTTACGCGATCACCCGCAGATCCTGCGCGCTCCATCACTCGAAGAGGCCGTGTCGATCGCCGCCGGGCTCGCGCGCCAGGGCGGCGTCGTGCTCTTGAGTCCCGCCTACAAAAGCTTCGACATGTTCAAGGACTTCGAGGATCGCGGCAACCAGTTCAAAGAGCTGGTCCGCCAACGGTTTGCGGCGTGAGCACCGCGTCTCAAGAGCGACCGCAGCCGGACCGGCTGCTGCTTTTCACCACCGTCCTGCTATGCGCGGCCGGGCTGGTCATGGTCACGAGCGCGAGCGTCGCGTTCGCTTACAACCAGCACCAATCGACCTTCTATTACGCGGAGCGGCAGGCCGCCTGGCTGGTGATCGGATTCATCGCCCTGTTCGTGCTCGCGAGGGTGGATTACCGGCGTATCCGGCCGCTCGCGCCGGCCGGCGCGGTCGCGGTCGCGCTGTTGATGCTGCTGGTCCTCGTCCCGCATCTGGGCGTGAGCGTCAACGGCGCGCGCCGCTGGTTCGACGCCGGACCGCTCGGCACATTTCAGCCTTCCGAGCTCGGCAAGCTCGCGTTCGCCGTCTTCATCGCGCACTGGATCGACCGCAACTCGGAGCGCATGGGCCAGTTCCAGCAGGTGTTCGTGCCTTTCGCAGCGATGCTCGCCGGCGTGCTCGCCCTGCTGATGCTCGAGCGCGACCTCGGCACGGCCATCGTCACAGTTGGAATCTTCCTGAGTGCCTACTGGGCCGGCGGCGGCCGCCTGCGCCACATCATCCTGCTCGCCGCCTTCCTCGGCCTTGGGTTCATCGCGGTGACGCTGCTCGAGCCGTACCGAATGTCCCGCCTCACGGCGTTCAAGAATCCATGGGCGGATCCCCTCGGCGCCGGCTTTCAGGCCACCCAGTCCCTTTACGGGCTCGCATCAGGGGGCATCTTCGGCGTCGGCATCGGACACTCGATCGAGAAGTACGGCTGGCTCCCGGAGGCGCACACCGACTTCATCTTCGCCATCATCGGCGAGGAGACCGGTTTGATCGGGACGACGCTGGTGATGCTCGGCTTCCTGGTGTTCGGCATCCGCGGTTATCGCGCGTCGCTGCGTGCGCCGGACAGGTTCGGGATGGCGCTCGCAGCGTCGATCACCACGTGGGTGACCTTCGAGGCGCTGCTCAACATGGCGACGGTCACCAACACGCTGCCGATCACTGGCGTGCCCCTGCCTTTTTTCAGCTACGGGGGCACCGCGCTCGCCACGTCGCTGGCCGCGGTCGGGATCCTGCTGAGCATCGCCCGCCACGGCTCGGGTTCGGCGTTGCGGAACAATCGTCAGAGTGATGCGCCTTTTGATCGCTGGCGGCGGGACCGGCGGGCACCTGTATCCGGCGCTCGCGGTCGCGCGGGCGTTTCGCGCTGAGGAACCGAGTGGTGCCGTCCTGCTTGTCGGGCGCAAGGGCGGCCCGGAGGAGCGGCTCGTCCCGGCCGCGGGTTTCGAGCTGGAAACCGTCCGGGTCCGCGGGCTCGACCGTGACGCACCGTGGAAGAACCTCGCGCTGCCGGTGCTTGTCCCGCTGGCGCTGCGCGCAGCGCTCCGCATCGTCGACCGCTTCCGGCCTGACGTCGTACTCGGCATGGGCGGCTACGTGATGGCCCCCGCGGTGGCCGCCGCTCGCATCCGCCGTCTTCCTTATGTGCTGCATGAGAAGGACGTGCGGCCGGGCCTGGCGACCCGGTACTTCGCGGCCAACGCGGCCGCCGTGTGCACGACACTGCCCGGCACCGAATCGCGGCTGCGAGGCGTCCGCGTCGCGATGACCGGAGTTCCGCTCCGTGAGGGCTTCCAGCCGCGGACGCCGGACGTGCCGCCGCGCCGGCTGCTGGTCACTGGCGGAAGCCAGGGCGCGCGCAGGCTCAACCAGGCGGTGTGGTCTGCCCTCGACGGGCTGTGCCAGAGGTTCGAGGAGGTGGTGCACGTCGCCGGGCAGCAGGGCGCGGACGGGCTGCCCCAGCACGCGCGTGACCGCTATCGCGGGATCGCCTTCACCGACGACATGGCCGCATTGATGGCACGCGCCGACCTGATCGTCGGCCGAGCCGGGGTCGGCACCATCGCCGAGGCGGCCGCGGTCGGGCTGCCAATGGTGCTCGTCCCCGGCACTTTCGGCGGCGGTCACCAGGAGGAGAACGCGGCGGCCATGGTCAGCGCCGGCGCCGCGGTGACGATCGCCGACCACGAGCTCGACGGCGACAGCCTTCTGCGCACGATCGACGGCCTCGAAGCGGACCGGATCCGCGCGATGGCCAGGGCCTCGGCTGCGGCGGGTCGCCATGACGCCGCGCAGCGAGTGCTGGCGGTGCTGCACGAGGTCGTCAGCCGATGAGGGCTCACCTCATGGGCGTCGGCGGCGCGGGAGTGTCCGCGCTGGCGCGGGTCTTCCTGGCGCGGGGAGACGAAGTCAGCGGATGCGATCTCAAGGAGTCGGAGACCACTTCCGAGCTCGAGGCGGAGGGATTGAAATTCGTCCTCGGCCACAACCCCGAACACGTCCTCGGCCAGGACCTGCTCGTCTACAGCGGCGCGATCAAGAAGTCGCCGGAGCTCGACGCCGCCCGCGCGATGGGGGTCAAGGTCCTGAGCCGCGCCGAGATGCTCGCGCAGATGATCAACGACGCGGACTCGATCGCAGTCGCCGGCACCGCCGGCAAGACGACCGTCACGCACATGGTCGGCCACATCCTGGTCATCGCCGGCTACGACCCGACCGTGCTGGTGGGCGACGGATCGAGCGCGCGCGCGGGCAAGACCGAGTGGCTCGTCGCCGAGACGGACGAGTCGGACGGCACGCTCACGCTCCACCACCCGCAACGGGCGATCGTCACGAACATCGAGCTCGACCATCCCGACCACTTCCGCGACGTGAGCGCGGTCCGCGACCTGTTCCAGTGGTTCATCGAAGGCCTGCCGCAAAGCGGGCTCGCGGTGTTGTGCGCGGATGACGAGCTCGCGCGCGAGCTCAAGCCGAAGGCACGAAAGATCACATATGGCTTTCGCCAGGGCGCGACGTATCGCTGCGAGCATGCCCGTCCTTTTCCGATCTATCGCGGCGTCGACCTGCTGGGACACGTCAACCTGCGGCAGCCCGGCCGCCACAATATCCAGAACGCGACCGCGGCGGCCGCGATGGCTCTCGAGATCGGCATCGGATTCAACGACGTCGCCGCGGCGCTGCACACGTTCCCCGGCGCCCATCGCCGCCTGGAGTTTCTCGGCGTCTTCCAGGGCGCGACGGTTTACGACGACTACGCGCACCACCCGACGAAGGTGCGCGCGACGATCGAGGCGGCCCGCGAGCTCCGTCACCGCCGCCTGCTCGTGGTCTTCCAGCCGCACCGTTACTCCCGTTTGAGCGCGCTGATGCACGACTTTGCGCGCGCGTTCGACGGCGCCGACCGCGTTTACGTGCTGGACGTGTACAGCGCGGGCGAGGAGAACGTTTCCGGCGTCCGCGCCTCCGACCTGGCACACCAGATCCCGCACGGCATCTACGTCGGCGACTTCGTCAAAGCCAAAGAAGCTCTCGAGGAGATCGTCGGCCCGGACGACCTCGTTTTGCTCATGGGCGCGGGCGATATCAAGAAGTTGGGCGATGACCTGGCGCACCAAAACTAACCTCGCGTGGCTGCGAGAGCAGCCCGGCGTCAAGGAAGACGAACCGCTGGCTTCGCGAACTTCCTTCGGCATCGGCGGTCCGGCCGATTTCCTGGTCGAGCTGGCGCGGGCCGAGGCGATCGAGAAGGCGATCGACGGCTGCGCGTCGCGAGACATTCCTTACTTCCTGCTCGGCGCCGGCACCAACCTGCTGATCGCCGACCGTGGAGTCGAAGGGCTGGTCGTGCGGGTGGTCAATCGCGACCACGAGATCGCCGGCACTCGCGTACGCGCCGCGGCCGGCCTGAAGATGATGCGTCTCGCTCGAATCGCCGCCGACGCGAACCTGCGCGGTTTCGAGTTCGCGATCGGCGTGCCTGGGACCGTCGGCGGCGCGATCTACCAGAACGCAGGCTGCTGGGGCAAAGAGATCCGCGAGGTGCTCGTCGAGGTCGAGGGCTACGTGCCAGGCTCCGGCAAGCAGACGTGGAGTCCGGCCGCTCTGAAGCTCGGCTACCGCACCTCGGCGCTGCGCGACGGTGCGCTCCAAGGAGGACTGGTCCTGAGCGCGACGCTGCATCTCGCCCGTGGGGATGGGGAGGAGGCGAGGCAGATGATGGCCAAGCTCACGCGCGAGCGGAACGAGACGCAGCCCATCAAGACCAAGAACTGCGGCAGCGTTTTCAAGAATCCTCCTGGAGATTCAGCCGGCCGGCTGGTCCAGGCCGCCGGGCTCAAAGGAGCGCGCGAGGGCGCGGCGGTCATCTCCACGCTGCACGGCAACTTCATCGTCAACGAAGGCGGCGCCAAGGCCTCCGATGTGCTCCGCCTCATCGAGCGGGTGATGGCCGAGGTCAAGCGGCGGTTTGGCATCCAGATCGAGCCCGAGGTCGAGATGGTGGGCCGCTGGAAATGAAGGTGGCGGTTCTTCGTGGAGGCAAGTCCGCGGAACGCGAGGTCTCGCTGCGTTCCGGCGAGCAGGTCGCCAAGGCGCTGCTCGGGCGCGGTCACGACGTCACCCCCGTCGATCTCGACGCCCGCACGTGGGACGTCTTGCGCGACGGCGGGTTCGAGTGCGTTTTCAATGCCTTGCACGGCCGTCTCGGCGAGGACGGCACCGTGCAGGGAATGCTGGAGCTCCTCGGTTTGCCCTACACGGGTTCGGGCGTGCTCGCCTCGGCCCTTTGCATGGACAAGGCGCGCGCGGGCAAGATCCTGACGGCGATCGGGCTCCACGTGCCCGAGTTCGAAGAGCTCGAGATGAAGCAAGGCGTTGCTGCCGACGTCGTCGAGCGCCTTGTGTCGCGGTTCGGCCTCCCGCTCGTGGTGAAACCGGTGCGTGAGGGATCGACCATCGGCCTGACCATCGCCAAGGACGTCGATGCCGTCGCCAGCGGGCTCGTCCTCGCCGGTCGCTACGACCGCCGCGTGCTGGTCCAGCGGTTTGCCTCTGGGACCGAGATCACGATCGGCGTGCTCGCGACGCCCGAGATGCAGGTCCTGCCGACGCTCGAGATCGTCAGCGAGAACCCCCTGTACGACTACGACGCCAAATACACCGCCGGCAAATCGCACCACATCATCCCGGCCCGGATCCCGGAGGCCGCGAGGACCGCGGCTTCGGAAACAGCGGCCCGCGCCTTCAGCGAGCTCGGTTGCTCCGGCATGGCGCGCGTCGACATCATCGTCGACGCGGCGGGCACCCCCTGGGTGCTGGAGGTGAACACGGTGCCGGGCCTGACCGAGCTCTCGCTGCTGCCGGACGCGGCCCGTGCCGCGGGTATCGCATTCGACGCGCTGTGCCAGCGCCTGGTCGACCACGCGGTGGGACGCCACGACCGGCACGTCGGACCGCCGGCCTTATGAAGTTTCGCCGTCGGAGCTCCGTCCTCCCCCGCGCACCCTGGCCCAACGGTCTGGAGCGCACGGAGCCGCTGCGCGGCCAGGTGTGGACGCGCTCGGAACGAGCCCTGCGCGAACCGGACGTGCACTGGATCCGGCGGGCTCTCGCGGGCGTGGTCGCGGGAATCGAGATCGGGCTCCTTGCCTGGCTCTGGTTTGGCCCGGCCCTGACCGTGCACAACGTGCAGGTGAAAGGCGCGCGCCACATGTCGTCGAGCCAGGTGGCTCATGCCGCCGGGCTTTCCGGTGACGGATCGGTCCTCTCGGTCGACGGCGAGTCTGCCCAGCAGCGACTGCTCAACCAGGTCTGGATTCGCGCCGCGAGCGTGCAGCCTCAGCTTCCCGGGACAGTCGTGGTGCAGGTCAGCGAGTGGGAGCCTGTCGCCTCATACCACGCAGGCCCGTCGACCAGGCTGTTCCTGCTCTCCAGCCAGGCGATCGTGCTCGGAACGATCTCCACGGCTGGCGGACTGGTCGACGTGCAGGGACCGGCGGGCAACGACCCGCGGGTGGGCGACCGCGCGCTCGACCCGCAGCTGCTCACCGCGCTGGTGAACATGCAGCGCGCATTTCCCACCCTCGTCGGCCAGGACGTCGCAGGCTTCATCTTCGATTCGTGCGGCGACCTGACCCTGGTGGCCAAGCGCGGCTGGAAGGTTTACTTTGGCCGCGTGCTGACGCCTGAGGAGTTCGCGACGCTACGTGACAAGCTGATCGCGCTGAAGGCGATCGCCGGCGACGTCAACTACAACTCTCCGGACCTCGCATACGTCAACGTGATGAACCCGGTCGAGCCCGCGGTCGGTTACAAATCGAGGCCGCCCGCCGCGCCGGCCACGCCCGCGCCCCCCAGTCCATGCAAGTAATCGTCATCGCGGTCGCCTTTGCGATCCTCGGCGTGATCCTCGGGCTGCTCTCGCCCGTCACCATCCCGATCACCTACGCGCGCTACACGGCGGTCGCCCTGCTGGCGGCGCTCGACTCGATCTTCGGCGCGTTGAAGGCATACATCGCCGGCACGTTCGAGCCGCGCGTGTTCTTCAGCGGACTGATCACCAACATGACGCTGGCCGGAGGCCTGACCTATTTCGGCGACAAGCTCGGAGTCGACCTGTCGATTGCCGCGATCGTGGCCTTCGGCGTCCGGATCTTCAACAACCTGGGCGCCATCCGCCGGCACTACCTGTAAGTTCCCTTCCCCACCCGCTGGGGAAGGTGACCCGGCCGCGAAGCGGCCCGGTCGGATGGGGGCGATCCGGCTGGAGAGGTCGGGGACGGGCAACCACCACAAGGCCTAGAACCTTCCACGGACCGAACCACAAAATCTAGCCCCGCAACACGCCGGGAGCCGATATACTTCCGCCAACCCGCCCTCAACATCCACACGTTCCAGGAGGCGTTCCAGCACAGTTTTGTCGCGGCGGAAGAAAACCGTCGGTCTCGACCTGGGTACATCCCGGGTCGTGGTCGTCATCGCGGAGTCTGACGATCCGGGTGGTCCCGTGACGATCCTCGGCGTGGGCGAGGTGCCCTCCGACGGCCTGCGCAAAGGCGTGGTCGTCAACCTCGAAAAGACCATCTCCGCCATCCAGGCCGCGGCGGTTGCCGCGGAGCGTATGGCGGGGCAGCGCATCGAGTCGGTCGTGGTCTCGCTCGGCGGCACCCACACCTGGAGCCAGAACTCCACAGGCGTGGTTGCGGTCGCCCACCCCGACCACGAGATCGGCGACGACGACGTCCACCGCGTGGTCGAGGCGAGCCGGGCGATCAGCGTCGCGAGCGACCGCCAGGTCATCCACGTCATCCCGCGGGCCTACACCGTCGACGGGCAGGACGGCGTGAGAGACGCGGTCGGCATGACCGGTCACCGCCTGGAGGTGGAGACGAACATCGTCACCGGCGCCCAGACCGCCGTCCAGAACGTCATCAAATGCGTCCACGGCGCGGGCTTCGACGTCGAAGACGTCGCATGCGCCGGACTTGCCGCGGGCGAGGGCGTGCTGACCCCGCAGGAGATCGAGCTCGGCGTCTGCCTGATCGAGATCGGCGCGGGCACGACCAACGTCGTCGTCTACAACGAGGGCAGCGCGCGACATCTCGCCGTGCTGCCGGTCGGCGGCAACCACGTCACGAGCGACATCGCGATCGGCCTGCGCACGACGCTCGACGAGGCCGAGAACTTGAAGCTCAACTACGGCCACGCGGTGCCCGACGTGATCGACCAGGCGGAGAAGGTCGAGGTCCGGCAGGTGGGCGGCGACAGGATCCAGGCACTGCCGCGGAAGTTCCTCGCCGAGATCATCGGCCCGCGCATGGTCGAGATCTTCCAGATGGCACGCGAGGAGGTGCGCAAGACCGGCTTCGACCAGCTGCTCCCGGCGGGGGTGGTGGTGGCCGGTGGTGGATCACGACTGATGGGCACGATGGACGCCGCTCAGTCGGTGTTCAACACATCCGCGCGACTTGGCCACCCGCTCGGCCTGGTCGGCCTCGCGGACAAGGCACACGGACCGTCATTTGCGGTTGCGTCTGGGTTGGTCAAGTGGGGGGCGCACGCGCGCGCAGACCACAGCAACACTCACCAGACCGTCACATTCGGCAACACGTATCAAAAAACAGTGAGGTGGCTGCGCGATTTTTTCTAGAGAACACACCAAAAACCAGCTTGAGCTCGCCATGGCCAGAGCACATAGGAAGGAGGATCACCTGATCGTCATGAAAGAGAGCGAGTTACACGAAGGGCGAGCACGGATCAAGGTCGTCGGCTGCGGTGGTGGCGGCGGCAACGCCGTCAATCGCATGATCTCGAAGGCGCTCAAAGTCCAGTTCATCGCGGTGAACACCGACAAGCAGGCGCTGGAACGCTGCCAGGCCGACGTCAAGGTCCAGATCGGAAACAAGGTCACTCGCGGCCTGGGCGCTGGCGGCGACTGGACGCGCGGACGCGACGCTGCGGATGAGAGCCGGACCGAGCTCACGGCGGTCGTCCAGGATTCGGACATGGTGTTCATCACCGCCGGCATGGGCGGCGGCACCGGGACCGGGTCGGCGGCCATCGTGGCCGAGCTGGCGAAGGAAGCCGGCGCGCTGACCATCGGCGTGGTCACGCGACCGTTCTCGTTCGAGGGCCGGATCCGCAACGACACCGCGGAGGAAGGGATCAGGGCGCTGCGCGGCCAGGTCGACGCGCTCATCGTCATCCCCAACGACCGCCTGGCGCAGGTCGCCAGCTCCAAGACCACGCTCGAGGAAGCCTTCCGCATGGCCGACGACGTGCTGCGCCAGGGCGTGCAGGGCATCTCCGACCTGGTGACGCAGCCCGGCGTCATCAACCTCGACTTCGCCGACGTGAAGGCGATCATGGAGAACGCCGGCGAAGCCCTGATGGGCATCGGCCACGGCGCGGGCGACTCCCGGGCCGAGGACGCCGCCAAACAGGCGGTTTCCAGCCCGCTGCTCGAGACGTCGATCGACGGCGCCAAGGGCATCCTCTTCAACATCACCGCCGGCAAGGACATCACCCTGCAGGAGGTGCAGAGGGCGGCCGAGATCGTGCGCGCAGCGGCCGACCCCGGCGCCAACATCATCTTCGGCGTCGTCCGCGACGACACCATGGCCGGAGAGATCAAGATCACAGTCATCGCCACCGGTTTCGGCGGCAAGACCCAGCAGGAAGCCAGGCAGGAGACGCAGCGTCGTACGATCGAGCGGCCCGAGTTCGGCCACGAAGAGCTCGGCGACATCAACATCCCGGCCTTCCTGCGCAACCGGATGTAGTCACAGAGGAGCTAATTTGCGTTGCCCGTACTGCGGTCACCACGACCTGAAGGTGGTCGACTCCCGCGATTCGGAGATCGGGGAGGCGATTCGCCGCAGGCGCGAATGCCTGCAGTGCGGGCAGCGCTTCACCACGTACGAGCGAATCGAGACGGTGCCGTTCTTCGTCACCAAGAAGGACGGCCGGCGTGAGGACTTCGACCCCCAGAAACTGTTCAACGGGCTGAAGAAAGCGACCGAGAAGAGGGACATCTCGCCGGAGCGGCTGCGCGCGATCGTGGACGACATCGAGGCCGAGCTGCGCCGGTCGGGCCGGGTCGAGATACCGAGCGGAGAGATCGGCGAGATGGTGATGACCCGACTTCGCGACCTCGACGAGGTCGCGTATATCAGGTTCGCCTCGGTCTATCGGGAGTTCATGGACCTCCAGCAGGTCAAAAAGGAGATCGAGCAGGTACTCAGCTCCCGACGTTCGTAACCTTCACGAACGTGAGGACGATCCCGGCGGCCCTGCACATTCCGGAGCTCGCCGACGAACCCGGTCTTATCCACGGCTTTTCCACGGTCCTGCTTGGTTCGGTGGGACTCACGCACGCGCCCGACGCCGAGCCCGTCCTGAAGTCGCGCATGGAGTTCGCACGCATCCTCGGACTTGACGGCAACTCCTCGTTGACGGTCGCCGGGGCGGTCCATGGCGCGGATGTCGCACGCGTGCACTGGGCGCCTGGACTGATCGAAGACGTCGACGCGCTGATCACCGATCGCCCGGGGATCGGCTTGTTCACCACGCACGCGGATTGTTTCCCGATCGTTCTGTGGGATCCGGTCAACCGCGCTGCCGGTCTCGCTCACGCCGGCTGGCGTGGGACGCGGGCCGGCGTGGCGGTGGTCGCCCTCCAGGCGATGCAGCACGAATTCGGGACGCAGCCTGGCGACGTTCGCGCCGGGATCGGCCCAGGCATATGCGGTCGCTGCTATCAAGTCGGCGCAGAGGTGGCGTCGCAGTTCGAGCGCCGTTTCGTGCTGCCGGATGACGGCGGCAAGTTCCTGCTCGACCTGGCCGCGGCGAACCGCTCCCAGCTCGAAGCGGTCGGGGTCAAGGCCGTTTACGACATCGCAATGTGCACCAAGGAGAGCTATCTGTTTCCCTCGCACCGCCGCCACCCGGATGGCGCACGGTTCGGCGCGATCGTCGCCGTGCGGTGAGCGTCGGCCAGAAGCTCGCCTCGGTGCGCGAGCGCATCGCGCGCGCAGGTCGCGACCCCAGCGAGATCACCATCGTCGCCGTCACGAAAGGTTTCGGCCCCGACGTCTGCCGGCAGGCGCTGGACGCGGGACTCAGCATCCTCGGCGAGAACCGCGTTCAAGAAGCGCTGACGAAGATGGAGTCCGTCCAGGCGGCGGAGTGGCACCTCATCGGGCACCTGCAGACCAACAAGGTCCGGCAGGCGGCGCGGCGCTTTGCGCTGATCCAGTCGGTCGACTCCCTGCACCTGGCGGAAGCGCTCGCCCGGACCGATCGCCTGCAGAAGGTGCTGGTCGAGGTGAACGTGGCCCGCGAACCGCAGAAGAGCGGGGTCGACCCTTCCGGTGCGCTCAAGCTCATCGACCTGGTAGCGCCCCTGCTCGACCTACGTGGATTGATGGCGATGGGGCCGACCGAAGGCGATCCAAGACCTGCGTTTGACGAGCTGCGCACGCTGCGCGACCAAGCTCAGCAACGCCTTGGGAAAGCGCTGCCTATCCTTTCCATGGGTATGAGCGGAGACTTCGAGGCGGCCGTCGCCGCCGGCAGCACGATGGTCCGTTTGGGCCAGGTCCTGTTCGGGCCGAGGCGAACCGGATGACCTTCATCGCCGGCGTGCTGATCTTTGCGCTCCAGATCTTCCTCGTCGTGATCCTGATCCGGGTCGTGTTCTCGTGGATCAGCCCTGTCCCGACCAACCCGGTTTCGCGGTTGGCATGGCAGGTGACCGAGCCGGTCCTCGGACCGATTCGGCGGCGGCTCCCGCTGATGTCAGGGATCGACCTCTCGCCGCTGGTGGTGTGGCTGATCACGATCATCCTCATCTCCGTCCTCCGCAACGTCGGCCGGTAGAATCGAGGTTCACTCGGCGCCGACGGAGACAGGTAGGCCCGTCTGAGCGGTCGACAGAGAGCCCGGCACAGGTGAAAGCCGGGCGGCCGATGACGGGATCGAGATCACTCCCGAGCCGTAACCCAATGAGGGTCCGAGGTGTTGGCCTCGGGAATCTGGGTGGTACCGCGGGTCTTTGCGAAGACCCGTCCCAGAGATAGGCAAATACGTATCTCTGTGGAGTGAGAGTGTTCGAGAAAGTCGATCAGAAAGTCAGCTTCCCCGAGCTGGAGGTCCAGCTGATGGAGCGCTGGAAGGCGGAAGGCGCCTTCCAGAAGTCGCTCGACCTGCGCGAGGGCCGGCCGCGGTTCGTCTTCTACGAGGGCCCACCCACGGCCAACGGCAAGCCAGCCACCCACCACATCCTGGCGCGCGCGTTCAAAGACCTGTTCGGCCGCTACAAGACGATGCAGGGCTTTTACGTCGAGCGGAAAGCGGGTTGGGACACGCACGGCCTGCCGGTCGAGATCGAGGTCGAGAAGAAGCTCAAGATCTCGGGCAAGTTCCAGATCGAAAACGAGATCGGGGTCGAGCGATTCAACGAGCTCTGCCGCCAGAGCGTCTACGAGTACGTCGAGGACTGGGTCGCCTTCAGCCAGCGGATGGGTTTCTGGCTCGATTACGACAACGCCTACTGGACCCTCACCTCCGAGTACATCCAGTCGGTGTGGTGGGCGCTCAGCGAGATGTGGAAGCAAAACCTGGTCTACAAGGGCTTTCGCGTCGCCCCTTACTGCTCCCGGTGCGCCACGCCTCTCTCGAGCCACGAGCTGTCGCTCGGCTATCGGGACAACGTCCCTGACCCCAGCGTCTACATCCGTTTCCGGCTGAAGAACGATCCCAGGACCTCGATCCTCGCCTGGACGACCACGCCGTGGACGTTGCCCGGCAACGTGGCGCTGGCCGTGGACAACGACATCGTCTACATCAAGGTCAAGGAGGGAGACGAGTACCTCATCCTGGCCGAAGCCCTCCTGACCGTGCTCAAAGAGCCGCCCCAGGTGGTGGAGCGGATGATGGGCCGCGACCTGGTGGGACTCGAGTACGAACCGCTGTATCCGTACTCGGTCCCCGAAGAGGGCAAGGCGCACTACGTGGTCGATGCCGACTTCGTCTCCACAGAAGAGGGCACGGGCGTCGTGCACACCTCGGCCCTGTACGGCGTCGACGACCTGCGTCTGTGTCAGGAAAAGGGGATCCCCTTCAAGCACACCGTCGGACTGGACGGAAAGTTCCTTCCCTACGTGGAGAAGTTCGCGGGGCTGCACGTCAAGGAGGCGGACCCTGTGATCATCGACGACCTCAAGGAGCGCGGCCTTCTGTACAAGGCCGAGACCATCCTTCACACGTACCCGTTTTGCTGGCGGTGTGGCACCCCGCTCATCTACTACGCGCTCGACGCCTGGTACATCCGCACGACCGAACGCAAGGAGCAGCTTCTCGCCAACAACAATGCCACCCACTGGGTACCGGACCACATCAGGACAGGACGAATGGGCGACTGGTTGGAGAACAACGTCGACTGGCAGTTCTCGCGCAGCCGTTACTGGGGAACGCCGGTGCCGATCTGGATCTGCGAAGGCTGCGACGAGAAGCGCATCGTCACCTCCGCGGCTGAGCTCGGCCTGGACGACAAGGCCGACCTGCACCGGCCGTACATCGACGCCGTGACCCTCAAGTGTGAGAAGTGCGGCGGCGTCATGCGCCGGGTGCCTGAGGTGATGGACACATGGTTCGATTCCGGCTCGATGCCGTTCGCCCAGCGCGGTTATCCACGAAATGGAAAAGAGGTGTTCGAGGAGACCTTCCCCGCCGACTTCATCTCCGAGGCGGTCGACCAGACCCGCGGCTGGTTCTACACCCTGCTCGCGATCTCCACGCTCCTGTTCAACCAGAACTCGTACCGCAACGTGATCTGTCTCGGCCACGTCGTCGACCCGAAAGGCAAGAAGGCTTCGAAGTCGCGTGGCAACGTGCTCGACCCGAACTACCTGTTCGACAACTTCGGCTCAGACGCCGTTAGGTGGTACTTCTACACCTCGACGCAGGTCGGCGAGAACTACCGCACGGGTGACGCCGCGCTCAAGGAGACGGTGCAGCAGTTCTTCATCCCGCTTTGGAATTGCTACTCGTTCTTTGTCACCTACGCGCGGCTGGACAACTTCGACCCCGCCCAGCCTTCGGTGCCGGTCGAGGAGCGGCACGTGCTCGACCGCTGGCTCATGTCGAAGCTCAGCGGACTGGTGGCGACGGTGACGAGCGGTCTCGACGCCTACGAACCCGTCGAGCCGGCGCGCCGCATACAGCGATTCGTCGACGACCTGTCCAACTGGTACATCCGGCGCTCACGCAGGCGATTCTGGAAGTCGCAATCCGACCGCGACAAGATGGCCGCGTACCAGACCCTGTACGAGGCCCTGCGCACCGTGTCGGGACTGATGGCTCCCTTCGCGCCTTTCGCTGCCGACGCCATGTACCGCAACCTCTCCGACGGCAAGTCGGTGCATCTGTCCGACTTCCCCGTTCCCCCGGCGGCGGAGGATACGCAGGTCGAGGCGGACATGGCACGGGCCAGGCAGGCGGTCGAGTCGGGGCTCGCGGCACGGGACGCCGCCAGGCTCAAGGTCCGCCAGCCGCTGGCGGGGATCGCGCTTCCCGGCGATCCGCTGCCCGACGACATCGCGGCCATCGTGCGCGAGGAGCTCAACGTCAAGAGCATCACGTTCGGCGCGCCCGAGGTGAAGCTCGACACGGTAATCGGTGAGGAGCTGAAGCTCGAGGGGCTCGCGCGCGAGGTGGTACGCGTGATCCAGGACCGGCGCAAGAAGCTCGGCCTCAACGTCGAGGACCGCATCGACACGCGCTATGACGCCGACGGCATGCTTGCGCGAGCCATCGAGCGCCATGGCGACTACATCAAGTCAGAGACGCTTTCTGTCACGCTGCGGCTGGGACGGGATGACGGATTCGCGGGTGAGCAGCTGATGCTCGAAGGAGAGCAGATCTGGATCGCGCTCAAACGAAACTGACGACACCTCGAATCCTCTTCATCGCCGGTGCGCTGGCGGTCTTCATCCTCGACCGGGTGACGAAGAACCTCGTGGCGGCGCAGATACCTTTCGGCACCGAGGTTTCGGTGATCGATCACGTGGTCGGGATCACAAACGTTCGCAACTCGGGCGCTGCGTTCGGTTTTGCTCCCGCGGGCGCGACTTTGTTTCTCGTCGCGTCGGTCGTGGTCTGGATCGGCCTGGTGGCTTACGTCGCGCGCAACCCGATCGGGGAGTGGAGTGGCGTGGTTCTCGGTCTGATCCTGGGTGGCACCATGGGTAACGGATACGACCGGATCGTCCACGGCACGGTGACTGACTTCATCAACTTCCACTTCTGGCCGGTCTTCAACGTGGCGGACGCGGCGATCTCGATCGGCGTGGTGCTGATGATCGCCGGTTATCTCCTACGGCGAAACCCCGCCGGCTGACCGCCGCGGCCGCGGCGACGAGGCTCGATCGCTTTCTCGCCGAGCAAGCCCCAGAGCTGAGCCGCTCCGCGGCCGCGCGGCTCATCAAGGGTCATCTCGTCCTGGTCAACGGTCACCCGGCCGACCCGGCGGACCGAGTGGCTGCCGGAGACGTCGTCGACTTCGAGATCCCGGAGGCGTATGTCGTGGAGGCCGGCGCGGAGGAGATCCCGCTGGACATCGTTTACGAGGACGACGACATCGCGGTCATCAACAAGCCTGCCGGCATGGTCGTCCACCCGGCGCCTGGGCACTACACCGGAACCCTCGTCCATGCCCTGCTCGGCCGCGGTGGCGCCTGGTCCGCGGTCGGCGGCGCGGCGCGGCCGGGCGTGGTGCACCGCCTCGACAAGGGCACGTCGGGCCTGATCGTGGTCGCCCGGAACGATGTGAGCCACCGAGCTCTGTCCGCGCAGCTCAAGGACCGCTCGCTGAGCCGGACGTACCTCGCCATCGTCCGGGGCCGGATCATGGACGACGCCGGAGAGCTGGAAGGCCCCATCGGCCGGCACCCGCACGAGCGCAAACGCATGGCGGTGGTCGCGGGCGGCCGCTTCGCGCGGACGCGGTACCAGGTCGTCGAACGGAAGCGAACCCATACGCTTTTGCGCTGTGAGCTCGACAC
>Ga0209689_1000927_pt1 | contig 21377 bp, 14 predicted proteins | sample GraSoiAngelo_149_FD_187119 | JGI IMG/M metagenome (GOLD analysis project Ga0209689, IMG submission 187119) | Grasslands soil microbial communities from the Angelo Coastal Reserve, California, USA - 14_1009_09_30cm (SPAdes) (version 2) | ecosystem: Environmental > Terrestrial > Soil > Grasslands ... | reverse complement strand
TCACAGGCACAGTCTCCAATGGCCTGGCCCAGGCTTGGCTCACCATGAAACACGGACTTCATGGCGCTGTACTTGGCAAAGATGCTGTGCCTGGACGTCCGGTTCCAATCCACCTTGGCGTCAAAGTTGTTCCGATTCAGTTTCTGTGTAGCCGACTTGGAATAGTTGTCGGTGTTGGGTGCTCCGGAAGCCAGGGTCGGAATAAGCGCTATGATCTTCGCCGCGATGGGGTCAATCGTCGGAAGCATGTTGCCCGCGTATTGTCTGCGCCCAGTACCAGCCCCAGTGCCAGTGGAAGGTGAAAAGATCATTCCCACGCGGTCTTGCTGGGACACGTTATTGGTATCCGTCACCATAACTGGAGTTTTGGTGCCTGCGCAGGGAGCGGCAGATGTCGTGCCGTCAGTGCAAACATAGTCGCCGAGAATGCCACTAAAATCTCCGGCGCGAATGGCGGCCGTCGGCAATGTGACAAGCCCGGTATTGCGATTGTCGCGTTCGTAGGTGCCGTCGTAGCTTCCGAAGAAGAACAGCTTGTCCTTCTTGATGGGGCCACCGAAAGTGCCGCCAAAATCATTGAGCTTACTGTCCCCCTTTGGGCCAGTCTCAAAGAATTGCTTTGCCCGCAGAGCCTGGTTCTGAAAGTACTCAAACGCAACTCCATGGTACGTATTGGTGCCTGACTTGGTAATGACGGTGATGGCTGCGCCTCCCGTCATCCCCTGCTCGGGATCGAAATTATTGGTGGAAATGTTGACTTCCTGAACGGTCTCCGCCGGCGGGATATAAACGGCATGGTGCGGCAGCCAGACGAACACGTCCGCAGCGCCGTCCACGCGCGTATTATTATTGTTACGATTGGTGCCATTGATGTTCGTGCTCAAGGCGCGTTCCGGTGTGTCGGCGATAGCGTTCTGGAATTTTCCTGGAGTCGCGCCGGGCACGAGATTGATCAGCGTCTGGAAATTCCGGTACTGGTTGAGCGGCAGGTTCAGGATTGCTTTTTCGCTCAATTCCGTGTGGACATCAGTCTTTTCGGTCTGCAAATTCACGACGGATGCCTCGACGGTGACCTGCTCGGACATCGCGCCCACCTGTAATCTCGCATCGCCGTTCGTAACCGTGTTGGCGGCAACCATCAGATTCGTCTGAGTAAGGGGCTTGAACCCGCTAGCTGTAACTCGGAGGTCGTACTCACCAGGCGGTACGTCTGTAATTGTGTAATGCCCGCTGTCGTCAGCGTCCGCTTCACGCACAACCGCCGTTGCCCGGTTGGTGAGCACTGCGTGTGCCTTGGGAACGCCCGCGCCGCTCTGGTCCGCCACTGTACCCGTTACCGAGCCATACAAAACTTGAGCCCAGGTATTGTGCGTGGATACCAACGCCAAGAAGCTGAGAGCCACTACACATAACATGGAAACGCGCAATCTAGTTTTGACCATCCTCTTGTCTCCTTCCGTTCGACCTTGACGGCAGCCTTTCGCCAGCTCACGCGTGCCTAGACAGTATTCCCAGTCAGCCTATTGCCCGCGAGCGGATATAGTTTGGAAATGTTTCGAAAAGCAATCACACTCTAGCCACACGCCCACGCTAGCGGTGATTTCGGTGACGCGATCGCGGTCCGTCGCACCTCTAGGACACCCCGTCGTAAAAGAAGCACTCCTTGCTCCCCGACTTTTAACGGAAGCTATCAACCCGAGGAATGCTTTGTCAAGTATTTTTTTGTCATTTTAGAACTAAGTTGGTGCAAAATGACCCCAGCAACGTGGACTTAGTTATGCATTCAGATTTATTTTTGCGGTTTGCTTCATTGGGAAAAACGATCTCACACCAGCGGCAGGTCCAATGTACCGAATAAAGCATTGCCGGACCCAGCGCGAACGCGACCTGCACGTTATCGAGGGCCTGGTGCGGAGGTTTGGCTCCCTGTCTCAGGTAGAGATTCACGAGCTCACTCATCTGCAGCGGAGCGCCATCTCTGGGCTCGTGCGCGACTTACTGAAGCAGGGAAGGCTGGTTGAAGCTGGACGCTCAGACAACTCGCTGGGAAGGAAACGGATTCTGCTTCGTCTCCACGAGGAGCATGGCTTCTTCCTGGGAGTTGGGTTTGACGATGAAGCTGTGCTCGCGGCGGTCATGGATCTTCGTCCGCAAATCCACTCGATCGCGCGAGAGGCCACGCAATTGGAAGGCGGCATGAACGGGTTGGCGCATCAGCTGCTTTCCTGCGCGCACCAAGCCATGCGGCAGGCCGGCCCTAAAGCAGAATCGCTTCTCGGCATTGGCATTGCCGGGTCGGGCCTGGTCAATAGTCAGGAAGGCACTATGGTGATGTCTTCAACAATCGAATCTATCAAGCACGTGCCGCTTCGCCGCATTTTCGAGAAAGAATTTGCAGTTCCCGTCCAGGTAACGAACTTCGCCAGCGCCAAGGCAGTGGCGGAAAGGACGCTCGGGGCAGGCGCCATGACTGAGGATATGATTTACGTAGAATACGGCAAGACCGGAATCGGTGCGGGGATCATTAGCGGCGGGAAACTGTTACATGGCGCAGGGTATGCGGCGGGAGAACTTGGCCATACGCACATGACCGAGGAAGGTCCCGCCTGCAGGTGTGGCAGTTTTGGCTGCCTCGAAGCACTTGCGGGAGCGGCCGCCATCGAGGCCAGGATCCGAAAAGCCATCGCCGAAGGGAGTGGCTCGGAAGTGATTCGACTGGCCGGCGGCGAGCCCGCGGCAGTTTCAGGGTGGATGGTCCTGAAGGCTGCCGAGATGGGCGACAAGACTTGCAGCGCCATTGTCGACCAGGCGGCGAAATACCTAGGATTGGGTCTCGCTAACCTAGTGAATCTCTTCAATCCTTCCGTGCTGGTTCTCGACCAGCGGCTTAAGCTCGCGGGACAAGGTCTGCTTGAGCAGGTGATAAAAGTAGTCAAAAGGCAGGCGCTGCGATATTCGACCGAGAATGTGAGCATCCGCTTTGGCAACTTGGGCGACGAAGCCAGCGTTCTGGGGGCCGGCTCAATCGCACTGGAGAAGCATTTTGAGATTCCCGCCCTGAAGCCTCCGCGATTTCTGATCGAATCCCTGTCTGGCCCACCGTATCGCGGCCCGCGTCCCGAGACGCCCTCCGTCGAGGTTTCCGACTCGCTGGTGACCGAGCGAACAGCTCCGCAATCCTAGCCTGGGCCCCTGAGGCTGCGGCCGGTTCCTTGGCGAATGGTGACCATGCGATCCGCGTCAACTCGATCCCATTCTTCACCCCGGCCGTCCGGCCAGAACACCGTCAGTTTTTCGATCTTGGCACTGTCCCCCAGTCCAAAATGAACCCGCACGTCATTGGCGCTTAGATAGCTTCCGTCGGTGTGGGCGCGCCGCAAGAGTTTTCGCCCGCGTAGGCGAACTTCGACCTTGGCGCCCATCGCGAAGCGGTTGCCATTGGCCGCTTCCAGTCGAACCAGTAGCCAGTGATTATGGTTCAAGGAGCGGGTCTGGTTGAGCAGCAGCCGCGCGGGGCCGTTGTTGTTGGCCACCACAACGTCAATTGCGCCATCGTTGTTAACATCGCCGAAGGCTGCTCCCCGGCTTACTTCCGAGAGGGCCAAAGCCGGCCCGGCGACTCCGGTCATCTCTCGGAATTTCTTTCCGTCACCCTCATTGCGAAATAGCTGGTTATTCTGATGAAACGGATAGGGACTGCCGCGCAACGACTCAATGCGGTTCACAGCTCCGTTGGCGATAAACAGATCCAGGTATCCGTCGTTGTTGTAGTCAAACCAGTCCGTGCCGAATCCGGTGTAAGGAACGGTCGGCTGCAGCAGGCCAAATTCCGCCGACGCATCATAGAAGTTTGCGCGACCATCGTTGACGTACAGGTTGCCGCCCTCATTGGTCAAATTGGTCTTAAAGATGTCTTCGTCTCCATCATCGTCGAAATCGCCAGCAGCCACACCCATGCCAGCTTGTGGAGCGCCCTCAGCGTTGTATGCGGTTCCTGACAACAAGCCCTGCTCTTTGAACGTGCCGTTTCGCTGGTTGATCCACAGATGAGCGGCGGCGCCGTCATTGGCGACGTAAATGTCTGGCCAGCCATCGCTGTTGAAGTCGGCACAGACGACTCCGAGGCCCGGCCCGATGGCCGCTCCAATTCCTGCCGATTCGGTCACATCTTGGAATGTTCCGTCACCGCGATTATGGAAGAGACGCGCCGGCACAGGCTGGTACATTTTCGGCGTGCAATAATCTCGCTCGCCTGTCGACGCATAGCACTGCTTATTTCCTTTCACTGTGAAGTCCAGATAGTTCGCTACGAAAAGATCAAGGCGCCCATCGCGGTCATAATCAACCCACGCGGCGCTGGTGCTCCAACGCAGGTCATCGACCCCGGCTTGGACGGTGACATCGGTGAACGTCCCGTCGCCGTTGTTGTGATAGAGAACGTTATGTCCGAAGTTTGTGACGTACAGGTCTTGGAAGCCATCGTTATCGTAGTCACCGACAGCCACTCCCATTCCGTAACCCACGTGCCCCACTCCGGCCTTTTCAGTGACGTCCACGAACTCGAGCTTTCCCGTCTCGCTGAGCAGATTGCGGAAGAGCCGGTTCCCGGGCTTCCACCCCGGCGGAGGGGGAAACTTCGCTTTGCGAGGATCCTCGGTAGGGTCGAGCATGGTCCCCTGCAGTAGATACACATCTAGATCGCCGTCATTGTCGTAATCGAATAACGCGACCCCAGCGCCCATGATTTCCGGCATAAAGTACTGTCCTATGGTGCCGGTGAAATGGTGGAACTTCAGCCCGACTTCCTCGGCCGCCTCGCGGAAAAGTGGAATGGACGAAGGGTTGGCAAAAGCAGCGGTTCCCGGGATCCCTATCTGTCGAGCAAGGCCTAAGCATAGCAGCTGCAGGAAGCTACGCCGCCCCAGAAGGCGGTTGTGTTCTTCTCTTTGTGAGCGACTGACGCGCTTCTTTTCCTTCACTGTGGGGCTCTCGGCGCTTCGAGAGTGTGAAGGTCGCGCTCCATGCTGGCAACCAATCCGGATTGACCGAGTGCCACAGCACCATCACGGGCTTGGCGGATATAACGCAAGGCATTCTGTCGGTCGCCCGAGCGGGCGAAAGCCGCGCCGAGCGCGTACTTGTATCGAGGAGTGTCTTCATCTTCCGGTTCGATGGTTTTCTCGAGCTCTTGAATTCCTTGCTCGTACTTCCCAAGATTCACCAATACGCGTCCTAGGTTGAAGTGTGCTTGGCGATTGTTAGGTTTATTCTCCACGGCTCTCTGGTACTCGGCCTCGGCTTCCAACAATCTGCCTTGCCGCTCCAAGAGGAACCCCAGGTTGTTGTGGGCCCCCGCGTGAAAGGGGTCGATCTCGATGGTTTTTTGAAAAGCGTTCTCGGCCTGCTGATATTTTTCAGCGCTCAGGAGAAGCACCCCGTAATTGTAATAGCCCTCGGAGGAACCGGGATCCAGATGGGAGGCCGTGCGAAAGTGCTCCTCGGCCTTCTCGAATTGACCCAGCCGCCCGTAAAGCTCGACCAGATTCACATGCGCCTGAACCAATTGCGAATCGATTTCGACTGCCTTCTCGTGTGCGGCAACGGATTCCTCAAGCCTCCCTTGTCGCTCGAGCTCAATGCCAATTTGTATCTGTTGCGTTGCGCTTCGGTTGAGTGCCCGAACCTCATCGAATAGCGGGTCACCGGCCGGGGGAGCACGGTCCTTGTCTCTTTCGTAGAGGTGAAGCTGTTCTTCGGCTTGGCCAACCTGGCCGAGCGCACGATAGACCAGAGCCAGAGCGTAATGCGCCGCTCCGAAATTGGGATACAGCGCACAGGCCTGGCGGTAAGCTTCGGCTGCGCCCGCCAAGTCGTGGCCGGCAGCGCGTACCCGTCCCAGTCCGTAGTAGGCGTCAGCATTATCAGGGTGATGTTTTGTTATCGCGGCATAGAGCTCACCGCTTCGGATCCAATCGGCGGAAGCCAGCAGGCAGCTCGCTAGCCGTAATTGTGCGGGGACATAGTTGGGATCGAGACGCAGGCTCAGGCGAAGGGTGGAGGCCGCCGTGTCGCATTGTCCTTCCCCAGCCTCGACCACGCCCAGGTAATAAGCCCACCGGAAAGTTGAAGGGGCCAGTTGGGCGGCACGCCGGTAGCACCGTGCCGCGTCTTTGAGCAGGCCATATGTCTCGAGGACCATGCCCAACCGTCCGCATACGGCGTCGTCACCCAGGTGGGCCCGGGCCTCACGGTAAGCTTCTTGAATCTGCTCCCGGATACCGGGCGACATATTGTCGAGGCCGAGAGAGCGTAATTCCGGAAGCGCCGCGGACTCTTGAGCTCCCACAGCGCACCCCGCGAGAAGCAACATTTGGCCAAAGATCGAGCATAACGCCTTCCGCATGCGTCTCTCTCCATCAGACCGGGATGCTAGCACCGCTTGAAAACCCCGGTCAACGTTGCCGCCCCACCAAGGAGTCCGGCGGAGAATAACTGTTGCTTATAGACATCCCGCACGGAAGCCCGACACCGCCTGTCGACCGCGCATTTAGATGCTGGCAAGAGGATTTTTCTCAGTAGTCGACTCACCGCCTTCCATCCGAGAGGTCAAGTCTGTTTTCTTCTTCCTTCCTGTGATTCCTGCCTTTGAACCGAGCAGGCTCTGTCGTTGCCGACCTCATTGGCGAAGAGCCAGCTGGATGTGCGTCCGCCGACGAGCAAAGCCGCTATCAGCACTTTGAGAACACGATCCTCAGAGGCCATTGACTCAACTGGTAACTTCCCGATAGCGTAAAGACTGGTGGTTGCGGGGAAAAGCGCAGGCCAATAGGTGATTAGTGCAACTGCACAAGCCGAATACTGTGGGCGGGCTGGGAGACGCACAAGGTAAGGTGCTTCGCGTGAACTTCCGGCGGATTGAGCGCCGGGAGTGGTGGCTGTGGACCGCAGCGGCCATCATCACTCTTCTGCTGACCATCGGGCTGGCTTCTTTTCTTCTTCCCAACGCGCACCAACATCAAGACTTCTACTCGCTCAACGTGCTGCCGCAGGCTATTCGCGGGCTAGTAGGCCTGGTTTTCCTCTTCGATCTTTACACCATCTATCAGCATCTGCTGATCTATCGGATCCGCAGGCAGCTGGTGGAACGGGAAGGACTCTTTCACCTCATCAGTGAGAACGCCGCCGACATGATCGCAGTGGTAGATATGGAAGGGCGGCAGCTCTACAACAGTCTCTCCTTTCAGAAGGCCCTGGGATACTCGCCAGAGGAATTGCAGGCCTCCTCGTCTTTCGAGCAGATTCACCCCGATGATCGTGACCGCGTCAAGCAAGCCGCCGAGGATGCGCGGCGCTCCGGAATAGGAAAAACGCTGGAGTACCGTGTTCGCCACAAGAACGGCACATGGCTGGTGCTGGAATCAACATCAAGCGTCATTAGGAATGCCAATGGCGATCCTGAAAAGCTTGTAATTGTGAATCGCGACATCACCGAGCGCAAAAGGGCGGAGGAGGCTCTGCGGCAGTCGGAGGCAGGGTTTCGGTCGGTGGTGGAAGACGCACCGTATGGGATTTATCGCTCCAGCCCGTCTGGCCGATTTCTACAAGTTAATCCGGCGTTCCAGAAGATGCTCGGCTATGACTTAGAGGAGGAGCTTCTCCGGAAAGACTTGGCAAGTGACATCTTCCGGCACACCGGCGAATATCAGCGTTTGGGTGAGCTCCTCACTGGCACCGAAGAAGCTAAGGACGTCGAAATGGAGTGGAAGCGGCAGGACGGCACGCCGATCACCGTGCGATGCTCGGGCCGCAGCATCAACGATGAAAACGGCGCCCCGGCGTACTTTGAGGTGTTTGCGGAGGACGTGACCGAGAAACGCGTGCTCGAACGACAACTGCGAATGGCGCAGAAGATGGAGGCGATCGGGCGGTTGTCGGGAGGAATCGCGCACGACTTCAACAATCTTCTCGGAGTCATCATCGGTTACAGCAGAGTGCTGGGCAAGGCCCTAAGCACAAACACTGCACTGCGTGAACATGCCCTCGAAATCGAGAAGGCCGGCCAGCGAGCCGCCTCATTGACCAAACAGTTGCTAGCGTTCAGCCGACAACAGGTCTTGACGCCCGCGGTCCTCAACCTCAACACGCTCGCTTCCGATATGGAAAAAATGCTTCCGCGGCTGCTGGGAGAAGACATCGAAGTGTCGCTGGCGCTGGATCCTGAGCTGGGCAACGTGAAAGCCGACCAGAGCCAGATCGAGCAGGTCATCATGAACCTGGCAGTTAACGCGCGCGACGCCATGCCCATGGGCGGCAAACTCAAAATCCAGACCGGCAATGTGGAGCTGGACCAAGCCTACACCTGGAACCATCCGGGTTCCAAGGTTGGAAGCTACGTGATACTGACGGTGACCGACACGGGGACGGGCATGGACGCTGGAACGCTCACGCACATCTTTGAACCCTTTTTCACCACCAAGGAGCGGGGCAAAGGTACGGGGCTGGGGCTTTCCACGGTGTACGGCGTCGTTAAGCAGAGCAACGGCTATATTTGGGTGGACAGTGCGCTGGGGAAGGGTACGTCCTTTCAAATTTATCTCCCCCAACATGTGGGTCAGCGGGTAGTAGATGCGCCGATAACCGACTCCAGAGAAAAACTGCGCGGCTCGGAAACCATTCTTCTGGTGGAGGATGCCGATCCCTTGAGAAAGCTGGCGCAGACCTTTCTTGAAGGCGGCGGATTCTGTGTGTTGTCGGCAGAGAACGGTGAAAAGGCCCTGGAATTGGCCACACGCTTCGGAGGAAAATTTGATCTCCTGCTTACCGATGTCGTCATGCCTGGTATGAACGGCCGGGTGCTGGCAGAACAATTGTTTTCGCGCCAGCCGGGAATGAAAGTGCTCTACATGTCGGGTTATACCGACAGCTTTATTGCCGGGCACGGCGTTCTGGATCCGAAAATGCACCTGCTGCACAAGCCATTCACAGAAGAAGTTCTTATCCGCAAGGTTCGCGAGGTGCTCGATGGTGGGAAGGGACCCGCTTCGAGCAGTGTCAACGATCTTAAGCCAAGCGAAATCGGTTCCAGCCAATAGGAGGTACTGTCCCAATGGAAAAGCTATTGGTTGTGGACGATGATGAGGCGCTGCGGCGTCTCATGCGCCTGGAGCTGAGCGACACTTATGAAGTCATCGACTCGGGCGAGCCGGAGCAGGGTCTGGCTCTCGCCCTCGAACATCGGCCCGACGCCATTTTGCTCGATCTGCGAATGCCCAAATATTCCGGCTATGAACTGCTTCAAACATTCACTTCCTTCAGCCGCACGCAGATGATCCCGGTGATTATCGTGAGCGGGGAAGCCGGCGGACAAACCAAGGAACATTGCAAACAGCTCGGTGCCGCGGACTATTTCGAGAAGCCGATTGACTTCGATGCACTACGGGCGTGCCTCCGCCAAAATGCTAAGACGAGTCGTACTCCTGCTCGAACTGAGGTGCGCGTACGGTTGCGTGTTCCCCTAAGGCTGGGGGGCACGGACAGTCACGGAAAGAAATTCAGCGAGGTCGCAACCACCGAGAATGTGAGTATGAGCGGCTTTCTGTGTGGCTGCACCGTCGATCTGCACGCTGATTCCATTGTGGACGTCTATTTAACAAGCGGCGGTGAAGACTACGTCGTGGGCCAGGCCAAAATTGTCCACGTGGACTCGAAAGGTGCGCCGCTGCGGCGCTATGGATGCCGCTTCATCAAGAGGACCGGGCCTTGGGTGTTGCAGTAAGATCTTGGCCACTGCGCTTCACTTCGGCATCCCTGTGACACCATGAATGGCGAGTTGGGCCTCGTGCCCGGTAAACTGGACATTTCGAATGGCCAATCCAGACCAGGAGCTACCTCCCGAGAGCGAAAGCATCGTCGACCGAATTGCGTCAAGTGGGCACGCTCTCACCCGCGTGCTCGCGGTTGACGACGAACTCGCTGCCTCCAAGCTTCTCTCCATCATCCTGGGACCGCCTGATTACTATTGCGCAACGGCCAGCAATGGCGAAGAGGCCCTCCTAGCCTTACAGCGCGAGCGATTCGATGCCGTCATCTCGGACTTGCGCATGCCCGGTATCAGCGGCATGCAGCTTCTCGCCGAGGTTCGCCGCCGACACCCGCACGTGGCTTTCTTGGTCACCACTGGCGTGAATGATGTGGACGTGGGCGTGCAGGCGATGCGATCAGGCGCAGATGACTATCTCGTCAAACCTCTTCTGGAAAGCGTAGTTCTTCTGAGCCTTGAGCGAGCCCTGCATAAGCGGCAACTCGAACAGCAAGTCGAAGACTATCGCCAGCATCTTGAAGAGATGGTTGTGGAGCGCACCGCACAGCTTCAAGCGGCTCTCCAGCAGATCGAGGGGAGCTATGAGGATACCTTGGAGGCGCTGGGCGCGGCGATCGATCTCCGTGATAGCGAAACCGCGGGCCACTCGCAGCGGGTCTGTCGCTACTCGCTCGTGATTGCCCGAGCCATGAGCTGGTCGGACAAACAGCTCGGAAGTCTCGCCAGGGGAGCCTATCTGCACGATATCGGAAAGCTCGGGATCCCCGACGGCATTCTTCTCAAGCCCGGGCCTTTGACTGCAGATGAGCGGGCCCTCATGCAGCAGCACGTTCGGATCGGATTTGAACTCGTCAAGGGCATCCCGTTTCTGGCAGATGCCGCCGAGATCATTCTCACACATCACGAGCGGCACGATGGCAGTGGCTATCCGCGCGGCCTCAAGGCCGAGGAGATTCTCTTGGGGGCGCGGATCTTCGCCGTGGCTGACAGTTTCGATGCCATCACCTCCGACCGGCCCTATCGTCGTGGTTCCCCATTGGACGCAGGGCGCGAGACCATCCGGCGCGAGGCGGGGCGGCTGTTTGACCTGCAAGTTGTGAATGTGTTCTTGAGCATTCCCGCAGAAACTTGGTCGACCATTGCAGGAGATCAACGCACAACGGCGGTGCTCCCATCCCTGCTGCGCCAGGACAACGCCATTCGTCGACGCGACGCGGGCGTCATCCTTTGAGAGATCATGGCCGAGCCGAGTTTTTCGATCAGTTTCAGTACCAAAGGTATGCGATGCAACGCTGGACTCTGCCTCTCTCCGCCGCTGGCGTCAGTTTCGACTCGCCACTGTGGAACACTCTACCTCGCCATGGCCCTCGATGGTTGCGGGAGCGATGGCTGCGCTTCCGGACGTAGGAAAGGTGGCCACGTCGCGACCGCCCTCCGGAAGTAACGGAGGTTCGAACCTTCGACACGCTGAAAAAGATGCCGGCGACATTCGTTGAGTTTCGCTGAATTTTATATTCAGTTCTTACAATTTGACACCCCGGCGAACGGTTTGTAATCTGTGGCATTCATGACCCCCACGGGACTGTTGCATCGCACGTCGAGGTATCTTGCCAACCTAATACAGGGCCACCGCCCGCGGCACTCGGGCCGCGCGCACGGCGGAATAATTAAAGGTAAGCGCAGCAACACTGGGTGCAAGGCATGAGAACTGCGTTTCTCAAATCAACAGGGCAGATTCCCATCTCCCGCGACGGCAATCCTCTCACCGAAGCGCAGATTTTTTCGACGGTGAAGGACGTACTCGCGACCACGCAGGTCATCGACATTCACACGCACTTGTTTGCTCCCGCATTCGGCAAGCTCGGGTTGTGGGGCATCGACGAACTACTGACCTATCATTATCTTGAGGCTGAATTCTTCCGATGTTCCGATACCAGGCCCGAGCAGTACTGGTCGCTTTCCAAGCGCGACCAAGCCGATGCCATATGGCGGGCTCTCTTCGTCGATAATATGCCCGTCTCGGAAGCCACGCGCGGAATAATCGCTGTGCTCAAGGCTTTCCACCTGCCCACGGATCGTCCAGACCTAGCGGAGGCAAGATCATTCTTCAAAGCACAGACCCTCGAAGCGCACATTCACAAAGTGTTTCAGATGGCCGGCGTGAGTACGGTGGTGATGACGAATGATCCACTCGATCCGGAGGAAGCCGCCGTGTGGTTGAACGGGGTCGCGAGCGATAAGCAATTTTGCGCGGTGTTGCGGCTGGATCGAATTCTTTGCAACTGGACTACCCATTGGCAGGTGTTGGCCGGTCAAGGCTACCGGGTTGACGAGCAGGCATCCGGGAAGTCGGGGACGGAAGTGCGGCGGTTCTTGGTGGACTGGTACGAGCGCATGCAACCCGTGTACATGGCGGTCTCGCTGCCGGACACCTTCGAATATCCGAGCGACACTATCGGCAATCGATTGCTGAAGGAGGCAGTGCTGCCTGCTTGCCGCGATTTGGAGGTACCGCTCTCGCTCATGATTGGAGTGCGCAAGCAGGTCAATCCATCGCTGCGTTTGGCGGGCGACGCCCTGGGCCGGGCGGATTTGCGGGCACTCGAAAATCTATGCCGCGAGTTTCCCGCCAATCGTTTTCTAGTGAGTGTGCTTAGCCGGGAGAACCAGCACGAACTTTGCGTTTACGCGCGGAAGTTCAGCAACTTGATGCCGTTCGGTTGCTGGTGGTTCATGAACAATCCTTCGATAGTGGAGGAGATCACTCGCGAACGCATCGAGATGTTAGGGACAAGTTTCATTCCGCAGCATTCCGATGCCCGCGTGCTCGAGCAAGTCATCTACAAGTGGAACAACACGCGCAGGACGCTGGCGCGCATCCTCTCTGACACCTACCGTCTTTTGTCGGAGGACGGTCGGGGCGTCACGCGCGGTGACATTCAGCGAGACGTTACTCGCCTCTTTCGTTCGAACGCCGAAGCTTGGACGGGCCCGCGGGCACACCTTTCCGATGCCTCCACGCAAACTTCGTAGGCGCAGCTTCCTTGGAAGAGATCACTCCTGGTGGTGAGGGCATTTCTGATGAAGAAGATCGGCTCCCCGCTGCTGCCACTCGCCCGCAATACAGGAACGGATGTTGTGTGAGACCCTCGCCTGGAAGAGCGATCGGCACAGCCGATGGTACCGGACGATGCGTCTCTGTCCCTTGAGCCGCGGCAATGCCGGCAGTCAACACCGTCGCAATCATTGCCACCAACACATCATAAAGCGCGTCTAGCAGATCCACACTGAGGAAGTTTAGTCATACGCGCAAAGAAGAGTCACACGGCTCTGACGTCAGTGGTTCAAGACCTTGGCCCTCTAGCTGCACGCTAGTTGAACGCCGCGCGCAGAGTAGGCCCGCGGATGCCGGTGGCCGCAATTCCCGATGACGCAGCTATCTTGAGCATCACCACGCCGTGGGCCGGCACCGTTACGGAGTATTCCGCCCCGTCCAGCTTGAGGTCGTCGTGGGCCCAGAGATCTCGTGCACTGGCGGGTGCAGTTTTCATCCCTAGGTCCGTCCATTTGACGGTGATCTTTGCGGGCGCGCCGCCGCGGTTAAATAATCCGATGGCCTGCCCGCCATCGAAAAGCGCCTTAGCCCATACTTCCTGGTCGCCCGATTTCGCGATGCGCCGGCCCTGTTTGCCAGCCTTGTCTTGATTGACGGCGATGACTTCGCGATTGGTGAGAATCTCCAAGATGGCGGGGGTCATGTTGCGCAAATCGTTTCCAGCGAGCAGCGGTGCGGCAAGAATCGACCACAAGCTCATATGCGTTCTATATTCGTCGTCGTTCATACCCCCGTTGCCGACTTCGAGCATGTCCGGATCGTTCCAGTGACCGGGCGCCGCCCACGGAGCCAGCTGGTCTTGCGAGAAACCAATATTGGTCATGGAGTCCCAAGTGTCGCGGATGTCTCCGGTTGTGCGCCAGGCATTGCCACCTACCTCGGCGCCCCATTTCCACACCTCGGCGCGACCATACTGGCAGAGGCTGTACAGGATGGGACGCCCCGCTTTCACAAGCGCATCGCCCATGATTTGATATAGCGCGCGCATCTCTTGGTCGGTGTACAGGTTGCGCGCACCACACCAGTCGTACTTAAGATAGTCAATGCCCCACGCGGCATACGTTTCGGCATCCTGCTCCTCGTGCCCGTAACTACCTTCGTATCCCGCACAGGTGTTGGGACCTGGTGAAGAGTAGATACCGATCTTGAGGCCTTTGCCATGCACATAATCGGCGAGCGCTTTCATGTCTGGAAACTTCTTATTGGTCGTGATATGCCCTTGTGCGTCGCGACCTGCTTCCCAGGTGTCGTCAATATTGATGTATTGATAGCCGGCCTCTTTCATCCCATTACTGGCCATGGCATCGGCCATTCCGCGGACCGCGGCGTCATCCACGCGCCCTGCAAACTTGTTCCAACTGTTCCACCCCATCGGAGGCGTTTTGGCAAGGCCGTTGTCGGCCACCTTATGAATCGCCGGCAGGGGGAGGCGGGCGGGATACGCGCCTTCGCCGAGCGGCGCGCGGTGAGCGACCATGTGGATGAGCTCGGCGTCGGGGCGGCGCCGCGTCGCCAGGTGCAGCTCGTCATCCATCAGCTGGCCTTCGTATTTCACGCGGCGCTCATTGGTTCCGTCCGTCATGCTGGCGGTGAGCGTGAAGCCATCAGGCCCGTCCGTGCTCTCGATAATCTTGAAATAAAACTGAGTGACCCGGATGGAGCCGGTGATGCGAGAGCCTTCCTGGTGAAGATCTAGATACGTAGTCCGGAAAGTGCCGTCCGGCAGGGGATCGCGGACCACCCAGTTTCCGGTCAAGTCCGCGGCAAAACACGGAACCGCCAGGAGCAGGAGCAATACAGTACCAAGAGGTTTCATTCCAGCCGGAGACTACAACAAACCAACATCGGCTCAAACTATTTTGTGAGCGGCGTCCTTTCAAATTTTCTTAACAACGTGTTTAAGGCGACTAGAAGGCTATTCGATGCGAATCTTGGTGTACGCTATCCGCGCAAAGTGCCCACGTCGGGAGACGATTGACCAGGCTGTCGACGGACGGCGTATGTAAACGATCGGTGATGAGCCTTGGTGTTGCGGCGCTCTTCCATGCCGGAGAAACGATGAGACTAGAAGAACTACGGAGCAGACTTCGTGCGCGTGATCGCGTTTCCCGCCGCGCCCGTTAACAGCAGCCTTGGCCAAGAAAGGAATTGATGGCTTGCGGCACCCAGCGGCCCGGCGCGGTAGGGAAAAGCCCCATGAGAATACCCTATAGTGAGTTGTTTGCTGGTCTGTTGCGAGTGTTGCTCAAGCTGGGTTTCGAGCAGCAACGCGCCCGTCTTTGCGCGCAGCTCTTCGCGGATGCCAGCCGGGACGGTGTCTATTCGCATGGCTTGAACCGCTTTCCGCAGTTCGTACGGATGATTCAAACTGGAGTCATTGCAGTTGATGCCGAGCCGGAGTTGGTAGCCAGCTGGGGTTCGCTGGAAAGGTGGAACGGAAGAAGCGGTCCCGGTAATTTGAACGCCTACCGGTCGATGGACAGAGCGATCGCTCTCTCTCGTGAGCGAGGGATTGGCTGCGTGGCGCTGGCCAATACCAATCACTGGATGCGCGGCGGCAGCTACGGCTGGCAGGCCGCCGATGCCGGTGTCATCGGAATTTGCTGGACCAATACAATGGCAAATCTGCCGCCGTGGGGAGCCAGCAATCCGCGTGTCGGCAACAATCCTTTGATTATTGCGGTGCCACGGGCGAAAGGCCATGTGGTCCTCGATATGGCCATGTCGCAATTCTCCTACGGCGCTCTGGCCTCGTATCGAATGCGCGGTGAGCAATTGCCGGTGGCGGGCGGCTTTGACTCTCAAGGGCGGCTCACGCGAGATCCTGCGGCCATCGAAGCATCGCAACGCGCGTTGCCCATCGGTTACTGGAAGGGTTCAGGTTTGGCGTTGATGTTGGATATGGTTGCCGCGTTACTGTCCGGCGGCCGCGCCACCCATCAGATACCGGCAGACACGGAACGAGAGACCAAGCTCTCGCAGGTGTTCATAGCCTTGCAACCACCTTCGGTCGATCAATTCGGTTCTGCGGTGCCCCTCGCCGACCAGATCGTGGAGCATCTGCAATCACCCCCACTTCAGGCCGGAGAAGAAGTGCGATACCCCGGGAAGCGCGTGTTAGAGACTCGCAAGGAAAACCTGGCGAACGGCATACCTGTCGAGCCGTCAATCTGGCGCGCCGTTCAAGCGCTACAGCCAAGGCCGGTGGGCTCTGGCAGTTAGTATCCCAGCTTCTTGTCGACGACATTGAGCAACGGCTCATCCTTCCGGAATCGTTCAAATTGCGCGATGAAAAACTCCATGGCTTGGTCGAGCCAGTCTGGCGTGTGGTCGGCGCAATGCGGAGAAAGCAAGACGTTGTCGAGCTTGTAAAAGTGATGATCCCGTGGCAATGGCTCTTGATCAAAAACATCCAGCGCGGCGCCCTTGATTCGGCCACTAGAAAGCGCCCTGACCAGCGCCTCCTCTTTAATCACCGGGCCCCGGCCGACATTGATCACCACCGCCGTGGGCTTCATCGCTCGGAACTCCGGTTCGCCGATCATTCCGCGTGTTTCCGAAGTCAACGGCGCAGCGACAACCACGTAGTCGCAGCGCGAAAGCATCTGCAGGCGACGATCCGGACTATAGGTCTGCTCGACCATTGGGTCCGTGCCGCCCAACGGCGAAGTATGGCGCTTGACGGCTAGGACGGTCATCCCCAGCGGCCGCACCCTGGCGGCCACAGCGCGGCCGATATCGCCATATCCGATGATTCCCACGGTATGGCCCGAAACGGGCATCACCTCAAAGTCCTCCCACACTCCTGCCTGCTGATTGCGAATCAGGCGGCGAAAGTCTTTGGCGAAATACAAGATGGCCGCAAGCACAAACTCGCCCAAGGAGGCGCTAAATACCCCGGTCCCATTGGTGAGCGGCACGGGACTTTCCAGCAGCTCCGGGAACAGCGTTCTTTCCAGGCCCACCGAGCGAGAATGCACCCAACGCAGGTTTGGGCAATTTCCAAATATTTTTCTAAACAGGACCAGAGAGCCCGACCAGTTGAAGAGCACGGTGGCGTGCGCCGCCGCTGGTGCGAGTACTTCGGCTGAATTCCCAGCGATAATGTTCACGCCCGCGAGCGACTTCTCTAGCTGCCGAAGCTGCGGCTCAGCCGGATCGGCCAGGATCAGAATGGTGTCGTTTCTCACAGGGGCAATAATATACTTGGCTCAGTGGATCACTTTTTCTGAATAACGATCGCCCGGCTGGTCAGTTCCACCACAAACTCACCCTTTGCAGTGTTGTACGCGGACCGGTCTTCCCGGAACCGCTCGGCAAGTGCGATCTTCAGGTGGCCGTAGATTTTGGCGTCCTTTGGGTGAGCGCGGAGGTAATCTCTGAACGCCATGTGCCTTTGAAACTCGGCACTGCAGGGTGGGCAAACATATAGGTGATGCGGAGGATCGTTGGCGGGTGCAAGGAAAGCCTCGCGCTCGGGGATGCCCAGGTTTCCCCGATGGATATAGCCCAAGCTCGCGAGGCGCTCGATGGCCGCAGGAAGCATCGTTTCGCATGCCAAGAGCACATCGATGTCGATGATAGGCTTTGCTGCCAGGTCGGGAACGGCAGTGCTGCCAACGTGCTCAATGGCCGTCGCCATGTCACCGAGTGCACCGGCGACTCGTTTGCGAAGGGACTGAAAGAGTCCGGGCCAGTGGGGGTCGTAGTCCAAAACGATAACGGGATTCGCCATGGCTGGATCAAGTATATTGATGCCCTCACGTGGATTGCAGCGGCGCCGAAAGCCATTACAGCACAAATCAGAGCGGACCATGGCCAACAAGAGCAGTTTGGAAAATCCAAGGCTTAGAGCTTAGCATTTGACACCGAAAATTAGGGTCTCCTAAAATACCTCGCTTTCAGAAAGATGGCCAGGAGTTGACCCGACGATTTCAGTTTGCCAAATTCAGTCCCATGGCTTCGGAAGGAACGCTATGTCGCCGAGAGATTTTAAGTCATTGAGAAGTTATCGCTGGTATGGCCCGGATGATCTGCGTTCCTTCGGGCACCGTTCGCGGGCCGCCTCCATGGGTTGCACGCAAGCCGATTACGCGGGGAAACCCGTTATCGCCATCATCAACACCTGGGGCGACATCAATCCCTGCCACAGTCATCTTCGGGCGCGCGCGGAAGATGTCAAGCGGGGCGTGTGGCAGGCCGGGGGATTTCCTGTAGAGATGCCGGCGTTTACCTTAGGCGAAACGTTTCAGAAGCCAACCACCATGATGTATCGCAACCTGCTGGCGATGGAGACCGAGGAAATGTTGCGCTCCTACCCAGCGGATGGCTGCGTGCTCATGGGGGGCTGCGACAAGACGACCCCGGCGCTTTTGATGGGCGCCATCAGCATGAATCTGCCGGCCATCTATGTTCCCGCAGGACCGATGCTGCGGGGCAATTGGCACGGCGAAATCCTGGGCAGCGGATCCGATGTCTCGAAGTACTGGGCAGAACGCCGCGCGGGGAACATCGATCTCCAAGACTGGACGCAGATCGAAGATGGCATCGCGCGCTCGGCAGGAACTTGCATGACCATGGGCACGGCCTCCACCATGACCAGCGTTGCCGAAGTGCTGGGTTTCTCTCTACCTGGCGCGAGCGCGATACCCGCGGTGGATTCCAACCATGCCAAGATGGCCAACCGTTCGGGCCGGCGCATCGTCGAGATGGTGTGGGAAGATTTGAAGCCGCGGGATATGTTGCGCGAAGCTTCCTTCAATAACGCCATTGCGGCCGTGTTTGCCCTGGGGGGATCTACGAACGCAGTGATCCACATGCTGGCTTTGGCAGGGAGGGCAGGAATCAAGATCGCGCTCGACCGTTTTGATCAATTTTCCAAGAACACACCAATGTTGGCCAATTTGCGTCCGAGCGGCAAGTACTTGATGGAAGATTTCTATTACGCCGGTGGATTGCCCGCGTTGCTGCGAGTGCTAGCCCCCCAGTTGGAGCTAACCTGCTTGACCATCACCGGGAAAACGCTTGGAGAAAATATTGCCGGCGCCGAGATTTACAATGCGGATGTTATCCGCGCCTTGGATAACCCCGTTCTCGAGTCCGGAGGGTTGGCGATTCTCTATGGAAACCTCGCTCCCAACGGCGCGGTGATCAAAGCTTCCGCCGCCGAAACGAGGCTCCTAAAGCACACGGGTGGTGCTATCGTCTTCGACAGCTACGACGAAATGAACGCCCGGATCGATGATCCGGCCCTCCAGGCGGATCGAAACAGCGTGTTGGTGCTGCGTAACGCCGGCCCGAAGGGTGCTCCGGGGATGCCCGAGTGGGGAAACCTGCCCATTCCGCAAAAACTGCTGAAGGCCGGGATACGCGACATGGTCCGTATTTCCGATGCAAGAATGAGCGGCACGAGTTACGGCGCTTGTGTCCTGCACGTCTCGCCCGAATCCTTTGTCGGAGGGCCACTAGCGTTGCTGAAGGAAGGGGACATTATCGACCTCGACGTGGCCGCGCGGCAACTGAATATGCGCGTGAATGAAGAGGAGCTTCGGCGGCGGCGCGCAGCCTGGCGGCCGAAAGAGGGAATTTATCCGCGTGGATACGGCAAATTATTCATGCAGCACATCCAGCAGGCCGACCAAGGATGCGACTTCGACTTTTTGGAAGGTACCGCTCCCATCCCTGAGCCGGAGATTCATTAACATGGGCGGCAGAGAAGAGGCTTTGGGTGATCGGCGTTTGGCTCGGAGTAATAGCCCAGGTGATTACCCCAAAACAACGCGGCGACGCCCCCCTCCAATGGCCAGCATCAGCAGGCCTGAGAGACAAAGGCTCCCCACCAAGTAGGACAGACCTGCGTTAAAGGAATGGGTACGCGTGACCAGGTAGCCCATGATTAGCGGTCCGACAAAGCCCCCGAGATTTCCCACTGAGTTGATCAAACCAATGGATGCGGCAGCTGCCGATTCGCCCAGAAAAGCGCTTGGAACTGTCCAGAATGCGGGATGAAACGCAAAATAGCAGGCGCCCACGACAGTGAATAGCATGACCGAGAGGACGATATTCGATCCCCATACGACAGCCAAGGAGAGCGTCACTCCACTCAGCAAGAGAGGCAGGGCGGCGTGCCATCGGCGCTCTCCGGTTCGATCGGAATGCCAGCCGTTGAACTGCTGTACGAGAAATCCTGCAAGATAAGGCAAAGCCGCAAGCAGGGTCACTCGCAAGTTGCTCTGACTGGAAAGGCGCTTCAAAATGGTGGGGAGCCAGAAAGCAATGCCGTAATTTCCCGTCAGCGCGAAAAAGTAGGCAAACGTCAACAGCAGAACGTCGCGGTACCCTAAGGCCTGCCAGACGGTGTAGGACCGAAGCTGCTGCTTGGCTTGTTTTTCCCGGCTCAACTGCTCGGTGATCCAGTCGCGCTCCTCGCTCCGCAGCCAGCTCGCCTCGCGCGGCCAGTCCGTGAGATAGAAGGCGGTGATCGCTCCAAACACGACCGCCGGAATCCCCTCCAGTATGAATAACCATCGCCAGCCTCGCAGGCTCAGCCAGGAGATTCCGAGCAAGTAACCGGCAAGCGGAGAGCCGATGACAAAGGAGAGAGGATTAGCAGCGTAAAACCTTGCCACGGCTTTGGCGCGGTCCTGGTTCGGAAACCAGTGAGACAGGTAAACGATGACGATCGGAAAAAACCCCGCTTCGGCAGTGCCCACGAGAAAGCGAACCAAATAGAACTGCCAGGCCGTGCGGATGAAGGCCATCAGTACGGTCAGGATTCCCCAGGAAATCATGATGCGCGCGATCCATCGGCTGGCGCTCCATTGCTCTGCAACCAAAGCTCCCGGGATGCCCAGCAAGAAATAACCAAGGAAAAAAATGCCCGCGCCGAGACCAACTACGCGGTCGCTGAAGCCCAGGTCACCGGGCATCTGAAGTGCCGCGGCGCTGATGTTCATGCGGTCCAGGAAGGCGATGACGTAAAGCAGAAACAGAAAGGGAAGGAGGCGCCATGCAATGCGGCTTCTTGCGCGCTCGGCGACCACTATGTCGGGTGTGACGGGCATGTGGACCTCAATTTCTGGGGACGCAGCGATGGCCTGCAGATTCACCGCGCTGACCAGCAAATCCTTGCCAACGAGGGAGGCGGAGTCCCCAGAAAGTCGTCGGCTTATCGTCCCGATCCTACGGCCCGAAAGCAACTCCAGAAAATCGCGTGAAGCGGCCGAAGTCGTGCCCATAGATTCGTCCAGAAAGAATTGCGAAAATCGACAGTTTGGGCCGCCGCAGCTGAAATCCCCGAGCACCGGGAAAAGACCGTGGCGGCCAAGATGATGGGGATAGATCCACAGGGATTCTTGGCGATTTTCCCTCCCGTAGCGTCTTCTAATTTTTCATCCGCTTCGCGGGATTGGCGCGTTCCGAATCATGGGACGATTAGCGTGG